>WNFY01005409.1_pt1 | contig 12036 bp, 10 predicted proteins | sample 5400091 | NCBI WGS metagenome assembly WNFY01 (sample SAMN13153364, study PRJNA577476) | soil metagenome | isolation source: 60 cm soil or saprolite under grassland replicate 1 | place: USA:California | collected 2016-06-15 | reverse complement strand
GCGTAGCCATACTTGTCTTTCAGTTGAAGACGAAGCTCCTTTCGCTGAGCCGCCAGCTTCTTTCTCATGGCCTTGTCGGCCTTGGAAAGTTCCTCCTTCTGCTGATACTCGTAGACGGGAGCGAAATCGATCTCCGAGTACTTCACATTTGAAAATTTTGCCGGGAGCAGTTTTGAAAAGTCGGAGAGGAAGTTTGTCTGGAATACTGGGTCTTGAACGTATGGTGTAGTGCGTTTCTTTCCCCACGCATAGGCAAGCTCCTCGGCTTCCGACGACAACGGGACTGTTTCTCCGTTTATGATGATGCGGAGCCCTTTTGGCGAGTAGGGTGGGGGAAACGCAACCCCGTTGTGTACGAGCTGCTTCCACTTCATCACAAGACCCCCATCGTCACGGACATGTTCACTGCTAGTATAGGACGAGTATGCGACTTATGCCTTAGAACTTTGTTTTTGCTTAGCTTGTAGATGAAATTTTCTTCCCAGATGAATATCCTTTCTTGGACCCGTGGGCCTCTTCTTCATATCGCTAGGCTACACTGTGGCGGCGATGATAGCCCGGCTCTTCGTAATTCTTGAGTCCGTGTGCACCTCGCACTGCCCGGTCCTCAGAGTCGCAGGCTTCAGATTTCACCACATGTATTACGGACTAATCCTAGTAGTGGTCTCCGTCGGAGTCATGCTCTATGCGGCAGACGCAAGGACTCGATGGGACAGTGCCCTGGTTATGGGGATCGGTGTTGGACTCGTAGCTGACGAGATCGGCTTGCTCGTACTGAAACTCTCGTACTGGAACACCATATCGTTCAGCATAGTCGCCGGAGGAGGTCTTGTCCTTTACATGGCAACATTATTCGCGTCTTGGAGGGCCGGTCTCCACGACTTCCGCTTCGTTGATCGGTACCAGTTTCTAGCGCTTCTCGGAATCCTTTTCGGGTTCACCGGGTTTCTCTTCTTCGACCGACCGGCCAGAATGATAGTAGAGGCTGCCGCGGTAGGGTCATGGCTGGCAAGCGTTGTTCTGGTGGCCAAGTATGGGCGAAAACATTTCTTCCTGCTACGCCACGCCCCTCTCGACTATGGACCCAAGCCCCGCTAGGCAAACCGGACGGATTCTGAGATGCAAGCGTTGAGCCCAGTGGGCATTGAGCCTAGGGAGTATCAAAGGTCCATTGCCAATTCTGCCCTCGCAGCCAACACGCTAGTGGTCCTGCCGACTGGCCTGGGCAAGACGATGGTAGCTCTTCTCGTCGCAACCGAACGGCTGGCCAAATATCCCGAAAGTAAGGCGCTCATTCTCGCCCCGACAAGACCTCTTGTCCTTCAGCATGCTGGATACTTCGACAAACACTATCCCGACAGAAGTGCAAAGTCAGTATCTCTTACGGGTGAGACACCGCCGGCTACGCGAGCCTCAGACTTCGACGACGCTCGGCTCATATTTGCAACCCCCGAAGTAATCCGAAATGATGTTTCAGCTGAGAGGTATGACCTCCGTCACGTGTCGCTCGTCGTATTCGATGAGGCCCACAGATGCGTCCGCGACTATGCTTACACAGACGTCGCTCAAACTTACAGGTCGCAAGCGGCACAGCCGCTCATACTGGGCCTCACCGCATCTCCGAGTGCCAAGAAGACTCGTGTTGAAGAGATATGTGAGAAACTGGCCATAGCCAATGTAGAGACTCGTACGGAGAAGGACTCTGATGTCGCGGATTATGTGAAAGATGTCGAAGTAAACTGGCTGCGTTTGCCACTCCCGGAAGACTACAAGCAAGCGACAAAGGTCTTGCACGCAGCACTCGACGTGAGAGTAAACAAGCTTCGATCAATGCACCAACTACCCGCGAATGTCAGAGTTGGCAAACGGATGCTTCTGGAACTTGGAGAGAAGCTCCATAATAGCCTCAGGAGAGGAGGAGCAGGTGCGCTTTATGGTGCAGTTCAACTGCAATCGCAGGCCATGTCTCTCATGCACGCAATTGATCTGCTGGAGACTCAGGGAGCATACAGCGCTACCAGGTTCCTCTCGAGGCTTGAGAGAGCAAAGACAAAATCAGCTCGCGGACTAGCTCGCGATCCCCAGATAATTCAGGCACAAGAGCTCTCCGCGTCCCTTGAGAAGACTCCGCACCCGAAAGAATCCAAGCTTCGAGAACTCGTCTCGAACGACCTGAAGTCAAATCCACTCTCCAAGATCATTGTCTTCACCCAGTTCCGAGACACGGTCGAAACAATTGCAGACAATCTGAACAAGATCGATGGTATCCAAGCTGTGCGGTTCGTCGGTCAGGCCAGTAGAAGTGAGGAGGATCTCGGACTAACCCAGGGCGAACAGATGCAGATCCTTGAAGATTTCAGAGATGGCAAGTACAACGTACTGGTCACGACGAGTATTGGCGAGGAGGGACTTCACGTGCCCGATGTGGATCATGTGATCTTCTATGAGGCAGTTCCGTCGGAGATTCGGATGATACAGCGTCGCGGAAGAACGGGCCGTACGAGGCCGGGGAAGACCACAGTCCTCATGACTGAGGGTACAGTCGACGAAGCCTACTATTGGACGAGCAGACGCAAAGAAGAACAGATGCATCGGTACCTGGCAACGGTGAAGAGTAGAGGAATGAGGCAACGAAGGAAGAAAACCACGCTGCTAGATTATCTCAGTCCCTCGCCTGCGGAGAATCCCATGCAATAACATTGCAGTTCGCCGTTTGAGCCACAATCCTCAAAACATTCATTTCAGAACAAATGGTCATGATAGGATTCGCAGAAAGCTTCCTGACTTGGCTGGCCTCGACGATCATTCCTGCCTTCGCTGGGCTCCTGATAATCACATGGACGGGCAAGAGGATTCCTACGAAATACATCGTAGCCTTCGCTTTCGGGATCATGTTCTGGTTCTTTGTAGACACGATTAGCGGATCCGCAGTTCTTGATGTGAATAGCGGATTTGGCGGAGGGATAGCTCAAGTCGCCGTGGTGTCTCTCTTCATAATTGGTTTTCTGCTCTTCTTCTGGGTCGATCGGAAACGGGAGATATTATCCCCGCAATCAGCCATCGGAAAATATGGCCTTACCATACCCTTGATGGTGGCCATCGCCGTCGGGATCCATGGACTTGGTGAAGGAACAGCCTTCGGCTATACTGCGTATGCCACTTTGAGCACATCTCTTCTCGACGCGTTCGGCGGTGTGTTCGCAGGCGTGGCATACGTGTTGCACAAGGGTCTTGAACCTATGATGATAGGTGCTTGTTATTCCGTATACACCAACTGGAAGGCCAGACCTGCGTCCCGATGGATAAAGGACGTGTTCATCTTGTCGATCGCCTTCGTGGTTCCCTCGCTCATCGGGACTCCGATAGGATACTTCGTTTTGGGACCAGCTACTGGATATTTGACAGGCTTCAATACGACGTATTTCTTTGCCTTGGGCACCGGCACCTCGATCTACGCGATCTTCCGCCTCGCAGGGCCATTGTTCGTTCCCAGTGGGGTCACAACGACCAGAGAGCCGAGCAAAGTGGCCGTGGCTTGGATACTCGGAATCATGGCCATCTACTTCGCAGCCCTCTTTCATTCCTAACGACGGACCGGCCTAACGATGACGCGCTTGACGGAAGCCGAATGTATGGCGCATGTTCATTACCCTCCAAGCATATGCTATCTGGGTGATCTAGTTTGTCTAGGAGGTTCGTCGGTAACCTCAACTACAAGAAATCATCGCACCTGGGCATGGTCATGCGTCGATGGCTAAAATCCAGACGCAATCTCTTTGCGACTGTGGCGGTTGTGATAGCTGTGACGGGATTTTTCGTCGCGGCCTACGGTTTCCATCTCGTCGGGTGGCAAACGCCAAACTGCTGGATACGACCTGCAAACACACCGAATACGGCGATCTTCACAGTGGTCATGGCGAATGAAGGCGTCAACGTTGGATTCAACGGCAGCGAGCACCACGCCGTTCCCTGGCCAGTGATGAATGTCACACTTGGACAGAACGTTATCATTCATGTCATCAACAACGACAGTGTACAACCCCATGGTTTCCAAGTAATCCAGTATTTCGATCAGGGAATAAATGGACTGTCAGGGTTGGCCCCTGGCCAGTGTTACGATGTTAGGTTCACTGCCAACGTACTTGGAAGCTTCACGGTACAGTGCAACATCTTCTGTACTATTCACCAGGTCATGTTGAAGGGGCAGCTCAACGTTAACCCGTGAACGCGTGACAAAAGATCTAGCTTGTCAGCTGCCGGTCTTACCGACGCGACCGTCCACGTGTTGTTGGTAGCCTTCTCAGCTCTCGTCCTAGTGATTGCGCTGTTGGCCTGCGCCGAGCGGAGGTATGGCCGGCTAAACGTGAGCTAAGAGAGGTCGCTAGGGATGTCGCGTAGACCCAAGTCTGTTCCAAGTTTGGCAAGTATGATCGTACTTATTTTGGCTTTTCTTGCCGCCGAGCCCCTACACGCCTCGACGCTTTTGATTGGCAGATCAGAAGCTTCTATCCAGCTCCAGCAAAAGCTGGATCCAGCCTCTCCATACATGGAGACATTCCAAGTTGCGGAGAACTCTTCAAGCACGTCTCCGTGGGTACTCTCCCCTCAAAACAACAGGACAGTCTGGGTCGTCGCGTGGAAACTTGGAACGCCTTTCATTTCTCAGATTATCAATTTTACAATTGGCACCAAACCCCAGGTCGCTCTCACTCTCTACAATGCGCTGACAACGTCTATCCTAGTTGACAATCAACGGAACGGAGTCTGGTTCCCGGTCAATGATAGCCTCGCATACTACGACTTCGCATCTAGGAAGGAACAGACAGCGATTAGTTTTTCCGGAGGGGGCCCTCAATTCCTGGCGATCGACGGTTCTGATCGTCTTTGGGTTACGCTTACTGCATCGAACCAGATAGGGATGTATGATCCGTCGACTTCTCAGAACGGCACCTTTAACGTGCCCAGTCCCACCTCGGTTCTCCAAGGGATAGCTGTGGCTCCCGATGGCATGATCTGGTTTGCAGAGCCTGGCCCAGAGAGACTGGGCAAGCTCAACCCTGCAATTGGCAATGTAACAGAGTATTCCCCCTCCGTCCGCCTGCTCGCGCCGATTCAGCTCGCCGTGGCGGCCGATGGTGTGGTCTGGTTTACTGATCATGGAACGAACGAGTTCGGGAGTTTCAACCCTGCTACGGGGGAGTGGGCCAAGTTTCCGGTGGGCTATTGCCGGGGGATCTGTTCCGTAACGCTTCCCAATGCCATAGGGATTCATGCGAAGGGTGAAGTCTGGTTCTCGGAGCATTTTGCAGGCAGGATAGCTCGTTATGATCCTGGGTCTAGACTTCTCACCGAATACATTATCCCCGTCCCTGCTGGCAGTCCGAGTGAAGCATTCGCTTACGCTTGGTGGGCCTCGCCGGGCCAGAACGGTCTCGTCTGGTTCACGGCATATGGGTTCGGCGAGATAGGTTACGTAAACAGCAGCATCCCCGTTCCTCTCTCGATCTCAACAGCTAACGAGCTGACTATCCCCGAGGGCAGCTCCAGGGAATTGAGATCAATAATTGCCTACTCGGGCAGTGGACAGGTCTCAGTCGGCGTATCAGTATCCTACCTTGACACCCAGTCCGGGACCTCGCTCATATCCGGATCCTACATTCAAGATGTCCAGTTCGACATCAACACTTCCAGATTGGAACAGACCATAGGCGTCGGTTGGAATGCTGCACCGGGAATACACTATGTCACCCTGACAGCTTCAGACGGACAGATCGCAGTGGGAATTCCAATCAGGCTGACTATCACCACCAACCTATTGCCCTACCTCACACTGGCCGTGAGCCTGAGCCTTCTGCTCATGGTCCCGATAATCTACCTTCGAGCGAAACTTCGCGGTCATCCTCACGTTAAGCCATCTGTTGAACCCCGGTGGGTACTCCGCCCTCTGATTAATACGGCTCGAGAAACCAACCCTCACATCAACACAACTTTTGAATCGAAGACTTTCTACAATAGCTGGTCTCGTGATCTCGCTCCAACCTGTTCATGCTAAAACCGCCTCTGGCCGTTCGGGGAGGTAACCTTACGATAGTCGCGACCCGACGAGGATTCTGTCAGCTTGTCGCCTGATGGGGAGTGCTGTTAACCGCGTTGGACGACTGTGTCCGCTGAACAGTCATTGGATACCGTTCTTTGAAGTGAACGTAAGTTGCCTCACTGCATACGAAGGGAATGTCCGGTCGTCCTTCAATCCTTACCTCGTCGTCAATGAAAACCGTGGGAACCACCCTTACGTCATAGCTTCTTGCGAGTTCCAAGTTCTCCGATAAGTTATGGACGATTAGCTGGCATCCAGCACACTTTCCTGCTTCTATCTCATCGACTACCTCGTTGCAGAGAGGACAATTGGCGGAAAAGACCTCTACCTTGTGTGGCACGTCTTCAAGATGGCTAAGGTCGTATTAGAGTATTCTGAACCACCATCCAGCGACAGCTACCACTCTGATTCATCCGAAGAAGACGTAACAGGACCCTTGGCCGATAGATTTTTTGGGGACTCAAACCGAGTAGAGGGGTATCATTGAAGACCGAGAAGTGCCCAGTCTGTGGGGCCTCTGTCAAGAAGGAGAATCTGAAAGGACACAATGAAAGAGTGCATCCTAGACTGCCCGGATCCACGGTTCAGCAAAAGACTCCGGTTGGGACGACCCCTGTCTTCCGCAGCCATCGTGGGAGAAACATGCTAGTCTTGACGCTTGTGATCCTGGCGAGCGTAGGCGTTGCTAGTGCGGCTTCTCAGTTTGCCGCTATGAACACTATGAGAATGCACTGGCATCCTCAATTGTCGATCACCATTAACGGAACACCGTACACGGTCCCAGCCCAGATCGGAATCTCCCCTGAACTCTGGAAGGACCATTCCCTAGACCAGTACGGGATCGGCATGTCTCCCCTACACACTCATGACACTTCGGGTACAATCCACGAAGAGTCCAACACGGTTCGAGACTTCACCCTCAAACAATTTCTGTCTATCTGGGGAAAGTCCGTCGACGCAAGTCAGGTGGTGGGTCATCCAGTCGACCCGGGACACAGGGCCTACATGATAGTGGATGGGACGGAAATGCCAGTGACCAGTGATCCCGTGCTGAAAGACGGACAAAAGATCCAGATAGTATGCGGACCCTAGGTTGCTATGAGCGTCGAAGAAAAGCCTGTAGCCCCATTCATTCTCGGCTTGTTAGGCGGAATCCTTATTCTGCTCGGAGCTTTCGTAATGTCAATGTTTGCATTCGGGACCGCTAACATGATGGGTATGATGAGCGGAACCATGGCAGGCTATAGCGGCACGATGGCGATGATGATGGGCCATTCTTTCGCTTTCACGATTGTGGGACTGGCGTCCGGTGCTCTCGTAATTCTCGGGGCTGTGATGCTCTACACTCGCCCGTTCGAGAAGGACCTTTGGGGAGCAGTCATTATCGCTTTCTCAATCCTAAGTATCTTAGGCGGGATGGGAGGATTCATGATAGGATTGGTTCTTGGGATTGTGGGCGGAGTTCTTGCTCTGGCTTGGAATCCAACGCCAAAGACCGCCTTGTCAACACCGACAATTCTTTCGAGCTAGCCGACCGACTGCATTTCTTGCGAAATAGAATCGAACAATCTCTACTCCAGAGGCCCTATCGGTGTTGGTCGTAGTCTTGTACTACATACCTAGAGATCCAAACTATTGATGATCCTCCCGACTAAGGTAGGAGATGGTGACCTCGCGGGACATGATCAGCTGCCGCCGATGATCAATGACACTTAGGAGCCTGAAATGTAGCAAGGCCTCTAGACTTCGACTCATAGCCTGACGAAACCCGTCTTTATTGCGAAATTCAACATTCATGTCGGTGTGATGAATTCGCGCCACTCTGAATCCGGAATTCCGGAGCAAATGCTCGTTTCTCTTGGGCTTCCTGCTCGTTTCCCACGTCTTCCCAAGGCCCGTTTGCATGGTGAAACGGGCCTAAAACGCGAAAACAGCCCCGAATCAGAACGATCCACTGTCGGACCCCCCTCCTCCGGGGGGGCCGCCGACCATAAGGAGAGAATATCATCAACGACTTGGCGACATGGCCAGTGGCAGAGAATCGTTTCGCTTCTACATCAATGAACAGATTCTCTATTCAGCGCGGGTCCTGTTACTCCGGGTCTCCTAACTTAGTGACGACACACGCTTCAGAAGCAGAGGAGCCAATCTCTTCGAGAGCCGGGACCAGCTTGCACGCTAGACGATGGAACCGGAAGGGGATCGACACGATTCTCGCAAGTCTCCTACTCGTCGTCATAGTCGTCGTCATGTCTGTCATCGTCTACTCCTGGTCCATGGGAGTATTCGGATCCATCCTGCCAGCCTCGTCCAACGGGAAGGAGATTCTTGTTCTGGAAAATGCGGGGTTTGCCGGCTCAAACAACGTGACCCTCTACCTCAGAAATACCGGCACAGCAGTCACAACCGTCGTCAGCTACTACGTCGCAGACCTGAATGGCAACCAGTGCGCCAAGACGACCGGCTGGACGAAGGGACCCTACTCGCCGACACAGCTTGCGATACTCCCTCTCACAATCCCGTCGCCGCCGTCAACATACTGCACATGGATAGGCGCTCCCTTCACGTTCCAGTCAGGGAACGTCTACACAGTCACACTTGCCACGTCCCACAACAACCAGTTCTCATTCACAATCCAACCCTAGACAAGAAATCATCCAAGCCTACACTGATCTTCAAAACACTCGCTGATATTCAGATAGCTGGGCCCGAAGCGATCTTATGATCAGGCGGCACTGATCTTCTCGCTAATCGTTTCAAAGTCCCAGACACCATTACCTTTGGCCGAGGTCCGACCAAGATGGTCGAGGTAGCCCTTCTCGACAAGCTTGTTGACGAGGAAGGCGGCGAATGCTGGGGACCCCGTCGCGCCCGGGGAGTTGTAGTTGGTGATGTGGTAGGAGAGGGGAGTCTCAAACTCGATCGCTTCCTTCATGAAGTCCCCCTTCCGGTCTATCACTTGAGCCCTCACGCCTGCTATCCCCGGCCTGAGGAGATAGTCCACTTTTAGTTCGGGGATGAATTTCTGGGCCCGCTTGGCCATCTCGCCCTTCGAGATAGATGAGAGCCACTCCGCGCCGGCAAGCTCTAGAAAGTCTCGGTTGTAGAGCAGAGCCAGCTTATTCACCACCGGCTGTTCTAGGACCTTCCTTATCGCCTGTCCGGGGCTGGTGAAGAATCCCTTGTAGGTGTATGGTCCCGCCACGGGCACAGCGTTTGGCCCTATCTCTCTTCTACCATCAGCCCTCACGATCCAGTGCGGGTCCAGGAACGGAAGCTCGGGATGCTGAGCGACCGTGTAGATGTTCCTTGTAGCTAGAAAGGCCCATTCCTTTCCCACCTCCCAGTATTCGCCTCTGAAGTTGAGATCGCAATACTCCGTTCCGACTCCGAGCATGTGGGCGATCCGGAGTGAGCTTCCTCCCGCGCAATTTATCAGGAACCGCGTCCGAACTGGCTCGCCGCCGTTCTTCGCAAGAACCTCGAGCAGATCCCCAGTCCTCTTGATCGCGGCGACATCGAAGCTCGTGAGAAACTTGACCCCTTCCCCTTCAGCGTCTGCTCGGAGCGATCTTGTGAATGCGCGATAGTCCACGGCAGTGTCAGTCTTTGACCAGATCGCCCCGTAGCCGCGGACGTGCGGCTCAAGCTTCCGAAGCTCCTCGGGCGAGAGAACCTCCAGCTCATCCTCGCCCATACCATTCTCGACTCCCCAGTGGTAGTACTTCTCAACCCGTTTCACATCCTCAGGCCGCGTCGCAACCTCCAGCGTCGTAACAGGAGTCCATGGGAGATGTCTCTCCTTCGCGTACGACTTCCACATCCCATAGGCGGTCTGGGAAGACCTCGCGAACACGCGCCGCTTTGCAGGGTCCAAGTAGAATGGGCGATGGACAACCCCAGTGTTCCGGCGAGACGTGTGAACTGCCACGTCCCCCTCCCTCTCGAGGAGAGCTATCCGACCCCTGTACTGGTTCCCGATCCAGTAGGAGACCGACGTTCCGAGAATCCCGCCACCGATGATAGCAACGTCCCACGCCTCCACCGAATCCCTCCCCATACCCGTCCCTGGCCAGTATCCTATATCCAGATTACGCACCAAAGAATCGACGATAGCTATTCAGTCCCCCGGAAAACGCCCCAAAACCGTAGAGTTTAGCCCCAAAAAATACCCGGCTCGGCCCTGCTCGACCTACGACGCCCTACGTCAATCATACAGAAAGTTCCGATAACGTCCCAATCCCCGCCAAAACGACAAAGCCGGACGAAAAACTACGTTCTCCGTCCAGAAACAAGCATGCTTTATCGGCCCCCCGGGGGCGGGAAAAAATCCCGGGACACCGAACAAGGCAGATATCGTCTAGAGTGGCCAGGCGACCCCGATCTCGCCGCCGACCTTCTTCATCGATTCCACGACCGGGGCGGTGAGCGGAATTCCTTCCCGCCTGTACTTCTCCATCCTTGCAAAGCTTTTCTCACCATGCACGTAGATCCTGTTCTGACCCTGCGCCTTCGGCGAGTCCTTCAGCTCACGCGCAAGACGATCCATATCACTCTTGAACTCGTCCAAAGGACGAAACGCAGCCGGATCAATCGCCATGAAAAAGTGCCCAACGTTCGGCTTCGCCTTGTCAACATCCACGCCAAGACCCGTCGCAGAACCACTCAAAACGCCGCATAGCACATCCACCATCAAGGCAAGCCCGTAACCCTTGTGCCCCGAGTGCTCTTCACCCTCCCCGCCGAGCGGGAGGATCCCACCACCAAGCCGTCTCGACAATGCGTCGAGAACCGTGTGAGGATCAGAGGATCCCTTCCCCGTCGTATCGACAGCCCAGCCCATGGGCATAGTCTTCTTCAGACGATCGTACACCTCCAATTTTCCTCTAGGCACGACGGACGTTGCCATGTCCAAGACGAACGGGTGTTCCTTGGAGGCCGGCGCGGTCAGGCTGATAGGATTGGTTCCCAATATCGCGGTTCTGCCAAAAGTAGGAACAACGAGAGGTGCAGCGTTGGTCATGCTAACCCCTATGAGATCATGCTCCAGCGCCATCAGACTATAGTAGCCGGCAATTCCGTAATGGTGGGAGTTACGCGCCGAGACGATGCCGACTGCGGTCTCCTTGGCCTTTCTTATCGCAAGCTCCATTCCTCCGCGTCCAACGACCTGGCCGAGGCTCTGTCCGCCGTCGATCATTGCGGTCGCCTTGGTCTCTTTGACGATTCTGCTCTGGTCTGTGGGTTTCGTCCATCCGTTCTTCAGATCAGTGTAGTATCTGGGAAGCCGGGCGACCCCGTGCGAATCGACACCCCGTAAGTCAGCGAGCACAAGTACGTCGGTCGTTGTCTCGGCATCTTTCTTCGGGACCCCCAGCTTTATCCAGACACTGTTGCAAAAGTCCTTGAGCTTCCGTTCTGGAATCGTGATCTGGCCTACGGTCGACTGCGCCAAAGCCTCAACACCTCAATAGCCGGTTTTCACTATGGAGGAATTCTTTAAGATTAGTACTGTTTCGCGAGTACACAAAGGTCTCAGCGATGGATACTTACAAGACGATTCTGACCAAACTTGATGTTCGACAGTTCGACGCAAAGAAAGTTCCAACGGACGTGAAACTGAAGATACTGGAAGCGGCGAGAGCGAGTGGAACGGGAATCAACAAACAACACTGGAGATTCATCCTAGTCCAGCACAAGGAGGCGATCAAGAAGCTTGCGGAGGATAGCACATCCGGCAGCTGGGTTGCGGGAGCCAACTTCGCAGTCATAGTTCTCGCAGACCCCCAGCTCGGATTCCACCTCATAGATTCAGGCCGTGCCGTTCAGGATATGCAGTTGGCGGCGTGGGATCAAGGGGTCATATCCGGACTCTACACGGGATTCAAAGAGGATCGGATGAGGAGAGACTTTGCCATCCCCAACGAACTCAAGCCAAC
>WNFY01013109.1_pt1 | contig 12037 bp, 9 predicted proteins | sample 5400091 | NCBI WGS metagenome assembly WNFY01 (sample SAMN13153364, study PRJNA577476) | soil metagenome | isolation source: 60 cm soil or saprolite under grassland replicate 1 | place: USA:California | collected 2016-06-15 | reverse complement strand
CCGTCCGGGGCGGATTTCGCCGCCAGCTCCGCGCCCAGCACGCCGCCCGCTCCCGGCCGATTATCGATCACCACTTGCTGGCCCAGGCTGTCGGACAGCGACTTACCGACAAGACGCGCGACGCTGTCGTTTCCGCCGCCCGCGGCGAACGGGACGATCAGGCGGATCGGCTTGCTCGGGTAGTCCTGGCAGAGCGCGGCCAGGGAAGCGAGAAACGTTGCCAGCGCGAGGATGATCCGGTTCATCTGCCGCCTCATGATACGAGCGAAGGACGGCCCTTGCTCTGACGCATCCCGGGCTCCCCGCCGGGACGGGTGCCTGCGTTCAGGCTTCCGAGCTGAGATTACCGCCGCTCAATGGGCGCCGGCCGGGGCGCCCGCGCGCTGCCCGGCGGGCCGCGCCATCCATACGAGCGGGATCAGCAGGACGAGCAGCACCGCCGAGGCGTTGAACACGTCGAGCGCGGCCAGCGTGAACGCCTGCTGATTGACGAGCTGGTTGATGTATCCGTAGGCCTGGTCGGCGTTCAGCCCCGTGGAGCCCAGTTTCGCAAGCGCGTCGATCGCCGCCGGGTCGTAGCGCGTGACGTGCTCGGCGAGCTGCGCGTGATGCAGGGTCGCGCGATGATCCCAGAGCGTGGTCGCGATCGAGGTGCCGAAGGCGCCGGCGATGATGCGCGCGAAGTTGTTGAGTCCCGAGGCCGACGCGATTTGGTCCTGGGCGAGGCCCGAGAGCGAAAGAGTGACGAGCGGGATGAAGAAGCACGAGAGCGCCGCGCCCTGAATGACCGTCGGGATGATGATCGTGTCGAAATCGACCTGCGTGCTGAACCCGCCGCGCATCAGGGACACGAACGCGAAAACGACCAGCGCGATCGTGGCGAAGACGCGCGGATCGACCTTGTTGATGTTCTTGCCGACGAGCGGCGTCAGGACCAGCGCGAGCACCCCCACCGGGGCGAGCGCCATGCCGGCCTGGGTTGCGGTGTAGCCCATGAACTGCTGCAGCCACAGCGGCAGGAGCACGATGCTCGCGAAATACGCGCCGTAGGAAAGCGAGATCGCCAGAGTCCCCGTCCAGAAATTGCGCCGGGCGAACAAGTGCAGATCCACGACCGGATGCCGCTCGGTCAGCTCCCAGGCGAGAAACAAGGCGAAGCCGAGCGCCGCCGCCGCGGCGAGCGCGATCACAGTCCCCGAGGCGAACCAGTCGAGGTCCTTGCCCTTGTCGAGCATGACCTGCAGCGCTCCCGCCCAGACGACAAGCAGCGCCAAGCCGGTGGCGTCGATCGGCCTGCGGCGCCGGGGCGACTCGCGGTCTCGGTAGAGCACCCAGGCGAGCGTGGCGCAGACGAGCCCGACCGGCACGTTGATGAAGAAGATCCACGGCCAGGAGATGTTGTCGGTGATCCAGCCCCCGAGCAGCGGCCCGACCACGGGCGCGACCAGGATAGTGAGCGAGAACATGGCGAGCGCCATCCCGGATTTCTCCTTCGGATAGCTCGCCAGAAGCAGCGTCTGGGAGAGCGGGATCATCGGGCCCGCCACGGCGCCTTGAATGACGCGAAAGAGGATCAGCACCTCGATCGAGGACGCGAAGCCGCACAGAAGCGAGGCGAGCACGAACAGCAGAATCGTCGCGACGAACAGCCGCACCTGCCCGTAGCGCTCGGTGAGCCAGCCGGTGAGCGGCACCGAGATCGCGTTGGCGACCGCGAACGAGGTGATGATCCAGGTGCCCTGGTTGGGCGACACGCCGAGGTCGCCCGCGATCGCCGGTATCGACACGTTGGCGATCGATACGTCGAGAATGTTCATGAAGGTCGCGAGCGACACGGCGATCGTGCCGATGACGAGCGTGCCTCCCTTGAGCGGCGCGTGTGCTGCGACGGGCGACTGCGCGGCCATCCTCGAAGCCTTTCAGGGAACCGGTCGTGGCGAAGCGTTTCAGAGCGAGCGCACGCGGGCGCGCTCCTGCGGCCGGAGCGCGGCGGGGCGGGCCGCGCCGTCGGGTTCGCGGCGCGTGATCGAGCGCAAGTCGCCGCCATTCGAGGCGATGATCTCGGCAATGCGCTGATCGGCGAGTTGATCGGTCCGGGCGAACGCGCGGGTTTCGTACGCGGGCGCGCGCGAGACTTTCGGCAGGCGCTCGCCCGCGCGCTCGTGCGTATCCACCTCGACCTGCATCGACAGGCCGATCTGCAGCGGATGCCGTTGGAGCTCCTGCGGGTCGAGCGCGATGCGCACCGGCACGCGCTGCACGACCTTGATCCAGTTCCCGGTCGCGTTCTGCGCCGGCAACAGCGCAAAAGCGCTTCCGGTGCCCGCGCCGAATCCGACGAGCTGCCCGCGATATTCGACCGCGCGGCCGTAGGCGTCGGCGAGGAGCCTCACCGGCTGCCCGGCGCGCAGGCTCGCGAGCTGCCCTTCCTTGAAATTCGCGTCCACCCAGACCTGATCGAGCGGCACGACGGTCATGAGCGGCGTGCCCGGGCTCACGCGCTGGCCGACCTGCACGGAGCGCCGCGCGACGAAGCCCGAGACCGGCGCGGGCAGCTCGGTGCGCGCTGCGGCGAGATAGGCTTCGCGCACCCGCGCCGCGGCGTTCTGCACGTCGGGATGGTCCTCGAGCGTGGTGTGATCGACGAGCGCGCTCTGCGCGGCGAGCTGGCGTCTGGCCGCGTTCCACGCGGCCTTCGCGCCCGCCACCGCGTCGCGCGCGTGCTGCAGCTCCTCGCCCGAGACGGCGCCGGTCGCGGCCAGCTCGTTGCGCCGCGCGAGATCGCGCTCGGCCTTGTCCAGGTCGGAGCGGCGCAGCTCGACGTTCGACTCGAGCTCGGCGGTGCTCGCGACCAGATTGCGGACCGTGCGCACGGTCCTCGCGAGCTGCGCCTCGGCCTGGTCGAGCGCAACGCGCGAATCGGCCTTGTCGAGCTCGACCAGCGTCTGCCCCATTCTCACGAAATCGGTGTCGTCGGCGTGGATGGCGAGCACCGTTCCGGGAACCTGCGGGGTGATCTGCACGAGGTTGCCGCCGACGTAGGCGTCGTCGGTCGATTCGTAGTACCGGCCGGCGGTGAACCACCAGAACGCAAAGGCGATACCGATCGCCGCGAACGCGCCGAGTACCAGTGAGACGAGAAGCTTGCGCCTTCCGTTCGGCGCGCCGGCTTGGTCCAGTGTCGTGCTCATGATGGGTTACCTTGGTTGGGCTTCAAGTGGGTCGTAGAAGAGGCATCCTCATAGCCGCCGCCGAGCGCGCGGACGAGATCGATCGAGAGGTCCAGCTCGCGCGCGCGCAGATCGGCGAGCAGGCTTCTTTGCTCGAGGACCTGCGTTTCGACCGCGAGCACCTGCAGGTAGTTGCCGACGCCCGCACGGTAGCGCGCCACGGCGAGATTATAGGCTTCCTCGGCCGAAGCGAGCGCCGCCTCGACCTCGCCGCGCTGGGAGTCGACCGAGCGCATCGACGCGAGCTGGTCCACCACCTCGCGCAGCGCGTCGGCGAGCATCTGGTTGTACTGCGCAACCGCAGAATCGTAGTCGGCGTCCTTCGCCGCGAGGTTGCCGCGCAGGCGCCCGCCGTCGAAGATCGGCAGCCGCAGCGCCGCGCCGAACGAAGGATCTTCGCTGCCTCGGTCGAGCAGCTTCGACAAGCCGACGCTTTGCACGCCGGCAAGCGCGGCGAGATTCACGTTCGGATAGAACTGCGCTTTAGCAGCGTCGATGTCGCGGCGCGCGGCCTCGACGCGCCAGCGCTGCGCCACCACGTCCGGCCGCCTGCCGATCAGATCGGCGGGCAACGCAGCGGGCAGCGCGATGGGGACGCTCTTCGCACTCGGCCTCTCGATTGCAAGTCCCCGGTCGGGACCCTCGCCGGCGAGCGCCGCGAGCTGGTTGCGCGCGAGCGCGATTTCTTCCTCGAGCCGAACGGTCCGCCCGCGCGCGGCCGGAATCGAAGTCTCGACCTGCTTGAGCTCCACTCTGGAGTCGAGCCCCGCGGCGACGCGCTGGCGGGTGAGATCGTAGATCGACTGGCGCTGCTCGAGCGTTCTCCTCGCGAGGTCGAGCTGGTCGAAAGCGCGCGCAAGCTGCACGTAGACACGGGCGATTCCCGATGAGACGAGCAAGCGTGATGCAAAGGCGTCCACTTCGGCAGCCCGCGCCTCGCCGAGCGCGGCATCGTACGCGGCGCGGTTCTTGCCCCACAGGTCGAGCTCGTAGCCGAAGCTGAGCGCGAGCTGGCTCTGCGTGAACCATGAGCCGGCGATCGGCGGCGGGAAAACGCCGTTCTCCGAGAAGCGCTGTCGCGTGCTGTCGGCGCCGGCGCTCACCTGCGGGGCGCGCGCGGCGCCGGCCGCTTGCGCGAGCGCCACGGCCTTGTCGAGCCGCGCGCGCGCCGCGCCCATGCTTGGGCTGCCGGCGAGCGCTTCATCGATGAGCGCGTCGAGCTGCGGGTCGCCGAAGCGCTTCCACCAGTCGGACGCGGGCCATGCGGCGGGAGAGAGCTTCGCGCCTGCGAGCGAGCGCTCCGCCGAAAGGGCGTTAGGGTCGCCGGGACTGGCGCGCGGCGCAAGCCCGGCGTAGCTCGCGCAGCCCGCGGCGAGCGCGGCGATCGTTACTGCGGCAGCGCGATGCAGTCGGAGCTCCATGGGGAAAGAAGGCAAAGGAGATTTTGGACAGGCGAAACCATCAGGCGTTCACGACCGTCTCGTAAAACACTCAAAAGATCAGACCGACCCGCTCCGACACATCGTAGGCGAGCGAAGCGTCGATGTCCCAGTGCGTGCCGTTGAGGCCGTTCGTCTCGTCGATCCACACCGTCCCCAGCCCGGCGTGCCATTTCCCGTACGTCAACATGTAATCGACGCCGGCGAACTTGTTGGGGGCGCCGCCCTCGGCGTTCCTGTCGCGCGCCCAGAATCCGGCCCGCACGCCCCAAGCGCCGCCGTAGCGCGCGGACACGACCACCGAGCCCACCGCGTGGACGAAGTCCTCGGCCACCGACAGGCGCAGGCCGGGCCGGGTCTCGTCCGGTTGCAGATCCAGCGCGCGGGCGGGCGCGATCGCGAATAGCGACAGGCACAGGAAAAGACCGGCCATCGCCGCGCGGACCGCAGGGGAAAAAAACGGATGCCCGGGAAGGTTCCAGTGTCTCATGAGCCGACTCTACGCTGCGTACGGCCATCGATTAATCTCGCCTACGACCACACCCCGCCCAGCGCCTTGAACAGATCCGCGATCGCCGCGCGCTGCGCGCGCAGCGCGTCGATGCGGTTCTGCTCGGCGGCGAGCAGGTTCCTCTCGGCGTCGAGGACTTCGAGCTGGCTGGTCATGCCGTTCACGTAGCGCAGGCGCGCAAACCGCAGCGTCGTCCTCAGCGCCGCCGCGCGATCGCCCTCGGCCGCGAGCCGCTCGCGCGCCTTGGCCTGCGCGACGAGCGCGTTGCGCACGTCGCGGAAGGCGTTCTGGATCGCGAGCCGGTACCGGGCGAGCGCCTGGCGCTCGCGCGCGCCGGCGGCCTCGACCTGCGCGTCGAAGCGCCCGCCGCCGTAAATCGGCTGGCTGACGGCGATCGCGGCTTGCCAGATGCCGGCCGGCCCGGTAAAGAGGTCGCTCAACGCGACGCTCTCGCTGCCGAGAGAGCCGGTGAGCGAAATCCTCGGAAAATACGCCGCGCGTGCGACCGCGACGCGGGCGTTGGCGGCGACGAGCGTCTGCTCCGCTTGCACGAGATCCGGCCGGCGCAGGAGCAGATCCGAAGGCAGCCCCGAGGGCACAACGATCGCGACGGTCTGCTCTTCGGGGTCGGTGCCCGCCTCGAGCGCCCCCTCGTAAATCGCCCTGGGGCTCCTGCCGAGCAGCACCGCGAGCGCGTTTTCCTGCTGCGCGCGCTGTTGCTCGAGCACCGGCACCTGCGCGCGCTCGGCAGCGACGTCGGCCTCGAGCTGGCGGTAGTCGTACTCGGAGATGTCGCCGAGCTGGGCGCGCTTTTTCTGCAGCTCCAGCGCTTCGGTGCGGGTGGCGAGCGAGCGCCGGGTTGCGGCGAGCTGCGCGTCCAGGGCGCGCAGCGCGAAGTAGCCCTGCGCCACGTCGGAGGTCAAAGCGATGCGCACCGTTTCGCGCGCCGCCTCAGTGGCGAGCAGCTCGGCGCGCGCAGCCTGCGTCGCATTGCGCAGCCGGCCCCACAGGTCGATCTCGTAGGAAACGTCCGCGGACACCCGGGTGTCGTTGTGCTCCGGATCGAAGCCCGGCGGCAGCGGCGTCGCGCCGCGCTGCGACAGGCGCGTGCGGTTGCGGTTCGCGCTGGCGGTGACGTAGGGCAGCTGCTCGGCGGAAGTCGCGCCGAGCGCCGCGCGCGCCTCGTCCACGCGCGCGAGCGCGAGCATCACGCTCGCGTTGTTGGCGAGCGCTTCCTCGATCAGGCGGTCGAGCACCGGATCGCCGTACACCTTCCACCAGGGCGCGTCCTGCGCGCGCACGCCCTCTGCCGGCGCGTCGCGCCAGGCTTGCGGAAGATCGACCGCGGGCCGGGTGTAGTCTGGATTCAGGCCCGCGCAGCCGGCGAGCAACGCGGCCAAGCCGAGAGCGGCAATCGCGGGCTTATGCATGGCCGTCCTCCGCGCCAAGCCGGGCATGGTGGGGAACATCGGTCAGCTTGGCCGCGCGTTCCCGCTCGCGCTCCGCCTCCGCCCGGAGCTCGGCGGCGGTGCGCCTCTCCGAGAGCTTGCGGTCCGTGATGAGCCTGAAGAACAGCGGCACGAAGAAGATCGCGAGAAACGTCGCCGCCATCATTCCGCCCATGACGCCGGTGCCGACCGAACGGCGCGCGCCGGCGCCGGCGCCGACCGAGATCGCGAGCGGCAGCACGCCGAGGATGAAGGCGAGCGAAGTCATCAGGATCGGCCGGAAGCGCAGCCGCGCGGCCTCGAGCGCCGCCGCCGCGGTCGACAGCCCCTCGTGGTGCTTGAGCACCGCGTACTCGACGATCAGGATGGCGTTCTTGGCCGCGAGGCCGAGGAGCGTCACCAGCCCGATCTGGAAATACACGTCGTTGCTGAATCCGCGCAGCCACACCGCGGCCAGGGCGCCGAAGGTGCCGAACGGCAGCGCGAGCAGCACCGAGAGCGGCAGCGACCATTTCTCGTACTGCGCGGCGAGGATCAGGAACACCATCAGCACCGCGAGCCCGAGCGCTACGCCCGCAGTGCCGCTCGAGCGCTTCTCCTGGAACGAGGCGCCGCTCCAGTCGTAGCTGAAATCGGGCGGCAGCGCCTCGGCGGCGATTTTCTCGACCGCCTGGATCGCCTGTCCGGAGGAAACGCCGGGCGCGCCCTGGCCGATCAGCTTCACCGCCGGCAGGTTGTTGAAGCGGTCGAGCGAATCCGGGCCGGAGGAGTAGCGGACGCTGGCCAGGGCGTTGAGCGGCACCATCTCGCCCCTTCCCGAGCGCACGTAGATCTCGCCGATCGAGTCGGGGCGCTTGCGGTAGGCGGGCTCGGCCGACATCAGCACCTGCCAGGTGCGGCCGTACTTGTTGAAGTCGTTGACGTAGTAGGTGCCGGCGGTGGCCGCGAGCGTGCCGTACAGCTCGTCGATCGGCACGCCGAGCGCCTTGACCTTGTCGCGGTCGAGATCGACGTAGAGCTGCGGCACGTTCGCGCGCCAGAAAGTGTTGACGAAGGCGAGCTGCGGCTCCTTGCCGGCGCGCGCGAGGAACTGCTGCAGCACCTCGGCGGTGCGCTGCGGGCCGCCCTCGCCGTGGTTCTGGATATAGAACTCGAATCCGCCCGCCGTTCCCAGACCGAAAATCGGCGGGGGGGCGAAAGCGAGCACCAGGGCTTCCTTGATTCGCGCGGTCTTCATGAAGACCTCGCCGACCAGCTGCGATGCGGTCACGGAACGGTCGTCCCAGTCTTTTTGCGTGACGAAGATCGTCGCCGCGTTGTTGCGGTAGCCGCCGCCGATGAAGTCGAACCCGGTGAACGCGATCGCGTTTTCGTTGGCCGGGTTGGAACGGATCGCCTCCACGACCTCGGCCACCACGCGGTCGGTGCGCTCGAGCGTCGCGCCGTCGGGCAGGATCACGGCGGTGATGAACCAGCCTTGGTCCTCCTCGGGCACGAGGCTCCCCGGCGTGACGCGCCACAGTCCGGCTGCCAGCGCGACCATCCCGGCAAAGAGCGCTATGCCGATCCCGCCGCGGCGCAGCATCCACGCCACGCCGTCGGCGTAGCGGCCGGTCACGCGCCGGAACCAGTCGTTGAACCACTCGAAGAAGCGCCCCGGCTGCTTGTGCCCGCGCCTCAGGATCAGCACGCACAAGGAAGGCGTGAGCGTGAGCGCCACCGTCCCGGAGATCACCACCGCGATCGAGATGGTGACCGCGAACTGGCGGTAGAGCTCGCCGGCGAGGCCGCCGAGAAACGCGATCGGCACGAACACCGCGCACAGCACGAGCACGATGGCGACGACCGGCTTGGTGACTTCCTTCATCGCCTTGACCGCCGCCTCGCGCGCCTCCAGACGCTCCTCGTGCATGATGCGCTCGACGTTCTCCAGCACGACGATGGCGTCGTCCACGACGATGCCGATCGCGAGCACCATGCCGAACAGCGTCAGCGTGTTGATCGAGTAGCCGAGCAGGTACAGCCCGGCGAAGGTGCCGATCAGCGACACCGGCACCGCGGCGAACGGGATGAGCGTGGCGCGCCAGTTCTGCAGGAAGATGAAGACGACGAGGAATACGAGCAGCATCGCCTCGGCGAGCGTCTTCAGCACCTCGCGGATCGACACTTCCACGAAGCGCGTGGTGTCGTAGGGCACGGAGTAGGTGAGGCCCCCGGGGAAGCGCGCGGAGAGCGTCTGCACCGCCTGCTTGACGTTCTTGGAGACATCGAGCGCGTTGGCGCCGGGCTGCAGGAACACGCCGACCAGCACCGCCTCCTTGCCATTGACGCGGCCGATGAAGTCGTAATCCTTCGAACCGAGCTCGACGCGGGCGACGTCCTTCAGGCGCAGCGTCGACCCGTCCGGGTTGGCGCGCACGATGATGTTCTCGAATTCGCCCGGGTCGGCGAGCCGCCCCTTGGTGGTGACGGTGTAGACCAGCTCCTGCGGGCCGCCGGTCGGCGTCTGGCCGACCTTGCCCGCGGCGAACTGCGCGTTCTGCTCGTTCAGCGCGGCGACCAGGTCGGCCGTGGTGAGCCTGAGCTGGGTGAGGCGGTCGGGCCTGACCCAGATGCGCATGGCGTAGTCTTTTGCGCCGAAGATCTGCACGTTGGTCGTGCCGGGGATGCGCTTCACCACGTCGAGCACGTTCATCGCGACGAAGTTGCTGATGTACAGGCTGTCGTAGCGGCTCTCGGGCGAATAGAACGCGGCCACCATCAGGAACGAGGAGGAGCTCTTTTCCACGGTGACGCCGAGCCGGCGCACGTCCTGCGGCAGGCGCGGCTCGACCTGTCTCACGCGGTTGTTGATGTTGACCGCGGCGCGATCGACGTCGGTGCCGATGTCGAAGGTGACGTGAATCTGCACCGTGCCGTTCGAGGTGGAGGTCGAGCTCATGTAGATCATGCGCTCGACGCCGTTGATGGCGTTCTCGAGCGGCGCGGCCACCGTCTGCTCGATCACCGCGGCCGAGGCGCCGGGGTAGTTGGCGGTGACCGTGACCACCGGCGGCGCGATCTCGGGATACTGCGCGATCGGCAGATTGCGCATCGCGGCGAGGCCCGCGATCACGATGAAGACCGAAAGGACCGCCGCGAAAATGGGACGGTCGATGAAAAGGCGCGAAAACATCGTGGGCCCCCTATTTCTTCGCCACGGCGAGGGACGGCTCGCCGCTTTTTTGACCCTCGCCCACCGCCTGCGGCGGGTTCTTGGCTTGGTCGCCGTCTTGCGCCGCGGCGACGGACACCGGCGCGCCGGGGCCGATTTTCATCACGCCGTCCACGATCACCTTGTCCCCGGGATTGAGGCCCGCGGTGACGATCCAGGCGTTGCCCTGCCAATCGCCCAGCTCGACCGGCCGCGGCTCGGCCCTGCTCTCGGAGTTGACGACGTAGACGAACTTGCCCTTCGGCCCCTCGAGCACCGCGCGCTGCGGAACCATGATCGCGCCGGGCCGCTGCGCGCCCTTGAGCGTCACGCGCACGAACTGGCCCGGATGCAGGAGCCCGCCCGGGTTGGGCAGCTCGGCGCGCGCCTCGCTCGTGCCGGTATTGCCCGAGACGCGCACGTCGGAGAAGTTCAGCTTGCCCGCCTCGCCGTGCACGCTGCCGTCGGCGAGCTTCACGGTCACCTCGAACTGGCCGTCCTTGGGGAGCGTCAGGCGTCCGGCGTCGGTCTCGCGGGCGAGCTTCAGGCGCTCCTCGTCGGAGACGCCGAACAGGACGTAGATCGGATCGATCTGCGATACGGTGGTGAGCAGCACGTCCGGCCCGGACACATAGGTCCCTTCGGAGCGCAGCGCCCGACCGGCGATTCCGCTGACCGGCGCTTCAACGCGCGTGTAGCCGATGTTAAGCCGCGCGTCGGCGAGATTGGCGCGCGCGGTCTTCACCTCCGCTTCCGCGATCTGCTCCGCGGAAGCCGCGTCGTCGTAATCCTTCTGACTCGCTGCTTTCGCCTCAAAAAGCGGCTTCAAGCGCGCGCTGTTGCGCCTGGTCTGCGCGAATCTCGCCTCGGCGCTCGCCAGCGCGGCTTCGGCGCGGGCGACCGCGACCTCGAAGGGCGCCGGGTCGATGGTGAACATCGATTGCCCCTGCGCGACCGGCCGGCCCTCGCGGTAATTGCGCTTCAGGACGATGCCCGTGACCCGGGCGCGCACCTCGACCTCGCGCGAGCCGGCGATCTGGCCGACGTACTCGAAGGCCGCCGGCACCGATTGCGCTTGCACCGCGACGACCGCGACTTCGGGCGGCACGCGTCCCTGCGGCTGCGACGCCGCCTGCTCGCAACCGCTGAGCAAGGCGGAGACGATCGCGATCGACGCCGCCGCGGCGGCCGGCAAACAAAATTCCCTGATCTTCATGGTCTTCAGTCCTCGTATGTATGTACTGTTTCATCACGTCTTGATCGACTTCGCGCTGCGATGGCCGAGCCACCAGAGAATAGGCGCGCCGATCAGGGCGCCCGGCAACAGGAGAATCGCGGCCCAGTAGAGGCCGTTCTTGAGAAAGAAGCGGAAAGTGGTCATGGCCGATCTCCTCCCGAGCCTAAGCCAGGGCTCCTGACAACGTTGTGTCAGGAGAGCTGTCGAGTTGCGCGAATTCGCGCACGATCTTTTCCGATTGCGCTTTTGCGGACGCCATGGCGTTCTTGAGCGCCTGCTCGCCCATTTCCGAGTATGAGAACGCGCGCCCGGGGCGCACCACGTGATCGATCCAGGCTTTCAGGGTGGAGGGCACGCCGAAGTTATGCATGGGAACCGCGAGGACAAGGACATCGGCCGCCTCGAGCTCGGCCAGCAAGATGTCGGACAAAGCGAGCGCCTCGGCTTCGGCCGGGCTGCGCTTCTCAGGCGGCAGCGCCCGGCCGGTGGCGAAGGCCGCGTCGACATGCGGCAAGGGCTCTTTCGCCACGTCGCGCACGACCACCTTCGCGCCGGGGTGACGCGCTTTCAGATCGTCGACGATATGGCTCGCGAATTGGTGCGAATAAGAGTTCCAGCCGCTCGGGCTGCTCGAGACGAACAAGATGTTTTTCATGGGGGTCTTCCGGGTGATGAATGGGAATGAGTTCTCGACTGTATTTTTCATATATGTATCATTTTGCGAAAAAAAATCGCTACTTGATGATTGAAAGCGCGCGCTGCAGCGCGCCGTGATCGATGCCGTTCAGCGTTTTGGCAAGCTCGGCTTGCACTCTCGCCATTTCCTTCGCGCCCGCAGCCTGGCGCTCCAGGCCGAGCGGAGTCACCGCCGCCCTGACCGCGCGGCGGTCGTTCGGATCTTCGACGCGCTTCGCGAGCCCGTCCGCCTCGAGCCGGTCCACGAGCTGGGTGATATTGGAGCGCACGCAGGTCATCTTCG
>WNFY01009878.1_pt1 | contig 12037 bp, 10 predicted proteins | sample 5400091 | NCBI WGS metagenome assembly WNFY01 (sample SAMN13153364, study PRJNA577476) | soil metagenome | isolation source: 60 cm soil or saprolite under grassland replicate 1 | place: USA:California | collected 2016-06-15 | reverse complement strand
AGGAGACCGTCGATGTGCTCCGCGCCCATCGCGAGCTGGTCGGCGGTGGCGCCTTCGCGCGGATCTTCACCACCACGGGCGGCTCTCGCGGTGATGGCGGGACGCTGTCGAGCAGCAACTTCGCCCGGGTCTGGAAGCGAGCGCTTCGCAAGGCCGAGCTGGCCCACCTGTGGCCGGAGTACGGCGGGCTGCGCTTCCATGACCTGCGCCATACCCATGCGACCTGGCTGATCGCCCAGCGGGTGCCGATGATCGCGGTGGCCGGCCGCCTCGGGCACGCCAACGCGGTGGTGACGATGATGGTGTACGCCCACGTCGACAAGCTGGTCGACCGGGGGTTGCTGACCACCGATGAGCTGGGACTGGCCGGACGTTGGCAGCTCGAGGACGATTAGCCGAGGCGCCACCTCCGGCGTGCCGGCGTTGGCCGGGTCTGTGGACCGCGGTCGGCGTCAGCCCGTTGTGGCGTGGTCGCCGCGGCTGGTGGGGCCAGCTGCGCAGGGAGCTCCTGCTCGGGGAAGCGCCATAGCCGGTCACCTAGCCGCACGCCACCGAGCAGCTTCTTGTGCTTGTAGACCCAGCTCACCGAGACACGCAGCGCCTCGGCCGCCTCTTCCGCCGTCAGATAACGGCTCATCCGGCAGCCCCGGCTACAACCGTCAGGTGAGCTCGGGCGTGGGCAGAGCTGACCGGGTCGGCAGGAGATCGCACCATGGTCCAAAGCAGTCGCTCGGCAACCTCCTCGCTGTGCACTTCTGAGCGAGGTCAGTGATGCCGCATGCGTGACCCGCCGTGGGGCCGGCTGGCGGCGCCAGGCCTAGCAGCACGACGCCGACCACACCAACGACCCACGCCCCGCGATACCGTCGGGCCCTTCGGACCAGTTCCACGAGCACGGCACGTTGGACGCTGGCGCTGGTCGCTGGGTGGCACACCATAGCCCGCAGGTCCCAAAGCCCGATGAGCCCGGCCCGCAGGCCGACCGAGGGACCGTCCAGGGCAAGCGGGTGCGGGCCCGTGGCGAGAAGACGAAACGTCGTCTCCAGCATGTCGAGCGGCGAGGGGCTGGAACAGCACATGACGGCTCCTCGATCGAATCGATGCGGCTGGTGCAGGCCGCTATCGAGGCAGACGCCACTCACTAACCAGCTCACACCACCACGTGTTATTGGCAGGGCCGGGCGGCTCAACGGGCGGGTTCGGCGGCGCGCTGGAGCACCCGCTGTGCGTGGGATTGAGACGGAGCCGAAGCAAGCGCTCGCGCGTGGCCGGTGTCGGGGCGGCACCTCGGTGTCGTGGAGGACCCGATTGTCGAGTCTCACGGAAGATAGGAAACCGCGCATTGCTGAGCACTGCGTTTCGCGGCAGGCTCCTCATACCGCAGGCAGTCCGTCTCAGCGAACGTGAGAGATCGTCCTCGGCGACCCTGCCGCCGCACCGGCGCAGCCGAACGGGAAAGGGATAGCCGCGCCGACACCCAGCAACCGGTATCCTCCACGGCCAGCGGGCCGGCGGAGCGGCTGACGAGCGGCAGGGAAGATGAACGGGCCAGTGCAGGTGGCGACCGATGGGGCCTGCTTGGGCAATCCGGGCCCCGGTGGCTGGGCCTGGACCACTGGATTGACCGATGCCAGCGGCGGCCAGCGTGTGACCACCAACCAGGAGATGGAGCTTCGCGCCATCCTTGAGGCACTGCGAGCCCATCCTGACCAGGTGATCGTCATCCTCACCGATAGCCAGTACGCGATCGATTGCGTGACCACCTGGCTACCCGGGTGGCGACGCAGGGGCTGGCGGACCAGTGCCCGTCGGCCGGTCAAGCACCAGCCGACCATCGAGGCGATCGCCGCCGAGCTGGATCGCCGCACGGTGCAGCTGGTGAAGGTCCCCGGCCACGCCGGGCATCCGCTCAACGAGCGTGCTGACCGGCTCGCAGCCGCCGCGGCAGCTCGGGCAGCACTTCCCCGGCAATAGCGGCGCTTCGCGATTGTGGAGCGTCAAGACAATGTCAGCGGATGCGCCAGCGTTAAGGTGTCTGGCCACAGGCCGCTCAACCGGGCCGATGCGGTCTGGTCGCGAACCCATCAGGCGAGCGGGTGGGAGACGGGTGGGCCAGCACTCGCGACTGGTTGTCGACGAGGGTGGCCCGCGCCTCCTCAACGGACACCGTCCACAGGTCGGCGAGCCGCCGCACCAGCGGAACCAGGTCGGCGGGGCGAGCGGCGCGGCCGCCGTGACGGGCGAATGGTCCGTCCGTTTCCAGCAGCACCCGGTCGGGGGGTAGGCGTACGAGCAGGGCCCTGGATCGCGTGGACGCTGCCATCGCCGGGTTGATCGAAAACCATAGCCCGCCGGCGAGGGCGTCCTCGGCGACAGCCAGCGGGCCGGTGTACCAGTGCAGGACCGCGCGCACGCGCGCGTCGATGAGGCGGTCGACGGCCTCACGTTCGGCGCGGCGGCTGTGGACGCTGACCGGCCAGGATCCGGCGCGCATCTCGGCCAGCAACGCGTCGAAGGTCCGCAGTTGCTGGTTGCGGGTGGCCGCGCCGGCTCGGGAGAAGTCCAGCCCGACCTCTCCCACCCAGGTGGCCTGTGGCAGCAGCCGACGGAAGCGGGCCACCTCGGCCACAGACGCCCCTGCGGGTCGCAGGGGGTGCATGCCGAGCGCCACCTCCACGTCCGGTCGCCGCCCCAGCCGCGTCCGCAGCAGCCGATACCGGCCAGGATCCTCGGTGACGGCGATGACGTGGATACCGGCGGCTCGAGCCTGGTCGAGGACCAGGATCGGGTCGTTGTAGGCGTCGAGGTGGCAGTGGGTGTCGATCAGCGGTGCCGGGGTCACGACAGCGACTCCACCAGCTTGGCCAGGTCGCCTTTCGCACCCGCGGTCAACCAGCTGTGAATCTCGGCGAGCCCGCGGCGCCACACCCCCAGGAACGCCTGGCGTTCCCCCGCCGGGAGGGGGCCGTTGCGCAGCACATCGCGGTCTGGGCGGTCAGCAAACACGCCCGCGATGACGGCGCGGAGGTCCGCTCCTCGTCGGGTGCGACGGTTGAGTAGTCCGCCCTCGGACAGGACGTCCCAGGCGTACGGGGCATCGTCCCAGCCGACGTGCGCGAGCGCGCTACGGCGGATCAGGCAGGGGAAGCAGTAGCCGCAGTTGCCCTGGGGCCGCCGCACGTACCGCGCGGTCTCGGGGTGGGCGCACGACACGCTCAACGGCGCGAGCTGACGCAGCAGGCCGGGGTTGCTGGATGCGGCCAGAGTCTCCCCCTTGGTTTGCAGCCGGTAGGGGTTCACGACGGGGTTGTGGACCCCGATCGTGGTGGTGGCCTGCGACAGCAGCTGCATGAAGTGGGGGTGAGTGGTGCGGGTGCTCAGGCTCCCAGCACGGGCGCGGGTGAGGGGGACGTTGATGCCGATGAAGCCGTTCTCCGGCACGTACACCGGAAGGTCAGGAGCGGTCGCGGCCGCCAGGGCGTGCGCCGCCGACACAAACAACAGCGACCGGGAGCGGGTGGTGTTGTCCCGTGCTGTGGGCAGTGGCCGGGCCTGCCGGCGGCTGGCGGGAGCGGGGCGCAGGTACAGCCGGCGGGAGACCATCCGGTCGGGCCCGTAGTGGCCGGCGAGCCGGTCGAGCAGGCCCTGTTGGGCGGTGGAGGCTTGCCCACCCTCGTGGTGGGACAGCAGGCACAATCGCCGGTCCGAGTCGTCCTCAAGCAGGTCGATGACCCCGCACAACGAGTCCAGCCCGCCGGAGAACAGACACACGCCGTCCACGTCCAGACCGACCTGCGAGGCGGGAACGCCGCGGACGCCGGTGAGCGGATGCCTGCCCGACGGGTAGACCTCGATGCGCCACCGGTCCCCGGTCAGGAACCGCAGAGTCGTGTCCCAGCCGGCCGCCGCCCAGGTGTCCGGGTCGGCGACAGGCAACCGGAGCCGCATGCTCCGGGTCCACCCGTCCGGCTCGCCCCGGCGGGCGGTGGTCTTGTCGGCGCTGTACACGCCCGCGCCGAGCAGCAGGAGGTCCGCGGCCGGCCGTGGTGGCCGCCAGCCGGCGAAGAACTCCGGGCCCGTCTCGCCGGTCTGCACGGTCGCCGCCTGGTCGCCTGGTGCCCAGTCCAAGACCCGCACGTCGTCCGGTTCGTTCAGGCGGACGGTGAGGTCGGTGCGTAGCAGGTAGTCGGTCACGGCTGGCCTCCGTCGAGCGCCTCGAGCGTCTGGTACACGTCGCGGATGGCGTCGGCGGCGATCGTCACGCCTTCGGGGCCAGACCAGTCCACGGTGAACGGGTCGGCGGGCAGGCGGATCGCGACCAGGTCCTCGACGATCTGGCGCAGCTGCGCGTCGGCCCGGCGCATCGCCTCCGGGTCGGCGAGTCGGCCGAGCCGTTCGGCGATGACCGGTACCCGGTTGTACACGTAGTGGGCCAGAAACACCTCCAGCAGCCCGCGGAGCTCGTCCGCGGACACCGTGGCGGCCTCCAGCTGTTCCCAGGTGTCGGCGCCCTGGAACAGCTCGTCGAGGACGTCGCAGGCGGCGTCCCGGGCCGCCTGCGAATCCAGGTCGTCGCCGTCCCCGGCGATGAGGGTGACCAGCTCGTCGAGGACGTCGAACCGGCTCAGGCCGACCAGGGGGGCCAGACCCAGGTCGACCAGTGTCGGGCCGAGCCCGTGGTCTTCGATACCGGCCAGCAGGGCACCGAGGCGCTGCAGTCCGCCGCGTCCAGCTCGGGCGCTGGAGGCGGCGCTGGCGGCGCCGCCGAGCACGGGCACGTGCCGGGCGAGAACGCGCCTCGCCCGGTCGCGATCGCTGGCGGCGCCCAAGCCGCGCACGTAGGAGGTCGCGGCGTACTTCAGCGGCGTCCACGGCCCGCCTCGGCCCTCGGTCCGGTCCGTGGAGGTGCCCATCAGCTGGAACGGGGGCGGGTGCTACGCGCCGCAGCCTGCCGTGCCTGCCGCGCCGTGGTGGTGATCTGCTCCAGCGCAGGAACGCCGCTGGTCTGCCAGCGGTCCAGCAGGCGTTCCACGGCTGGGTTGCCCGTGGGGAGACGGCGCACCGCGGTGAGGACCCGTTCCGGCGGCACCGCGGCCGGCGGGATCCTCATCATCGCCTCGCACACCGCCGCGGCGGTCTCCGGAACCCGTTCGGCCAGCTCGGCCGCGGCGGCAAACGCCGGACCGGCTGGGTGCCGGATCAGCCGCTTGAGCAACTCGTCGACCAACTGCCCCCGCTCGGTCGGATCCAGTTCCTTCACACGATCGAGCGCGGCCCGGCGGACCGGGTCCACCTCGGCTTCGACCTGGAGGAGGAGCTCCTGGAGGCGCGGTGGCAGGCGGGAGGCGACGACGCCGAGGGACAGCTTGTCTCGGGAGTACGTGAAGTAGGGCCGCAGGTCAGTCCCGCCGAGCCGTGGCGCCAGGGTTAGCCACGCCCGCACGTGCGGTTTGGCCACCCATGCCGCCACCTCGTCGGAAAGCGCCGACCCGCTGGCCCGGCGTTTCGGGCGCGTCCCCGCTGCGGCCTCGGCCTTGCCCGTGCCGGTGGGTCGTCGACCGCGTGCAGACCCAGCCTCCCGCCCGGCCGGCCCGGCCTTCGGCTGCTCGCCGTCAGCGTCGGCCTCCTCGGCGCCCGAGTCGGGGTGGACGGCTGCCTCGGCAGCGGCCAGCTCGGGGATCGGGCCGGACGCGGTGAGCTGCCAGTCGAACAGGCGCTGGAAGTCGCCGACGTGCTGGTCCTCGAGCACCATCAGCTTCGCCAGCACCTCCAGGTCCAGATCGACCCCGCGGCGTTCGGCGGCGCGCGTCTTCAACAGAAGGTTGTTGAGGAACCGTTTGAGCTGCCGGGGGTTGCCCCGCAGGCCGGCACCGAGGACCGGTGCGATCCCGGTAGCCCACTCCAGCTCCCTCGTCAGTTCCGGCGACACGTCACCGAGGATGTCGCCGGCCACGCCGAGGTTGAACGCGACCATCAGGCTGTTCTCTGCGCGCCGCTTGCGGACCTCCGTGCGCACCTTCTCGAAGGCCTCGTCGTCGAGCCGCAGCTCCGCGAGCAGCAGGTTCATGTACGTCTCGGCCTCCGGCGCCGACAGCGTCGGGATGGCGACCTTGAGCTGCAGCATCTTCTCCAGGTAGTCCGCGCCGACACCGGTGCCGTCCTGACGGCGTAGCTCCGGGTAGCGGGAGTCGATCGCCGACTCCACGACCTGCTGGTTGGCCGCCACGACGTAGGCCGTCTTGGGGGTGTTGAGGAACAGCCGGATCGCCTCGAAGGTGTCGACGACCGTCTCCGGCAGGCACCGGTCGAGGTCGTCGATGAACACCACGATCGCCGCGATCTGGTCCAGCCCGGCGACCAGTTCCTCGAACTGGGCTCGGAACGTCCCGACCTCTGTGACCGGGTCGCCGGCTCCCCCGGCCGGTGGGCCGTCCCTCGCAGCGGGTGGCTCCGCGAACAACCGTTCGCCCTCGGCGGCCACGGCGGCCGCGCCGGCCTGAACCAGCCCGCGGGTCGCCGGATCCATCGTGGGATCCAGCGCCTGGGCAGCGAGCGATGCACCAGTCGGCGCGGTCTTCATCGCCGCGCGGCCGAGCCACCTGGTCCGTCGCCGCAGTCCCTGGACGAACTGGCGCATCCCGGAAATCTGGTCCTGGTCTTCGGTCTTGATCTCGGGCTGGAGCCGGTCGAGGACGGCGCTCATCAGCGCGACCTTGACGTCGTCGTAGTCCTCGTACTGCCACGGGCTGAACCGCACGCACGCGTAGCGCTGGCGATCTGGGTCGTCCGGACCACCAATGGCCTCCAGCTCCTGCCGGACGATTCGCATGAGGCTGCTCTTGCCGGACCCCCAGTCGCCGAGTACGCCCATGGTCAACGGCAGCAGCCTGGGCTCGGTCAGTGCCACGACCAGGGCGTCAACGAGGAAGTCGAAGCCAAGCAGGTCGATGTCGGTCTCGTTATCCGCCCACACCAGGCGCTCCTGTTCCCCTTCCGGACAGATGATCGACCTGGAGCCTATCCGGAGAGCGGGAACCGTGGGAGCGGGCGGTGATCAGCTCGGCCGCCGTTGCCGACGACGGAACTGCGTCGCCAGCTTCATCACCGTCGCGACTCGGGAGGCCCCGCTGGTGGTGTGCACCCCAGCGTTCATCGAGCAAGCGTCAGTGCCGGGGCTACGGATACGAATGTGGCGCATCCGCTGACATCATCATGGCGCATGCACTGACACAGACGTGGCGTACCCACTGACATTTCCTGGCGCTCCGATAGCCCGGAGGTCTGGAGGTTCCCGGCTGTCAGGTGAGCGTTGAGCTTGTTGGTGAGGCAGGTGTGCTACGTGCCGCCCGTCGTGCTTGGCTTGCTGGGCGCCCTGTCAGCGTGCGGCTGACCAGCTCGGTGAGCGGTACGGTGAGTCGGTGTGAGCGCTCCGGTGAGACGCGCGGTGATTCCGGCAAAATCAGCGCGGACGCTGCGTTCCCGGTCGGCCTGTCGATTGGGCATGTCGATTGGGTCGCCGTGTACTCGGCCCGCTGATACCCGGCTCCGGTGCTCGTGGTGCGGTCGGGTCAGGCGACTGTCAGTCGATACTGTGTCTGCAGCTATACTGTGTCTGCATTTGCTAGCGTTTCAGGACACAGGGTAAGGTGACGGCATGGACATCAACTTGGTGACCGCCGCCGAGGCGGCCCGCCGCGCCGGCATCTCCACCCGGACGATCGGCCGCTGGATCCAAGAAGGCCGCCTCAACCGGTACTGGTGGGGCCGCGGGACACGACGCCTCGGCCCCCGCGTCGCCACGACGGAGGTGGAACGCTTGCTCGGCATCGTGACCTCCAACGGCCGCGACTTCCTGCTCAACCGGCCCCGCCGCGGCTTCGTCGAGATCCGCGACCAGACCACCGGCAATCCGGTCGACACCGGCGGCGCGGTCGCCTACACCGACGCGTCCATCGAGGCCGCAGTACCGCACCCGGACGGCATCGTGGCGTTGACCGGCGGCCTGGTCGGCAAGATCACCCGCAACGACAAGGGTGCATGGACCTGGTCGACGCTGCACCACGCCCAGGATCTCGCGCTTGCGGAGTGGTCCTCGGTGCCAGACGCAGACCTGCCCCGGTGGCTTGCTGCGCTGCGCCGCATGGACCTTGACCAGGGTGGGGGCGAGTTGGAAATGACGCTGCGCCACATGCGGCGCCAAACGCCGAGCCCGACGGCGTAGACGCGGCGATCCGATCCAAGTTGTGCCTTGGCCGGTGGCCCGTTCCTTGGCTGTTCCTGCTGGCAACGTGAGGCCGAGGGTGTCAGTCACCATCGACGCCGCGAACCGGTCGGGCCTTCCCGCAACAGGGCGATGACCTCGTCGGCTTGCTCGTAGACCGCTGCGGTGTTGGCGCGATAGCACGGCTCCAGGTCGGGTCGATGGGGAGCCACACGCGCGAGGGCCTCTCGGACAGCGGCCACCTTCTAGAGGTGGTTGGCCGTAGCCTCGCGCCGGATCTGGCGCGTGTCCACTCATGTGCTGCTCACCCGGGCATCGCTGACCAGCGAAGACCGGACGGTCGCCCAGGAGCCAGGCCACCAGCTCGCCGATCACTGCCCGCCGTCGGGATGCGGCACCGGCATGCCCGCAGCCGAGGATCGAGATGGGCCGCCGCTGTTCGCCCGTTGCCCATCATCGGATCTCGCGGCTGCCTTGCCTCCTGGGGTTGAGGCCCAGCTCCTTGGCCATGCGGACCGCCTCGTCGGACAGTCGGCACCGTCGTTGCGCCTCCGCCCAGCGCTGCTGTTGACCTGGCTTGTTCGTTTTCGCCATCCCGTGCTCAACCGCTCCTCTGCCCGTCGAGCAACAAGCTTGTACGTGTCAAGTCGGTTGCAAAACGCACTTGTAGGTTTCCGGCTCTTTCTGAACAATCCATCCTGGCGGGCCGCCCGGGTCGGTCGGATTGAACAACGTCTCGTCGATGCAGGCCAAACAATCGCTCAACTTGCGATTTAACCTGTCGGTTGTGGTTTGGGTGTGAAGACGGCCTTTGCGAGATCATGTCGTTCGACCACGACCAAGAGCAACCTGATCCCAACAAAGGCCGTGATGAACAGTCTAGAAGACCCGGCCAGCGCCGAAGCCATCGAGCGGTTGTCGCGGTTTCGCCGCGGGTTCTACCAGAGCCTGACCCGGCGGGCGGATGCGTTGTTTGAGCTGGCTGAGGCGGTGCTGTGCGCCGATGGGCCAGTAAAGACGCTGGTGGATCTGTCGCTGGCCCCCGAGCATCGGCGCGGGCACGGAGCCCTCTATGACGGACTGAATCGTGGTCGCCTGGATGTGGCGCGGTTCCGGGCGGCGCTGGCCGGTCTGCCGTTGCCGCGTGCCGTTGATGGGCGGATCGTGCTGGCGGTGGACGTGTCACCGTGGTTGCGGCCTGACGCCTCCACGTCACCGGATCGATTGTTCTGCCACGTGCACGGGCGGGCCAAGAGCGCCTCGCAGTTCATCCCCGGCTGGCCGTACTCCTTCGTCGCCGCGCTGGAGGTGGGCCGCACCTCGTGGACGGCGGTGCTGGACGCGGTCCGTCTGGGCCCCGGCGATGACGAGACCGCGGTGACCGCACTCCAGGTCCGCGAGGTCATCGACCGGCTCGTGACGGCCGGGCGGTGGAAGGACGGTGACCCGGACATCCTGATCGTCTTCGACGCCGGGTACGACGTCACCCGGATGGCGTTCCTGCTGGCCGACCTGCCGGTCCAGGTACTGGGCCGGATGCGCTCGGATCGGGTCCTGCGGCTACCCGCGCCGCTGCGGCGTCCCGGCACCAACGGTCGGCCTGCCAAGCACGGCGGCGAGTTCCGCCTCGCCGACCCGGCCAGCTGGCCGGATCCACAACACACCACGACCACCCAGACGACCCGCTATGGCACCGCGACCACCAACTCCTGGGACCGGCTGCACCCACGGCTCACCCGCCGCGCCGCCTGGCTGGACCGTGAGGGTGAACTGCCCATCATCGAGGGGACGGTCATCCGCCTGCAGGTCGACCATCTGCCGGGCGGAGGCGACCCCAAACCGGTCTGGCTGTGGTGGTCGCGCACCAACGCCTCGGCCGACGACATCGACCGGCTCTGGCAGGCGTTCCTGCGCCGCTTCGATCTTGAGCACACCTTCCGCCTGTTCAAGCAGACGCTGGGCTGGACCGCACCCAAGATCCGCGACGCCCAGGCCGCCGACCGGTGGACCTGGCTGCTCATCGCCGCGCATACCCAGCTCCGCCTCGCCCGCCCCCTCGCCGACGACCTGCGCCGACCATGGCAACGACCCGCACCGCCGGGTCGGCTCACCCCGGCCCGGGTCCGACGAGGGTTCCGGAACATCCGCGCCAAGGCCACCTGCCCAGCCGGTGCACCAAAACCCGGCAAGCCCGGCCCTGGACGGCCACCCCGTTCCACCAACCGCCGTCCCGCACCCCATCACCACGTCGGGAAAACCATCAAACGCCAGACCACACTCGCCGCCCGAATCGGGCAGGCAGCTTAAACGACAAGCTCAGGCCGGCAGGCGGGTCCTGCCGGTCACCTGCGGGCAGTGCCGGGGTCCCCTGGCCCCGGAAAGGCCGCCCGCAGGGCGTCCCCAGCGGGACGGGAGTACCGGACCAAGTGCAGCGACGGAGGAACGGACCGGCCTTGCAGGGGCCCTGGGTGGCACTAGTCTGGGAGACACCGGCAGGCAGCCCACAGTGCAGCTCGGCGGGCGACTGGTAGAAGCAGAAAGACGCGGCCGGCGCGCGACTGCCCGACATGGTAGGCGATATTGTCCTCCAGCCCGGCGGCGTCCACTTCGGCCCACACAGCCGCCGTCGTCCACGCATAGGGGGAGATAATCGATGACCTCCTTGCGGCCGGTGGAGACGCGGTCGTTGCGCTGGGCTGGCGCCATCCGCCCGGGACGGGTGGATTCCGCGCGCATCCCCATGCAGTTGAGGATGCGGACTGGGCGGTCGCGGTGAGGTTCGCGCTCGTGGATCTCGTCGGCCAGACGGGTGAGCAGACGCCGAATGGGCCCACTCTTCAGGGAGGCTCGGTTATCTGCACCTGCCTCGGCGGGCACTCCTGTTGACTGGCAGTCGTGCTGCCGACGCCCTGGGAAGGGCGTCGAACGAGCGAAGGGACTCACGGCGGTGGGCCCCGGTGCTAGCCTCCCCTTATGGCCACGACACGTTTGACCCGACACATCCGGGCTCCTCGCGGCGTCGTCTATCGAGCGTTGCTCGACGCGGAGGACGTCCAGCAGTGGATGGTGCCCGAGGGGATGACGAGCCAGATCCACGCGTTCGATGCCCGCGAGGGAGGCGAGTTTCGGATCTCGTTGACCTACGACATGCCCACGGCGGCTGGCAAGACGACTTCTCAGACCGACTCGTTCCACGGCCGGTTCGTCAAGCTCGTGCCCGACAACGAGGTCGTCCAGGTCATCGAGTTCGAGACGGACGACCCCGCGATGAAGGGCGAGACGACAATCACCTACTCGCTCGCCGATGCTGACGACGGCACCGAGCTCATCCTTCTGTACGAGAACCTGCCTCCCGGGGTGTCGCCTGCTGACAACGAGCTGGGATCGCGCATGTCGCTCGACAAACTCGCCAAGCTCGTCGAAGGCCGTTAGCCCCACTAGGCCCCCGCCGCAGTCGAGCGCCGACCAGCGGCCCGGTCCGGCTGCTGTCCGGCCACGCTGTGGGGGTCACTGGGTGTCCTCCTCGCTGCGGGAGGCGTTCGACAGTCGTTGGATAGTGAGCCCGGCGGCCGGGCGTCGGATGCGGCGTTGGGCGTCTTCGCGCTTGGAGCGCAGGAAGGTGAGGGTGAGATCAATGCCTTCGGCCTCTCCGGTCCAGCCTTCGAGTTCGGCGCGCTGGCGGCGGGCGACCAGGTCGGTTTCGAGTTCGTCGAGGCGGCCGAGCATCTTCGGGTTGACGTGCAGCATCGGGCAGCGGACGCAGGCTTCTCTGCACCACTGGGCGTTGGCCGCGGGCCACTTCCGCCAGCGCAGCAG
>WNFY01006217.1_pt1 | contig 12038 bp, 13 predicted proteins | sample 5400091 | NCBI WGS metagenome assembly WNFY01 (sample SAMN13153364, study PRJNA577476) | soil metagenome | isolation source: 60 cm soil or saprolite under grassland replicate 1 | place: USA:California | collected 2016-06-15 | reverse complement strand
CGTACACCGCAAGCAAGACCGACCTTCGCGAAATCGCGACGCAAGCCACGAGTACAAACAGCGAATAGTTCATCATTACCGCGGTTGGCAGATTCGTCAGCCAACCCGCAGCCAGCAACAGGCTAAGCTGCGTAATCCCACGCCCTTCGGCGTCCTCCAGCTTCAATACGAGGAGCAGCAACAACGGAAGACATGCCGCGGCTAGCAGTTCCGCAAACGCACTTCTCCAATAAACAATGACCAGGTGATAGGGATTGGCTGCGTAAAACGCGGCCGCCCATACTGCGTCCGCCGCCGGCAACCAGCGCCGTGCCAACACGAACATCGAGCATCCGGAAAGAGTCAGTACGATCCAAATGTACGCAGCGGAAACCAGCTTCCACGGAAGAATGACGCCGAGCATCGCACCAAGCGTCCACGAAAATGGCGGATAAAAAATGAACCGCGCCTCGCCGTAGCCATAATGCGCCATTGCTTCCCAATGCGGATAGACGACGCCTTGCTTCCAGTGGTCCACAACGTCAATCCAGGAGTTCATGTGAAATTCGAAATCGTGCCCAGAAGGAATGCCATAGTGAAGGAAGGGAAGGACAACGCAGAGGGCGGTTGCCGAAATTACCGGGAGCGCGATTTTCCACCCTCCGGATAGATTGCGTGCCCGCGTCATGTATGTCAGACGAGAATACAGGAAGGGCGGACTTTGCCATGCCCCGCCCATGCCCTTCCGACCAGGTCCAGCTGACCAAAAGCAGATTTTGGCTGAACCGCGATCTCTCTGTCAGGAATCTAAAGCAGGAACTTTAGACATGAGTACTTCCACCACACCTGCACGGCCCGACATCAATCCCTGGCTGATCGCGATCGCGGTCATGTCGAGCACCTTCATGGAGGTGCTCGATACGACCGTGGTCAACGTGTCCTTGCCGCACATTGCGGGAAGTCTCTCAGCGACCACTGACGAGGCGACGTGGACGCTGACCTCCTACCTCGTCGCCAACGCGATCATCCTTCCTATGACCGGCTGGCTCGCGGGCCGCTTTGGACGCAAGCGGCTGCTATTGATGGCTGTAACGGGCTTTACGACTGCTTCGTTTCTGTGTGGCCTCGCGCCGTCATTAGGTTTTCTCATCATCTTTCGTATCATTCAGGGTGCATGTGGTGGCGGTTTGCAGCCGCTTTCGCAGGCGGTCCTTCTGGAATCCTTTCCTGCAGAAAAGCGTGGCCAGGCAATGGCCTTCTGGGCATTGGGAATCGTTGTTGCGCCCATGCTTGGCCCGGTCATCGGCGGCTGGCTCACCGACAATTACAGTTGGCGCTGGGTCTTCTATATCAACGTCCCCATCGGCGTGCTGGCTATCCTGCGTTCGCCTCTCACTTCATTCTCGTCCTCGCCGTGTTGGCTTTCATTGGCCTTGCAGGTTTGGTCATTCGCGAGCTCCGAACCGCGAATCCCGTCATTGATCTGAGCGTCTTTCGCTTCCGATCCTATGCAGTCGGGACGCTTCTGATGACGGTGGTTGGTTTTGTGCTCTACGGCAGCACGGTCCTGTATCCATTAATGATGCAGGAATTGCTGGGCTACACTGCCACCCATGCCGGAGTCACCAATTTTCCTCGCGGCATGGCTTCGTTCTTCTTCATGCCGTTCGTTGGATTTCTGGTCGGCAAGGTGGACGCGCGCAAGCTGCTTGCAGCTGGCCTATTGCTGACCGCGGCCGCGATGTTCGAGGTTTCGTTCTTCAGCCTGGACGTGGGTTTCTGGGACTTTGCACTGCCTCTGGTGCTGCAGGGCGCCGGTCTGGGACTGATCTTTGTCCCGCTTACCACCGTCTCCAATGATGCGATTCCGCGAGAACGCATAGGGAACGCAACCAGCATTTTCAATCTCATGCGCAACATCGGCGCCAGCGTCGGCATTTCGAGTGTCGAAACCTTGCAGTTCCGCCATATGCAGGTTCATATCAATTATCTCGGGCAGCATGTGACTGAGGCCAGTTTGCGCACGCAACAGACTCTGGCTGGCCTGCGCCAGTCATTTGTCGCGAAAGGCGTGGATGCCGTAACTGCCGACCATCGTGCTCATGCCGCACTCTGGGGTATGGTTCAGAGGCAGGCCGCCATGCTCTCTTATAACGATGTCTTTCGCTATATGGGCGGAATGTTTCTTCTTATGCTGCCTCTGCTTTTTCTGATGGAGAAGCCCAAAGGTAAGGCGCCGCCGATGGCGCATTGAAAACCAGCACTCCGCCTTTTTCCCGTGCGGGCTGCGGAAAGACTGTTTGGCTAATCCAAGAAACAGCAAGGGGTTGGAGCGTGGATGTGAAAACTACTGGTAGGGTGCAGGCGATGGAATAGAATCTTGCCGGAGCCAGCCCCGGAGGGGCGGAAAAGGTTAGCCCAGGACGTAAGTCCTGGGGTGAGGGCAAAAGATCGAGTCCCGTAGAGACGACACAAATTCTCTCGCAGACCTTCCAGTCCTTCCCCAAGTCGTGCTTTTTCAACCGTCGGAATCGAGGGCCAGGTAACAGCTAAGAGTTTTTTTGATATTCCGAATCCAAACTTTAAATGACTACATCCAAAAGTTATATTGACAGGTGGTCGGTGCATCTCTAGCATCTAAAGAAACTGATGAGTCTTTCCCGTCAAATGCGGTGCCAGTGTTGTTCTTGTTGTTGTACGTGTGCCTACACTGGCGCGGGAAAGCTACTGACCTGAGAATTTAGCATTACCGGTACAGAAAAGCCCATCGCCAGTGCAGCTGGCGGTGGGCTTTTGCATTTCTGGCATAGCAAACATGTTCCCAATATTTCTAAAACTCGATGGCAGACGTTGCCTGGTAGTCGGAGCCGGCAAGGTGGCGGAAGCCAAGATCCGCGGCCTTCTTGACGCTCGTGCCTCCATCGAGGTGGTCGCTCCCGAAGCCGTTTGGCAAATACAAAAGTGGGCTTGGGAAGGCGTAATTGGCTGGAAGGCACGGGCATTCCAAGCGACAGATTTGGATCAGTCCTCGCTGGTGATTGCCGCCACGTCGAACCGCGAAGTAAACGTTGAGGTCTTCAGGCAGGCTCGTCTTCGCAACGTGCTCTGCAATTCCGTCGATGATCCTGAGAACTGCGATTTTTATTACCCAGCCGTCGTGAATCGTGGAGACCTACAAATTGCCATCTCCACTGGCGGACGAAGTCCCGCTCTCGCGCAACGTCTGCGGCGTGAACTGGAAGAGCAATTCGGGGCCGAATACGAATCGTGGGTCGCTGATTTGGGCAAGGCGCGCGAACAATTGAGCGCTCAAGTCCTCGACACCGACGCTCGCCGGAAATTGCTGCATGAAATAGCCAGCCGCGAGGCCTTTATTAACAGAAACTCACCACAACGAGGCGAGAACTGATGGCTACAGGAAGAGTCTTCCTCGTGGGTGCAGGCCCGGGCGATCCCGAGCTGCTGACGTTGAAAGCCGCAAAGGTGCTACGTTCGGCCGATGTAGTGCTTCACGACGAGCTAGTCAGCGCGGAAATCTTGAAGCTGATTCCTGCCACAGCCGAAGTTCTGAATGTAGGCAAGCGTTGCGGAAAAAGGAGCACGCCGCAGAGCGAGGTAAATAAATTGTTTGTCCAGCACGCGATCATGGGACGGACCGTCGTGAGGCTCAAGGGCGGCGATCCGTTCATCTTCGGCCGCGGCGGAGAAGAACTCGAAGCCCTGCGCAAGGCGGGCATAGAAGTTGAAGTCGTTCCTGGCATCACTGCGGCTCTGGGAGCGGCAGCTGGAAATCAGATTCCTCTCACCCATCGCGAAGTCGCCTCAACTTTGGTTCTGGTGACCGGCAGCAGCAAGCATTCAGGACACATTGCAAACTGGCCGGATCGATTGCCTTCGAACGCAACCGTCGTCATTTATATGCCTGGACATGACTTCGCTGCGTTGCAGCATCGTTTACAGGCTGCCGGCGTGGCAGCGCAAACGCCATGCGCCATCATCTCGGGCGCAACAACCGAGTCCGAACAAGTTCACATTACGAGCGTTCGAGAACTTTCGAATGCGCCGCGCCTGGTGCCGCCCAGACTCGTCGTAGTTGGGGAAGTGGTGCGTTTTGCCGATCAAGTTAAGCAGCAGTTCAGTGGATTTACATTTTCAAACCAGCTTGCCGAAGTAAGTCCTGTTGCGAGGGAGAGCGTCGAGTGAAAGCCGATCTGGAACGCATCAAAATTCTTGCTGAAAGCTGGAGTCCCGAGCAGGTAATTGCGTGGGCGTTCGCGACCTACGGGGAGAACGTCGAACTCGCGACTGGCTTCGGCGTGGAAGGGATGGCATTGCTTGACATGGCCTCCCGTCTGAATCCCGACCTGAAAGTTTTTACCGGAGACACCGAATTTCTTTTCTCTGAGACCTACGACCTCATCGATCGCGTAGAAGAGAAATACGGAATCAAAGTTGAACGGCTCTACTCAGATCTCACGCCAGAAGAACAAGAACGCGCTTACGGTAGGGCCTTATGGACGCGCGATCCCGATCAATGCTGCACTCTGCGCAAAGTCGAGCCGCTCCGCCGGAAACTCGCAACCCTCGACGCGTGGATGACCGCCATTCGCCGAGACCAGACAACCGACCGTGCGACAATTCGCAAGGTTGATTGGGACGCGAAGTTCAATCTTGTCAAAATCAGCCCGTTTGCCGATTGGACCCGCGAGATGGTTTGGAACTATGTGGTTCGGAACAACCTGCCCTACAACCCTCTGCATGACCTCAACTATCCCAGCATCGGATGCACCCACTGCACACGCGCCGTTCAGCCTGGCGAAGACCATCGCGCTGGTCGCTGGCCGGGGTTAAATAAGACCGAGTGTGGCCTGCACACCGCAGGTGCGGCATCCGCAACAAGATTGGTTCAGCTTGTGCCAGTGGGGGCGGAAGAATGATCCTAAGCATGGCAGGGCCTTCCTTTCGTGTAGTGGTGGTTCATGTACTTTCCTGAAGCTGACGCACAACTGACCACTGGCAATTGCTGTTTCTCCGCTATAATTCCGCAACCATGGATTTTGACCAACTCGTCACCTTCATGGAAGTCGCCAAGCTCGGCAGCTTCTCGCGCGCAGGGCAAAAAATCTTTCGCTCACAATCTGCTGTGAGTGCGCAAATCCGCCAGCTCGAACAGGAATACGGCGATCGCTTACTCGATCGCGCGGGTAAAGACGTCACCCTCACACCCGCTGGCCGGGTCCTGTTTGCCTACGCCGAACGCATGCTGCAAATCAAAGATGAATCTCTGCTGGCCGTTGCCGACCAGGGCAATATGCCGCGGGGCACCATCACTGTCGGTGCGAACGAGGCTACTTGCCTCTACGTTCTCCCTGACGTTTTCGCGAAATATTGCAGCCTGTATCCTGGCGTGCAGATCAGCATCTACCGCAACTTCAGCTACAAGATTGTTGAAAAGCTCGAAAATGGTTCCATTGACGTCGGCATCGTCACCATGCCGGTGAAGAGCTCTAGCCTGAAAGCGCACGCAATTTTTCGTGATCAGTTAATGCTCATGGTCAGCCCACAGCATCCGCTGGCAAAGTTGGATGTTGTCCCGATAAGCGAAATTGCCAAACACCCGATCCTGCTGCCCAAGACTGGGTTCAGCCGCCGCATTATGGACAAGCTTTTTCGTCCATACGCGGGGAAGATGCAAGTACGCATGGAGCTACCGAGCGTCGGCATGATCAAGAGTTTCGTCGCCGCCGGCCTTGGTGTTTCCATCATCAGCGCGAGCTTTGCCAAGGACCAGGTCCTCGCCGGACGCGTGAAGCTCATCTCGATCAAAGGCGAAGAACTCTGGCGTGAACTCGGAGTCGCCTACCGCCGCGACCGTACGCTCACGCGCGCCACAGATACATTCATCAATACCGTCCGGCAGTTTGCCGCGTCTAAATAGGCTTTCGGAGTTCCGATATGGCTAGAGGCTATTGGGTAACTTTCTATCGTTCCGTTTCAAATCCGGCCGCTTTCGCTGAATATGGGAAGGTGGCGGGTCCCGCAATTCAGAAAGGTGGAGGTCGCTTTCTCGCTCGCACGACCGCGACCAAAGTATATGAAGGCGGCGTGAAAGAGCGGGTGGTCGTAATCGAATTCGATAGTGTGGAGAAGGCCATCGCCACTATTGAGCGCGGAATACCGGGCCGCGCAGAAGCTTTTGGAAGGAGCTGTTGAGCGTGAAATCCGAATTGTTGAAGGTGTTTAGAAAGCGATGCACCCGGCCAGCGATTCAGGCCGAATTTTCAGTAGTTCATTCACCCCGAGATCAGCCGCGAAGCGGCGGGATCTGAGAGCCCGGCACGGGAGTGCCGGGTGCGCCGCGAATCGACAGAGTCCCAAGAGGGACGGCACCGATTTGCCAACGGCTAACGATGGGTTTTCTTGAGCGAACCGCTGGCTTTTCGCCATTCAATTTCCTAATGCCATTCATCGCAATTTCCGATTTCTGATCGTCCGCAGAAATTGTTAACTTAGATATAGCAGCCTGCGGTCCCGTCGGGCGAGACCAGTAGGTGAGTCCAAAGCGGAGGTCTCCAATGTCGGAACTCGAGAACAAACTGAACAACATTCTAGAAGAGCATCAGCATGAGAGCGGGCTGCACATGATTGGCGGCCGTCGCCGCCTAATTGATCGCCTGGTGCAGTTCGTGGAAGAGCAGAAGCAGGACACCAGCCTGCAGGCGAGCTCCCGCGAACACTAGTCTCTTCCTTCCTCCTGGAAAAAGCCCGCTGCCCGAGCAGCGGGCTTTTTGCGGTATCCGGCGGAGCGTCAGGTCTGAGTGGCAGTTTTGCGTGAATGTAGCAGGCTGTGTGAGTCCAGAGTACCTTCGGTCAAGCCAGTCCTCTGAAAACAATCGTTCTTCTCGCGATTTCCTATTGACACTCCAGCTCAATCTATTACAATAAATGAATAAGTATTCATGATAGTGAATATTAATCCATGAGCAAGTTGTCACGCCAAAAAGCGATTCGTGAACTGCTGGACGAGGGCCCGATCGCCAGCCAGGAGGAGTTGCAGAAGCTCCTGCATCGGCGTGGGCTCGATGCGGGCCAGGCGACGCTTTCTCGCGATATCCGCGAGCTTGGTCTTGTGAAGTCCGCCGGCGGGTACTCGCTGCCGGGCAGAGAAGCGGCTGCAGAAACAGATTTGCCGTCGGTCGGCCGCTTGGTGCGGGAATTTGTGACCAGCGTTCGTGCCGCCCAGAACCTACTTGTTACCAAGACCAGCATTGGCAGCGCACAGCCCGTAGCCGCCGCGCTCGATGAAGAGAACTGGCCGGAAGCCATCGGCACCATTGCCGGCGACGACACCATTCTCATCGTCTGCCAGGACAAGCGCGCCGCCGGCCGTCTCGCTGGGCGCATTCAGGAAATGCTCGCTTAATGTCCGCCAAACTCAAAGTCGCTGTGCTGGGGGCGACCGGCTATTCCGGTCTGGAATTGACGCGCATTCTGCTGCGCCATCCGAGGGTGGAGAAGCCTGTCTTGTTGCGGAGGACAGAAAGCTCCACGGAACAAGTAGGCCCGGACGCCCTCGTCCCGGCGGGCGCGCCTGGCTCGCCAGTTGCTGTGCAGGACACGGCTGGGCGGGTGGGGGCACCCGCCCCTACGCGTTCCGTTGCAACTGTCGAGGACGAGAACGCCCCAAGCCTAGCTGACATTTTTCCGGCGCTCTCCGGTAATGGCAGCTATCCCCTGCAGCCCCTTTCGTGGTCTTCGTTGAAGCAGCAGGGAATAGAGCTCTTGTTCCTCGCAACCCCGCACGAAGTTTCGCGCTCGTTGGTCCCAGAGGCAGTTACGCATGGCATGAGAGTGATTGATCTTAGCGGCGCATGGCGGCTGAAAGAGGCGCAACATCGCGCGATCTACGGATTCAAAGACGAAGACTCGCTGACCGCCGCCGAGCTCACGCAAAAGGCGATCTACGGACTGCCCGAGCTGCACGCGGATAAAATTCCTGGCGCTAGCGTGGTCGCGAATCCAGGCTGCTATGCAACCACCGTGATACTCGCGCTCGCGCCGCTTCTCAAGGCGGGTCTCGCCGATCGCGAAAAGGGAATTATCGCGGACTCGAAATCCGGCGTCTCTGGCGCAGGCAAAGAACCGACATCGCGCACGCATTTCGTTTCGGTCGCGGACAATCTCTCGGCCTACAGCGTATTCACACATCGCCATCTGGGAGAGATCGCCGAGCAGTTGCATCTGACCACAAACGAAATCACCTTTACGCCGCACTTGCTGCCGATTCCACGGGGGATCCTGTCCACGATCTATGTGCATTTGAAGCAACCAATGCAGGCAGCGGAAGTCGAAAAAGTGTATCGCGATTTCTACAAAGGGAAGCGCTTCGTACGAGTCTTCGCGACGCCGAAGCTGCCGGAAATTCAATTTTCCCTGAACACGAACTATTGCGATCTCGGTTTCTGCCTCGCGCCGGACGGTCAGCGACTTGTGATCGTCTCTTGCGAGGACAACCTCATCAAAGGTGCGGCTGGGCAGGCGGTCCAGAATATGAATTTGATGTACGGCTTCCCGGAGGAAGAAGGGCTTTTATGAAAGACGCAGGACTAATTTGAAAATCGTAATCAAAATCGGCGGCGCGGCTCTTGAAGACGAATCCACGCTGCACAAGTGTGCGCGCGCAATCGTCGAGATGGCCAAAGACGGGCATAAAGTTGCTGTTGTACACGGTGGCGGCACAGCGCTCACGCGCACGCTTAAGCTCCTCGGCAAGCAAAGCGATTTCATCAATGGCCTGCGCATTACCGACGCTGAGACTCGAGATGTCGCCGTGATGGTTCTTGCGGGCATGGTGAACAAGAAAGTTGTCGCCGCAGTGGTGAAGGCCGGACTTCCCGCAGTCGGCTTTTGCGGCGGTGACGGCATGACCTTCCGCGCACGGAAAAAAGAAACGAAGGGTTACGACTTGGGATTTGTCGGTGAGATCTGCTCGGTCGAGCCCCGTTGGTTCGAGGCGATCTGGAACGAGGGTGGCGTTCCCGTCCTTTCATCGCTCGCCTTGGGTTCCGACGGCGAGTACTACAACGTGAATGCTGACCAAATGGCGTCCGCATGCGCGATCGCGTGCCGTGCCGACACTCTCATCTTCCTCACCGATGTTGCGGGCGTGAAAGACGCCGATGGCATCGTCATGCCTTGGCTCACCACGAAGCAGGTCCCCACGCTGGTGGCAGATTCCGTTATCGCCGGTGGCATGTTGCCGAAGCTCGAAGCCTGCAGTAACGCGCTGAAACGGGGCGTGGGTCGTGTGCGCATTCTTCCGGCGGCTCAGGCGGAGATTCTGCCTCAGTTCTATTTTCAGAAGCTCGAGTACGGCACGGAGGTCATTGGAGCGTGAACCTTTCCGCCACAATCCGTGCTGAGCAAAAACTGTTGCTCCCAACTTATGACCGTCAGAGAGTGTTGTTCACTCGCGGTCGCGGAGTATATCTCTGGGATTCGACCGGCAAGCGCTATCTCGATTTCCTCAGCGGAATCGGCGTGAATGCGTTGGGCCACGCGCATCCCGCGATCCAAAAAGTTCTGAAGCAGCAGGCAGGGAAGCTGATTCACACTTCGAATCTCTTCTATCATGAATACCAGGCAGAACTGGCGAAGCGCCTCACGAAAATTTCTGGACTTGACCGCGCTTTTTTCTGCAACAGCGGCACCGAAGCATGGGAAGGTGCGCTGAAGCTGGCCCGCGCCTATTCCCGCGCGAACAACAGCAACGGCCACAAAGCAAAGTGGCGTTTGCTAGCGCTGGAAAATTCCTTCCATGGACGAACTTTCGGCGCGCTTGCCACCACTGGACAAGCGAAGTACCGCAATCCGTTTGTTCCGCTATTGCCGGGAGTAAATTTCGTCGCATTCAATGATCTGAGCGATTTGAAGCGGCAATTCGATGGCAGCGTATGCGCGGTTTGTTTGGAAACGATTCAGGGCGAGGGCGGAATCAATCCGATCGGTCCGGAATTCCTAAAGCTGGCGCGCGAGCTTACGCAAAAATCAGGGGCCTTGTTGCTGATCGACGAAATCCAAAGTGGCCTTGGCCGCACCGGAAAGTATTTCGCGTATCAGCATTACGGAGTCACGCCTGACATTGTTACGGTGGCAAAGCCGCTGGCTGCGGGATTGCCGTTGGGTGCGTTGCTCACGACCGATCGCGTAGCTAGCGGGATGCAACCCGGAATGCACGGGACAACTTTCGGCGGCGGTCCGCTCGCGTGCGCGGTGGCGATTGAGTTTCTCCGCCAGCTTGACGGCCTGCTCGGGCATATGGCCAAGCTGGGCAAGTATTTCTTGTCAGAACTGCAAGAGCTGCAATCGAAATTTGCTGCGATCCAATCCGTGCGTGGTATGGGTTTGATGCTGGCAATTGAGCTTGATTCCGCCGAGACCGCGAAGGCCGTGGTCGCGCAATTATTGGGGCAGGGAATCCTGATCAATCGGACACACGACACAGTTCTAAGATTTCTGCCGCCATACATCATCGAGAAGAAGCACGTGGATGAAGTGATTCGAGCGCTGGACCGTGCGTTGAAGAACAAATCGCGACACGTAGGGGCGGGTGCCCGCACCCGCCCGCAATTGAAAGGAGCCACTAAGTGAGCAGCCAGACCTTCACTGTGCCGGCGATGCCGCAACCCACCATCAGCACCACTCCAGGACGCGACCTGGTTTCCATTCGCGATTTGTCGCCCATAGAGGTGGAGTCGTTGTTCCATCTCGCCAGCCGCATGAAAGCGCGGCCAGAAGACTATCGCACAGCTCTTGCCGGAAAACACATCGCGATGTTTTTCGAGAAGCCGTCGCTGCGTACTCGGCTTACGTTCGAGGCCGGAATCTGCGGCCTGGGCGGTTCAGTTTCGTTTGTGGATCAAAGACACGAACGCCTAGACGCGCGCGAGACTCTCAGCGACATCGCTCATAACGTCGAACGCTGGGTGAGTGGAATCGTTCTGCGCACATTTGCGCATGAAACGGTGGAAGGCATGGCCGAGTTCGCCAATGTCCCGGTGATTAACGCGCTAAGTGAAGTTGAGCATCCTTGCCAGGCATTGGCCGACTACTTCACCCTGCACGAGAAGTTTGGCAACCTCAAGAAAGTATGCCTCGCCTATGTCGGCGACGGCAACAACGTGATGCATTCGTTGCTGCTGCTTGCTGCATTGCTCGGTTCAAAGATCCGCATCGCTACGCCGAAAGGCTATGGCCCGAATCCGCAGATTCTTGCCGACGCATACGAGATCGCGAAAGACACTGGCGCCGTAATTGAGCTTATGACCGATCCGCACAAAACCGTCCGCGGAGTTGATGCCGTTTACACAGACGCCTGGGTCAGCATGGGTCACGAACACGAGACGGAAGAACGCGCGGACATCTTCCCGCCGTATCAAGTCAACGACGACTTGATGGCCAATGCCGCGCCCCACGCCGTTTTCATGCATTGCCTGCCCGCGCACCGCAACGAAGAAGTTACGGACGCGGTGATAGATTCGGCGCGTTCCATTGTCTTCGACCAGGCGGAAAACCGCATGCACATCCAGAAAGCTATCTTAGCCATGCTGTGCGGAAAGAACCGCCAGCAGAGGAGCACTCATGCCTGAAAGAGTTGTGCTTGCCTATTCGGGAGGCCTCGACACCTCCATCATCATTCCTTGGTTGAAGGAAAATTACTCCTATGACGTCATAGCCATGGTCGCTGATGTCGGCCAGGGCGACGACCTCGATGCGGTCATCGAGAAAGCGTACAAGACCGGCGCCAGCAAGGTTGTGGTCGAAGACCTGCGCGAGGAATTTCTGACCGGCTACGTTTTTCCTGCGCTCAAAGCTGGGGCCGTTTACGAGCACAAATATCTACTCGGAACTTCCATGGCGCGGCCGGTGATTGCCAAGCACCAAATCGAAGTTGCCCTGCGTGAGGGCGCAACCGCTGTTGCGCACGGATGCACGGGCAAAGGGAACGACCAGGTCCGTTTCGAGCTAACCTACCAAGCCCTTGCTCCTGAGCTGAAAGT
>WNFY01011878.1_pt1 | contig 12039 bp, 13 predicted proteins | sample 5400091 | NCBI WGS metagenome assembly WNFY01 (sample SAMN13153364, study PRJNA577476) | soil metagenome | isolation source: 60 cm soil or saprolite under grassland replicate 1 | place: USA:California | collected 2016-06-15 | reverse complement strand
GCCACGTCGCGATGATCGGCAACATCGAAGCACCGGGGAATCAGACGCGCTACTCCGAATTCAACGCCTGGTGCGATCCGGAAGCGCTGGCGACGGTGCTCGCCGCCGAAATCCCCACCGAAATGATCGGGCTCGACGTGACGCGCAAGCTGATCATGAAGGCCAGTGAAGTCGACCGGCTGGCGCAGTACTCCCCCTGGCTGCACGATGCGTTGCGCTTCTACGTCGAATTCCACCGCAAACAGGAAGGACTGGACGGCGCCGTGATCAACGACGTGCTCGCGATCGCCTACCTGCTCCGGCCCGAGGTGCTGACGTTCAGCGATCTGCGGCTCCACGTCGAGCTGGACGACGGCCAGAGCCGCGGCCGCACCAGGCTCGACCCCAAGGGCGCGTTCGCCCGCGTCGCCATGGACGTGCACCCACCTCCGGTGCGGCGGCTGCTGTTCGAGCGTGTGCTGGCGGGTGCGCTCGTCGAGGAGGCCCTCGCGTGACGATTCCCCGCAAGGTCACCGTGATCGGCGCCGGTGACATCGGCGTGGGATGGGCGGCGCTGTGCGCGTCGGCCGGCTGGCCGGTCGCGATTTTCGACCTGAGTCCCGCGACGATGGCGCGCGCCTCGATCGAAGTCGAGCGCCGTACCCGCGCGCTCGTCGCGCTCGGCCGCGCGCCCGACTCCATCGTCGAGCAGGGCCTGCGCGAGCTACAGCGCGCCACGTTTTTTTCGGAAGCGATCCAGGATGCCGACTGGGTGATCGAGGCGATTCAGGAGGATGTCGGCGCCAAGCAGAAGCTGTTCGTGGCGATCGAGGAAGCCGTCAGCCCGGAGGCGCTCATCAGCTCCTCGTCGAGCGGCCTCCCGCCGAGCGAAATTTTCGGCCGGATGCGCCGCCTCGACCGCTGTCTCGTGACGCACCCGCTGAACCCGCCGGAGCTGATTCCCCTCGTCGAAGTCGTGCCCGAAGGCCGGACCTCGCCCGCCAACATCACGCGGGCGGTCGATTACCTGCGCGCGCTGGGCCGGTTTCCCATCGTCCTCAAGAAGGCGATTCCGGGCTACGTCGTCGGCAGAGTCTCGGCCGCGGTGTGGAGGGAGTGCATCGATCTGGTGTTACGGGGCATCATCAGCGTCGACGATCTCGATCGCGCCGTGTCACTCGGCCCGGCGATCGGCTGGGCGGCGGCGGGCCCGCACCTGACCTACCATCTGGCCGCGGGAGAAGGCGGCATCCGCTACTTCACGCAGCAGCTGCTCGCGAGCTTCGAGAGCTGGTGGCAGCAGCTCGCCCACTGGGCGCAGCTCGACCCCGAGCAGCAGCGGGCGTTGATTCAGTCGATCGAGAAGTCCTACAAGGGAAAGGTGGAGTTTCTGCGGGAAGCGCGGGACCGGCGGTTGAGCGCGATTCTCAAGGCTCTGGAGCAGGCGCGCGCACCATCAGGATCGGAATCCGGCTGACGTGTCGCAATGCTGTCGCGGTGGTGCCATGAACCACGTCGCCCAACAGCGAGTGCCCATGCGTCGCCATCGCGATTAAATCGACCATCTCCCGCTCCGCCGCCGCGGCGATCTCCTCCGCCGGGTCACCTGCCGCCAGCACCGCATCCACGTTGATTCCCGCCTGCCGCAGGTCCTGCGACATCCGCTCCAGATACGCTCGATCGTCCTTCATTTCCTGCGACTCGCGCAGGTTGAGCTGCTCCATGTTGCGCGCGGCCCAGCCATCGGCGACGTGCAGCAACAAGACCTCGGACCCCAGCAGCTTCGCGAGACCGGTGACGTGCTTGAGAATCGCCTTGTCGGCGGGACCATTCTCGAGCGGCACCAGGATCCGCTTGTACATCAGCTGATCCAACCGCCGAAGATCCGCACCAACAGCCACGCATTGAAGCTGGCGATCGCCACCGCGACGACGTAGGCGAGCACTTTGAGCCAGGTGGGGTTCACGAACTCGCCCATTTTCAGGCGGTCCGAGGTGAACATCACCAGGGGAAAGACGGCGAACGAGAGTTGCAGGCTCAGGATCACCTGGCTGAGAATCAGGAGTTGGGCCGTGCCGTGCTCACCGAAGAAAATAGCCGTCAGCGCGGCGGGCACAATCGCGATCAAACGGGTGATGAGCCGCCGCAGCCACGGCCGGATCCGGATGTTGAGGAATCCTTCCATCACGATCTGGCCGGCGAGCGTCCCGGTCAGCGTGGAATTCTGGCCCGATGCGAGCAGCGCAAACGCGAACACGGCGCTGGCCCCCGCGACGCCGAGCAGCGGGGTGAGCAGGCGGTACGCATCCTGAATCTCGGCGACGCCCATTTCGCCGGCGCGGTGGAACGTCGCCGCGGCGACGATCAGGATCGCCGCGTTGATGAACAGCGCGAACGACAGCGCGACCGTCGAATCGAGGAAGGCGTATTTCACTGCCTCCCGTCTCCCGGCTCCTGTTTCCTCATAGCTCCGCGTCTGCACGACGGACGAATGGAGGTAGAGGTTGTGCGGCATCACCGTCGCGCCGAGGATGCCGATCGCGATGTACAGCTTGTCGGGATCCTTGAGAATCGACGCGCTCGGGATGAAGCCGGCGAATACGGCGCCGGCATCGGGCTTGGAAATCAGGATCTCGAACAGGAAGCAGCCGGCGATGGTGGCGATCAGCACGACGACGAGCGCCTCGAGCAGACGAAAGCCCTTGTGCTGCATGTAGAGGACGATGAGCACGTCGAGCGACGTGATCGCGATCCCCCACGCGAGCGGAATGCCGAACAGGAGGTTCAGGGCGATCGCCGAGCCGATCACTTCGGCGAGGTCGCAGGCGGCGATCGCGATCTCACAGATCACCCACAGGAAAAACGACACCGGCCGCGAGTAGTGGTCACGGCACGCTTGGGCCAGGTCGCGACCCGTCACGATGCCGAGCTTGGCCGCGAGACCTTGCAGCAAAATCGCCATCAGGTTGGACAGCAGAATGACGGTGAGGAGGGTGTACCCGAAGCGCGCGCCCCCCGCGAGATCGGTGGCCCAGTTGCCCGGATCCATGTAGCCGACGGCGACGAGATATCCGGGCCCTGCAAAGGCGAGCGCTTTCTTCCACCAGGCACCGGGCTTGATCGGGACGGTGCGATAGACTTCCGCCAGGCTCGGTGTGAGCCGCGGGTGGCGCCAGCCGGCGTCGAGGACGCTATTCGCCATCGACAGGCCGGCAGAGGAGCAGCAGCGCGAGCTCCTGGCCCACGACCCGCGTCGTGCCGTCGGCCATGCGCACGATCGTGGGACCATTGAACGGCTGCCGGTCGACGACAGTCAGCTCTACACCCGGCCTGAGGCCTTGCTCGGCGAGATAGTGGAGCCGGGCGGGATTCTCGTCGCCCACTTCCTGCAACATCACGCTGCGTCCCACTTCGGTCTCCGCCAGCCTCACCAGCTCCGCTTCTTCGATCTCACCGGCGGCCGTCGGAATCGGCGCGCCATGCGGGTCGTAACGCGGCTCACCCAGCGCGTCGGCCATCCGCTCGATCAGCTTCTCCGACACCGCATGCTCCAGTCGCTCTGCTTCGACGTGTACGTCACCCCAGTCGTAGCCGAGCTTGCTCGTGAGATACGATTCGAGGATGCGGTGGCGACGGATCATCTGCAGCGCGGCGCGGCGGCCCTGTGCCGTGAGCTGTACGCCGCGATACGGCACGTGCTCGATCAGGCCCGTCTCGGACAGCCGTTTCATCATGCCGCTCACCGAAGGCGGCGCGACTTCGAGCATTTCCGCGATATCGCTGGTTGTGGCAAAACCACCTTGACTGGTGAGATGGAAAACGGATTTGAGGTAGTCTTCGACGGACCGCGTCAGAGGCGGTTGTGGGGATCGAATCGCGGCGTTCATAGGCTCTCCGTATGCAAACCACTGTCAACGAGACAGGGTATTAGGCTAGCCTAATCATCAAATATTGTCAAGCGAAGATGTGGATTTTGTAAGGCTAAGAAACCAAGCTAATTAACGGCGTGAGAATGCGCTCGCTCATGCCCCAGATAGTGTGTTTGCCGATGGTGTATGCAGGCAATACCCGTGGCGGGATGCCAGGATGATCGACCGTGATCTCCCCCAGCACCCCCGGGGCTTGGAAAGCCCGGAAGGGCACCCAAAAGGCGTCTTGCACCTCCGGGTTGAGCGTAATTGTAGGGCGTTGTGTCAACGCGAATACAAATGGCCGGACGACGACGGGCGGCAACACCGGCGTTCGTGGGTAAAGGTCGTCAAGGACGCCGAGGCGCTCGGCAGCGGACAAATCGACGCCGATTTCTTCCATCGTTTCGCGGATCGCGGTCGCCAGGAGATCAATATCGGTAGGTTCGCGGCGGCCGCCGGGGAATGCGATCTGGCCCGACCAGGTGTCACCGGCGCGCACGGCGCGATGGATGAAAAGCGTCTCCAGTCCTTCGTCACGATCGTGCAGCACTACGGCGACCGCTGCGGCAATCATCCCGCTTTCGAGTGGGACCTCGGTGGGCCGGTAATCACGCAACGCGCGACGTGCGTCCTGCAGTGTGGGCACCCTTCCCTCGTCCCCCGTCCCCCTTCCCCGTTTTACGCCGACACTTCCTCGCCGCCGTCCACGTTGATCACGTTGCCGGTGATCCAGTCGGCGCCGGGCTGTGACAGGGCCACGATGGCGCCCCCGAGGTCGGCGGGCGTCGTCAGCCGGTGGTGCGGATTCCGCTGCGTCGCAATCTCGATGAGCTTCTCGTTGCCGGGGATCTTGCGCAGCGCCGGCGTGTCGGTCACGCCGCCTCGCAGCGCGTTCACGGCGATCCCGAGCGGGGCGAGCTCCAGCGCCAGTTGCCGCGTATGGGATTCCAGCGCCGCCTTCGCCGCCGAGACGGCTCCGTAGGTTGCGAAGACCCGCGTCGAGCCGGACGACGTCATCGAGAAGATCCGGCCGCCCTTCCCCATCAGCCCGTGCCGCACGACGCCCTGAGCCCAGTACACCAGCGAATGGGCCATCACGTCGAGCGTCATGTCGATGTTGGCCTTGTTCAGGACATCCTCGCCGATGTAGGGCTTCAGCGTCCCGAAGGCGAGGGAGTGCAGCAGCACCGCGACGTTGAGCTGCTGCTTCGCCAGCTCGGCGAGGACTTCGTTGCGCTTCTCTTCGTCGGCCGCGTTGATGTTGAAGTACTGCGTCTTCCGACCCAGCTTCTCGATGTCGCGGCGAATCTCGGCGACGTGCTCGAGTCCGGCCTTGCGGTCGAGGTGGACACCCACGATGTCATAGCCCGCCTGCGACAGCGCCCGCGCCGCCCCCTCGCCAAACCCGCTCGAAGCCCCAAGAATGAGCGCCCACTTGGGCGTTTTCACCTGCGCGTGTGTGTTATCGGACATGGCGGTATAATAGCCCACCTCCGATGAGACGCCACGTGTGGATGGGAATCGGCCTGATCGCGGGCCTCCTGGTCGGCCTCATCGCCGCCGGGCTGGCGCAGCGCGGCCACCCCGGCTTCGCGGATCTCGTCGGCACGATCCGGCCGATCGGTTCGCTCTTCCTTAATCTGCTCTCCATGGTCGTGATCCCGCTCGTCGCCACCGCTTTGTTCGCGGGGATCGCGAAGCTCGGCGACCTGCGGACCGTGGGCCGTCTGGTGGTGCGGACGCTGGCGTTCTTCTGGGCGACCGCGCTGGCGGGGATCGTGCTCGGCTTCGTTGTCGCCGCGGCCGTGCTGCCGCGCGCCGCCGTGACGCCGGAGCAGCAGGTCGCGCTGCGCGCCGCCCAGGGCGGCGATCAGGGTCTGATCCAGCGCGCCGCCGAGACCATCCCCAGCGGCGCGCAGTTCATCGTGCAGCTCGTGCCGGCCAATCCGTTCAAAGCGGCCGCCGAGGGCAATCTGCTTCCGGTCATCGTGTTCGTGACGATCTTCGGCATCGCCGCGGCGTCGCTGCCGATCGAGAAGCGGGCGCCGCTCACCACGATTGCCGACGCGACCACCGAAGCGCTGATCAAGATCGTCCATTGGGTGCTGCTGTTCGCGCCGATCGGCATCTTCGCGCTCGTGGCACCGATCGTGACGCAGTTCGGCTGGAGCCTGGTGCGCGCGATGCTGTGGTTCATCCTGGCGGTGATCATCGGCGTGATCGCGTTCATCGCCCTCGTGTATCTGCCGAGCATCGCGCTGATTGCCCGGCTCGCGCCCGGGCGCTTCCTGCGCGCCGCCTTGCCGTCCATGCTGATGGGGTTTTCGACGACCTCGTCGCTCGCCACGTTGCCGACGATGATCGAGGCGGCGGACAAGGACCTGCAGATTCCGCGCCCCATCTCCGGCTTCGTGTTGCCGCTCGGCGCCAGCTTGAACCGCGGCGGCAGCGCCGTCTTCCAGGCGGTCGCCGTGGTCTTCATCGCGCGGCTGTACGGCATCCCGTTCGGCATCGGCCAGCTGCTGGCGGCCGGCGCCGCGGTGTTTCTCGCATCGCTCACCGTCGCCGCGGTGCCGTCCGGCAGTGTGATCAGCCTGTTCCCCGCCTTTCAGTCCGCGGGCCTCCCCATCGCCGGCATCAGCATCCTGATCGGGCTCGACCGCATCCCCGACATGTTCCGCACGATGACCAACGTCACCGGCCATCTCACGAGCGCCGTCGTCGTCGCCGCCATCGAAGATCGAAAATGAGCTGGCTGTTGGCGGCGCCGTGGATTCTGGTGCTGCTGCTGGTCGTCTACGGTTACGCCACGCGCCGTCCCCGGCTGCGTGACTACGAGCCGTCGACGACCGGGCCGCTCGTCTCCGTCATCATCCCGGCGCGCAACGAGGCCCGCAACATCGAGCGCTGCGTCCGTTCGGTGCTCGCGACCCTGTACTCGCCGATCGAGGTGATCGTCGTGGACGATCGCTCCACCGACGGCACGGCAGAGCTGGTCGAGCCCGCCACGGGCGGAAGGCTGCGGCTGGTCCGGGGCACCGACCCGCCGCCGGGCTGGTTCGGCAAACAATGGGCGATCAGCGCGTCGATTGGAACGCGATCGCGAACGGACAATTCATCCTGACCACACGCACGGCGTACGAGAGTGCCGGCATGCATGAGGCGGTGAGGCACAGCATCGCCGACGATCTCGCTCTCGCGCAAAACTACGTGCGATCGAGCAAGGACATCTTTCTTGCCCACGCGCCGGAGTTCATGACCACGCGGATGTACGGCTCGCTGCGGGAAATCATCGCCGGCTGGTCGAAGAACCTCGCGCTCGGCGCGCCGCTGATGATGCCGCCCATCCCCTTTGTCCGCGCGCTGCTTCCTTACGTGATGTGGCTGCCCGCGCTGGCCTGGGTCGCGCCACCCGTCGTCTGGCTCCTGACGGGTGGTTGGGGATTCGCCGCCATCGCCACGCTCGCCTCGCTCCTCACCTGGATCATCATCTACGCCGCCGAGGGCGCACCGGTCTGGTACGCGCTGCTCTATCCTCTTGGGGCGGGCATGGTGGCGTTCATCATGATCAGATCGGCTATCCGAGGAAAACGAGTGGAGTGGAGGGGGCGCAGCTATCACGGCGGGGACATGCAAAGACTAGACGCACCGACGCACCGCCGGGACCCGTAAATGGTTGACGGGACCACCCTACGGAGGGTTGCGGTGCGTCTGGTGCGTCTAGCTTTTGCACGTCCTAACTCGACAATACGCTCCAACCCACAGCTACTCCTGCCACGACACTCCCCACGGCAGCGCCCACGTGCAGGACCGTCGCCCAGCGTGCGCCGCGCTCGGCGGCAAACCGCACGAGCACCGAGAGCGTCAGCGACACCCCCAGCATCCCGACGATCGTCCCGGCTCCGAACGCGGCGAAGTAGGCGATACGCGTCGCCGCATCGGGCGCCGCAGCCACCAGCAGCGCCGCAATCGCGCCACTGCCCGCCAAACCGTGCGCAATCCCGAAGCCCAGCGAGCGCCGGGCGTCGCCTCCGGTGTGGCTGTGGCCGTGATCCGGGCTACTGGCATGGCTGTGCAGATGAAAATGTGGGCTGGCAGCGACGTGTGAGTGTGTATGCATGTGCCAACGCCCTCGCGCGTAACGCCAGATCACCACGCCACCCAGCAGGACCAGCAACGCCGCGACGAGCAGCTCGGCAGCCGGCCAAAACCGGTCCGGGAGCCGAACGCCGAGCGCGATGATCAGCAGGGCCACGGCACCCACCGTGACGGTGTGTCCGAGTCCCCAGACCAAACCGAGGCGCGCGGCGCTCCATAACCGTGCCGCGGGCCGGGTCGCTAAAGTCGATACCGCCGCGAGGTGATCGGGCTCAAACGCGTGCCGCACGCGGGATGCTGTTCACTGGCAGGGACAGCATTGGCGTACCAATCTAATGGGCCATGGACGCCACGTCGCGGCTGCTGCATCAGATCCACGCCCGTTATGCGCCGGTAGATGCGCGCGTCGCCGAAGTCCTCGATCACATCCGCCAGGACTGCAAGGATCTCGACCTCAAGCAGTGCAACGCGGACAACGAGCGCCAGCTCGAGCAGTTCATCGCGCGCGTCGAGGCCGAGTTCCCCGGACGGGCGATCGTTCAGCGCCAGCGGCTGTCGAAGTGGGCGGTGCGCACCACGCGCTGGAACTACCTGTTCACCGTACCCGGCGAGTCGGACGACCAGGTGGTCCTCGTCGCGCATTACGACACCTGGCGCGGGCCGGGCGCCGACGACAACACCACCGGCGAGGAGATCCTCAAGCAGTACCTGCTGAGCGACCTCAAGGCCGGCGCGCGCCCCCACCTCACCCACGTCTACTTCTTCGCCGGCTCGGAAGAATGCGGCCTCGTAGGGCTCTTCTCTCAGCTGCTGCTGTCATTCGGCCTGTTCGCCGGAAACTTTGCGCTCACCTACGGCGATTGGGGGATGCTCGCCATCGCCATCGCGCTGCTGCCGCTCGCCAGTTACCGCTTCGGCGTCTCGGGATCGCGCGAATATGTACGCACGCTGTCGCCCGCTGCACTGCGCCAGATCCGCGCGGTCGTCTCGATCGACTCAGTGGGTGAAGGACGCCTCTACATTCCGCGCGAGACGATGGGCGCCGACTTCATTCGCGTGTTGATCCCCTTCGGGGACTACGACTCGCTGAACGATCTGCTCGAAGAAGCGGCGCACCTGCACGGCATCAAGTACAACAACTTTCTGGCCGGCGGGACCACCGACCACGTCTCGTTCCTGGAAGTGAACAACGGGCTCTGGGCGCGGGCGAAGGACGGCGTGCGCCGCCTCGCGAGCGCCGTCACCGGCCGGCCCTACACGCCGCCCCTGCGCATTCCCGCGACCGCCCTCGTCGCGATGCGGCCGGGCAAAGCCTCGCCCATCGTGTTCGGCGGCAAGATCCACACACCCAACGACACGCCCGATCGCGTGTACCCCGAGCCGCTGCGGCAGACGCTGCTCATTCTCGATTATCTGTTTTACCGCATCGAAGGCGGCCCACGCATCAGCCAGCCGCGCGAGCTGGATGAATTCCACTACGCGCGGCTCTACAAGAGCGGTGCCGGCCACCTCGTCGCGCTCAAAGACGCCGTCGAGCCGAATCGCCGCAACTTGAACGCGGTCTACCACGCCAGCGTGACTCGCCAGGATGGTCGAGCGGTAGCCACGCTGGGCGAGATTGTGAGCTGGGGAGTCGAGAGCCGGCTGCCGCGCGAGGTCCGGGAAGTCTGCGCCGACGCCGAGCTCGCCTGCCGGCCCGAGCGGGTGCGGGACCTGGAAGTGAGGAGCGGCGAGACGACGCTGCACTTTACCCAGCATCGGTCGGTGCTGGCTGCCCTGCGGCGTGCCTACCACGAGGCGATCACCCTGGCGCAGGGTGTCGTGCGGCGCTTCCTCTTTGTCACCTTCTTCGCCCTGGCGTACGTACTGGCGAGTGTCACGGGGTGGCTCATGGACGTGGCATTCGAGCGCTGGCCGGGTTTTGCCCTGTGGGTGGCTGACCACGTCGGGATCACCCTGACGGCCGTCATGCTGCTCGAAGTGGCCGTCCTGCTCCACCTCATGGCGCGGCGCATTCCGGCATGGATCGACAATACGTACAAGCACGCCAACCGGGCCGATAACTTGGGCAGTCTCAGGCGGATATAGCCCTACAACCTTTTGCCCCACTTGGATATCCAAATCCGTGCATGCCCCGACAGGTGCTCGAGGATACTCTGACTGCTGACTCCATAGCGGCCGATGCGGCTCTCGCGGGAAGCGGGGACCCCAGTGCATTCGAGCGTCTGTACCGGACTCACGTTGCCCGGGTCCATACGCTGGTGCGCCGCATGCTCGACGCCGATGAAGCCGATGACGTCACGCAGGACGTCTTCATCCGCGCCTGGAAAAAGCTCTCGACCTTCCGCGGCGAGTCGGCGTTCGGGACGTGGCTGCACCGGCTGGCGGTGAACGTGGTCCTCGCCCGGCGCAAGAACGTGGGGATCGAACGGGGCCGGTTCATCGCCGATGAGGAGCCGCTCAAGGATGTGTCGGGGCGGCCACATACGCCGGAGCTATCGATGGACTTCGAGGAAGCGCTCGCGAGCCTTCCCGAGGGAGCCCGGCAGGTGTTCGTGTTGCACGACGTGGAGGGGTATCGCCACGACGAAATAGCGCGCATGCTCGGTGTCGTACCGGGCACGTCGAAATCGCAGCTGCATCATGCGCGGATGGCGCTGCGGAGGCACTTGGAACGATGAACGATCTCTGGACGAACCGGCTCTCGGAATACCTGGACGGCGAGCTCGATAGCGCCGAGCGCGCCGCGCTCGAGGCGCACCTCGCGACCTGCGGGGCGTGCTACGCGACGCTGAGCGAGCTGCGCGGTGTCGTCGCCTACGCGAAGACGCTCGTGGACAGTGAGCCCGCGACCGACCTCTGGCCCGGAATTGCTAAACAGATTCGGGCGGAGCGCCTGCCCCAGCGACGTGACCGCCTTGTCCGCCGCCGTTTCAGTTTGACCGTCGGGCAGTTACTCGCGGCAAGCATCGCCCTGGTGTTGCTCTCGGCAGGCGGCGCCTGGATGGGGTTGCGTAGCGACGGACAGTCCGCGAACCGGATCGTTGAGATTCCGTCGCCCGCCCCGCGCGTCATGCCGGCCGCCCGCTGGAAGGTCCAGTCGGACATGGCGATCGCCGAGCTGCAGGATGCGCTCTCCGCCAACGAGAGTAAGCTCGACACGGCCACGGTTCGCGTGGTGCGCGAGAATCTCGTGATCATCGATCGCGCGATCGCGCAGGTGCAGAAGGCACTCCGCAACGACCCGGGGAATACGTACCTGAATCTCCATCTTGCGAACACGATGCGGCAAAAGATCGAGCTGCTCCGGCGCGCCAACGCGCTGGCCAGCCAAAGCTAGGGAGAGGAAACGAAAGACATGCTGACGACACTCGCGACACTGGTAGCCGTCTCACTCACGCTGCAACAGGGCGAAGGCCGCGGTGAGGGCCGCGGCCAGGGGGGGGGCAGCGGAGATACGACGGTTGCCGTGCAGAGCGGCGCCAGGCTCGACGTCAACAACTTCGGCGGCGAAATCGTCGTCCATACCTGGAATCAGAACAACGTGAAGGTCCGTTCCAGCCACTCGAGCCGCAGCCGGGTCGACGTGTCCACCTCGGCTTCCACCGTGCTGGTGCGGACGGCCGGCCGGCGCGGCCCGCCGTCCATCGTGGATCTCGACATCACGGTGCCCACCTGGATGGCGATGTCGCTGAGCGGCACCTACACCGACATCAGTGTGGATGGGGCGGGCGGCGCCGTGACCGCGGAGTCGGTGCAGGGTGATATCGAGGTCACGGGCGGCACGGGCAACGTCGCCCTCAAATCGGTCGAGGGCGGCGTGACACTTGCCAAGACCAAGGGCCGTATCGAAGTGAACTCCGTGGAAGGCGACATCACGATCACCGACGCGGCCGGCGACATCACGGTCGAGTCCGTCGACGGCGACATCATTCTCGCCCGCATCGACGCGGTCAACATCGACGTCAACACGGTGGACGGCGACATCACGTACGACGGCACGATCAAGACGAGCGGCAGCTACCGGCTGGCGACCCACGACGGCGACGTG
>WNFY01008294.1_pt1 | contig 12039 bp, 13 predicted proteins | sample 5400091 | NCBI WGS metagenome assembly WNFY01 (sample SAMN13153364, study PRJNA577476) | soil metagenome | isolation source: 60 cm soil or saprolite under grassland replicate 1 | place: USA:California | collected 2016-06-15 | reverse complement strand
CCTGCATAGCTGGCAAACCATCGCCGCCTGGACGACAAGCTGGCTCGCCTTTCTTGTTCCTCTGCCCGGCGGGTTAGGCTCGTTGGAAGCCAGTCAGGTCTTTACACTCGGCGCATTTGGAATTTCTGCCGCGTTGGCAATTGGCGTCACTCTTTTGATTCGCGCCCGTGATCTGTTGATCGGCGGCTTCGGGTTACTTTTGGCTAGCCGCGGGGTTAAATAAATGGGAAATCCATTCAACCCATTTCTGTCGTATCAGAAATCAAGGAGACTCTTATGAAACTTTCCGGCAGACACTACGCAATTATCATCCTGACTCTTATCACCGCCATCCTGCATCTCGCGGCTGCACTCGACAAAAAACTTTTCCCGGATGGTCCTGACCCGTTATTTCTTTTGAACTGCATCGGCTATTTGGGATTGTTGGGCGCATATTTTCTGCCCATCGGATTCTTTCAACAACGGCATGAGTTGGTTCGCCGCGGGTACATGCTCTTTGCTGTGATTACTATTGTTGCCTGGCTTGTGATTTGGGTTGGCTTCAGCGTGATTCGTGATGGCATCCCATTCTTTAGTCATGACTCGCTGTACGGCGTGCCAGCCAAAATCAGTGAAGTACTTTTAATCTGGTTCTTATCGCAGGACAAAGCGACAGCTTACCGCTGATCTCATAAATAAGTAACTTTTGAACTGCTGCGTCAATAAAATCAAAACCTGAAGTTTGCATGATTGTGCGGCACTTTGTAATGCAAGGTACAACCCCGCACGTCACATTAAGTGGGGATTGAAACGTGCGGGGTACAACCCCAGATGCATCTATTTATGTATGCAGAAGCATCCGGGGTACAATCGGGATGTGAAACGAAAGACTCTGTATTTTACGGCGCCGAGGCAGGTAGAGATTCGAGAGGAGACTTTACCTGCACTCGGCGCTCATGATGTATTGGTGGAGACGATTTGCTCTGCCATCAGCGCCGGGACGGAAATGCTTGTTTATCAAGGGCGGTTCCCGCGGGATATGGAGACTGATTCCGTTATTTCCGGCTTGCGGGGCGGCTTTCAGTATCCGATGGCATATGGATATGCAAGTGTGGGAAAAGTAAAGGAAACAGGTACACAAGTAGATAAGTCATGGCGCGATAAATTAGTTTTTTCCTTCCAACCTCACACGTCACAATTCATTTGCAACCCTGAAACTCTCTTCCCTATCCCCTCTTCCCTATCGCCTGAGACAGCCTGCTTTCTTCCCAACATGGAGACTGCTGTCAATCTGGTGCAAGATGGCGCACCGATACTAGGTGAGCGCGTCTTGGTATTGGGACAAGGTGTAGTAGGTTTGCTCACCGCCTCATTGCTGGATGAATTTCCATTGGATATTCTGATCACCGCCGATTGTTATGATTTGCGATGCAATTCCTCTCCGGTCGGTCGTCACCTATCGTTTGAGCCGCACTCGACAAGTTTTCGTCAGGCTGCAATGGATCACCTCAATCCGGGCGCGGACTTAACGTTTGAGTTGAGTGGCAATCCCTCAGCATTGAATGACGCGATCGCTCTCACGCGATTCAGCGGACGTATTGTCGTTGGCTCGTGGTACGGCGAAAAGCAAGTGGAAATTAACCTCGGCGGAACATTCCATCGTTCACGGATCAAGCTCATCTCTTCCCAAGTCAGCACAATCTCCCCGGAACTCAATGGGCGCTGGGACAAGTCGCGTCGCTTCGATGTTGCGTGGAAGGCATTGGAACGCGTCAAACCCGAAAAATGGATCACGCATCGTTTTTCAATTGACGACGCTGCCAAAGCCTATCACCTACTGGATGAAAATCCGCAAGAAGCAATACAAGTTATCTTTACATATGAGTCATGAAGTTTCACTACACAAGCCTTAAAACTTGTCATGCTTCGACAGGCGTAGTTATCGTCGTTGACGTGATCCGTGCTTTCACCAATGCGGCAGTTATTTTTTCACGCGGCGCGAAAGAAATTTATCCAGTCAGCACGGTAGAAGAGGCATTGGAATTCAAGAGCCAAATTCCAAATTCGTTGGTATCCGGTGAGGTCGGCGGACTCCCGCCCGAAGGCTTTGACTTCGGCAACTCCCCCACGCAAACGAATACATTGGATTTATCTGGAAAGATTATTGTCCAGCACACAGGAGCGGGAACACAGGGCGCGGTACGTTGTGTCAATGCAGATAGAATTGTCGCGGCAAGTCTTGTAGTGGCAAATGCAACCATGAGATATGTGCAAAGCCTGGCACCTGATAGGATTACATTCGTCATTACCGGTCAAGTTTATGACGGTGGTGATGAAGATCTGGCTTGTGCAGAATATCTGCAAGAACTATTTTGCGGCAACCTGCCTGATCCGAGTCCATTTTTGGAACGAGTGAAAAACTCATATGACGCGCAGGTCTTTTACAACCCTGAGAAACCGTTATTCCTTGAATCGGATATTGACTATTGCACGAGCCTCGACAAATTTGACTTTGCCATGCCCATCGCACGTGAAAACGGAAAACTCGTCATGCGTTGTTTGAAAACATAAAACCTTCGCCAGGTTTTCACTGGATACCTGAAACTGGAGCACTGATACTATGTACACACTTCGAGTAAAGCGAGATTTCATTGCAAGACATTTCCTGATCGGCGGGGATTGGGGACCGGAGAATTTCCCGAACTCACACCATTATGTCCTGGAATTGCAGATGGAGGGCAAAGAACTGGATCAGCATGGTTATCTCGTGGATATTGTCGACGTGGAAAAACATCTGGACGAGATTGTGAATTACTACAAAGACCAAATGTTGAATGAGAAATCCGAGTTTGCAGGCTTGAATCCGTCCATTGAGCATTTTTCGCGGATACTGGCTACCTCGCTCAGTGACCGCATCACAGCAGACAATATTATCGTCATCAAAGTTGTGCTGTGGGAAAATGAGTCCGCCTGGGCATCGTATCGGGTTGAAAGGTTATAAGGTTAGCACGTTTAAACGTTCTAGCCTTCCAGCTTTCAAACATTTAAACCCATGCATATTGGTCTTGTTATTTATGGCTCGCTCGATGCTCTGAGCGGCGGATATTTGTACGATCGCAAATTAGTAGAATATTTGCGTGAGCGAGGTGAGGCTGTAGAAATCATTTCCTTGCCCTGGCGAAACTATGCTGCGCATTTGACCGATAACTTGACCTTCAGCCTTCCGCCTAATTTGGATATTCTCATTCAAGATGAGCTCAACCATCCGTCGTTGATCCTCCCCAATCAGGGAAAACATGGGTATCCAATTATTTCTCTTGTCCATCATTTGCGTTCTTCAGAATTAAGACCCAAATGGCAAAACACTTTTTATCGAACGGTAGAAAAGGCATATCTCAACTCTGTGGATGGATTTATTTTCAATTCAAGAACAACGGAAAGAGTAGTGAATAGATTAGTGGAGAGCAGTAAACCAAGCGTTATTGCTTACCCACCCACAGATCGCTTCGGCACTCCACTTTCAGAAGATGAAATTATGAAGAGAGCCAAAAGCGATGAATTTAGAATTTTGTTTTTGGGTAATGTAATCTATCGAAAGGGGTTGCATACGCTGTTGGAAGCGGTCAAAGGTTTAAGGTTCAAGGTTCGCGTGGATGTGGTTGGATCGCTTACTACAGAACCAGTGTATGCAAAGTTGGTTCAAGAGATCATCACTAAGCATGGTCTTTCTTCTTGCGTTTTTCTTCATGGCTCGCTCGATCAGGGACCTCTCATCGAAAAGCTCAAACAGGCTCATGTGCTTGTCGTCCCCTCGAGTTATGAGGGCTTTGGTATTGTCTACCTGGAAGGGATGGGATTCGGTCTCCCGGTAATCGGCACCGCTGCAGGCGCGGCAAGCGAGATCATCGATCAAGGACAAACGGGCTACATCATCGCGCCTGACGATTCTGAGACGTTAACGAAACATCTACAATCCCTGGCGGAAGATCGCCACCTGCTGACACGTCTCTCTCTTAATGCTCGGATGCGGTTCCTGCGCCAGCCGTCATGGACGGATATGGCAAAGAATATACGAGACTTTCTATACTCGTATTTGCATTAGAACACCAGGCTCAATATGGCTTACTCTTTTTCTCATTACTTGCTCTCCAAACAAACTGTTGACGATCGCGCTTTGAACAAAGATGTGTTAAGTGCCTTGCGCGCTTCCATGCCACCTCAACCGGTTTCCATCGTTGAAGTCGGCGCGGGAATCGGCACGATGCTCAAGCGTTTGGTTACTTGGGACATCTTTTGTGCAGGTGAATATGTTTTGGTCGACGCGCTGGAGGAGAATATCGCCTATGCTCGGGAATGGATTCCGCAGTGGGCAGCAGAAACAGGTCTGAGCGTGGAACGAATCGAGAACGATGATCTACAACTTTGCGACCGGTCCCGCGACATCAGAATCCGCTTCGAGTGTAGTGATGTCTTCGATTTCATCCAAAAGAATAAAACACCTGCCGATGTGTTGATTGCCCATGCATTCTTGGATTTGCTGCCACTACCAGAAAGTTTGGCTGGGTTATTGTCGCTCACCAAAGGACTAGCCTGGGTGACTCTCAACTTCGATGGCGTGTCCGTACTTCGACCTGCCATTGATCCGGCGCTGGATGAAAAGATAGAGAAGCTCTACCACGAGACAATGGACACACGTTCTACAGGCGGAGACAGCCAAACAGGTAGAAAGTTGTTTGAACACTTCCATTCTGTCAATGCAGATATTCTCGCCGCGGGCGCATCAGATTGGGTTGTGTTTGGAAAAGATGGAAGTTATCCTGCTGATGAAAAATATTTTTTGCAGTTCGTCTTACACTTCTTCGAGAGCTCGTTGAAGGATTCCGATCAACTGGATGCCGCAACATTTGAGCGCTGGCTGGCAAAACGCCGTGAGCAGATTGAGTGTGGTGAGCTGGTTTATCTCGCGCATCAAATGGATTTTTTGATCACCGGTTTTTCAATTTGCTGAAACAAATCTGCCCTTTATCCGTATAATGACTACGGAGCAAAAATGGTTTATACGTACGAAATCGAAGGGATTCCTGTCCAAACGGGCGACATTATCTGTACGATGAATGGCAAGCCCGATATTTTGCCTGGCGAATTTTGGCGGCTCATCGGTCGTCTTGTGCCGGGGGATGTGGATCACATCGCCATTTACATCGGACCGAACGGGCGCTGTGTCGAAGCCGGCGCACGCGGCGTCATTACGTTTGACGTTCCCAACGGGCACTGGGACACGGAACGCATGGCGCTCCAACGCGGACTCTTGTTTGATACCTTTTACGGAATCGCCGCGCCCCTCGACGAGGTCGGATTCTCCGATAATGAAGAGTTCGAAACGCGCTCGCTGGTCGCTGAATATTGTCTGGCGCAGGTCGGCAAGCCTTATAACCTGAACTTTCTCAACGCTGAAACAGATCAGTCCTTCTATTGCAGTCAGCTGGCGTATAAGGCATATAAGCAGGTTGGAATCAATTTGAACACAGGTCTTGCCATGGAGCAACTACCCGGCACGAACGAGATCGTGTACCCGCAGGAAATTTGGAACGGATTTAATCATCGTGAAGCAAAAAGAAGTAATCATTATTCAGTAAACGGTAATCAGTTGGCGATTGAGTAGCAAAACCTATCGAAACCAGACCCGTCTCAATAAGAGGCGGGTTGTGTTTTTAGATAAGCCTGGATTGGGGTCATGTTATAGTATCCAGAATCTTATTCAAACGGAATATCAATGAAACAACTTACCGGGATTTTCCTCATTGCAGTATCAGCTGCCTCGTTCGGAACGCTTGCCATTTTCGGGCGTTTTCTCTACGCCGACGGTTTGGACACATTCACAATGTTGTTCCTGCGTTTCGGCTTCGCAGCACTGCTGATGGCAAGCATTTTATTCATTCGCAAGGAAAAATTCCCCAGCGGCAAAATCCTGATGCAATTGATTGGCATGGGCGCGCTGGGATATGTGGGACAGTCCTTCTCTTATCTTAGCGCCATCAAATACGCATCCGCCGGATTGGTTGCATTGTTGTTATATCTATATCCGGTATTTGTCTTCGTTTTATCGATCCTCGTTTTACGCGAAAATATGACCTGGATCAAAGTTGGCGCTCTAGCCCTCGCCTTGATTGGAACAGGATTAACTGTTGATCCAAACGGCGGACAATGGCTCGGCATTCTGTTTTCCGTTGCTGCAGCTTTGATCTACTCAGTCTATATCATTGTCGGAACGAATGTGATGAAGCATGTTTCGGCTGTGCAATCGTCAACAGTGATCTTTGCCTCGGCTGGCGCTGTGTATGGAACCTTGATGGCAGTCAACGGCAGCCATCTTCCCACAACGAATACTGGCTGGCTCAACATCGCTGGAATCGTGCTGGTCGCAACCGTGATTCCTGTTGTCGCCTTTCTTGCCGGCCTCGAGCGGATTGGTCCGACCAACGCGGCAATGCTTTCCACGCTCGAACCCGTTGTCACAGTTTTGTTAGCCGCATGGATCTTCGGTGAGCGCTTGAAACCCATCGTGATTCTGGGCGGCGGGCTGATCCTGGTGGCAGTCATCTTGTTGACTCGTGGTGAATTGGGAAAGAAGGCATCCCTGGAAACCACGCTGGTTGAGTAGGGTAAGCTTTTCTTTTGTCACAGATTTTATTAATAACTTGGACAAATCAGTGAAATCTGTGGCTAACGTTGCTGCCCAACGCTTTGATTAGAATCAACTAACGGGGCCCGCTCCGCCTGGCACGGCAGCGAATTAGTAGGGTATAATTCCATTACTACATTTTATCGAGTCCCGATTTACCAATCTAGCGACTCACATATCAGCAGTCCACCGCTGTTTTCGCTTTTTGAGCAAGCAACTCAATTCCCCAAAAACATCTACAAGACTTCTGAAGACAAGGAAGAATTTTGAACTTCGAACAATTTACTTTGGATTCCCGCTTAATGCAGGGAATCAAAAACGCGGGTTATGAGACCGCGACACCGATCCAGGAAGCGGCAATCCCCGCCGCGCTGCGCGGACGTGACATCATCGGCACCGCGCAGACCGGCACCGGCAAAACTGCAGCCTTCGTCCTCCCTATTCTCACCAAACTGCTTGACGGTCCGCGCGGTATTCCGCGCGCACTCATCGTCACGCCGACGCGTGAGCTCGCAGAACAGATCCATCAGGTGATCCAGGCATTGTCCGTGGGAACGAGGCTGAGAAGCGCAACCATCTATGGAGGCGTCACCGCCAGCCGCCAAATCAAGGCATTGAAAGATGGCGTGGAGATCCTTGTAGCATGCCCAGGTCGTTTGCTGGACCTCATTCAACAACGCTATGCAAAGATGGAACGCATCGAAATCCTGGTGCTCGACGAAGCCGACCGCATGTTCGACATGGGTTTCCTGCCCGATGTAAAACGCATCATCAAAGCTGTACCCACTCGACGACAGACCATGCTTTTCTCCGCGACTTTTCCGGCTGAAGTTGAACTTCTCGCCAAGAGTGCACTCGTGGAACCGCAAAAAATTGCCATGGGCATCAGCAAACCCGCAATCACAGTGACGCATGCGTTGTATCCTGTGCCTCAACATTTGAAATCCGGATTGTTGCTAGAACTGCTCAAGCAAACGGACACCGATTCGGTGTTGATCTTCACTCGCACGAAACATCGTGCCGACAAATTGGCGCGTCAGATCGCACATGCAGGACATCGCGTCACGAGCCTGCACAGCAACCGTACCCAAGGGCAGCGCGAACAAGCCCTGCATGGTTTCAAAACTGGACACTTCCGCATTATGGTCGCTACCGACATTGCAGCGCGCGGTCTCGATATTGACAGCATCTCGCACGTGATCAACTTCGACATGCCTGACACCGCGGATGCCTATATCCATCGCATTGGGCGAACGGGACGTGCCGAGCGCACAGGCGATGCATTCACTCTCGTCACGCCGGAAGACAATGACATGATCCGCCAGCTGGAACGCATCATGGGACATCCCCTCAAACGCGAGACTCTCCCCGATTTTGACTACATGGTTGCCGCGCCGCCGAGACATGGTCACGCCATGCATGATGGATCGCGCCCTCCACGCCGTGCTCCCGTCCCAACAAGTTATGGAAAAAATCGGTTAGCGCCGAGACGCAGAAAGTAAATAGTAATTGGTAATCCGCCTTCCATACAGGCGGATTTTGATTTAATCTAGAATCCAGTTGCTTTACAGATCAATCATCCTGATAAAATAGAAAAAACTTTAGAGGTGAGGGATCATGAACAAACTAATTCTCGCAACCAGACAAGGCGTTGTCATTTGTGAGCGCGATGAAAAAGATTGGAAAGAAACATCGCGTGGATTAATCGACCAGCACGCTACCAGCATTATCGCCCGTGAAGGTGTGATCCTTGCAGGGACAGAGAACGGCATCTTTCGCTCTGGCGATGAGGGAAAAACCTGGCAAGAAGCCAGTGATGGTTTATTTGCGCTACACATCCGCTGGATGGCATTCCACCCCGACATTTCTGACTTCGAATTTGCAGGCACGGAACCTGCGAATATCTTTGTTTCCCACAATGGAGGCGACCTGTGGCGTTCATGTCCCGAAGTCGCCGAATTGCGAGATGAATTCAAATGGAACTTGCCCTATTCACCGGAAGCAGGTTGCGTGCGCGGTTTCGCCTTTCATGGATCGCGTGCCTATGCCGCGGTGGAAGTCGGCGGTGTTTTGATTTCTGATGACAAGGGCGAATCGTGGCGACTGGCAGACGGCAGCGATGGCAACCCTGATCTCCAGGGTCCGCCCGAACCGTTTGTGTACCCTGATGTTCACTCCCTGGAAGTTCATCCCTCCTCGCCAGATTTGGTTTATGCGCCAACAGGTGGAGATTTCTACCGCTCTTATGATGGCGGCAAAACCTGGGTCGATCTTTATGATTGCTATTGCCGTGCGGTGTGGGTGGATCCTTTGGATTCGGAACATATCATTCTTGGTCCTGCGTGATGGAGGTAAAACCTGGTCGTTGGCGTCGAATGGGCTCAAAGTCCCATGGCGGCGCGGCATGGTGGAACGCTTTTTCGAAGCTGATGACGAGTTGTTCGCCGTTCTATCGAATGGTCAACTTCTCATTACATCTCTTTCAAATTTGGAATGGCGCTACATTTTGCCGGACGTCCATCATGTGAATGCAATTACAAGAATGGTTGAATAAGGAGTTTAGGATGCGAGTTGCGATAATCTCTGACATACATGGCAATGATTTTGCTTTTGATAAAGTCGAAACGGATATCCAAAAACAAAATGTCGATCAAATCGTCTGCCTGGGCGATGCCATTCAGGGCGGGGCACAGCCTGCGGCTGTTGCGCAAAGATTGCAAAGATTGAATTGTCCGGTTGTGATGGGAAACGCAGATGCGTGGCTACTCAGTGGTGTCGAAACAGGTGATGAGGGAATCCCTCCAGAACGGTTGCGAAAAATGGGAGAGATTCGGCTCTGGTCTTTATCTCAACTCACAGAGGATGATCGCGCCTTTATCTCAAGTTTTCAACCTACTGTGACAATTCCTCTTGAAAATGAGCTTAACCTTTTATGCTTTCACGGCTCACCAGTTTCCTTCGATGAGATTATCTTACCGGCCGCTGCGCAGGAGGAATTTCAGAAATCTCTAGGCGAATATTCGGATCGCATCCTCACCGGCGGTCATACTCATGCCCAACAAATTCGGCGCAATGGCAAATATTTCTTCTTCAACCCGGGAAGTGTCGGTTTTGCTTACAGCCACCACCAACCCGACGGGCAGTTCCATGCGGATCCCTGGGCGGAATATGCAGTCCTGACTGCCGAAGATGATCAAGTGAGTCTTGAGTTTCGTCGCATTCCTTTTGATGCAGAAGAACTAATTCGCATTTATCGTGAAAGCGGGCGTCCATTTGCAGAGGAAGCCATAGCACAATATCAATCTTAGCGTCTCTGCTAGAATCAAAAAGAGTCCCGCAAAACGCGGGACTCTTTTTTGTCTAAGACTAGCTCGCCATGGTGACGTTGCTTGCCTGCGGTCCTTTGGGTCCTTGTTCAACATTGAACTCGACCTTTTGACCTTCCATCAGATTGCGGAAACCATCGCCTTGAATGGCAGAGAAATGGACGAAAACGTCCTTTCCACCTTCGCGCTCGATGAAGCCGAAGCCCTTGTCACCATTAAACCACTTGACGGTACCAGTTATACGTTCAGACATTGTATTTGCCTCCTATGGCAATTCTAAAATTTAGGTGTTCTGTTTAGTTCCATCGGAGGGCAAAACAAAACGGCTCACGTATCAAACCGTGAGCCGTTGGTATTTGTACTTCCAACACGAACTTACTGTTATCCTACAAAAAGAATAATATCATACTAACAGGGATATGTCAACCAATATTCGTTAGCATTGTCTAAGAGTGAGTGACAATCAAGAATGGATTCTCTTAATGCTATAATCTTCTATCATGAATTTCCTCATCATTGGAGCCGCGGGATTCCTCGGCTTTTCTCTTGCCAATCAACGCATATCACATGATAAATCATCAAACTAGTCTGACAACGTCACAAAGTCGCCTATCCACTATCCATACACGTGTTCAATTTCCAGGATTAAATACGCTTCGATTTTATGCAGCTGTGTCGGTAATCGTAGAACATGTAAGTATACAATTCCCTACAAACCATAACTTGTTTCGAGTTGTTACCCTTTTTTTTCTTAATGCCCAGCATGCTGTCAATCTGTTCTTTGTCTTAAGTGGCTTTTTAATTACCTACCTGCTTTTGGATGAACGGATAGTGATGGGTGTGATTAATATTAGAAATTTCTATATTCGACGCGTGTTACGAATTTTGCCACTTTATTACTGGGTCACATTGCTGGGTTTGATCATTTTTCCAATATTATTTGGTTCGAGCTATCCCTTAACTGCCTTGCCTCACTATAAGCTTTTGTTAGCCTTTGTTCTGCTGCCCAATTTTGCCAGTCTCACCGCACCTATGATTCATATGTGGTCAATTGGAGTTGAGGAGCAATTTTATGCTTTATGGCCATGGGCCAATCGATCTGACGCGGCGATGCTTAAAGTCTGTTTTGGCATCATAATTATTAAATTATTACTAACGCCGGTTATCGTCTCTTTCAATGACAAAGAAACAACAATCATGTTTTATAGTTTGCGCTTCGAATGCATGGCCATTGGTGCACTAGGCGCATATGCGTACTTAAGGAACTCTCATCTTGTGAGATGGATCTACGACCCCTGGGTCCAAATATTGGCACTGGGGGCTTTTGCCTTTCTGGTCATATTTGATGTTCCAATTAACACGTATAATACGATGTGGTCTTCAGTGGTATACATAATACTTATCATGAATGTAGCCACCAATCATCAATCCTTTCTGCGGTGCAATTTTCCTCTTACGGAAAAGTTTGGTGAAATCAGTTATGGTCTATATCTATATCATTTTCCAGTATTGTACGTGATCTATTTTGTTGCTCATAAAACTGGATTGGACAATATATGGACTTCCCCGTTGCTATTATTAACGATCACACTCGCAAGCACTTGGGCGCTTGCATTTCTGTCCTATCATTGGTTCGAAACACCGTTTCTTAATTTAAAAAAGAAACTTGCAGCAACCAATCATTAAACAGCGTGAATAAAACTGGCTACTTTTTCAATCGAAATTATGATGAAAAATCACAAGCGTAGTGAATTACTTAGGACTATAGGTTTGCTTCTCGTATGAATTTTCTCATCACCGGAGCCGCGGGATTCCTCGGCTCTTCTCTTGCGAATCAACTTGCTCGTGAGGGACATCAAGTTCGCGGGCTGGATGATCTTTCCACCGGCGATCCGCAATCGCTGGCGCCCGATGTCCATTTCACGCGCGGTGACGTCAGCGATCGTCCCAAATTGTGGACTCTCCTTCAGGAAGTGGATGTAGTCTACCACCTGGCGGCGCGCGTCTCGGTGCCCGAATCGATTCTGTACCCGCGGGATTACAACACAGTCA
>WNFY01005750.1_pt1 | contig 12044 bp, 7 predicted proteins | sample 5400091 | NCBI WGS metagenome assembly WNFY01 (sample SAMN13153364, study PRJNA577476) | soil metagenome | isolation source: 60 cm soil or saprolite under grassland replicate 1 | place: USA:California | collected 2016-06-15 | reverse complement strand
ACAGAGAGGAGTGACACATGCTATATCGAGCATCACCCTTTTCCCGCTTTGCACGGTGGACGGCGCTCACGTTAGGCAATCCGGTGGCATTCGTGGTAGCCGTTTTGATCATCGGCGTTTGGGCGATAACTGGTCCACTCTTTCACTTTAGTGATACCTGGCAGTTAATTATCAATACGAGTACCACGATTGTGACGTTCCTGATGGTGTTCCTCATTCAAAATACCCAGAACCGCGATAGTGAAGCCATCCAACTGAAGCTTGATGAATTGATCCGTGCAGTCGAGGGCGCCCACAATGGACTTCTTAATATCGAAGAGCTGACCGAAGAAGACCTCACCCTCTTGAAGGTACGCTATGCCAAACTCGCAACTGCCGCCAGAGAGGATTTGAGGCGGGGCGTGCAGGATACTGGGACGCCTCAGGTGTAGTAATGACTTCTATCCTACGAGGAGATACAGAATCTGGTTCCTCCACAGCCCCACTGATTGAGAAAGGTTGCTGACGGGTTAGCTCTCTGTCTTCACACGACTACTCCAAATCCTCATCATATTGGTCAGGCCGAAGGAGCGAAGGAGCTGTGAGTCAATGGCTCAAACGCATGCGAGAGGCGCGTAATTCATTGCGCCTCTCCATTTTGTTTCGTTGCTCCCCCTGTTTAGCTACGCATTGGAATTTCCGACACTGACGACTGTGTTAGCGGGAAACTGTACTTTGACCTTGACCGATACACTGTTCCCGATGGCCTGTGCGTTCCCACCGAAATCACTCAGGTTCGCCGTCGTAGGAATAGGGAAGGTGTAGCTCTTAGTACCGACCGTGAAGTGAATAACGCGATTAGCTCCTACTGCGCTCGTCGTGACGCCTGTATACGCTATGACATGCACTCTTCACCGAGCCGATGAATGAGATTCCGCCTGCTTTAAACGCGACCGGTGTGGAAGTAGGGGCTGATGTTTGTGTAGCGGCTGGTGGCACCTGTGTTGCAGATGTTGTCGTGGTAGTGGTGCCTGTCGTAGGCTGTCCAGTATTACCGCCAGTGCCCGCACAGGCTGTGATCAAAAGCATCAAAACAAGAACGACGGCACACACGAGCATACCTTGAAATCGACGTAATGGAATTTTTTGCATAGTTCTCTCCGTGCATCTCAACTGGGCTTTTAGGTTCAAATCAATTTCTCATGGTTCTACATGAGTTGTAAACATCTACAAAGTAGACCTTATCTGATATACGATGATATACCTTTATTTTAGAATATGCTATGCTCTAAAGCATAGTGAATATGTGATATTGCTCACTTTCAGAGCAAAAGGCGATGTCGTTTTCCTTGTCTGATTTTCTCTGCTTCCAGTATGCCTCGTCTATCCACCGCCGATTGGCCGGTGTTGCAAGCCTTGTGGTAGATGTAGTACTGTACTTGCTTAGAATACATCGTAGTGGATGTATATGCTTGTTTTGTTTGTAAAGAAGGATAATGACCGGATGCAAACTGCCATCGTCTCTCACTCTGCCCCAGTGCGCTGGGGTGTACTCAGTGTCGCTAATATCGGCGTCAAGCACGTCATTCCTGCCATTCTCAATTCGCCCGACGAGTTATTGGTGGCCATTGCCAGCCGTAACACGCAGCGTGCAAAAGAGCTTTTCCCCCATATTCCGGATTTGCGCATCTGCGGCGACTACGAGAGCCTTATCAATGATCCTGAGATCGAGGCTGTCTACATTCCGCTGCCCAATACTCTACATGCAGAGTGGTCTATCAAAGCATTAGAGGCAGGTAAGCACGTCCTATGTGAAAAGCCTTTGGCCGTTACCGCCAATCAAGGTGCCACAATGGTTGAAGCCGCACGAGCTAATGGCAGGTTCCTCATGGAAGCATTCATGTATCGTTTCCATCCGCAGATCATTTGGGCACTAGAACAGGTAAACGCTGGTCGCATTGGTGCAGTCAAGTTAGTACGCTCATCATTCTCCTTCAATATTCTTCTGCCTCCACGTCCCCATGAAATTCGATTGCAAGCAGCATTGGCTGGCGGTTCGCTCATGGATGTTGGTTGCTATCCAGTCAATTTCTGTCGCGCCGTCTATGGTCATCCTCCGGTCGCTGTTGCCGCTCGTGTCTATACTCCCAAAGCAGGTGAGGTAGAACGCTCCGCAAATGCCGTTCTCGATTTCGGTAATTCACGTTTTGGCCTGGTAGATGCGAGCTTCGAACTGCCAACGCGCCAGGTAGCTGAGATCCATGGAGAGGCAGGTACTATAACCATTCCAGCACCATTTACACCAGGGAATATCGAGACCGAAGTTATCCTGACCTTAGAAGGTCAAACGATCCACCAGCGCATTGCGCATGTCGATCAGTACCGGCTCGAGGTCGAACATTTTGGAGCATGTGTGCGCTCGGGCGCTCAGCCAGCTTTTAGCCTGACAGAGACCATAGAGAACCTTGCAACCATTGAGGCAATCTATCAATCCGCCGGTTACCGCTGGCCCCAGAGCGTGTGAATTAGCCGGGCGACCATCACGGTCGCCCCTAGATTGATTGTTGACCACCTCTGGTATGCCTGCTCATGGAAAGAAGCGTACCACATCAGCCCCAAACGCTTTAACGGGAGAGCAGTCCGCCCCAGTATTGCCTAACCAACAAAAATTTTACTACTCTATTGGGAAGAGACGCTTTATTTTGGGCAAAGAAAAATCGTATACTATGGGATAGGGTCAGAATAGAAAACCTGGCCATCTTATTGTCTTGAATAGCAGCATCTGCGAACTGGAAAATAGATACCTACTCAAATACAGAAAGTGAGTCGCGAAAACATTATGGATACACACGCCAACCTGTTCCATGTTAATTTTACTGACTTTGAGCAGAAGGTGATCAAGTCCGAAATTCCGGTGATCGTTGATTTCTGGGCTGCATGGTGCGGTCCCTGCCGCGCTATTGCTCCCGTCTACGAGCGTTTGAGTGATGAGTACAAGGGACGACTGGCCTTCGCTAAGATGGATATTGAGGCAAGCGAGGAGAATAACCGTTTAGCTGCTGACCTCGGCATTCAGGCTATTCCTACACTGATGATCTTCAAAGATGGTCAGCTCATTGGCCGACTGATGGGACCCCATCCCAGTCGCTTAAAGAACGAGATCGATAAGGTGTTGACCTAAAACGGCATCGCCGTCGCGTAATGACGAGAGACATTGGAGCATTTCGTGGAGGCAGTCGTACACCTCGCTTTGCCCCGTAAATGCGCCAAATTACAACTTCTTCGACAGCACGACACCCGTATTTAACCCGACCGTATGCAATCCGCCAAAGAAGCGTGCGTGTTCCATCTTGATGCAACGATTCTGCACGAACGTCAATCCTGCGTCGTGTGCTTTCTTACCTGCCTCATCGTTGCGAATGCCTAGCTGCAGCCACAATACTTTCGCCCCAATTTTGATCGCTTCCTCTGCAACAGGTGGTACATCCTCTGCTTTACGAAACACATCTACAATTTCTATTTCTTCTCCTGCCTCTTTCGCTTCCGTCAACGAGGCATAGACGCGTTTTCCCAACAGTGTCTGTCCAGCGTAACTTGGGTTGATGAGGATTATGTCATAGCCCTCAGCTTGCAGGTAGATGGCGACAAAGTGGCTGGGGCGATACTGATCAGCGGAAATGCCGACAAGAGCAATATGTCGATACTTCTGCAACAACGTTAAGCGGTCATACATATCGGGTGTCATGTTTTTCATAGAGTTTTCCTTAAGGCCTGGTCTAAATCCCACAGAATATCCTCAATATTCTCAAGACCTACTGATAGTCTTATCAAGTCGGGGGTCACCCCGCCTGCTAGCTGGTCTTCCTCTGAAAGTTGCTGATGTGTCGTGCTTGCGGGATGGATAATCAAGCTGCGAGTATCGCCTACATTGGCAAGGTGCGAGAATAAGCGCACGCTGTTAATAACCTTCTTGCCAGCTTCATACCCACCTTTGACGCCAAATGTGAAAATGGATCCTGCGCCTCGCGGCAAGTAGTGCCGAGCAAGTGCATATGAGGGATCTCCTGGCAGACCTGGATAGCGTACCCAGCTGACCGCGGGATGCTCCTGTAAGAATTGTGCTACCTGCAAGGCGTTCTGACAGTGTCGATCCATGCGTAACGATAATGTCTCCAGTCCTTGTATCAATAGGAAAGAGTTGAATGGACTAATGCATGGGCCTGTATCGCGTAAAGTCTCTACCCTGGCCTTCATCACAAAAGCAAAATCGCCAAAAGTCTCATAGAAACGTACACCATGATAGCCCGGAGAGGGGTCAACGATATGCGGGAAGTTGCCATTATCCCAGGGGAACTTTCCCGATTCAATCAATACTCCGGCAATGGAAGTACCATGACCCCCTATAAACTTAGTCGCCGAATGCACAACAATATCAGTTCCATGTTCGAATGGTCGGCACAGGTAGGGAGTAGCAAAGGTATTATCGACAATCAGAGGAACTCCAGCCTCGTGAGCAATTTCAGCGACGGCGCGAATATCCAGCACGTCACCACGAGGGTTACCTATAGTCTCACCATACAGGGCGCGGGTGCGTGGTGTTATAGCGCGGCGATAGTTCTCAGGATCAATACTATCCACGAAGATAGTATTGATACCCCAGGTGCGCAGTGTCAGATCAAATTGCGTGTGTGTGCCACCATAGAGACTGCTTGAGGAGACGATTTCGTCACCAGGACGAAGCAGCGTCATCATCGTCACCATCTGCGCAGCCATCCCCGAAGCGGAGGCAAGTGCGCCCGTACCGCCTTCAAGGGCCGCAATGCGCTCCTCAAAAGCAGCACTAGTAGGATTCATGATGCGGGTGTAAATGTTGCCGAAGCGCTGTAGAGCGAAAAGATGAGCAGCGTGATCGGTATCATCAAAGATAAACGAAGTTGTCTGATAAATCGGCACCGCCCTCGCACCAGTCGTTGGATCGGGTCGTTGTCCTGCGTGCACAGCCAGGGTATCAAACCCAAAAACGTGATCGCTGTCGATTTCTGGCATGATGTAATTGCTCCTCTGCTAAATGGGTAACCTTTCCATATCATACATCCTATCATATGCGCTATATAACAACATCCTAACAAGGTATCGAATTGCGTGAAAGTCTAACTAATTCGTCTCCTTTCATCCTCTCACCTCATGTGTTATACTATTTTTGCATTCGCCTCTACTTGTTCTCGTACGATACAGCCCTTGCTTAATGTTAAAAGGAAAAAAGTATGGCGCTCGAGGGATTACAACTTGACCGCTATCGTCTTCTGAGCTTGTTGAGAAAGGGGGCGATGAGTGAAGTCTACCTGGCGGAAGATGTGCACATCAAACAACAGTGGGCTATCAAGGTATTTCGTGCGAAAGTTACTTCTCGCTCCTCCGCGTATGAAGAGGAGGGCGCGACTCACGTCTTTCTACGCAAGGCTATGACTATCGCCAAGCTCGATCACCCACATATCCTCCCCCTCTCTGACTATGGTGAAATACAAGTGAATGGTATACAGTTTTACTATCTTGTGATGCCGCTATGTCCAGAGGGTACTCTTGCTACATGGCTAGAAAATCGTGGCGACTCTATTCAGCTCTCGCCACAGGATGTTGCATATTTTGTTCATCAAGCAGCCAGCGCTCTCCAACATGCACATGACCATCACATCCTTCATCTGGATGTCAAGCCATCAAACTTTCTTCTACGAAGAGGTGAAGAGCAACCGAACCTTCCCGACTTGCTACTAGCTGACTTTGGCATAACACAGTTTATGGTCTCAACCAGAACCACCTTTGCAAGGCGTACTATTGGCAGTACTCCTGCATATATTGCCCCTGAACAGTGGAGAGGATATGCTGAGCCGGCTACTGATCAATATGCGCTCGCCGTTATGACTTACCAGATGTTAACTGGTCGTCTACCGTACCTCAGTGTGCAAGAGCAGTTGATGGACCGGTACTCTCGTTCTCAAACATATCGGCCAAGCAGTCTCAACCCCACCATACCGACCGAGCTTGATGAGATAGTACTACACGCCATCGCCAAACGGCCCCAAGACCGTTTCTCGTCCGTTGCTGCATTTGCATACGCCTTTCAGCAAGCAATGCAAAGCATGGATGCATCTACAGTTATGAATGCACCTCACGCAGTGGATAGCAAGGAAATTACTGCAACACTCGCCATCAGCGAATCAGAGGCTCTCCACGGAACCAATCGCACGTTGGTTCTGTCAGGAGGTCAGCACATTTCTATTTCGATACCGCCTGGGATACGAAACGGTCAAGTCATGCGTCTTGAAGGCCAGTCTCAACCATACAGTAACGGCAATCAAACAGACACATTGATTCTCACTATTGCCGTGACCCGCGTTGAAAGCGTTGAACGCACATTCCATTCAGATAGTAACGAGTTGACGCTTCAGGATGGCAAACCTTTCGAGCCCAGGCTACCTGCAGTAATCAACCGACCACAACGATTTTCCATGATCAGAAAAGGATTGTTGGTTGTGCTTGCAATCCTTATGATGGTCGTCACTGTCGAGCTTTTCTTTCTCGCTCGTTCAAATAGAGGAGGAGTTAATGCGGCCTATTCTGCCGCAACGTCAACCGTCGTGGCCATGACGGACCTATACACCCATACCGGTAAATTGGAACTCGATGATCCATTGAACGATAACAGTCAAGGAGATTCCTGGCAGGAAGGGACGAATACGAGTGGCGCAGCTTGCCAGTTCAGCGGGGGAGCTTATCATGCTATCCAACTACACACAGGATATTTTCATCCCTGTTTTGCTCAATCCACAGACTTCAGCAACTTCGTCTACGAAGTGCAATTAACGTTTTTCGCAGGCGACTATGGGGGGATCGTCTTTTGTGCAGATAAGGCGAATGTAAAATATTATTACTTCAGTATTGGTAGAGATAGGCACTTTTACTTCAGCCGCTATGTGGATGGTAATCCTGCTCATGCCCAGGTCTTATTACAGGGACAAGCCCCGTTCATTCATAATGACCTTAATCTGCTTGCAGTCGTGGTGCAAAACGGCGCCATTGATCTCTATGTGAATCGGCAAAAAATTGGCAGCTATGATGACAGTAACTACACGCATGGGCAAATAGGAGTTTTTGCTGGTAACGTTGGTAATTCAGCTAATATAGTGTTTAGCAATGTGAAGGTTTGGAAGTTGTAGAGAATGTGACTAAGTTCACAAAATTTAAATGAAATTGTTACTGTATAAATGCAAAAAATATGTTAAACTGATGAGTGGACTCATAAAGAGAAAACATTACGCCTTTATCGACTCTTCATTCTTCTGTAGTGCTTGCTTGATAGTGCCACCAATATAGTGCTTGCTTAATAGTGCTTGCCAGTTAGTTCCAAAGAAACGAGTGGGATTTTCTTTGTCTGGGGGGACTAATATGCAACGGTGTCAATACTGCAGAGCAGAACTGCCCAATCATGCTCGTTTTTGTGGAGTCTGTGGCCGAGTAATGAATGCAAGCAGAGACTTGCCAACCGATCCAAGCGGTGCCTCTATTACTGATCTAGGCTCTATCAATATTCCCACCGGGCTGAACAGTCAAACATACCTAGCTTCGATGAAAGCTGAGCAGGAACAGCAAGGACTGGATCTTGCAGCCAGGCGTGTAGAGCCTGAAGATGGGACAACCGTGCGGAGCCCACTCTCTGAGTACCGTGAATCCGACGACCGAGAGGCTATATGGCCAGATCTACTATTACCCGGGTTGGCAGATCGACAGACACCTCCTGTAAATATACCAAATGTACAAGGTACACCACAGCCAGGTGGTGTACCAACAGTCCAAGGAACTCCGGTAACGCCAAATACACCTCCTGCTGGTCAAGCTGCCATGCAACATGCAGCTCCCCCTTCTGCAGCGCCTCCACACGCTGCTTCATGGGCGCCGCATATTCTACCACGGCGTCATCAACCCACCCATCACCATCATCATCTACATTCAGGCAGACTGCACAGACCGCACTTGCGAAATACGGCTGCACACTTAATGGCAAACACTACGTCGAAAGTAATATTACTAGTGGTTACTGCCATCGTTGTCCTCGCCGGCAGTGGCATTGGTTTGATACTGGCCCATCAGCCTGGTTCTCCAGTTCTTTCATTGAGTGGTGGCAGCAATGTAACTCCAGGAAGTGTGATGCATCTGCATGGGCGAGGCTTCTCGGCTGGAGGGGGTGTTGTACTTTCCCTCGATCATAATTTATCCTTTGCCTTCAGTGGATCTAGTGCGACAAAAACGACCTCAAATACTGGAGGGGCAGAGTCCGCGGCATCGTTACTGATGATGGGTGCTGAAAAGTCGAATCAGTCAAGTGCGCTGAATAATACTATCAAAGTGAGTAATACCGGAATCTTTGATGTGCCCATTGTAGTACTTGCTAGCTGGCCCCCGGGACCCCATACAATTCAGGCGACAGACGGCTCGCAAAGCGCAAAGTTACAATTCAATGTTTTACCAATGCCCGCCAGGCTTATAGGTAGTCCTTTTTCACTTGATTTTGGTAAGCTCGAAAAAGGTAGGAAAGCGGTGATATCGGTAGCAGTCACCAATGCTGGTGCACAGCGCCTTATTTGGACTGCCGATGCAAGAGGAACGCCGTGGCTCAGCCTACAATCGAAAGCTGGTGCGATTGAACTTAATGGCTCGCAAGAATTCATCTATGTGACAGCCGATACAACAAACCTACAGCTAGGAGCCTACTCTGCCACGCTACAAATCCACTCCAATGGTGGGGATAAATTGGTGGGAATCAAGCTGCAGGTCGTACCTCCCCCGGTACCCGTGCTAGCGAAACTGAACGTTAACCCGACAAGCCTTCATTTTGGTCAGCTACAAGCTGGTCAACAGTCGACACTGAATGTAGCACTCGGCAATATCGGAACGCAGACACTGAGTTGGAAGGCAGATACAGGCAATGCAAGTTGGTTGATGCTAAATCAGACCACTGGCATAGTCAAGCCAGGAGACTTACCGCAGACCTTGCAGGTGACAGCTGATGCAACGCACCTGATGCCAGGGAACTACACAGCTATGCTCCAAATCAGTTCCAATGGAGGAAATGCATCTATACAGGTCACGCTGGTTGTAACTCACTCACAGCCTGGCCCACCTGCACCCCCTCCGCCAGTGCTAACAGCCAGTCCATACAGTTTCAATACTCCTGGGGACCCCGGCTGCTCCTATAGCGCAAATTCAGGTTGGATCTGTACAGCATCGTTGAGCAGCGACAGCCGCGCTCATGGGAATCTGAACTGGTCAGCTTCAAGCAGCGGAGTAAGTGGAGTAACTTTTACTCCGTCACATGGTGTGCTGTCTCCTGGCCGGACAACAAAGGTTACGATTATTATCCCAAACATGATCTGTCCAGCTCAAGCCACGTTCATGTTCAAAGGGCCGAGGAATACACTCGATATACTATGGAACTGCGCAACATCCGCCTGGTCGTTTAGTCCGAATAATTTCAAGGCGGAGACAGATTGTCGCTATGCTGCGAATTCAGGTTGGACTTGCACAGGGAAATTAGCTCTGGCTTCCGGTTCGGAAGGTAACCTGAAATGGTCTGCTTCTGCTATAGGGTTAAGTGGAATACAGTTCACGCCGTCTAGCGGTATCCTGTCACCAAACCAACCGGTGCAGGTAACGGTTGCAGTTCCGAACACAAAGTGTCCAACTAATGCTCTCCTCAACTTCTCGGCTTCGGGAGAAATACCTATCGCTGTGCCATGGACATGCGGGAAGCCACCGATACTGGTGGTGAATCCGACCAGTCTCTCCGCGAAGACTGACTGTGACAGAAGGGCAAGTGGCTGGACCTGTGCTGTAACGCTGGAACCTGCTTCGGGTTCTCAGGGCAATCTAAGCTGGTTTGCAGACAGTGGGTTACCTGGAGTAGTGTTCAATCCGTCAAGTGGCACACTATCCCCGGGCGGGAGAGCGACGGTTACCATCTCTGTCCCGAACGATGACTGCTCAGCTGATAACTCCTTCTTCACATTTACAGGGCCAGGAAATTACGTTAATGTGAAGTGGAATTGTATAAAACAACCACCAATACTCCTGGTCGACCAGAAAAGTTTCACTGCATATGATAGTAACTGTCCATATGATGATTATAGTAACGGCTGGATCTGTACGGCGACGCTGAGAGAGGCTCCTGGTTCTCAATTCAATTTAGATTGGTTTACAGATACCAGCTTAGATGGAGTGTATTTTACTCCTCCAAATGGCACGCTAACCCCAAACCAGAGTATGTCTGTAAGCATCTTTGTTCCCGGCTCCGCCTGCAAAGGAGGTTCTTTCACCTTCTCTGGACCAGAAAATGTCGTTAGGAGAGACTGGAGCTGTACGCCACGACAGAAGCTGGAAGCCGACCCGTATAGTCTCAGTGCGGGAGATGCTAACTGTCCACCTATAGCTGGTGGCTGGAAATGTAAAGTGACGCTTGATGAGACTTCGAATTCTCAAGGCAGTCTAACCTGGTTTGCAGATACCAACTTGCCTGGAGTGACCTTCGACCAGCGAAGTGGTACACTTTCTCCAGGTAATAGTACAGTGGAGGGAATCTTTGTATCTCAGAAAACCTGCCACTCCTTCGACACTTTCACCTTTAAGGGACCAGCGAATATAGTCAATGTGCAATGGAATTGTAGCGTACCACCATTGCTGAGGGTTAGTCCATCCAAATTCAATGTGAATAAGGACTGCGATGGCAGTGAGATTGAGTTCTGGACCTGCACGGTTATGTTGAGCAGTGACCAAAATGCTCAAAGCAACCTGGTCTGGTCTGCCAGTAGTTCGTCTCAAATATACTCCGATCCGACAAATGGAACCCTGACGCCAAGTCAGTCAGTACCAGTGACCATTTATGTTCCGAGTGCTGCTTGCACAAATGGCTCAGGTGGTTCATTGACTTTCTCTGGGCCAGCAAATTCTGCTGATGTGACGTTGAGTTGTTCTCCACCGCCGATACTAACAATAAGCCGGGATACCTTCACTGCGGATCGCAACTGTCCCAGTGGAGAGGGCGGCTGGACCTGTAATACTGTGCTGTCATCGAAGACGGGTTCTCAAGTCGACCTTAATTGGACTGCCAGCAGCGGGTTTTCTGGCGTCACCTTCACCCCGGCCAGTGGGAAAATACCTCCGGGTCAGCGAATGCCTGTGAGCATTTTTATCTCCAGCAGCGCTTGTCAGGATGGTAGTTTCAGTTTCAGCGGACCGGCAAATACAGTTTCTGCAAATTGGCACTGTACTTCGAAACCAACGTTTACTGCCAGCTTAGATAGTTGTCCCTATAGTACAGGCCGAGGCTGGAGCTGTGTCGCAACCTTGATCAGCAACTCTAAAAACCTGAGCAATTTGAACTGGAGTGCAACCAGCAGTGGAATGAGCGGAATTACCCTCAGTTCACAAAGCGGAACCCTCTCTCCAGGTCAAACGGCAAAGGTGAACATCTCAATACTGGACACCAATTGTCCGGCTAACGCTACTTTCACCTTCACAGGACCAGCAAATACAGTGCCTCTGATGTGGAGTTGTTCAGCACCAGTACTGACAGCTGATACAGGGAGTAACAGTAATTGTCCTTCGGTTGGTAAAGGTAACTACACCTGTACTGCTACGCTGGCTCTGGCTCAAGGGTCACAAGGGTATCTCAACTGGTCGGCGTCCAGTTCTTTAGCTGGGGTTAAATTCAATCCGTCAGGCGGAACATTGCATCCAAACCAATCGCGACCGGTGACTATTACTATTCCTAGCAGTGATTGTCCAAGTGTTAGCGTCAGCTTCTCAGGAACTGGAAGTAATACCGTGTCTAAAACATTGCAATGTAATACATCAACGCCCACACCCACGCCATCACCCTCGCCGACACCGACGCCGACGCCAACACTCACACCGACACCGACGCCATCGCCCACACCGACACCTACGCCAATGCCAACTCCCACACCATCACCAACACCCACGCCGACGCCAACTCCGGCACCTAAACCGACGCC
>WNFY01015224.1_pt1 | contig 12045 bp, 10 predicted proteins | sample 5400091 | NCBI WGS metagenome assembly WNFY01 (sample SAMN13153364, study PRJNA577476) | soil metagenome | isolation source: 60 cm soil or saprolite under grassland replicate 1 | place: USA:California | collected 2016-06-15 | reverse complement strand
CACGTCGCCGCAATTAACTCCCTCTGTCAGGCACTGAATACTCCGCGCGTGGCGTTAAACTCTCATCTGCTCTAAGGAGAAATCGCGTGACGGAAATTTCTGCGGAGGCTTTCGACACCCGCGAGCACTACACCAAGCATGAATACCGCATCCCGATGCGCGACGGTGTGAAGCTCTTCACGTCGGTGTTCGTACCCAAGGATGCATCGACGACGTACCCATTCCTAATTACGCGGACGCCGTTTGGGGTCGGTCCGTATGGTTCGGACGAGTATTCAGCGGCAAGCGTCCAATCCGAAGCACTACTGAAAGCCGGCTACATCTGGGTGCGACAGGACGTTCGTGGCCGGCGATTGTCGGAAGGCAGCTTCACTCATGTCACCCCGCATGAAGTGGAGAAACGGACACCGACAAACGTCGACGAGAGCACGGACACATTCGATACAGTGGAATGGCTGCTCCAGCATGTACCCAATCACAACGGCCGCGTCGGCATCTGGGGAATCTCGTATTCGGGGTTTTATACGGCGGCCGGAATCATCGACACGCACCCCGCAATCATGGCGGCGTCGCCGCAGGCGCCGGTAGCCGACCTCTTTCTCGATGACGATTGGTATCACGGCGGCGCGTTCATGCTGGCGCACAGCTTCCACTCGGCGCCGGTCTACCAGCCGCAATCGGGCCCCACTCCGCCGCCCAAGGTGGCGGTGCCTTTCGACTATGGCACGGAGGATGGCTACGAGTTTTTCCTGAAGCTCGGTCCTTTGGGCAACGCAGCACCCTTGTTCGGAGCCTCCAATCCCACGTGGGACGAACTTATCGCGCATCCCACCTACGATGAGTTTTGGCAGTCCCGCGCAATCTGGCAGCACCTGAAAAACATTCGCTGCGCGGTCCTTACGGTGGGCGCCTGGTTCGACGCCGAGGACCTGATGGGACCGTTGCGCGTGTATCGCGCGATCAAGAAGGATAATCCAGGCATCGCTAACAGCCTCGTCATGGGACCGTGGACGCACGGCGGCTGGGCGCGCCACGACGGCCGACGCCTGGGCAGCGTCGACTTCGCGGCGGACACGGCGAAGTTCTACCGGGAGAATGTCCTGCTCCCGTTCTTCGAGTTCCATTTGAAGGACAAGAGTGATCCGAAATTGCCCGAGGCGTACGTGTTCGAAACCGGCACCAATGTCTGGCGCCAATATGACGCGTGGCCCCCGCCGGGAGGCAAACCCCGGATGCTGTATTTCCGCGAGGCGAGCGGGCTCGCGTTTGAGCCACCGTCCGCGGAAGACGAGCACGATTCCTATGTGAGCGATCCGGCGAAGCCGGTTCCGTTCATTGGCTATGCGGCGCTCGCGATGCCTGAGGAATACATGGTGTCGGACCAGCGGTTCGCGGCGACGCGGCCGGATGTGCTTGTGTATGTGACGGAGCCGCTCGACGAGGATCTCACGCTGGCCGGTCCGGTTTCGCCGAAGCTTTTCGTTTCGACGACCGGGACCGACTCCGACTGGGTGGTGAAATTAATCGATGTCTATCCGCCGAATCGGAGCACTCCGGAGGCGAGCGGCGGCGCGAAAACCCCGACGGACGTGGGACCGCCAACAGTGACGCTCGCCGGTTACCAACAGCTTGTGCGGGGCGAGCCGTTCCGGGGAAAGTTCCGGAAGAGTTTCGAGCATCCGGAACCGTTTGCGCCGGGGAGAGTCGAGACGGTGAATTTCACGATGCCCGATGTGAATCACGTGTTTCGTCGCGGCCACCGCGTCATGGTGCAGGTGCAGAGCAGCTGGTTTCCGCTCGTGGATCGCAATCCACAAACTTTCGTGAACATCCCGACCGCGAAGCCGGAAGATTTCAAATCGGCTACGCAACACGTTATCCGTTCCCAGACCCAGCCGTCGGGCGTGGAGGTGCACGTGTTACCGGCGGTGTGGAGTTGATCCGGAAAGCCGCGCCCAGGGCAATCTTCAAGTCTTCAAGCTTACGTCGTGTTAAATGTCCGCTTGAGGTCGGTCGAGTGTCTGTCTGCGCCGCGTCAACCGACGGGTTTGGGTCGACAACGGCCTGTCGCCATTCTCGAAAGCCGACGCTCGCTAGAACGTCCGATGGTGTTGGAAGTTCACTGCGTGCTTCCTCGCCATTTCATGGCGTAACGAAGCAGAGTCCAATGTATAAGGCTTGAAGCCAGCGTGGCGAACAATTTCCAATAGTGTCCTACCGTGATCCCTTGCCTGTCTAGCGCTCCTCACCCGCTGACCGAGTTTGATCTGGTGGTCAGACGATCGAGACGTAAAGCTGCGCGATAATCTCGCAGCACGCGCAAGTCATAAGAAACGTCGAGCGGAAAGCCTCTTCTGCCTCGTTGCCGGGCGACGAGCAATTCATCGAAATAGGTGCCCAGAGCTTTCGTGTCCGCCCACATAGCCGCGATGAGATTGGCGATGTGAGGGAATAGCTTGCAGAGCGCGTAAGGCCGGACTCTAGGCGGCAACGCGTCGAGCCATTCCCGGGTGCTCGACAAAAGGTGTTCATCGGGCGCCGCTCTACATCGTAGTGTGGAGTCGACCGAAGCTTCCCGCCCGGGTGACTCATGGCGATCGATTCGGCTTACGGGGTCAGAGATGGCATAAACCAACCCCATGTCTTGGCGGTAGATCGACGTTGGAGTTCTCATTGTTTCCGGTGCAAGCGGCGGGAGCGTTGACGGTGTGAGACGTTGTAACTGCTCCAACTTGAAACAGGAAGCGCAGCTCAGCGCGCGTGCCTCCCTACGTACTGTCGACCCTTAACCGTGACAGTGACGACGCCCGCTACGCCCTTCTCGGCATAACCGCCGGCCACGAGCACGTCGACGATCTCCGGCGCGTCAAAGCGCAGGGAAATGCCTTTCGCGCACCGACTCAGGGCCTCAAGCTGTTCGTCTGTCAAACGCGTTGTGAACGATGCGGGCGATTCCGACGGGTTGGCAATTGGCAACGATTTCAGCACGACATGTTGTGTCATATCCTGGTTCACCGTGATTAACACCATCATGGTGCCATGCGCAACGCGTGCCCTAAACAAGCAGCGGACAAATGGCAGATCCTTGAGGACGGACGAATTGTTATCGACAGCGCATCGCTGCGCCGAACTCTTGTCCGAAACGCGTGCCGCGGCGGATCGTCATCAGCGTGTGCGTAACAAGATGTAGTAGCGATACCCTGAATATGTATGTCGAGCGAGCTTACGGTCACGTACCATCGAAAAAATAGCCGCCTGTCCAAGCCCCTGAACCTGCATCACTTCCTCGAGCCCGGAACGCATCTTGCTGCTATCAGTGACAGAAACGTTCGTATGGCACAACCACAGCTCAGGGGCAACAATGAAATCGATCCTCGATCATTCCTTTCGTTATACGAGAAGCACTGATACCGACCTTCGGAAGACCTTTGCCAGAATTCGGCGTGCACAGCGCCAACAAACGCAGGGGCAAGGTGAGGGCGAAAATCCGCAGAAGGTGATTTCGATCAGACAGCGCAAACACGCTGCCGGGTCGTGAGGTTGAAAGTCGGCCGTCGTTCGGAGCAGCAATATTTGTAGCAGGTGTTCATGGTGGTGACCCTCAAACCCCCCAGTTCTCATTGGGGGTTCTTTTTTCGCATGAGGCCGGGCAGTCACGGTGCGTCAATTGGAATACGAGAAGGAACACTACATCGTGGGCAACAACGATTCCAAGCCCCTAGCGTTTCGTCAATTTACTACTGCCGAATTTGCGCGCTTGAGCTCGTCTAGACAGTTGATGCTCCTCACCATTCGCCGGGCACAATTGACTAGTCGCAAGGCCATTGCCACGACCGCTGAACGGAAGAGACGACGTGGCGACTTCTAGACATTGCTTATCGCCGGTTGGAGCCGCGATACCGACGACCCGGCAAAGGTTCTCGCACGTAAAGCGCTTGGGAAGACGTCGCGACCTAAGCGCCATCGAACGCCCTAGAGACGATCCGACGCCATCGGTCCTGCTCACGCGGGACGCCACGACGAAGTGGCGATCCGAACGCAGCCGATGGCAAGGGTCTCTCATGGGCGGCCAGTGCATGCCGTAACGTCGCTCGGAGTAGCGAGGTGGATCGATGGCTCGGACGAATCGTTGCAAAGGGCCGATAGACCGGTGCGGAGACCATCGTCCGTTGGCAGTGCATATCTGATTTCGCCGACAGGCGCTACGCAACTGGGGCTTTCCGGATTCGCAGTTGCACGGTCTCGCCGATGTTGCAGCGGCTCACGACGCGGAGGTAGTCTATCGATGACATTTACTACAGGTCGACCGAGCGCCGGTAACAAACACCGGCACACGTTGCGGTGACGCAACGAAATGAAACCATAGCGATGTGGCGATCCTGCGAAGCCCCGCGATTGTCGTGGGGCTTTGCACTGGTGCTCCTTGGCCGCCTAGCGTCGTGGTGTCGGATCGGCCCTAGACAGACGCGTGCGCGAGCGTCAACGCGTTAGTGACTGTTCTTGCGACATCTGCCAGGGCCACAGCCGGCTGATCGACGACGCCGCAACTAGCGTGAGCGCAACACGCCGAAGCGAACGCAACCTGTACCAGGTTTCGGACACGCCATCCAAATCGGAGCCTGGGTGCGAGCGTGGACTCTTTAAAGGCGGCTCCGGGTCGATGGAGGTGGCCGACTCAGCGGTCTGAGGGCCAGGCACTGAACGGAAACGGCACTTCCTCCGTCGCAAAGCTAACAAAGGAAGCAATCTGGCTTAGGTACAGCCCCAGGCTCCTGCCCAAGGCGATGAGGCGCCGATTGGGCGTTTCGGTCAGCAGCACGAGGACAAACTGGATGATGGCCCCCAGGGCGAGCAGCGTGCCAGAAATCTGAAAGGCTATCGTCATCAGGATCATGAGCAGACCGCGCAGCCAGATGCTGCGCTTGTCGTCGGTGGTGGCGGAAGTGTCGCTCATTGTGTACTCCTGACGCAGCGAACAGGAGTCATTCTCCGTCAGCTCGGGGGCATATGCAAAGAGTACCTGCGCGCGCTTTCGGGCGAAATCAGAAAGCGCTGTCAGCTGTCGTAACTCAGATTAGTTTAGCGGCTAACGTGAGATCGTCATTGCCCTCGACAGACCGAGATTGGCCAGAAGCGGGCGTGCAAATTTGTTCTCCAATGCGGTCGTTGGCGTCCAAGCAAAAGGAATTACCGAACCAAGCGCTCGACTCCGCACCGCTAATCCTCCAAGGTCCGCCGGGTGGGCCATGCGCTCCCAGCCTGGTACTTGGCGATAATTGCAATATGGCGGCCGCCACACGCAATGTGCGACAGTTTGCCTGAGATACTACGAGGGCGCCCCCATGCTCGAAATCTACGTCAGCACCGATGTCGAAACCGACGGTCCTGTCGCCGGTAAGCATTCCATTCTCAGTATTGGATCGGCGGCCCATACGGCGGAAAAGGAATTGCTTTCGACATTCTGCGCTAACTTGGAAACATTGCCGAACGCACCTCCCGATTCCAAGACCGCTGCGTGGTGGTTGACGCAGCCGGAAGCGTGGTCGGCGTGCAGGCAGAACCTCGAGCCCCCGCGCGACGCCATGGCGCGCTATGTCACCTGGCTCAAGTCGCTTCCCGGGAAGCCGGTCTTCGTCGCCTATCCGACCGCTTTCGACTTTCCTTTCGTCTATTGGTATCTCACCGAGTTCGTCGGGGAGAACCCGTTCGGCTATTCGGCGATTGACGTCAAGACCTATTCGATGGCGCTGATGCGCAAGCCGTACCGAATGTGCGGGAAGCGGTCGATGCCCGCGGAATGGCTCGATCCGGTCCCGCATACCCATGTGGCGCTCGACGACGCCATCGAGCAGGGGAGACTGTTCTGCAATATGCTGAGAGCCAATCGCGCGGTCGGCTGACCGAATCTCTGCGAGTCAACTCAGTTTCACCGCTAATCGGCGCAGGATCGCTCTGCGACGATCGGTGATCAGGCGGCTCGCGGCCACAAGCATTCATCGCGCCTCATCCCCCAAAGCAGCCGTTCACCGGCGATCGCAGGCAACGATAGATAATTCGGTCGTTGACGTGGGGAGGCGTAGTATGGTCCCACCGACATACGTCAACGAGATGATTCAGTGATGAATCGACGAGCGTTCGTTGGCAGCGTTGCGGGCGAACTCGTTGCCGTGCCGCTCGCCGCTCGCGCGCAGAAACCAGCGATGCCCGTCATCGGGTTTCTTGGCAGCGCGTCGCTCGTAGAATTCCACCCTACGTTGCCGGGTTTCGCCGTGGCCTGAACGATGCCGGCTGCGTTGTTTAAAGAAGGAGTCGTGGCAGTCGGTGGGCTGGTGGCTCCGGTCGGCAGAGCGTGGGCACAAACGAGGTTGCGAAGAACCCCGGATCAGATCTTAGGGCCCTTCTATCCAATCACCAATAAGCAAAAGGTCGATGGCGTGGAGGACCTTACGCATGTGCCAGGAGGCAACGGACGCGCCAAGGGACAACTGCTAAACGTGTCTGGGCGCGTCCTAACGACCGCAGGAGAGCCTGTTCCTGGTGTGCGGATTGAAATATGGCAGGCCAACGCGGCCGGACGTTACGCGCACCCCGACGATACAAATCCCGCGCCGCTCGACCCCAATTTTCTGGGATACACGGTCCTCATGAGCGGCGCTGATGGCAGCTATCGCTTCGCGACAATCAAGCCGGGCGCGTATCCAGCGGGACCTAATACCATTCGCCCTGCGCACATTCACTTCGACCTGTCAGGTACCCATGACCGACTGGTTACCCAAATGTATTTCGAGGGCGACCCTTACAACGAGAAGGATCGGTTTCTCCAAAGCGTACTCCGGCCCGAAGCCTTGATGGTGAAGCTGCAGCCGCCGACGGGAGGCTCCGAGTCCGATCCTATGTTGGCCGTCTTCGATATCGTGATTCGAGGATAGCGAAGCCTTTCATTCAAACTCATCCGGAACGCAACTGCACGCATACACCCGCGCGGCTGCCGCGGTTGCACATCTGCGGCGCTGTTCGCTCGGCCTGATCATCCCGCAATCGCTACTGTTGCGCGCGGACGAGGTTTTTCAGTGATGGATCGCTCCGCATTGTTCGCAGCGTTCGCGTTGCCCAGTGCGGTCGCTGAGGCCACCACGGTCGAAATTTTCAGATAGCAGTCACTCAGATCAGCTTTAGCCTTCGTTTGGAGGCTGCCGAAGCTGACAATGATCAGTGAGCTGCATCGGCTCGAAGGCCATCTGCAGCCGCCGGCGCGCGCGCCGTAATCTGAGTGCTGGTTTCTCGAATGTCTGCGAGTTCGGCCCTGATCGCCGCCATGTCGCCACGCAGGCTCTCTGCCGCACTTACGCGCTCGCGCAGCTCGGCGATGGCGCGTTGCTGCTCGGCAATCGTCGCATCACGTTCCTTGAGCTCCGCGTAGAGGCCCTGGATCGCGGCCAGCGCGACGCCTTCCGCATCGACGGTGGCGATGTGCTTGTCGTCGATCCCCAGCGCGAAGGCCGCAGCGAAGTCCTGCGCCATTGGGCCGATGTGGCGCGTCTCCGGGCGGCTCTTGAAAACCCAGGTGGTAATCGGCATCGCCACGACCTTGCGCAGGACGTCGTGCGTTTCCACGGCTTCGAAGGCGGTCGTCGCGTTGCGGTCGCTGGTGGTATGGAAGGCGAGGGCGTAGAGGTTGTCGGACAGCGGAAACTGCTAAGCCACACTATCCAATATCGTCGATAACATTGAATGCCGTTTTGCGATCCAGTCAGCGACGACGTTGCCGGGCATCGGCCGGGCGATGAAATAGCCTTGGGCCAGATCGCAGCCAATGGCGTTGAGAAAGTCGAGCGTCGGCGCGTCCTCGACCCCTTCCGCGGTCGCGAGTAATCCGAGGCTGTGGCCAAGATCGACGATGGATTTGGTGACCGTGCGCGCCTCCTGCGACTGTGCTGCAGCCATCACGAACGACTTGTCAACCTTGATTTCAGAAAATGGCAGGCGCACGAGCTGCACCATCGACGAATAGCCGGTGCCGAAATCGTCGATCGAAAGGTGAAATCCTTTCATGCGCACCCGCGTCAGGAGGCCGAGTGCTGCCACAGGATCCGTCATCGCACTCGACTCCGTCAATTCGAAAATTACCCGGCCCGGGTCGATCATCAGCCGACGGCAAAGACTGGAGGCAAAGTCGCCAAGCTGGAAATCCACCAAGGTCCGTGCCGAGATGTTTATCGAGATCGACAGCGCCGATCCGGCGAATGATTGCGATAACCAACTCAGCGCCTGCTCCGATACCTCTCGCGTCAAGGCATCGATCAAATCCCAGTTCTCGGCCTCGCGTATGAACTGGTCGGGCATGATGACCCCCGCAGCCGGGTGGTGCCAGCGCACCAGCGCTTCGAATCCGGCCACGGCGCCGGTCTTGCATTCGATCTTCGGCTGATACGCAAGCTGGAACTCATGGCCATCGAGTGCTTGGCGCAGGGCCACCTCCGTGACGTCGAATCTACGCTCTGATCCGGGCTTACGGGCGACGCGTACCGGACTGTCCGTTCCATGCGCTGCAAGCAGTGTTCGCGCCGTCGCCTGCCGAAATGGCTTGGAAAGTACCCCGGCGATATTGAGGCCATGCTCGGCGGCCGAGCGCCTCGCCGCGTCCAGAATCCTGCTGCCCACCCCGCTGGAAATGATGATCTTGGCCTGGCAGCCGCGCTCCGCAAGCAGCCGCATCACCTCGACGCCATCCATGTCAGGCATGACCAGATCCACCGCAATGTGGGTGGGATTCCACTGGTCCAGTACGTTAAAGAATTCCTTGGGCGTCGAGCTCAGTCGCGTATCGAACCCGATACCTTGGGCGACATTCGCCAAGGTCTGACCGACCAACAGGTCATCGTCCAATATGAGGAGGCGCCCTTGATCCATGTCTATCGTCTAGTTCACTAAGCCGGCTACGCCAGCACCGCCCTGATCTTCTGCGCCAGCTCGATTCGCCGGTACGGTTTGTTCAGGAGCTGAACCCCCTTGTCCAGGCGTCCCTGATGCACAATCGAGTTTTCTGTGTAACCCGAGGTGTACAACACCTTGAGCCCAGGTCGGAGCTTCCTCGCTTGCTCCGCCAACTCGCGTCCGCTGATACCGCCAGGCATCACCACGTCCGTAAACAGAAGATCGATGTCTGGAACCTGTTGAAGGCATTCGAGTGCATCGGCCCCATTCTTCATCGGAAGCACGCGATAGCCGAGATCCGCCAATTGATCCTGGGCGAACCTGCGCACATATTCGTCGTCCTCGACCAGCAGGATCTTCTCGGTACCGCGAAAGCCCATCGGTGACTCGACCGGCGATTCCTCGGGCTCGTCATCGATCCCGCTTGCGCGCGGCAAGTACATCTTGACCGCGGTGCCATGGCCCACTTCCGAATAAATCTTGATGTGGCCGCGCGACTGCTTGACAAAGCCGTAGACCATGCTCAGCCCCAACCCGGTACCTTTGCCGAATTCCTTGGTGGTGAAGAACGGATCGAAGACCCGGTTCAAGACCTTTGCCTCGATTCCGGTTCCGCTATCGGTCACGATGATCAGCACGTATTGACCGGCGTCAACGTCACCCTGTTGAGCGGCATATTCCTGGTCTATGCGTGCGTTCGCGGTCTCGATGGTGAGCCGGCCGCCACCAGGCATCGCATCACGCGCGTTGAGGCATAGGTTGAGGAGGGCGTCCTCGAGTTGACCGGGATCGATCAATGCGAGCCAAAGGTCCGCGCCTTGTACCTGTTCGATTTCGATGTTTTCGGGGAGCGTTCGCCGCAGTAAGTCGCGTATGCCCACAAGAAGCGTGTTCGCATTAACTGCCTTCGGGTCCAGTGCCTGCCGCCGCGCAAAAGCAAGCAGGCGGCTGGTGAGGGCGGCACCCCGCGATGCGGCGGCGACGTTCATCTCGGCCAGTTTTCTGAGGTCAGGGAGGTCGCGCAGCTTGTCGGTCAGCATCTCGGCATTGCCCAGAATCACAGTCAGGAGATTATTGAAGTCGTGCGCCACCCCGCCCGTCAGTTGGCCGATCGCCTCCAGGTGTTGCGATTGCCGCAACCGTGCTTCCAACAGTAGCCGCTTGGTGATGTCCGTCTCGATCGTCAAGATAGCTTTCGGCCGACCGAGTTCGTCTCGCAGCAACGTCCAATGGTCATCGACCGTCACGGCTCGCCCATCGCGGTGCTGATTCGCGACTTCGCCCGTCCAATCACCCGAACTCAACACGGTCTCCGTGGCCTCGCGCAGCCTCGCGGCATCGGTGCGCAGCAATTCCTCCACCGGCTGGCCGCTCGCCTCTGCGGCGCTCCAGCCGTAGATGCGTTCGGCGCCTTTGTTCCAGAACCGCACACGGCCGTCAATGCCGCGAACGACAATGGCATCGCGCGCCTGGTCGATCTGGGCGAGATGTTCGTGGAGACGCGCATTGGCCCGCTTCTGCCGCAGCAACATGGCCATGATCAGCACGCAAAACGCGCCAATAAAGACCGTTTCCATAATTGCCTGGAACGTTGAACGGCGATTGCGATCGCGGACCGGAGCCAGCGCGTCCGTCTCCGACGTACCGACCGTGACGATCACGGGGTAGTCGGGTAGCTTGCGATAACTAAAGAACCGCTTTGTAGGGTCGATCAAACCGATCGTCGAATAGCTACCAACCGGGCTTCGTTCCAGTTCGGCCATCAACGATGACTTGCTGACGTCTTGGCCAAAACTCGACTCGGCGCCATGGCGACGCGCCAGAACGACACCGTCGGTTCGCACGAGCGACATTACATCGTTGGGACCAAGGTCGGATTTCTGGAACAACGCGGTGAAGTGGTCGGCATCGACGGCAATATCGACCACGCCGCCGAACGAGCCGTCCGACTTGTTGAAGCGGCGCGTCAGGGGGATCGCCCAGCGCCCCGAAGAACGCCCCAGCACCGGTTCGCCTATGCGCAGCGCGTTGGAATCGGAGCGCTGATGCTCCTTGAAAAAAGCGCGATCCGCCAAGTTCACGGGCTTGGATTCCCGTCCGGTCGCGATGACATCCCCACGCTCGTCGATGATTCCCACGTAGGTAAACGTGCGAGCGTCGAGGATCCCGTCTGCAAACAGGGCGGGAAGATTGATTGTGGTGCCACCCCGTTCGTATTGATTCTTTAGCAGCAACAAGAGCTGATCGACTTCTTTCAATAGCCGGATCACTTGCTCTTCATGCGCGAGCACGAGATTCTCGTTTTGACGAATCTCGCTGGCACGGGCTGTCTCAAGGTCCTGCTGGACTTCGTCGAAATGCAGCAACCACACTGCCGCGATCGAGAACAGCCCAAACAATCCAACGAGGAGAACGGTCGCGGGTATCCTTGCGAAAATACCTTTAAGCCAAATATGGATATCCGACCCTCGTTCCTCCGCCGGTTCGTGTGCAGTCGTGCGGGCGGTCGCGATGGGTGGAGCACCCGAAACCGCTCCCACTAGGCGTTCAACTTGTGGATTCAAGACGCGCACGATGATCGCGCAATGGCAGATTTTGGCGAAATATGCCCCTCAGCGCCCGGTGCTGAGTGGCCGCAACGTCCAAAACATGACGATCTCCTAGCCGGAAGCGATGCGACGCAATGCTGCGAAGGCATCTGGACTGTGGGGAACGCATAGAACATGCCAAACCTGACTCGGGCCACACCCTATTTGGGCCGATGCCTCCGGTCGGAACGCCGGGTTTGCGCACTACGCCACCGTGTGGGGCTCGCGAGGGCTGTGCCGGCGGTCAGATCTTCGGCATCCTTACGCAACAGTCTGCTGCCGTACTCACCGGCCGGGATGCAACGCTTGTCCTCGGAAACCCGCACACCACCAGAAAACACAGGCCAACGGCGCTCCGTTGGCCTTTTTGTTTGCCGAAAGGCGCGAACACGTGGGGACGCGTGCGGAGGGCAATGGATTCGGGTCACGGCCGTCCGGCCGCTTTGATGCCCTGGTTGGGCCGTTTGAGGGCGGTTTTCTCCGATGGCGGGCGACGGGAGCCCGTAAGCTTCCCCGTCTAGTA
>WNFY01005002.1_pt1 | contig 12046 bp, 9 predicted proteins | sample 5400091 | NCBI WGS metagenome assembly WNFY01 (sample SAMN13153364, study PRJNA577476) | soil metagenome | isolation source: 60 cm soil or saprolite under grassland replicate 1 | place: USA:California | collected 2016-06-15 | reverse complement strand
TGCTCGCGTGGCACCTGTAACGCACCGCACGCTCTAACCCCGACCTTAACGCGATAGTGACCTTCAATGAGGAGCAGGACCGCCAGCGTGCAGCCCAGGCCGATGCCGCCATCGCCAGAGGAATCTTGCTTGGGCCGCTGCACGGGCTGCCGGTGACAATCAAAGACTGCATCGAGGTGGTGGGACTGCCCACGACCGCCGGAGTACCCCAGCGCGCGCACGTGATCTCTACCACGACCGCCCCCGTGGCGCAAAGCGTCCTGGACGCGGGAGCGGTTCTGCTTGGGAAAACCAATCTCCCTCCCTACGCGACCGACTGGCAAACCAGTAACCCGCTCTTTGGCCGCACGAACAACCCCTGGCGGCAGTACCGGCGGAGGGGCCGCTGCCCTGGCGGCAGGACTGACGGCGCTCGAATTCGGCAGCGATCTCGGTGGCGGGCTTTGCATCCCTCCTGCCTTCTGCGGCGTGTACGGGCATCGTCCCAGCGAAACCGCTGTTCCGCGCAGCGGCCATATCCCTGGCTCGCCCCTGGAGAATCCGGCCATCGTAATGAATGTGATGGGTCCGCTCGCCCGCAGCGCCGCCGACCTGGATCTGGCGCTCTCGATCATCGCCGAGCCGGTTGTCGGGGAAGACATGGCCTGGCACCTCATGTTCCCTCCGGTGCGTCACAGCGCCCTGGCCGACTTCCGCGTCGCTGTCCTGCCGCCTGTCCCCTGGTTGCCGGTCGACGGAGAGATTCTTGCCGCCCTCGACGACCTGGCTGCTCGCTTACGCCGCCTGGGAGCATGGGTGGAGGAGGTGCAGCCGGAGGGCTTTGACCTGGGGCAGCATCACGAAGCCTATGCTATGCTCCTGAGCGTGATCGCCTTCGCCCACCTGGATGGTGATGAACGCGCCCAGGTCGTTGAGGTGCTGCACCAGTCGTCTGATCCGTTCGCCAACGCGCAGCTGGTGGGGGTGAACGCGACGGTCTCGCAGTTCATCGGCATGCACGGGCGGCGTGAACGCTCCCGTACCCTCTTCCGCGCGTTCTTCCGCGACTTCGATGTGCTGTTGGCCCCGGTGACGATCACGCCTGCTTTTCCCCATAGCAGTGACCAGGTTCCGCTGCCCAAGCGCACACTCCAGGTGAATGGGACAGCGGTCCCCTACCTGTACCTCCCCGTCTATGTGGGAGTGGCCGCGTATAGTGGATTGCCAGCCACAGCCTTTCCCTGGGGACGGACGCGCGGTGGTCTGCCCATCGGGCTTCAGGCGATTGGCCCCTACCTGGAAGACCGCACGACGATCACCTTTGCCTCGCTGCTTGAGCGCAAATTTGGCGGGTTCACGCCACCACCTGACTACCTCTGATCACCAACGATTGGGATGGTTGGGCTGATCGGAAACTGCTCAAGCCTCCGGCGTGCCACACCTCGCGCAGTTGTTGGTCGGTCGCCTGGTTCCCCAACGCCAAGCCACCAGAAGCCAGCGCGTTTGGCGTGCAGCAGAGAATCGAGCCAGCAGAGAAGAGACGTCCCACCGGGTTCAGATTGTCTTCGATATGTTCGCCTGCTATCGGCTCAACGAGCAGGACGGTTCCCTCTTTCGCTAAGGTGACAGCCGCATGAGTCGCCACCTCAACCGGAGTGCCCAGATCATGAAAGCAGTCGAAGAAGGCGATCAGATCGTATCCCGACTCCTGAGCAGGGTAATCGGTTGCCGCCGCCACTTCAAACGTGACACGGTCAGTGACGCCAGCCTCTGCCGCTGCTTGTCGCGCATGCTGGATCGAGGGGGCATGGTTGTCGTAGCCGAAGAAGCGTGAACGAGGGAAGGCCTGCGCCAGCAGGATGGTACTGGCACCGTGACCACAGCCAATGTCTGCCACGGTTGCACCTGTTTCCAATTTAGCACCCACTCCGCGTAATGCCGGAATCCAGGTGCTCACGAGATTGGCGGCATACAGGGTGTAAATTTTGGAATTCCGTGAGCGGAAATTGATAATTACGTGGTCGTTTCAGTCTCTTTCACATAGCGGTATAACGTCGCGCGGGAGATCCCAAGTGCTGCACAAATTTCTGGAATAGAGTGAACTCTGATCGGCAAACATCCGAGCCTCTTCACTTCTCCAGGAGGGATCGATGGATGGGGAAACCTCGAAACACCAGGCGATATACCCCTTGGTGCCGAAGGCGCGATGCAGTGCCAGGCTTTCTCGATACCGAGCGATGGCACGGGGATAGTCGCCCTGCTCACGAGCCAGGTGCCCCAAGCTAGTGAGGACAATAGCAACTACCCAGGTCAGGCTGACTGAACGCAGCCCCAATGCCTGTGCGATGGCTGTTGCTACCAGGCGAGCATCGCGGAGAGGGGCCAGTGCCAGATGTGGGTATTCTTCCTGGGTTTCTGAGAGTGAGTAGAGTATGCTGTTGGAGGTGATCCGAATGCTGCCTGGAGCGATGCCGTCTCGACAACGCAATGGTGATCGCCGAGAAGGTGACACCCCAGGCGGGTAGCCCCATTATTGGGGAGAATGAGTGGAGAACAGGATGATAAGAAATAACATGCAAAACCTATCAGGAGTGGCTCAGGCGCAGGAGGCTTCACGGGCAGCTCCAGCACCGGTCATTTTCGTCGCGGTGCTGCTGGTGGGCGTGCTGCTGAGTCTAGCCTTTCCGGTGATCTTCTTTCCGCGCGTCATGACGTTGCTTGTTGGTGCTGCCTGCTTTCTGCTGCCGTTTGTTCTTGGATCGGCTGCCCTGCGGGCTATGCGCCGCGCCAGGACCAGCGTGAACCCGTACAGGCCAACGACGGTGTTGCTCACCGGGGGGGCATTCCGCCTGAGCCGCAACCCGATGTATCTGGGAATGGTGGTTTCGTACGTGGGGCTGGCACTTCTGTTCAATTCCCTCTGGGCCATTGTGTTGCTGCCGCTGGCCCTGGTTGTCGTCCATTTTACTGTGATCAAGCGCGAGGAGGGGTATCTGGAGCAGAAGTTCGGCGAGGAATATCGGGCCTACAAGGCAAGAGTCCGGCGCTGGCTCTAAGGTGAGAGGATGGCGTGTGTTCAATAGGAACAGGAGAAGCACTGATGTCGACCGAAACCAACACGATGATGCGCTCTGGCTGTCAATCTTCCGGTGCATGATGCGACCACCAAAATGTACAAAATCCAGTTCAGCACTCCCGAGAAAGACTTTGACCAGGTGGAAAACACGACCTTCCAACCGATGTTACAGTCGTTCAGCTTTGTGTAAAGGCCCTCGAGTACAAATGGGCCAGAGACGCCTATCAATATCTGTGGTAGATGTCTCTCTTTGTGAGACCTTTTCGCGGGGATCTCCGTCTTTCCTCTTCTGTGGCAACGGGCCTTCAAAGCAGGAGAAGACTATTTGTACGGAGAGTAGGAATATTACAGGCCCAAATGGTTGTCCCGAGAACGAATCCTTACCATACCCCTATGAAGTTCTTCAAAGAATCCTACTCGTCTGAAACGGCCTTCCCCAGCCCCTTTGCACTGGCCCATGCGGCAATTTGTGCACGCGAGGTGACATTCAGTTTCACCAGCACATTGCTGACGTGTGTCGCGACGGTACGCTCGCTCAGGACGAGGACGTCGGCAATCTGGCGGTTTGACTTTCCCTGAACAATCAACGTGGCCACCTCGCGTTCGCGTGTCGTCAGCCCGGCATAAGGGAAAGCTCTGCCCACAGATGGGCGGCGTTGCGATCCATCACATCTTGGAACTGCCCCTCCTCTCCAAGCAGCAGCTCCGTGCGTGCCAACGCCACAGTGAAACCAGCCAGCCACCACGCTGACCCCATGGCTTGAGCCAGGACGCGTCCTTGTTCCAGGTGCTCCATGGCTCCGTGCGCATCATAGAGGTCTCCGTACACCCATCCCAGCAGGCTGTGGGCTCCCGCGCTCCACTCCTGGTGACCGATAGCCGTGGCGCGCTCCAGGCATTCGTGTGCGAACTGGAGGCCGCGTCCATACTGTCCACACCCGGCAAGAGTCAGACCGAGATGCATCGCGGTGCACGCGAGACCCGCTTGCCACCCAATGGTCTGTGCCAGGCGGTAGGCCTGCTCGCCACGAGCGAGCGCGTCATCAAGATCCGTTGGGGGCAGCGCGACACAGCGGAACAAACTCGGACACCACCCTGCAGCACTCTGTGTGGCCAGCGTGGACACCAACCCTTGCCGATCATCCAGCTCCGCAAAGAGTTCGGCTGCCTGACGACAGAAGGTGTCCTTCTCGACAACATCCCCGACCATCAGCGCGGCCATGCTCAAGTAGTCGAGGGTTTGTGCTTTCCCTCGCCGGTCGTCCAGTTCAGTAAAGATCGCCAATGCCTGCTGAGGCGCGTCCAACGCCTCAGCCAGTCGACGTTGGTTCAGTGCCACGTTGCCAATGGCATTGAGACTGTGGGCCATCTGTCCCCGATTGTCCTGCATACGGCTCATCTCCAGAGCACGTTGGAAGTAGGTCTGTGCCCGGCCATAGTCTTTGTGCCCAGCCCACAATGTGCCAAGATCGAGCAGGACCTGCCACTGCAAGACGAAGGCATTCGTGGCTTGTGCCGAGGCAAGGGCGTCCTCGAAGTCTTGCCGGGCCTGCTCAAATTGCCCAAGCACGGCTCGGAGCTGTCCGCGCTGATGGTGAAGTGCGCCGATGACTTCAGGTGAAACGGTCTTGCTGAGATGAGAGGCCGCCTCCACGGCTCGATCAACCTGTTCCAGCGCTTCAACAGTCGCATGGATGGCCTGTGCTCTTTGACTTGCCTGCATGGCATACTCCATGGCCCTGGTCCAGTCATGAGCCAGGTGGAAATGAGCGGTGAGTTGACTGAGAAAGGGCGTGAGGTCCGATGCATAGAAGTGCTCCATCGCCTCGCCGACCTGCTGATGGAGCAGCTTTCGTTCTGGGGCGAGCAGTTGTTGGTAAATCACGTCACGGGTTAAGGCATGGCGGAATGCATGGAGGGAGGTGGTTCCTATGGTCTCTTCCACCACCAATTGCTGCACGAGTGGCCCCAGAGCCGACACCAGACGTATGTCATCCCACATGGTCATGTGTGCCAACAACTCAACGTCGAAGCGCTGTCCGATCACCGCGGCAAGAGAGACAAGCGTCCGTGCCTCGTCCGAGAGCCCATCAAGGCGGGTGAGAATGGCTTCACGGATACTACGCGGCACATGCAGTTCCGTCACGGCACGGCGACGAAAACTCCCACTTGCAGCGTCTTGAAAGATATCGCCGCTGGTGATCAACGCCTTGAGGAACTCTTCTACGAAAAAGGGATTCCCTTCAGTACGCTCGTAGAGAGCCGTGACGAAGTCCGAGGTGGAGCGACCAGGGTGAAAGATCGCCTCGATCATGGCCGCAACTCCTTCTCTATCCAGTCGCTCAACGCGGATCTCGCTTGCAAGGTGCTCTTGTTCCAACCGTCCGAGCCAGCGGATCAATGCCTGGGGGGCTTCGTCGAGCCGGTAGCTCAGAACGAACAGGACGCGCATATCGCTTACCCGCCGGGCAAGGAAGTGGAGCAACGCACGACTACTGGCATCAGACCAATGCAAATCTTCCATCACAAAGAGGACAGGGTTGGTGGACGGCGCACAGCAGAAATGACCGCTCTGCAGGAATGCATCCAGCAGACTGCGAGTGGACGGGGAGGCGTTGTCCAGCTCTCTGGAGAAGCTGGTATTGGCAAATCGCGGCTGGTGGCCGAGCTGCAACGGTCTGCCGAAGCTCTTGAGTTCCAGCTCCTGAGTGGTCAGTGCTTCCCAGCTGATCGTTCCTGTCCTTATGCCCCCCTGCTTGACCTCTTGCGTGCTTTTCTAGCATCCCTCTCGTCCACTGAGATCGCTACGGTATTGGGTTCCTCCGCACGCACGCTCTTTCCCTTGCTTCCTGAGCAGGTCCAGCATCTTCCTGAAATAATGAGTCTGCCTCCTCTATCTTCTCTGGGCCCTGAGCAGGAGAAACGTCGTCTCTTCGCGACGCTGGCTGATGTCCTCACGAAGTAGGCAAGCTCTCAGCCGGTCCTGCTGGTGGTGGAGGATCTCCATTGGAGCGACGAGAGCACGCTGGAGTTTCTTCTCTTCTTCGCGCGCAAGACGGCAGCATCCCGGCTTCTCGTGCTGCTCACCTATCGCAGTGAGGAAGTGAGTCAGCCACTGCGCTCCTTTCTGGCGCAGCTGGACCGCGAACGCCTGAGGCAGGAAATTGCCTTGGTGCGGCTAACCAGGGCCAATACTGAGACTATGCTGCAGACCATCTTACCGGGGACGGCCTCCCTGCCTGCGGGGATGCTCGATGCCCTCTATGGCCTGACGGAGGGCAATCCCTTTTTCCTGGAAGAGGTGCTCAAAGTGCTGATGATGGCCGAGGAGTTGGTCTGGGAAGAGGACGGCTGGCACTGGAAGCGCGCTGACACCTGGCGCATCTCTCTCAGTCTGCAGGACGCCGTCGAGCTTCGCCTCAACCGTGTGAGTGCGGGTGCCAGGCGGGTCTTACGGCTCGCGGCCGTGGCCGGAAGGCGCTTCGATCTTGCCCTCCTCCAGCAGATCACGCAGTACAACGAAGCGTCTCTGTTAGAGCTGATGAAGGAGGCGATGGCCGCCCAACTGGTCATTGAGGAGTCATCGGAGCAGTTTGCCTTCCGCCACGCGCTCACCCAGCAGGCGATATCTGGAGGGTTGCTGGCGCGGGAGCGACGAGCGTTGCATGGCACTATTGCGCGAGCGATTGAGCATCTCTATGCTGAGATCCTGGACGCTCATTGTGCAGACCAGGCGTTTCACTGTGCTGACTGGATTGCTGAGTTTGTTGCCATCCAAATACAGGCGTATGCGTTGCAAGGCCAGCCGAAGCTGGCCGAAGCGGCTCTGCAAGAGATGTTAACATGGGGCAGGAACCCGAGTCAGGAAACGGAGCGATACCTCCTGTTGGTCCAGGCGGAACTAGCTCTGGTGCAACACCAACCCGAACTCGCACTGCAATGGTGTGAGCAGTTGCTCTCGACTGCTCCTCAACGGGCGGGTGAGACAGAAGAACATGTCATTCCTCGGCTCTGGAAGTGTCAGGGCGAGGCACTGGCAGCACTTGGCCGGGGAGAGGAGGCCATCCAGGTCTTGAAGGAAGCCAGGCGTGGAGCACTGCTCCAGCAGTATCTGCCCCTATACTGGCAGATCGAGCGATCTCTCGGACGGACCTACCAGAAGCAGAGGTACCAGGAGGAGGCGCAACAGGCGTTCTCCTCTGCCTGTCACATGATCACCATATTGGCGGAGAGTATCAAGGATGCGGCACTTCGTGAGCACTTCGAGCAGACAGCACGCGCGACCCTGCCGAAAGAAAAATCCGTCTCGACTCGCCGGACCACTGCCAGGCAGTACGACGGCCTGACCGAGCGAGAGCGAGAGGTGGCAACACGGATTGGGCAGGGCAAATCCAATGCCGAGATTGCCGATCTGCTGGTGGTGAGTAAACGGACGGTGGAAACCTATGTGAGCAGTGTGCTCTCGAAGTTAGGCTTGACCTCGCGCTCCCAGATCGCGCTGTGGGCGCGTGACAAGGAATTGACCAGTCGCGAGCCATGAGGCGTCTCATCTTCAGCACGCAATGTACCTCGCTGCCTCACTATAAGTGAATTCATGTGTGAACACACTGAAACAGACAGCTCTAGGAGCTACTTGACTCCCGTAGAGTTTGAAAGCTCATAGCACCTGCAACCGAACCAGACGTTAGACATTCGCTAACGACAGCTCAATTTTTGTCCAATCTGATGGGGGCCGTACAATCGTAAGGAGAAAAACATGACGGACCAACCTGGCAAACCGCAACCTGGAGAATATAAGTCAAAACAATTCAAAGCGTACAATCCACTACATATCGAGCCACTCTGGCAAGAAATGTGGCAGCGGACTCGTATCTATGAGCTCAATCTCCACCTTTCAGCCAATCCTTTCTACAACCTTATGATGTTCCCCTATCCTTCGGCAGAGGGATTACACGTTGGCAATGTCTATGCATTTACGGGATCCGATATTTTTGGCCGCTTCATGACGATGCAAGGGTTAGATGTGTTTGAGCCTATTGGCTTTGATGCTTTTGGCATTCATAGCGAGAACTTCGCCATCCAGAGGGGTATCCATCCCAAAATCTTAACCGCTCGCAATGTAAAGCGCTTCCGTGAGGAACAACTCAAACGCATTGGCAATCGCTTCGACTGGAGTCACCAGGTGAACACCACTGATCCACTTTATTATAAGTGGACCCAGTGGATTTTTATCCAGCTTTTCAAAGCAGGACTGGCCGTGCGCAAGAAAGCGTCTGTCAACTGGTGTCCGAATGATAAAACTGTGTTAGCTGATGAACAGGTCATCAATGGTCGTTGTGAACGGTGTGGTACATCGGTGATACAGCGCGAACTGGAACAATGGTTTTTCAAAATCACTCACTATGCCCAGCGACTGCTAGAGAACCTCGAACACCTCGACTGGTCAGAAGTTGTCAAAACGGCTCAGCGTAACTGGATTGGCCGCTCAGAAGGGCTGAAGTTTGATATTCCAGTAGATGGACTCCCTGAGAAGATTTCTGTCTTTACGACTCGCCCCGACACCGTCTTTGGGATGACATACGTGGTGTTGGCCCCTGAACATCCGCTTGTGGATCAACTCACAACCCAGGAACGCAGGCCAGCAGTAGAGACGTATCGGGAGTCTCTACGCAACACATCCGAACGAGAGCGACTTGCTGAGAGTACGCGTGAGAAGACGGGAGAATTCACTGGTGCCTATGCCATCAACCCGATCAATGGCGAAAAGCTTCCCATCTGGATCGCGGACTATGTGCTGCTCACTTACGGCTCTGGAGCCATAATGGCTGTACCTGCTCATGACAAACGAGACTTCGCTTTTGCGAAAGCATTCAGTTTGCCTATCCGACAAGTGATCACTCCTTCTTCGATGAAGGAGCCGTTCCTTCGTACAAAGAGAATTGACAAGAACAAGAGAGATGAGCCTGGAGATCTCGAAGAGGCATATACGGAAAAAGGGCATCTTAGGAACTCCGGCACCTTTAGCGGCCTTTCCTCGGATGAGGCTGGAAAGCAGATTACGCTCTGGTTTAAAGCGCAAGGGCTTGGTGAGCAAACTATTCAGTACCGTCTTCGTGACTGGCTCATCTCACGTCAGCGGTATTGGGGGCCACCTATACCCATCATCTACTGTGAGGCGTGTGGTACAATTCCTGTGCCAGAAGACCAACTCCCCGTTCTCTTACCAGAGCTAGAAGACTGGCAGCCTGTTGCTACTGGCTCGTCTCCTCTTGCGAAGCTTCCTGAGTTCGTGAACACAACCTGTCCTTCATGTGGTGGTCCTGCTCATCGAGAGACAGATGTCTCTGACAATTTCTTGGACTCTGCCTGGTACTTCCTGCGTTATCCTTCTCGTGATCTCGATACTCATCCTTTCGACAGAGAACTGACCCACAAGTGGTTACCGGTAAACATGTATATCGGGGGGCCGGAACACTCAGTGCTCCATCTCCTCTACAGTCGATTCATCACTCTGGCCCTCCATGACTTAAGCTATCTTGACTTCGAGGAGCCGTTTGAGCATTTCCGTGCCCACGGACATATCACAATGGACGGTACAAAAATGAGCAAGTCTCGTGGAAATGTCGTCAATCCAGATGAGTACATCAACCGCGTCGGTGCTGACAGTTTACGTCTGTATCTGATGTTCTTAGGTCCCTTTGACCAGGGTGGTGACTTCAATGATCGTAGCATGGGTGGAGTGAATCGGTTTCTCAACCGTATCTGGGATATTGTTCTGAGAAACAGAGACCATCTCCGAACCTCGACTCCAGCAAAAGAAGCACGCCAGGAGTTGCATCGCACCATCCAGAAAGTCTCCGAAGACATGCAAGTATTGAAGTATAACACTGCAATAGCCGCACTTATGGAATACCTCAATATTCTATCGTCACGACAGAACCTGTATGAAATGGAACCAGTTTGAAAAGACCACCACTGGTCACCTCGCGTAGCCCGATCCATTGGCGGGTATGCATTTGAAGCGCTGTGGTACGTGTACATACTACTTCGCCTCGCTTGCGTCCTTTGTAACCGGGTGCGCAAACCGCATCGAGTCGGCGTCGAGCAGCAGGTAACGCAGGATCGCAAGGGAGCGCTCGTTGCCGTGCTGCTTGACGCGTTGCATCGACATCAAAGACAACGTAGCGTCGCCCCTGTCGGTCGAAGACACCGCCAATGCTCTCCGGTGTCCACCCGTCTGTAAAGCCATGCTGTTGGAAGAGCGTGCGGAAGGCTTCCAAGCACGGACGATCCATATCGGCCAGAAACTGGGGAAGGTTGGTGCGTCCAAAGAGTGCCATGGACGCTGTCTCGAAAGGGGCGACGCATTCAAAGAAATCGTAGAGTGTCCGCCCTCCACTGACTGCATAGCCCAGTAGTAGCGCGAGAAAGTCGATGGCTCATATTTTCCGAAACGTCCTCGTACTAAACGCACCTGCTGAGCAAAGGCATCTAGAAGCCCCTTCGTTGCTAAGTGTTGGGCCATGATAACCACTTCAGCGAACCATGCAGGCACCGAGGGACCCTCAACAGGAGAGGCGTGGACCTCAACACAAGAGTTAGGTATCATAGGTAGAGAGACCTCCTTCTGAGAAAATGATGTGTTACCTTCTCATTAGAGCTCTCTCTTTTTTACTTATGCTAGTTGCTTGCTTGCATCTCGTTGCGCATCCCGTGGGAAGAACCGGCAGCGGCGCTGGACGTAGGAAACACTTTGATCTTCTCCTCCCTTATTTTCAGGGGGGTCAAAATCTGACGGCCACCCTACAAAGTGGTTCCATTCCGCCAGGCAGACCTCCACCTCTGTCAGAAGCAGGTCTACCTGGGCGAGAGCGTGACGGCTATAATCTGTGCACAATGCCCACACAGCTGCTGAGAGCGGCCTGTAAAGATGCCCGAACGCTTCTTCCCGTGAGTGGAACAGATGCAATTACCACATCGAGCGCAAACCTGTTCGGCCTTTTCCCCACAGACGGAGCATACTGACGGATCACTCTTTTGCTGCTGTAATTGCAGCTTACGACTTCGTTGCTTCATAACTCCCTCTCTTGCGCTTTCACGCCATATCTCGAGCGCCTTCGCTCACGATTTCCGCACTGCTTCATCGAAAGACGCTGCGAAATCGTCTAACATGGCACGGCCAACTGCCCGACCCAGGCGCTCGCCGCGGTACAGGGCTAAGGATTGCTGGATTAACGGGTGATACTGCTCGGGCAGGTGGATCAGTCCCCAGTTTCCTCCTTCGTCTTTGGAGAGAATGGTTCCGTCTTGCAGGTAGGCATCGGCACGACAGGCGTTCAAGACAAATGAGATGGGGTTTCGTGGCAGTTGGGCGCGAGCCGCCTGAACGGAGGTGATAAGCGCATCTCGGAAGGCGGGCTCTGGGACACGGGGCAAGGTCTCCTCAATGGGTTTGCCTGCGAGAACGATGCCGGATTGATAGAGGATGGTGAGAGCGGTCGTCAGGTCAGGGTCGCGGTGGATGCTCTCGTTCCAGTGTTGCCAGTTGCCGTTGCGCAGATCCTGTTGAAACGCATCGCGCTGCTGCTCACAATAGTGAAGGTCAAAGGGCAGGGGATGCTGGAAAGGGAAAAGATCTTTCTCCACCAGGAAAAAGACATCGAGCGGAGAGGGCATTTGGGAAAAGCGCAAAAGCATTTCAATCAGCTCTCGCTTGACTGACAGGATGATGTTGTCCTCAACGACGGTAATGACATCGATGTCGCTGCGGGCAGGATGAAAACCACCAAGCGCCAGTGAGCCGTGGAGGTAGAGACCCTGAAGGTTTGCACCCAGCAGGCGTTGAAATTCGGTTTGGAGGGTATTCACCTCAGATTTGATAACTTTTGAGACGGTCGCCCAGTTGTATTGCATCATAGAGCGAGACTCCTCTTCACGTTCCTTTTATACCATATTTCTGATTGTTTTACTGCGTTTTCTTTCTTTCTTTGC
>WNFY01005295.1_pt1 | contig 12051 bp, 12 predicted proteins | sample 5400091 | NCBI WGS metagenome assembly WNFY01 (sample SAMN13153364, study PRJNA577476) | soil metagenome | isolation source: 60 cm soil or saprolite under grassland replicate 1 | place: USA:California | collected 2016-06-15 | reverse complement strand
GCGTGAAGTGATGTCGGCCCATCTGCGACAGATCAAGCTTGTGAATCCAAAGGTCAACGCGATTGTGGCAAAGCTGGACGACGCCAAATGCCTCGCCCTGGCGGATGAAGCCGATCGACGCATCGTGAGGCGTGACAAAGTCGGCCCTCTCCACGGTCTCCCCTTTGCTTTCAAGGACTTGGAAGCCGCCATCGGCTTCCCCTTCACGCGAGGCTCCCTGATCTACAAGAACGACATGCCGACGGAAGATACGGTCCTCGTCGAGCGGTTGCGGATCGCAGGCGTGGTTCCGATCGGTAAGACGAACGTCCCTGAGTTTGGGATGGGCTCGCATACCTACAATAAGGTCTATGGCACGACCGTGAACCCTTACGACCTGACGAAGAGCGCGGGCGGATCAAGCGGTGGCGCGGGCGCCGCGCTCGCAGCGGGCATGCTGCCTCTTGCCAATGGCAGCGATCTCGGCGGATCCCTGCGAAATCCCGGAAACTTTAACAACGTCGTTGGCTTTCGACCCACGGTGGGACTCGTACCCATCGCCCCAACTGCGCTGCCGTTCGTCGGTTTCTCGGTGAAGGGCCCTATGGCGCGGTCGGTCGAGGACGCAGCCTTCCTGTTGAGCGTGATGGCTGGATCGGATCCGCGCGACCCGAGCTGCTACCCGTCCGACCCTTCGGTGTTCATCAAGGGACTCGATCGCAACTTCAAGGGCGTGCGGGTCGCCTGGTGCCCAGACCTCGGTGGGCTTCCGCTTGACCGACAAGTGCGATTTGTCCTGGAAGCGCAGCGCGCGACCTTCGAGCATCTCGGCTGCATCGTCGAGGAAGTCTGTCCGGATCTGAGTGGGGCTGACGAGGTCTTCCTCACAATCCGCGCGTGGCGATCCTGGAATACGCTCGGGTCTTTGCTCGAAAAGCATCGGGCTGAGATGAAGCCGGAGGCCGTCTCGGAGATCCAGTCGGGGGCCAGGTTAAGCGGATCCGACATCGCCAAAGCGATGATCCGGCATGGCGAAGTCATGAAACGGATGCGACGGTTTCAGGAGAAGTACGATTTTACGATCTGCGCAGTGAATCAGGTCCTCCCGTTTGACGCCACGATTGCCTGGCCGAAGGAAATCGAGGGGACGACGATGGAACACTACGTTGCATGGATGAAATCGGCCTACTGGATCACGGTGACGTTTTGTCCCGCCATCTCGGTACCTGCCGGGTTCAGCCCCGAAGGGTTGCCTGTCGGCATCCAGATCGTGGGTCGGTACCGTGACGATCTCGGCGTCCTGCAAATTGCCTACGCGTTCGAGCAGGCGACCGGCTTCGGGCGTAAACGGCCCACGATCGCGTTGAACTGATCGAGATGGGCGTAGGATCGGGCGGGAATTCAGCCGCCGCGCCAGCTAACAAGGGGCTGCAGCTGACCGGAATGAGCTTGCCTCTCATTCGACAGCTTGGATGCTTGTTTTGTTGAATCCCGTCAGCTGAGCCCCAGCCGTTCGATGGCTTCGATACTCGTTAAATGTCGAACAATGAGACTCCTTCTCACAATAGCCGTCCTCTCATCAAGGCTGGCTGCCTTCCAAAATCAGCGCGAAGCAGACAAATGGAAACTTGCGGATGCCGCGACGGTTCGACTTTCGCCGCAATCCTTCCATAAGCTTCCTCGTGACATCATCCGCAATTTGCAAAACCGTGGTTGTACCATTCCGCAAGAGTTTGGAAATAGTGAACCGCACAATGTCGTAAGGGGCGAGTTCATAACGAGGGGACAAACAGATTGGGCAGTTCTCTGTTCCCGAAACCGCAGGTCATCGATTCTCGTGTTTTGGGGCGGCTCAGTTCGCAAAGTTTCCGCAATTGCAGCGTCACCAGACATTGGATTCTTGCAGACTGTTGATGGGGGCGGAAGCATCGGCTTCTCCAGAGCTATTGATGCCGTCGGGAGGGACTACATTTTTGAACACTACCATGATTACGGCGGCCCGAAACCACCAAGCATAGATCACCAAGGGATCAATGATGCCTATGTGGAGAAGGGCTCAGTTGTGCATTACTATTATCGCGGCAAATGGCTAGAACTGCATGGCGCTGACTAAGGACTGCCGGCTGGACGCGCATCGAACAAATTGGACGCGAGCGGCGGAAGCGTGTTTCGTAAGATAATTGGTCCGGCGATGGTTGCGTGAAATCGCGCCGCCGCGTCAACTCAAGCGTTCGGCACTTGTCCAGGAAAGTGGGGTGATTGAATGAAAATCCTTGTTGCAGGTTGCTTCGTCGTTCTGACGTGTTTTGCGGTAGCAGCACAGACTCGCCAATCACAAGACGAGTCACTCCTTCGTCCTTCGCACCCTGCTTATGCTGACGCTATGGAGTTCGCTCGCTTTCTCAATGAGCACAACATTAATGTAAAGAGTGTTCATAACTCAAAACTCAATGGTTTCTTTCGCGGTGTTCCTAAAGCAGCTTTCTTCAAAACCGACAAAGGAATCCTGGAAGTTATCTTTTTTCCTAACAACGGAGCAGAAAACCTTTTAGTGATCGAGCAGCGTGACAACAAACTTTACATTTACTCCTTTCGCGGACAACCGCAACCGAATCCGCCCAGAGAGACATTCAATGCTGCGCGGCCGATGTATTTCATAACGCATGGCGGTTGGTTCATCGTGACTCTTGACGAGAAAACTTTTGACGCGGTGAAATCTCTCTTTTAGCCAGACGTGCCGAATCAAATCGTTGGACGCGAGCGGCGGGAGCGTGTTTCGCAGCTAACTTGGTGCGGCGGAGGGTGCTTTGCTTCGCGCCGCCGCGTCAACTTCACCTTCGGCAGCTTTGCGCTGTGGTAAATATTACCGCTGTTTCTGCGAACAATCGGCTCAACATGGCGTGAACTTTTTGACCGTTCAATCAAGATTCAATGCTGACTCTGAATGGAGGTTATATGAGAGGAAGACTTACGCTGGTAATGTTTGTGATGTTCTTTGGTGCAGTATTATCACCCGCACAATCCCCCGTACAGGAAGTGGGAGATGAGAAAGAACCAGCCCTGCGCAAAGAGCTGGTGCGCATGGTAACGGAGGACCAGAACACTCGCGGGGAATTCGACAGGTTTCGCAAGGAACATGGTCTGATGGTCGACAACAAGACGCTGAATGAGAAGTTGAATAGCGATTCGGCATTAAAGGAGGCATCTTTGGCGATCTCCAATCGAATGATACAGGGCGATGAGAAAAGAACCCGCCGCTTGAAGGAGATCGTCGCCACGTACGGATGGCCCGGAAGGAGTCTGGTAGGTACCGAGGCTGCTGCGGCTGCCTATATGCTCATAGCTCATGCCGTGAAAGATCCTGCAACAGGTGCCCCCGACGTAGCTTTTCAAAGGCTCAGCCTCGATCTAATGAGCAAGATGCCGCCGTGTGAAGTCGAAAACACTTATCTCGCATCTTTAACTGATCGGGTGCTGCTCTACGAGGGCAAGAAGCAGCTGTACGGGATAATGTTGACACGCAATGAAAAGGGCGAGAAGGTCCCGCAACCCATTGAGGACGAAGCCAATGTTGACAAACGCCGGGCTGCGCTCGGTCTGCAACCTTTGGCTGAGTATCTTCGACGGGAGGGCGCAACTAAGGGAACACCCCAAAAGCCATAGCGGTGCTGCCGAAACATCGTTGAAGCGACGCTGTCCGTGGTTTCAGTTTCGCGAGACGAGGCTTGCTGTCTCACTTTTGTTAGCGCGGGAACCGTTACGAATCCTTTCACCCACTTTATCGAAAATTGAATTGCGCCGGTGACTCAGTTCAATCCCACGAGTCGAACGGCTTAGTAGGTGCTACGCACCTGAGATTTTTTTGACACGTCACCCCGCTCTAAGCGGGCTGCGTTGCTCACGTTTGTGAGCGACCGCCTCGTTCTGTTAACGCTAGTCTCTGCCGTAGTTAGAGTTTGTCGTTTACAATCGTTAGGACTTGATCACAAACGTGGGCAGAGTTGCTAACGAAAAACTCTAGTGATTTTTCAGGTGCGGAAGGAAGGAATCTGATGGCTGAGAAGAAGACTGTGAGAACCCGAAACATTGCGTTTCGCGTGACTGGTGAGGAATACGAACAAGTCGAGAAATTAGCCACCGAAGCTGGACTGGACCCGAATACATGGTGTCGCAAAATCTTAGTTGCCGCCTTGCAGGAAGGCTCTGGCCTGGCACGTAACGAGCGGATACTCTACGGTGAAATTGCTCGGCTGCGTTACCTTGTGGGGCATGGGTTCAAGCTGATGCTCGGCGGCGACCACCCAACCGCTGCGGCTTGGAAAAAGATCACAACTCAGGTGGAGGAGCGGGGCGAGGAAATCGTGACCGGCTTACTTACCCGCCGAAAGGGATTGGCCGAGCCGGACTAAACTCGGGGACATACCCTCATGTCTATAAGTCGCTCTGCGCGTTACTTATTGAACGGCGCAATTAGAAGATGCGCCAACGCGCCTTCGTCTCCATAAGTATTTTGTTTAATTAGGTGAGTCTTTTTGGATAAACACCTGCTCAGATTTGGACACGTTTCTCGTGAGCAGCGCGATGGTATTGTTTCGGCGCAGCGTTGTGACCGGCGTCCTCATCCACCCGGTGACCCCACGCACCAGAAATTACGACCTAACCGCCTTCCGATTACTTCAAAAAAATATATTCGAACTGTGTTGTAGAACACAGACAAGATTTTAATCTTGCGCTATCGTGCACACTGGGAAAGTAGTTGTCTAAATGTGTTCAGTCGGCAGCGGGTTTTCGAGACCAGGCTTTCGATGCGGTTAGGCCAGAGGAGTTGTGTTTCACATACAAATGCTTTCACGAATGACAACTATCGTGATCGAGTCGCGCTCTCGGGATGAGGAAAATATGTGCATGCTCCGCTGTGATTCAGGGCATTTAGGCACTGGATAGGGATAGCAAACGTTCTGGCACAAGAGATGCTAAAGCCAAAATCACCTCGTTTACAAGCGAGCCAAAGGCTAGAGGGGAGCGCTAGAGGGAAGAGTCGTAATCAGGTATTTGAAAAAGGTCTCAGTCAGTAATTTCTGCAAGTCGAGAAGTACGCGACTCGAATATGAAAAATATTTTTGTTGAGCCGGAATTTCAGGCAAATTGTCGCGTCTATATTAAATACTAAAGACCCTTTGAAAATAAATTTTGGCGGGACTGGAATTTCAGCACGAAACTTCCGTCCTATAGCAATGGAACGACATTTGTATCTAGGGTTTTTAAGTAACACGGACGAGGACAGTAACGAAGCTGCATGAGACTAAACGGTGAGAACGGAAGCAATCAAAGCCGACGTTTCGGCCTATCGACGAAAATATATTTCTTGGTCGATAGGAGCAAAACGCGAAATGTCCCGTCTATATATAAATAGGGAATCTTTTTTCAAAAACGGTTTGGTGTGTTGGTGTCGAGTAGGCGAGGTTAACTAAAACAGTCTCAAACAAACTATGACTCTAAGTCCCTAAATCTGCAATAGAAATTCCAGCACGACTGGAATTTCGCGACGGTTGGCCGTCGTCCTAACAACGCCGGAGAAAATCTCCGGTCCCACCGGCGAGAGTTTCGGTTCGCCTCCGAAATCCATCTCTGCCGTCGACCTGAATACTGTGAAAATTCCGCTCCGCACGGAAGGGAGAAGTGCGCCATGAAAACGAGACTTGGCTTCTTAACGGAAGAAGGACGAACACGATCAAAGAATGCGTTCCGCAGATTCTGCGCTTATGCCGTAGTGATGTTTCTAATCGCTGGTGCTGGCGGCTACGGAATTCACCGTTACTGGGTCAGCGGCAATCTCACATTGCTCCAACGAATCTACTTCAAGCAGTACGCGAAAAGTAGTTGGCGCAGTTCATTGTTTAATTCGAGATCGCACTACACCGTTCTGGAAAGAACCGCCATCGATCCGCAGACAAAGAAAGAAAAGCGGTTGTCAGTTCTGGACAACGACGTGGTTCCCGCTCTCGACGATGCCAATCGACTCCAATACGACAAACGACACTACCCGATTCTTTTCCTTGAGGGCGGCGTTGAACACAAGAACTTTTACTGGTCGGAAATCACCGTGCCCGATATCACTGCCTATAACTGGTTTCGCGCGAACATCTACGACGACCAAAGGATCTTTGACCTTTGGCGTGCCGCATGGTTGGGCGCAATCGTGATCTTCATCGTCGGCACCGTTGCCTTGACGACACTCGATATGGTTGCGCAGCGACTCTACCTAAAGGGTGAACCAATCCGAGGGACCAGAGAGCTATCGCCAAAGAAGTACGCCCGCGAATGTCGGAGAGAAACAGGCGTAGCCCTCAAGAGTTACAACCAAGGAAGTGAAATATCATCGACGCACTAAGACAAATGATCGGCATGGACGCACGCTCTTACATGTTGAGAGTGCCGCGCGATGAAGAAACTGAGGGACTGCTATTGCTTGGCGATCCAGGCACGGGCAAGAGCCAGGTCATCCAACAACTCTTAGCTCAAATCGCCTTGCGCAATCCGCCCGAAGCGGTTGTTTGTTATGACCCAGCAGGAGAATTCATCACGAACTATTTCAATCCGGGCCATGACATCGTTTTGAACCCGCTTGATGCCCGGTGTCCTTACTGGTCACCCACGCTGGAAGTTGATTACGAAAATGCGAATGCCGGAGCAACCGATCGGCATTTCATCGCTGAAAGCTTCTTTCCTGATCGAGACCATAGTGCGCCCAATACTCAGTTCTTCATCAAGTCAGCACGCAGCATCTTTGCGCGGATGTTGGAGTTCAAGCCCGACGCGGAACGCATCGTCGAGATGCTCACAGATGAAAAACTCATCGACGAGATTGTCGCAGGAACCGAACATGCTCACCTGATTGACAAAGACGCTAAAGGACAGCGCGGAGGTGTGCTCGCCACGCTTTCCGAGATTGGAGAGTCACTGAGGCTCTTGCCATCACTGGAGGATTGTTCGAGAGAAGTAAGCTTGACTGGTTGGACGAGAAGGCGGCGCGGTTGGATCTTCATCACGTCCACCCAGGACACGCGCGACGCGCTCCGAACACTTCAAGCAGCTTGGATAAATATCTTGATGAAACGGCTATTGGCCGCACCACCGGGTTGGGCCCGCGAGCGTCCATGCTGGGTTGTGGTCGATGAGGTTCACTCGTTGAAACGGCTACCAGCACTTTCGACGACTATGGTTGAAGGACGAAAGTACGGCCTCAAGCTTGTCTTAGGAACACAGAACAAGGCGCAGTTTGAAGAACACTACGGACGCGGCGCGGCGACGATGCTTTCCGCGCCGCACCTAAAGATTCTGTTTCGCTGTAATGAGCCGGAGTCTGCGCGTTGGGTGTCCGAAATGATCGGAGAGGAAGAAAAGGAGCGGCCACGAATTGGAACGACTGCGACCGTGCAAGCGAATGGACGCGATTCGATCAACTACTCAACTTATACCGAACGACGTTCGGTTGTGAGCAAGGAACAGATCATGGCGCTGCGAAACCTTCATGGCTATTGGAAGTATTCGGATGCGGTTGTGCCATTTCGAATTCAGCCAGTGGAGCGCGAGCAGGTTGCCCACGCTTTCGTGAGAAGGAGTGTTCGGTCTGTCGTTGAGCAGCCAGTTGAACCACCACCGGTGTCAGTAGCGGCAGAGCCGTCGACGAACGAACAGACCGACCTAGTAGTTTCGTCTGAGGAGATCATACCCGAGACAGCCGAGGAGCTTGATTGGGACGATGTTTAGCCAATGATGACGATGAGCAAAGCGCTCTCCGCTGGACAAGCTAAGGATTACTACCAGCAGGAGTTCACTAGCGCGAAAGAAAACTATTACAGCGAATCGGGCGAAGTGCGCGGACAGTGGTACGGCCGATTGGCTGAGGAGTGGGGATTGAAAGGAGAAGTCGGAAGCGAGCAGTACGAAAGGCTCGTCGCGGGACAAGACCCGCACAGCGGCGAGCAGCTGGTGCGCACGGTTAAGTCGAGAGAGGAGCTAAACAGGTATGGCGAGGAGATCACTACCAGTGAACATCGAGCGGGTTGGGACGCGACCTTCAGTGCGCCAAAGTCAGTATCGCTTGCGGCGCTCGTTGGAAACGACGAACGAATCAGAGTCGCGCATCGAGAAGCCGTCAACGAAGCACTGAAAGTATTCGAGGAATTCACGCAAGCGCGTATGGGCGGCAACAAGCCCGCAGTGACCACCGGCAAAATGGTTGCCGCGCAGTTCGAGCATACGGCGGCGCGGCCAGATCATGAGACCGGCTATGCCGCGCCGCAGCTTCACACTCATGTCGTGATCATGAACATGACCAAGACAGAACAAGGTGAGATCAGATCGGTTCAACCGCTTGAGCTATATCGAACTCAGCAGTATGCGACCGCGATTTATCGAACGCACCTTGCAGAGAAACTGCAAGGCCTTGGCTATCAGATTGAAGTTGATCAAAGAACGGGAGCGCCAGAGATCAAGGGCTTCAGCAAAGAGTATCTGCAATCGGCTAGTCCACGGCGAGAAGAAGTGCGGAAAGAAGCTCAAGAAATGAAAGAGCGACTTGAGCAGGAAGGGGCAACAGTCAAAGAAGGCGCAGGACTTAATCAGGCCGCAGCGCGAACCAACCGGCTCAGCAAACGATATGACCACTCAGAGATGAGACAGCGAGCGTTAGAAATGGACGCTCTCTATGACAACCAGGCCAAACGAACCGTGCGAGAAGCTATCGAGCGCGGCGGTCTGCGTCTCTCGCAGGACGAGATCACGAAACGAGCGCAGGAAGCGGTTACGTTTGCTCGTGACAATGCAACCGAGCGCGAGGCAGTTACTGATATGCGGAAAGTGATGGCCGATGCGTTGCGCCGCAACATGGGATTGACTACTTACGAAGCAGTTGCGACCGAGCTTCATGGACGAATCGAGCGCGGCGAGTTCGTGGAGATCATTCGCGAACGGAAACCACGCGAGGCGACTACTCAACGAATGTTAGAAATGGAAAAGTCCAACATCCAAACAATGCTTGACGGGCAAGAGCAACATGTCCCGATAGTCAGCAATGATGCGCGGCAGACAGTTGACGCCATCGCCGAAAGACAACAACTCAGATTGAATGACAACCAACACACTGCGGTTGAACAGATCCTCACGAGTCGCGATCAGATCATCGGTCTACAAGGCGGGGCAGGCACAGGCAAAACAACAGCCCTATCGGTTCTGAGAGAGGCAGCCGAGAAAGAAGGATACGAAGTGCGCGGCTTTGCGCCGACCACACGCGCGACCAAGCAACTAGCCGAAAGCGGGATTCAGAGCGAGACCTTACAGAAATTCATCCGCCGGCGACAGGAAACGCCCGACAATCACTATCGCCTTTTCGTGCTGGATGAGAGTTCACTTGCCAGCACAAAGAATCTTCACAAGTTCTTCGGTCGCCTTGAAGCCCAGGACAAAGTGCTACTCGTTGGAGACAGCCGACAGCATCAGGCCGTTGAAGCCGGAACTCCGTTCGAGCAGTTTCAAAACCACGGAATGGCTACGGTGAAACTTAGTGAAATCGTCCGGCAACGCAAGCCGGACCTAAAGCGAACCGTTGAGAAACTCTGGGCCAGGGAAATGCGCGAGGCGATCGACAGTCTTGAAAGACAGGGCAGAATCGTTCAGATCGTTGATACAAGCAGAGATTGAAAACCATCGCCCGCGCGTATTGTGAAAGCCCGGAAAACACGCTAGTCGTTTCGCCGCGTAACCGAGAGCGAGTTCAACTCAATTCTCTCATTCATCGACAGCTACAACGTGACGGCAAGGTCAGCCGAGACGATCAGCTAATGACCGTCTATGTTAACCGCCAAGATATGACCGGCACTGAACGCACATTTGCTAATGCCTATGTGCCCGGTGAAGACATTATCCGATATAACCGTGCCAGCAGGGTCTACGGCATTGAAGTTGGCGACTATGCAGTCGTGACCACAAAGAATCATAAAGAGAACGAGATCACAGTTCACTTCGAAAACGGACGCGAACTTACTTACAACCCACAGCGACTCTCAGGTGTGAGTGTCTATCGTGAAGCTGAGCGAGAATTCGCAGAAGGCGACCGCATTCAATTCCGCGCACCCTTCACTGAGAAGCGCGTAGCGAATGGGGAGTTAGCAACCATCGCGAAGATCAGCGACGAAGGCCTGACCGTGAAGCTCGACAGCGGACGAGAAGCCAGCTTCGAGAAGGATCATTTTCGTCATATCGATCATGGTTACGCCGTTACCAGCCATTCGTCGCAGGGAACGACCGTTGATCGAGTCCTCATCAACGCCGACACAAGCGAATCGCGTGTCTTGCTGAATGACCGAATGGGCTACGTCGCAGTGTCGCGGGCCCGCGAGGACGCGATCATTTACACAAACTCGATTGAAGAACTCAGAGGCGCATTGGACCGGCGAGTTGACAAGGAGATGGCCGTTGAAGCTTTAGAGCAGACAACGAAACATCGAAATGAACTAAACGATCAGCCGAATACTTACGACGCCGAGCGTGAGCAACCGATTGAATTAGATCGAGGTTACGAACAAGACGTGAAGGAGCAATCAAACAATCGCGCCGCTGAAGCGATTGAGATCGAAGAAATGGAATTTGGATTAGCGTAGGAACTTTTCAAGGTTTTTGAGGTTGAGAAATGAGTACAAACTTACAATCCACCGCATCCGTCAAGCGGCCCCAGTTTCTAAAAGTCCCTGAGGTTGCTCTGCTATTGAACGTCAAGCCGCGCACTATCTACGAGATGGTTGCGCAGCATCGGATTCCTTATCGCAAGCCGCCAGGCACAAACATTTTGCGATTCGATCTTGACGAGATTTTGGCATGGACGCGCGGCGAAAATAACAAATGACTTCAGCCTTAGTTGCTGCTACCATGCGCTCGTTCTCTCTTGGTGGCTGCAACGTCAAGGAGAACATCATGTCAGTTTACAAGAGGGGTAAGAAAGGCACGCACTGGCATTACTACTTCCGGGTGCGTGGCGTGCGTTACCGAGGGGTAATTCCCGAGGCGCGCACGAAATGGGAAGCGAACAAGCAGAGACCAAGATCAAGCGAGAGATCTTTGAAGGTCGTTTCGGCCAACTCGATTTAGGCAGCGAGAAATTGGCTGACTTCATCGAAAAGGTCTTCGTGCCTTGGTCCAAAGCGAATAAGCGCTCGTGGAGACATGACGAGTTTCGAGCCCGTACCATCCGCGAGTATTTCGGCGGCAAAACCTTTCGCGAGATTTCGCCGCTGTTGGTTGAGAAATTCAAACGTGACCGACGCGAATCGATCACGGCGCGGCAGACGGTTCGTAGTTTAGCCTCAGTCAATCTCGAGCTTAATCTACTGAGTAAGATCTTTAATCTAGCGATTGATTACAAGGTGACGGACACGAACCCCTGCATGAAAGTAAAGAAGTACACGTTGGACAAAAGAGCGGCAAGGATCGCGAAGTCCCGTTGAATCCCGAAGTGTTTGAAATCCTCAGCGCTCTGCGCGAGCAATCGACCGGACGAGGATATGTATTTGTAAGTCCTCGTACGGGAACTCGCGTCAAGGAAATCAAGAAGGGTTTCAGAACCGCGTTGAAGCTAGCGGGAATCGAGGGTTTGGTTTGGCACGATCTACGCGCTACCTTCGGGACCCGACTTGGTGAAGCTGGCTTCGACGCCTTTACAATCGCGGCGCTAATGGGACACTCTGACATTCACACGACGGCTCGTTACGTTCGTGCGACGGAGAGAAACAAACGCGCAGCGGTCGAGGCAGCGATGCTCAGTTCCAAACAGGTTGTCCACAATTTGGCCACACGCCCACCACGGCCACTTGCGCTCGCCGCTGTAAGTTGTTGAAATATAAAGCACGGCGGGGTAGCTCAGATGGTTAGAGCGTGGGATTCATAACCCCAAGGTCGGCGGTTCGATCCCGCCCCCCGCTACCACAATCCTTAGTATTTCGATAGTTTACGGCTTGACTCTTTTAGGATGTTTTCACGTTGCCGAGATTTTGCCGAGAATGAAATCGAATTGAGGCA
>WNFY01004990.1_pt1 | contig 12061 bp, 9 predicted proteins | sample 5400091 | NCBI WGS metagenome assembly WNFY01 (sample SAMN13153364, study PRJNA577476) | soil metagenome | isolation source: 60 cm soil or saprolite under grassland replicate 1 | place: USA:California | collected 2016-06-15 | reverse complement strand
ATCGCAGATGGCTGCGCCACCGCCGTTGCCCAAGGGAGGAAACGTTTTTGTCAGCGTGAAAGACAGTGACAAGCAGGCTGTTGTGCCGGTGGTGCGTGAATTTGTGAAGCTCGGGTTCGGGATTATCGCTACCGCCGGCACGTTTGAGGTTTTGAAGGAAGCAAAGATCCCTGTAACAAAAGTTTTTAAAGTGAGAGAAGGCCGTCCGAACGTTCTCGATCGGGTCAAGAACGGCGATATCAATTTCATCATCAACACACCGAGCGGAAAAATTCCGCGCGAAGACGAAGTGCGCATTCGCAATGCCTCGCTCGCGCAACGCATTCCGATCATGACCACGGTGCGCGCTGCCTTGGCCAGTGCGAACGGCATTCGCTCGTTGCAAAAACACAAAGTGCGCGTGCGCAGTTTGCAGGAATATCACGCCAGCTAGTTCTGTCAGGAACACAGCCGTCTTCGGCTGTGCTCCGCGAAGCCTGCGTGACAGACGCTCTCCTCCGTGTCACTTGTCATTATGAAATTGCCGATCGTCCTAGCTCTGCTGTTGAGTTCCGCTGTGTTTGCCGCAGAAGAAAAGAAAGACGAGAAAACCTCTATGAACACATCCAACGAAGTCGCAGTAATTAAAACCAGCGAAGGCGAAATGGTCGTGCAGTTTTGGACCGACGCCGCACCGAACACAATTGAGAACTTTAAGAAGCTGGCCCGCTCGGGTTTTTACGACGGGACGATTTTTCATCGGATCGTCAAAGACTTCATGATTCAGGGTGGCGATCCGAATTCGAAGGATCCTGCGAAAGAGAATAGCTACGGACAGGGTGACCCGGGTTACAAAATCAAAGCCGAATTCAACGATCACTCACACGAGCGCGGCGTGATCTCGATGGCGCGTGGGCCCGACCCGGATTCCGCCGGGTCGCAATTCTTCATATGTCTCGCGCCCGTCCGGCGGCTCGATGGGCAATACACCACGTTCGGTAAGCTGATCAAGGGCGCCGACGTCCTGGAGAAAATCGGTGATATTCCGGTCACAAGAAACAGCGCAGGCGAGACGAGCAAGCCGACGAAACGAGTCATGATCGAGAGCATCAAGATCGTGCCGGCGAATTCCGTGAAGTAGAAATACCATCCATTGTCATGTCGAGCGGAGTCGAGACATCTCTTACTGTTTAATAATGAGAGATTCCTCGACTCCGCTCGGAATGACAAAAATCGCGCTCATCCAGATGCGATGCGGCGCGGAACCGGAGAAAAATTTCGACCGCGCTGTCGAATTCATCCGTGGTGCGGCGAAACAAGGCGCGCAGATCGTTTGTCTGCCCGAACTTTTTCGGTCGCAATATTTTTGCCAGACAGAAGATCACAAGAATTTCGAATTGGCTGAGGAAATACCCGGAAGATCGACATCTGCATTGGGAGATGTGTCGCGAGAAACCGGAGTAGTGATCGTCGCATCGCTCTTCGAGAAACGCGGCGCAGGCGTATTTCACAACACCGCCGCAGTCATTAACGCTGACGGAAAATTGCTGGGCAAATATCGCAAGATGCACATTCCCGACGATCCCCTTTATCACGAGAAATTTTATTTCGCGCCGGGCGACCTCGGATTTCAGGCGTGGCCAACCCAGCGGGGAAAAATTGGCGTCTGCGTTTGCTGGGACCAATGGTATCCGGAAGCGGCCCGGCTAACAGCATTGCGGGGAGCGGAGATTATTTTTTACCCAACTGCAATTGGCTGGCATCCGAGCGAGAAAAAAGAATTCGGTGCGGCCCAGTATTCGGCGTGGGAAACAATTCAGCGCAGTCACGCGATTGCTAATGGCTGTTACGTCGCGGCTGCGAACCGGGTTGGTCATGAAGCACCGGCCGGCGGTGACGGGATTGAATTTTGGGGGCAGAGTTTTATCTGCGGGCCCGATGGCGAGATCATCGCCAAGGGTTCGGTAGATCGAGAAGAGATTGTGCTCGCCGACGTGGAATGGGATCGCGTGAACAAGCATCGTACGCATTGGCCATTTCTGCGCGACCGCAGAATCGACGCCTACGCAGGCATCGATAAACGCATGGTGGATTGATCTCCCTGGAGGTCAGGCATCCTTGCCTGACTCGGCCGGCGAGCTTCTAGCTTGCCGTACTGCTCGACATGCTGGAAGGATGTCAGCCGAGACAGACTGGAAGTCTATCCTCCGAGAGCACCGGGTGCCACTCGTGATAGATTAAAAGGGATGGATCTAATGACGCTCACGGAAGTTCGCAGGGCGGTGTCCCGCGCAGGCGGGAGCGCGGTCGCGGCGCGGGTACATGTGCAGGTGGAAAGCGCGGCGCCTAAGTTGACCCGCGAACAACAGCCGTATTGCGAGCTCGTTCTTGCCGATGCTTGCGATCGCATGACGCTGCGCGTCTGGAGCGATCATCCCGCCTACAAAACGTGTAGCGCGCTCACGACCGAGAATTTCATCGAGCTCTCCGGTGAATTTCATCGGCATTCGCAATATGGACTGGAAGCGCGCAAATGGATCGTGCGTCCGCTCACCGAGCAGGAAAAAAACGAACTGCTGCAAGGCCCGGCGGATTTGCGAGCCAAGCAGGGTGCAGACTGGGAATTTATCGGGCAAACGATCCACACAATTGCCGATCCTCGTTTGCGCGCGCTATGCGACGCGTTTCTAAAGGAATGGGGCGACCGGTTTCGCCGCACTGCTGCCGCCCGCAATTATCATCACGCGCGCCGCGGCGGACTCGTCGAACACACCGCGCAGATGATGCGCGTGGCGAAAGAAATCGTGCCGTTGTATCCGGAACTGAACCTCGATCTTTTGCTAGCCGGCATCTTATTTCACGATTGCGGAAAGCTCTGGGAAAATCAGTTGCCCGAGAATGGTTTCAACATGAGCTACGATGAGCGCGGAGAACTAATGGGCCATATTTCGATTGGCCTTGAGCTTGTCAATTCGCTCTGGCGAAAAGTCAGCGTCGAGAATGTGAGTGGGTGGAAGGGCTTGGTACCCGCTTCGGAGGACGTTCGTCTGCATCTGCTTCACTTAATCGGCGCACACCATGGCGAGCCGGAGTTCGGTTCACCGGTCAGTCCGAAAACGCCCGAAGCGATGGCGCTGCATTACATCGACAATCTCGATGCGCGCCTGGAAATGTTCGCTGCCGGTTACACAACGGCCAAGCCTCTAGCCGCGCGCATTTTTGATCGCGTCCGGCCGCTGCCGGGAAATCTGGTGAAATCACTCGACAAATTCTCACCTAAGACGTCATCGAAAGACGGAACGCTGCTGTAGGGAACTGTAGCCGTCGCGCTGTGCGACGCGACTTGCGTGTGGATGGCGAATATGAAATGCACTTAGCACAGCTCCGAAAGCTTTCGCGAGGAGGCCGCAGCGGGTACGGGATCCGTTGGAGAAAATTTCATGGGTAGCGCGTGCGTCTCGCGTGCTGGTTGCGGCGTCTCGCTGCACGATCTTTCGAAGTGCGATTTACCACTGGAATCCTCGCGTACCGGAAAGTCCGCAATGGCGAGACGCCCATTCGACTTCGCTCAGGGCAGGCGGTGCGCTACCCTTTCTGCAGCTCGCGGAACCAGCGTAAGGCAATGGAAGTTTGCGCGTCATTGACTTCATGACCGCCACGGAAAGTCCCGATTCGAACTCGGCTAAAGCCGGTTCGTTTGATGGAACCCACGACATCATATTGCTGCTCTAAGGTCGCGATTCTATCATCGTGTCCAGCACTAACGTAAATTGGCGTACTGAGAAAATCCGCGCCGGGCTGGGACCTCGCAAATCCTCCGCTTAGGTAGTCCTGGTTCACGCCGGTCAGGTAAATTCCAATGATGCGACAACCGCGTCTCGCAAGTAAAGGCACAATGGAGCCGGCGCCCTTCGCTCCTCCGGAGAAGCCGGCACAAGCCATCGGCCACTTCTCGGAGCCGGCAAAGCTGCGATGAAGCGCGTCGATGGCAGCAAGTGTCATGGCAGCGCGCCATGCCGCCGTGTCGTTCCGCGCATGTTGCGGGCCGTCCCCCGCCAGCAGCACCCAGCCTTCAGCAAGTCCGACCCTGCGATAAAAATCGACGAGGTCATCTCGATTCTGACGTTTGAAATCGCTCGTGGAACAGACGACCAAAACGGGCCAGCTTTTTCTCGGATCAAAATTTGCAGGCGTTGCCAGCACGGCGACTGCGCTTTGCGGCACGGGGTTGCCGCCTTGCCCGGCAAGTGATTTTTCCTGCGCGTTCACAGGGACATTGGCCCGGACAGTTGAACCTGGAGAAAAGGGAGCGCCTCCGAACTTGAAAGAAGCGTCGGCTGCTTTCGCGACAGACGTTGAGCAAACGTTCAGCCCGACGACTAGCTGGCCAACTAAAAGGAACCTATTCAAATTAAATTTGTGAATAGTGATCGGTGATCAGTAAATAGGATTTCTATTCGCTGTCTATTCACCAGTCACAGATCACGACGGATCCTGCGCTTCGCCTCGGCGAGATAGATTTGGTCGATTTCAAATCCGATAAATTTTTTCACGCCGCAGCGTTGCGCAGCGAGCGCGGAATTTCCGATTCCCAGAAATGGATCGAGCATTGTATGCACACGTCCGGCAGCTGCCGGACCATGTAGCTTGATGCACCATTCGGCTAACTGCACCGGAAACGTCGCAGGATGCGGCCGCTCTTTCGCCCGCCTTTGAATCGTCTCATAAGGGATGAACCACGTGTTTCCTCTGCAACGCAGATCGCTCCCACGCGTGTGCGACCAGCGAGAGATATTGCTTTTGTCCTGATACGGAACACCAAGGGCCAGCCGGTCGATTTCAACTCGTCCCGTCTTCGTGAAATGAAAAATGTATTCGTGGCAATCGTTGAGAAAACGTTTCGAATTGATCGGTTTGAAGTGGCCGTGCGACCGCAAATTACTTTCCCGATCTTCAATCGTGATCGATTTGATCCAGTGAATTGTGTTCTGCAGAACAAATCCGCCTGAGGCGGACGTCAGCTCTATTGCGATTTCATGCGGCAGCATCGGGTTCGATGGGGCCGCGCCGATGTTAAGACAAAATGAGCCACCCGGCTTCATTACGCGCCGAACCTGGGCCGCCCATTCTCGACACCACCGCAAATACGATCGTCGATCTTGCCGGTCGGAAAATCTGCCGTAGCGAATGCCGAGATTGTAGGGCGGCGACGTGACCACAAGATCAACATGTTCACTCGGGAGCCGCGACATTCCTTTCACGCAATCTTCACGGCGGAGATCAAACTTGGTCACCGGCGGGAATGTGGCGCGATTAGGTGCTTCGTACAACCAGAAAGTGGCGCGCATTCCGCGTTGGGCGAGCACAGGCTGCCAGCCTGTCGTTCGCGGCAGCTTGCCGCGAACTTGCTTCTACGATTTCGAGTGTTTGCGTTGCTGCATGCATTCGGCCAGCGGGCGAATGCTACAGGCTGACAGCCTGTGCTGCCCCAGAGATCGAGACTCGCACGTTTACGGGAATTCGTTTACTCTTTCGCGATGGCGGACAAGCCTTCAAAACTGAAGATCGCCGATCGCGAATTCACCTCGCGCCTGCTCGTTGGGACGGGAAAATTCGCATCGAACGAATTGATGCGCGACGCGCTCATTGCCAGCGGTACCGAACTTGTAACGGTCGCGCTTCGTCGCGCCGATCTCTCGGGCAAAGGCGATCCGTACGCGAACATTCTCGATTTCATCGATCCGAAACATTTTCTTCTCCTGCCGAACACGAGCGGGGCGCGCAACGCGGCTGAGGCCGTGCGTCTCGCGCGACTGGCTGCAAGCGCAGGTTTGCCGACGTGGATCAAACTCGAGATCCATCCGGACCCGCGCTATTTGCTCCCCGATCCGGTTGAGACACTGGCGGCCGCGGAAATTCTGGTGAAAGAGGGATTCACAGTGCTCCCCTACATCAATGCCGATCCGGTGCTGGCGAAACGCTTGCAGGACATCGGCACCGCGACGGTGATGCCGCTCGGTTCACCGATCGGCAGCAATCGCGGAATCGAAACGCGCCCACAGATCGAGATCATCATCGAGCAGGCCACGGTGCCGGTGGTCGTGGATGCCGGACTTGGCGCGCCAAGTCAGGCGGCGGAAGCGATGGAGATGGGCGCCGACGCAGTGCTGGTCAACACTGCGATCGCAATCGCTTCTGATCCTGTTCGCATGGCAAAAGCATTCAAAAAAGCAATTGAAGCAGGACGCGAAGCCCGCGAAATCGGGTTGGCGGAAAAATTGAGCTCGGCCGCGGCAACGAGCCCACTGACCAGCTTTCTGACGCAATAAATTTCCGTAGTGGCGCGCCATCGCCTGGTGCACGATCCGAGTAACGTTCGTAATACCGATTCTTTCATAAGAAGAACTGCGGATTACACGGATTTATACGGATAAAATAAGCAGCTTCTTGTCATTTCGAGCGAAGTCGAGAAATCTCTTACTGCTATCTGTCTTGTAGAACATCGATGCCCAAGTCGAGCCAGCTTGGGTTGAATCGATTGATTAGCGCGACTTTCTTTGCCCGTGACCATTTCTTAAGTTGACTCTCGCGCGCAAGTGCGTCGCGAATATCACGGTAATGCTCGTAATAAATTAGCTTTTTGCATCGGTAGTCAGCGCGAATCCAGCTCCGATTCTTCGCGATGCTCCCAGACGCGTCGCGACAGCCGGTTTGTCACGCCGATATAAAGAACCGAGTGATTGCGATTCGTGACAAATGTAAATCCAGAAATCATAGTCGCGAGGCAAGAGCTTAAATTAACAATGAGAGATGTCTCGACTGCGCTCGACATGACAAGAGTGATCGCCTGGTGCACGCCACGCCTGGCTGAAATACTTCGCCGCGCGAGCTCGGAAAATCGGTCCCTCCCTTTAGTCTATTACAACGATTTCGAGGTCTTTTTTCTGGTCTTGGATGAACATACCAAGTTATCACTGATCCCCGCACTGAGTGAGTCGAGGAACTGTTCATGCCAACGCTAGATGCCACCGGATCCGCTAGTCCAACTGTCGCCGAAATTCTGACGAAGTTGGGAGTTGATCCCAAAACCGGCTTAAATCCCGCTGACGTCCAAGAACGTTTGACTAAGTATGGTCCGAACGCGCTGGCGGAAGGAAAGAAAAGCGCGCTGGCCGCCTTCATCGTTTATTTCTGGGGGCCGATTCCTTGGATGATCGAGGCCGCTGCCCTGATGGCCCTGATCGTAAAAGATTGGGGCGATTTCACGATCATCGCCTCACTCCTGTTGTTCAACGCCTTATTGGGGTTCTGGGAGGAACACGAGGCCTCCAACGCGCTCGCCGCATTGAAAGGCTCCCTCGCGCTCAAGGCCCGGGCACTGCGCGGCGGAAAATGGGAACAAGTCGATGCGCCGAGCTTAGTGCCCGGAGATATCGTTCGGCTATACCTGGGCGACGTCGTCCCTGCCGACTGTAAGCTCATCGGAGGCGACTACATCAGCATCGATCAATCCGCGCTGACCGGCGAATCCTTACCGGTGAGCAAGAAATCGGGTGAGGACGCATACTCGGGTTCCATCGTGAAACAGGGAGAAATGATCGCGGTAATCACTGCGACCGGTGGAAATACATTTTTCGGACGCACGGCAAAATTAGTGGCTGGCGCCGGAAACATCTCGCACTTCCAGAGAGCCGTGATGAAGATCGGCAACTTTTTGATTATCCTGGCGCTGGTGCTGGTCGTCATTCTGGTGGCCAGTCGTCTTTTCGACATGCGCGGCCACTACGACCGGGCAGTCTTGTTAAGGCTGGCCGAGATTGTTCTTATCCTTCTGGTGGCATCAGTGCCCGTAGCGATGCCGGCAGTCCTTTCGGTAACCATGGCTCTGGGCGCTCGAAGGCTTGCCAAAAGCAAGGCAATCGTCTCTCGACTGGAGGCGATCGAGGAATTGGCGGGCGTCGATGTGCTCTGTTCCGATAAGACCGGCACGTTGACCCAGAACAAGCTGACCCTCGGCGACGCGCAATCTTGGCTCGGAACCGACGCGCAAACGTTGATTCTGATGGCGTCGCTAGCTTCCCGGGCAGCGGATAACGATCCGATCGATCTCGCGATAATGGCTGGCCTCAAGGACTCCTCGGTACTGAAGGGCTATCAACAGGAAAATTATGTCCCCTTCGATCCGGTGGACAAGCGCACGGAGGCCACGATCAAGGATGCCTCCGGCAAAGCCTTTCGGGTGACCAAAGGCGCGCCACAAGTGATTCTCGGTTTGGCAAAGCTCTCCGCGGTTGATCTGGAGAAAGCACAGCAGGCCGTGAACGGTTTCGCCAGTCGAGGGTATCGCACCATTGGTGTGGCTGTTGCCCAAGGCGATGGTCCATGGGCATTCCTGGGGATTCTTCCGCTGCTGGACCCGCCTCGGCCGGATTCCAAGAGCACTATCGCCCGGGCTCGTGAATACGGCGTCCAGGTAAAGATGGTCACCGGCGACAACGTAGCGATCGCCCGGCAGATTTCATTGGAGTTGGAAATGGGCGCAAACATCCAGCCGACGACAGAACTCTTCCCCGGCGATGTAACGAAAGGACAAATCCCCTTAGACGCCGCGGAGAAAATCGATGCAGCCGATGGCTTCGCTCAGGTTTTCCCAGAACATAAGTACGCCATCGTAAAAATATTGCAGGAGAACGGCCATATCGTCGGGATGACCGGCGACGGCGTTAACGATGCTCCCGCCCTCAAACAAGCGGATGTGGGCATCGCAGTTTCCGGCGCGACCGAGGCAGCTCGAGCAGCGGCAGCCTTAATTCTGACCGCACCCGGTCTGTCGGTCATTATCGAAGGGATCGCCGAAGCGAGGCGCATCTTCGAGCGGATGATGAGTTATGTGTTGTATCGAATCGCCATGACGATCGCCATCATGGTGTTTGTGGTGCTGGCGTCGATCTACTACCATTTCTTTCCTCTCACCGCGATCATGCTGATCGCGCTCGCTCTCCTCGATGACGTGCCCATTATGACTATCGCCTTCGACAACGCCAGCGTGCCGCCGGGACCAGTGAAATGGGAATTGGATCGGGTTCTGGTCCTTTCGTCAGTGCTCGGTCTACTCGCTGTGATTCAAAGCTTCGGTCTGCTCTACCTCGGTGACACGGTTCATCACCTGGACCATCCACATCTGCAGACCATGATGTTCCTGCAGCTTGTTGCGGGTGGTCATCTGATGTTATTCGTGACTCGTACCCGAGGAGTTTTTTGGAAACCGCCATATCCGAGCTCGAAGCTTTTCTTCGCCATCGTCGCGACGCAAATCGTCGCGGTGCTCATGTGCAGCCAGGGCTGGCTGGTGCCGGCACTTCCCTGGGGAATTATCGGCTTGGTCTGGGGCTATAACCTCGTGTGGATGGTAGTCCAGGACTTCGTGAAACTCGGGCTTTATGGAGTTCTCGATCCCAGCCGTTCGTGGAAGAGATCCCTCTTCCAGCCGCTCCGAGTCTCCATCGCAAGTCCGCCAGAGGCTCTGCGGTAAACAGAAAAAAGAGAAGAACAAGCATGTCCGATTATCTGAAAAAACTGATCGTAGAGCCCGGCTCCAAGATTCGGCTTAAAGATTTCGACCCCGGTTATCACGGTAAACATGAGTCGCGCAAATCAGCGCTGCCGGAGATTGAGGAGAACCGGCAGAAAATGCAGGAACTGCAGTACCTGATGTATGCAGAGAATAAGCATTCCCTTCTCATTGTGTTGCAGGGACTCGACGCGGGGGGCAAAGACGGTGTGGTCCGCCATGTTTTGACCGGCATGAATCCATCTGGCTGCATCTCAGTTAACTTCAAGCAACCGACGGCGGAAGATTTGGCCCACGATTTTCTCTGGCGCGTGCACCCCCATGTGCCTGCGAAAGGCTCGGTCGCAATTTTCAATCGCTCCCACTATGAAGATGTGTTGGTCGCGAGAGTGCACGGCCTCGTGCCGGAAAAAGTCTGGTCGAAACGTTACGATCAGATAAACGATTTTGAGCAGCTAATCTCTACCGAGAATAACACGACCATTCTCAAATTTTTCCTGCACATTTCCAAGGACGAACAGCTTGCCCGGTTCAAGAAGCGACTGGATGATCCGGCTCGCCAGTGGAAGATCAGCGAATCGGACTACAAGGAACGCGAGTATTGGGATGATTACATCGAGGCATTCGAGGATGTGCTCACTAAGACGAGCACGAAGCATGGCCCCTGGTTCATCATTCCTTCAAACCACAAGTGGTTCCGCAATTTGTCTATTTCACAGGTCATTGCCCGCACGATGGAAGAGATGGATATGCAATTTCCAAAGCCGACCGTGAATTTAGGCGAAATTCGCCGCAAGTATCACCAAGCGGCCGACGAGGAAAAATCGAACCGTAGTAAGAAGCACTAGAAGGCGATGTTTTGTCTTGGATTGCATTCCTCACCTTTATCTCTTGCGATTCGATATGCGTTTCGTTGTAGCCACGGCGCTATGTCGCCGTGCCGGGTGGCAACACAGCCCGCGCCTCGACATCCCGACTCAGTCGGGACTACAACAACGCGGCTACAAACCCATTGACTGAAGTCACGCCATCGCAGCGCCTGGCGTTGCTACTGGATGAGTCGCCGCTGAAAGCCATCCAGCGATGGCTTTGGGTGCTCTCGACCGGCGGCACGTTGCTTGATGGCTTTGTCATTTTTGCTCTCGGCGTGGCGATGCCACTCATCATCGCTGAGTTTCATATCAAACCCGAGGTAGTGGGCCTTATCGGAGCGGCCCTGGTGCTGGGCGCTGTTTTCGGGGCGGGATTTGGCGGGCCTGTGGCCGATCGTCTTGGGCGAAAGCGATTGATGCTCGCCGATATGGTAATTATTGGCATTGGTGCCGCGACCAGCGCGCTGGCAAACGGACCGATCATGCTCTTCGTTGGCCAACTCCTTGTTGGTGCGGGAGTCGGCATCGATTTCCCGGTCAGTAGCACTTACATCTCGGAAGTTTCGCCGAAACGTAGTCGCGCGCGAATGATGGTAGCTACTATCGCCTGCCAGTCAGTGGGTATGCTGCTCGCGGCGGCGATAACTCTGCTGCTACTGAAAAACGTAGGAGGCGCTCAGAACTGGCGGCTCTTTCTTGCGACCGAAGGCATCATCGCCTTGCTGTTTTTCTTGTTACGTCTCTCGGAACCAGACAGTCCGCATTGGTTGATGACTCGAGGCAAATTCGCCGAGGCGACGCAGGCTTTCATCCGGATCATGCCTGAGCAGCGCGAGGCAGTACTTCAACTTACCAGCACCGCCGGAAACCAAAGCCTGGCAAATTCGGTTACGCAAGCGAAAGCGTCTGGACTCGCGATCCTGTTCTCGCGGCCCTATCGGGCCCGGACTGTGCTGGTAGCGGTTCCCTGGTTTTTGATGGATATCGCCACCTACGGCATCGGGCTCTTTACCCCGATTATCCTAGGCGCGATCGATATCTCCGGCCAAACACGTGGCCTCGTCACGCACGACATTGCTGCTGCCAGGGGAAGCGCCGCAATCGATTTATTCCTGCTCTTCGGTTTTCTGCTTGGAATCTGGGCGGTCCCACGGTTCGGACGCATCCGGATGCAGGTCATCGGTTTTGGGAGCATGGCTGTGGGCATGTTGATACTGATGACCGCTGTTCAGCTATCGAATTCCAGCTTGCACGTTCCGCTGGTGTTCGCCGGGTTCATCCTGTTCAACTTATTGATGAACGCCGGGCCTAACGCCACCACGTTTACCCTCGCACCGATCCTTTTTCCCACGCAATTACGAGCCACCGCCAGCGGATTCGCTGCTGGCGTCGCGAAAATCGGAGCGACTTTCGGCGTCTTCGTCCTACCTATTCTAAAGGGCAAATTCGGCGTCCCAGCTGTCTTGGGAATGGTGGCAGCTGTCAGCGTTCTTGGTCTACTCGTGACTTTGGTCTTTGGACGTGAGGATACAGAGAACTGAAGCAGTTCGTCACACCTTTCGCCAAAGCTTCTTGATTTCCGAAGATCCAAATCAGGTGGGTCCGGCCCCGATGCTTAAATGGCCACCCCTCGCAGTCT
>WNFY01029287.1_pt1 | contig 12063 bp, 12 predicted proteins | sample 5400091 | NCBI WGS metagenome assembly WNFY01 (sample SAMN13153364, study PRJNA577476) | soil metagenome | isolation source: 60 cm soil or saprolite under grassland replicate 1 | place: USA:California | collected 2016-06-15 | reverse complement strand
TCTCGACATGGCAACCGCCCTCTCTGGTAACGGTCCCGCATACGTGTTTCTCTTCACCGAAGCTCTGATCGATGCCGGCGTCCACATGGGATTTCCGCGTCGCATCGCAGAACAATTGGTCTTGCAAACGATCAAAGGTTCCGCTTCTTATTATGAACAGGCAGGACGTCATCCGGCAACGCTGCGCAATCAAGTGACATCTCCCGGTGGCACATCGGCGGAAGCGTTGTATTATTTGGAAAAGGCAGGATTCCGCACCGCAATCTCGCGCGCCATTTGGGCAGCGTATCAACGGTCTGTAGAATTGGGCAAGGAAAAGCCGGGACATATTGATACCGATGAAGAGTTATGACCCCCACCACCCTGTGGGAACCGCCCCCAAATCCAACTGAAGTTCGTTAGATTTGGGGGCGGAAGGGTGAGGCTGCTTTATAATTCGGGGGCATTCAAAACTGATTACCGAACACTGAATACTGAATCATGTCTCTCATTACTGTCTCCTCTCTCTCCAAATCCTTCGGCGCAGAAGATTTATTTTCAGGCGTCACGTTTTCGGTTGCCAAAGGGGCGCGGCTGGCACTCGTCGGTCCGAATGGAATCGGAAAAACAACATTATTGCGAATCCTCATCGGCGAGGAAGAACCATCCAGGGGGACGATTGCGCGCGCCAGGAATCTTCGCGTCGGTTACCTCTCACAGGAAGCTGATTTCCAACTGGAAGGTGCATTATGGGATGTATGTCTCGAGCCGTTCGCAGACATCATCCGTATGCAAGGCGAAGTGGAACGACTCGAAAGCGAAATGTCCGACCCATTAAAACGGGAGCACTCTGAAGAGTATCTTCGACAGGCCTTGGTCCGCTATGGAACCGTTCAGCATGAGTTCGAGCGGCGCGGCGGATATGTCTATCAAGTCCGCATCAAGCAGGTGCTGACCGGTCTCGGATTCGATCCCTCTGATTTTCACATGTCGCTTGATCATCTTTCCGGTGGACAGCGTACGCGTGCGCATCTTGCGCGTTTGCTGCTTTCCAATCCCGATTTGTTGCTTCTGGACGAGCCAACCAATCACCTCGACATCCAAGCCGTCGAATGGCTGGAGGGCTATTTGACGCAATGGGAAGGCGCGGCGATCATCGTTTCACATGACCGTTATTTTCTCGATCATGCCTGCAACGCGTTGCTTGAAATGGCGATCAGCGGCGCGGAGTTTTATCGCGGTAATTACAGCACCTATTTGCAGGAGCGCGAGATCCGCTGGAACCATCGCTTTGAAATTTTTGAAAGCCAGCAGGAAAAGCTTTTCAAGGAAGTGGAATACATCAAGAAAAACATTTCGGGGCAGAACACGCTTCAGGCAAAGGGAAAACTGAAACGGCTCACGCGGGTCGTGCAAGCCATCGAACAGGTCGGCATGGGTGCGGTGGTGAATTCAAATTGGTCGCAGTTGGATGTGGAAACAACGACCAGCCCATTCAGCGTGGATGAAGCCGAACGACGTGTGCGCGGGTTGAGACCGCCGCAACGCGTCACACCGGACCTGCATCTGCATCTGCGTTCGACAATGCGCTCCGGCGATCTGGTTATTCGCACCAAAAACTTGAAGATCGGTTATCGCGCCGAAGATGGTGTTCCTGAAAATTTTTTATTCTCCGCACCGGATCTCGAACTACGCCGATTGGATTGCGCGGCATTGATCGGTCCCAACGGCGCGGGTAAATCAACTTTCTTGAAAACAATCCTCGGACAGATCGAACCGCTGGCCGGTGAAGTGACTCTCGGCGCGAGTCTGCAAATTGGATATTTTGCCCAGGCTCACGAAGGACTCGATCCGAATAAAACAGTTTTGGATGAAATCCTGAATGCGTCGCCGGGCATGTTGCCTTATCAGGGACGCGAATATCTCGGCAAATATCTGTTCTCCGGTGATGATGCCTTCAAACTTGTCTCCATGCTCTCCGGTGGCGAACGCGGACGTTTGGCACTGGCAAAGCTTGGATTGCAGGATACAAATCTCTTGTTGCTCGACGAGCCAACAAATCATTTAGATATTCCCTCACAGGAAGTCTTGCAATCTGTTTTGGATTCCTACCAGGGAACGATTTTGTTAGTATCGCATGATCGTTACCTTGTCGATGCTCTTGCCACCCAGATCTGGGAGATCAACCCGGACGAATCGCAGATGATCGCATTCAACGGCACGTATTCGCAAATGAAAGAGGAAAGAGAAAAAGAAGCGGCGCGCCTATCTGGGCAACAAACGGAAAAGACGATCGATACTCGTAATTCGAACCTCGAAGCTCGTCGTGCCAAAAGCAAAGAGACCAAAGAAGAAAGAAGAAGAGTCGCTCGGTTGCAGGAACTCGAAAATAAGATCGCCGAACTCGAATCGACCTTAGCGAATCTCGGCGCGCAGTTGGAGAGTCCATTTGTGAAGCCGGATGAAGTGAGAAAGATCGGCACGGAATACGAACGCGTGCAACGCGAGATGGATGAAAAGTTGGACGAGTGGGACCGAATGCAGTCTCCATAAAGTTCATTTCAAACTTACTTTGTTGTGTATAATTAAGTTATGTCAAAGCTGGACAAAGTCCTTGAAAAGATTTTGCGAGGAACATCAGATGCAAATATTGATTTTGACGACTTGTCTCAGTTATTGATAAATGTAGGATTTGACGTACGAATTCGCGGCAGCCATCATATTTTCACAAAACATGATGTCGTCGAAATCATTAACTTACAACCGAAAGGCTCGAAGGCGAAACCCTATCAGGTGAAGCAAGTGTGAAACTTGATTTTGAAATATAAATTGGCAGGTGAAGACCATGATTAAATATGAAGTGATCCTTTATTGGAGCGAGGAAGATAATGCGTTCATTGCGGAAGTGCCAGAGTTGCCTGGTTGCATGGCAGACGGAGGCAATTATCAGGAGGCACTTGCAAACGTAGAAAAAATCGCGCAAGAATGGATTGAAACTGCTCTTTGGATGTTTTGTTATGCTTAACTACGAACAGGTGCAGAGGAAAATGGATGAGAAGTTGGATGAATGGGAGAGGATGCAGGGGTGACAATGGACCGTGGACGATTGGCTATGGTCGGATGGTACGATTTCGTTTTGCGAGGATTATGAGTAAACCGATGAAAAATTGGAATGCCGTTAAAGAACGTTTCATGAGTGACCCATTGCCTATTCGGCTAGGCAATCTTGCTGCAAATTTGAGCCGTATAAAATCCTTTTCTTCAAATGAAGCAAGCCGCGATACTGTCGCCAGTTTGATTGAGGAAAGCAAAATGTTCATTGAATGGACTGCAGCACAAGCTGAAATTGAAGTTGCTGCGAAGTTGGTTGAGTTACAAATACAACTAGCTCTTTGGCAATTGCAGTGGCAATCCATATGGACTGACCCCAAGAAGCGCTCTCAAGTGGCGGAACAATCAAGCATGTGGTCAAAACAAGTACTTGAATTATCTGGACTTTTGAAATAGGGTGATTTTGGACGATGGACCACCACGGTCCACGGTCCATCGTCTATGGTCTGATCGGAGATCACATGGACAAACGTGTGAAATTCGATTTTGAAATTGATTTTTCCAACGGTGGCGGACTCCAGGGTCAGGGGTTTCGGTTGGATATTGAAGCAGATGATATTTCTGATGAACAATTAGCGGACTACATTGTTAAAGATATGCGGCTGCTAATGGTTAAGGAAGTACGCATCTTGAAAAAAGAAATCATCACAGAAAAGCATAAACGCCAATCCGAATAAGAATTTTATGAAAAAAGAATCTCCTAAAGAGATTACAGGCGCTGCAAGGATACTTCTTGTCGCTGTATCTTTGATCATATTCTTACCAATCCTACTCCTTGCCGCTCTGTTTTACATGTTATGGGGAGTCATCTTATGTGCGAGTGTTTTTTGGTGGAAGTAGAAACTTCAATCCGATTGGGATTGTCATTCGTCCGTTTCAGCCGGCGAAGACTTACAGATTTTATCAGACGTTCAAGAAGTTCAAGCATGGAAATCCTACAGAAGTTGAAGAGATCAAAAATAGCTTGTTCAGGGATTTGAAGATTGAACACTGATAACTATGTCTATAATATTGTGGATTAAGACATTTATCGAATAACAAAACTTCCGAGATTATCGATCTCGGAAGTTTTGTTTTACCTTATTGCATCCGTTACTTGAGTAATTCCAAATCTTCTGCTAATGCCTTGATAGTATCGCGCGGCAGTGTGCTTTCGATCGCGTAGGTCTTACCGTTTGGAGCTTGGATCAGCGCCATTGCAACCTGTCCGCCTTTCGGAGTATCGCCAGGTCGTCCAATAAAATGGAGCACCAATCCGCTGGCGGTTGTGTGGGTTTCATCCTCTTTGAGAGCATCTTCAAGCGGTTTGCCCAGGGCTCGAATGATGAAATAGTCACCGGCCTGGTTGGTATAGCGCGCTTCATAAAAGAACTGTTGATCCGCAGGCTGCTCTGGTAAGACGCCAACTTCCAGGGAAAAGCCATCGGGAACGGTCTTGAGCAGATAAGCAGTATCTGTCTTCGAGGCAAGACCTTCCACAGAAATTGCAGTCGAGGGATTCTTGGCAGGCAGGCTGTGTTCTCCATTCGGATCCTCAACGATGTTGATTCCCTGCAGATCGCTCAAATTCCAGGCGATGTTGCTACCGGCAGGCAGGGTTTCATCGAGCAGAGTTTTCTGCGAACTGATCACCAGTTCCTTGCCATCTTTTTCCATGGTCACGCGGCTGCCAAGGAGTTGATAGGTATCCACATCGAAATAGAACGTGACCTGGCCCATGGGATGCGTAATTTCATTATTGACGAGCAGCTTGATTTCCTGTTGGGAGCGCAGAACATATACCGTATGCCCGCACTTGCCCCGCACTGCGTTCTGTGTAGTGCAGGGGTTATCCCAGGTTTCCTGGCCGACCAGTTTCACCTGTGGATCGCTGCGCATCTTTTCGAACATGAACTTTGACTCTTCATCTTGGGCAGGATTTAATTTTCGATTCATAACACTGATAGTTTTTTGTTTCGTCAAACTATTTGGGTCTTGCACGTTGTGATAGACCGTAAGCGGATCATCACTTGGCTGACCATCCTGCATATTATCTGAAGAGTACACATCCGATCCGTCGAATGCATTCACTTGTAGCACTTTGCCAGTTTCTCTGTCAGTCGTCACAACTCGGAAGTTAGCATTCACAGGATCGGAATAACTTTCGACAATCGTGTCCATTCCCTGTTCTTTCGCTTCGATATCCGTATAGATCTCACTGCGAATATGTTCGATCCCCTGATTCGTTGTCGCCTGGGTTTGGGCTTGATAAGCTCGATCCAGGACTTCTTTGGCAGAGACGGTAGTTACGTTGTTCGCCAGGAACGCAACAACCATCGAGAGTACCAGCACCACCCCCAGGGCGGTGAACGTGAATTTCTTATTCATGAAAAGCTCCTTGGGTTGCAATAGAATTTTGCTCGTTGCAAGCTTGGCTCGGACGGCGGGCCACAAATCCATTTTCTCGGGCTGGATTGTTTCCCTTGCCAAGTGTTCCAGCATGGATTGAATCGCAGGGTTCTTGTTTCCCATAGGCTTGTCTTTATCTTTCATCTTGCGCCTCCTGATAATCTTCGTTCCAGAAAAGGTGGAGGATCTTCCGTAGTTGGTTGCGGGCTGTTTTCAATCGCCAACGGATCGTGGTGAGCGGGCGATCCAACTCATCGGTCATCTCTGCCTCGCTCATATCCAGAAAATGACGCATGACAATCACGGCGCGTTGTTCTGCTGTTAATTCTCCTAAGGCGTTCCAAACCACTTTGCGAGTTTCTTCTGTTTCGACAAAGAGTTCCGGTTGTGGATTTGAATCCATGAGCCAATCAGCAACTTTGGATATTTCTTCATCGTCCGCTTCTAATGGGATGAAACGTTTTTGTCGTCGAGCAGCCTGGGTGGAAGCATTGATCACGCTGCGCAGAAACCATGGTCCAAACGGTCTGCTTTCATCGAATTGATCGATTCTTTCTGCTGCACGCAGGAAAGCATCTTGAACGATATCCTCTGCCAGTTTTGGGTCGTGCACGATCAGAAAGGCAGCCGAAACCGCTCGAACCTGATAGCGTTTGACAAGCGGCTCCATTCCGTCCAGATCACCTTGCTTTAAACGAGCAATCGCTAATTTTTCTTCCAAGCCTGGAATTGTCACAATCAATTGAGGTCCTCTATCTATACTATCCTTTGGAAGATAAAAGTGGGAGTTTTGCAGAGTATCGCATACTTATTTAAGTCACCTGACGCAGATCAAGCTGCACCGACCACAGTAAGGCGACATTCATGTCGCTCTTGCCTAAGGTACATCTGAAATGCGAGATAAATCTCGCATTACGTTTATCATTGCGTAAGTGAGTAACTTAAACTGGAACTTTGAAACTTGGTCCACAATAGTAATCAAAAGGAATCTTAGCCGAAAATAAAAATCCCGTGGGCAGTTGTCACCCACGGGATATTGACACTTAGAGTTTGATTTTATTTCATTCTTTACTTGACCAGCACCAAGTCTTCCAGAAATGCCTTGATCGTGTCACGCAGCAGTGAACTTTCAATTGCGTACGTGTGACCATTCGGAGCTTCCATCAACCCCCCGTTAAATTCTCTTATATCGGCACTCGGTTGGTTGACGAAATAGAGTGTCAATCCACTGGCAGTGGTGTACGTCTCAAATGCCCAGGAAGTGTCCCCAAGCTTCTTATTATCGAAGGCTCGAATGGTGAAATAGTCACCAGCCTGGTTTGTATAAGTTGCTTCATAAAAGAATGGTCCATTCCCAGATCGATTCGTAAATTGCTTTGGCAGGACGTTGATCTCCAGCGAAAAACCATCCGGAACCGTCCGAAGCAGATAAGCAGATGGAATCCTCGCTGCCAATGCTTCGGCAGAAATCACTTCGGGCTGAGCATGTTCGCCGTTCTTATCATCGACTATGTTCACGCCTTGCACGTCGCTCAAATCCCAGGCGATATGGCTGTCGGCAGGCAGGACTTCGTCGAGCAGGATTTGCTGGCGGCTGATCACTATTTCCTTACCATCTTTTTCCACAGTCACGCGGCTGCCCAGAAGTTGATAGGTCTTTACATCGAAATAAAGTGTGACCAAACCCATCGGCTGTGCGACCTCATTGCCATCCTGCCATTTGACCACTTGCTGTGACCGCAGGCCATAAACTGTATGGCCATTCTTCCAGGTTTCCTGATCGATGAGTTTCACCTGCGGATCCTGACGCATCCTGTCGAACATGTTCTTCGCCTGTGCATCCAGGGCGGCAATTGATTTTCCATTGATATGATCGGAAAATGTAGTGCCTTGTAGACTGGGTCTGTTTTGTGAGACGCGGTAGACTGTCAGAGAATTCTGACCGCCCTTCACACCTTCCATAGCGTATGCATTCGAACCATCAAACGCATACACTGCCTGCAGCATACCAGTCTGCGCGTCCGTCATCACTACTCGATATTTGCCGCTCGCAGGATCGGAATAACTTTCGATAATACTGTCCATCCCCTGTCCTTCCAGCTTTCCTTCAAGGTTACTGTAACCCTCACTGCGAACGTGTTCGATTCCCTGTGCGGGTGCAGTTTGGGTCTGTGCCTTATACGCACGATCCAAAATTTGACGCGCGGAAACCGATGTGGCGTTCCTTGCCACAAATGTTGTGAGAACTGCGAGCACGAGTACTCCTGCTACTGCAGAGAGTATTGATCTTTTTTGCATGGATATGCCTCCAAATTTTTTAAATAGATTGGATGCGTGGTCCCGCGAAAACCTCGCCTCTTTCTTTGACGAGAGATGATCAGCCTTCGTCAACTTTGCCTCCAGCCGACTCCATGCCTCCGCTGACGGAACGGCATGCACCGCGCGACGCTGCAGCATCGAGCGGACTCGGCTTCGAGCCGTAGACAGCAGAGTCAATTCCTGCTGACAAACGGTACAGCTAGATAGGTGCGCTTGTGAATCGTTCCCACGCTCTTGTTCTTCGAGAATCTTTCGTAATGTTTTCAAGGCCAGGTCAAGCCGCGATTTGACCGTCCCCAATGGGATATCCAAAATCGAAGCGATCTCGGCATAAGGCACGTCCCAGTAATAACGCAAGATCAGGACCGCTTGCTGTTTATCACTTAACGAACGCGTCGCTCGCCAAAGAGCATCGTCCTCTGCCAATTGCGCACCGGGGAAATCTATCGCGGGCGTTGGAGAAACATCTTCTAGCGAAGAATGATGTAATCTTCGACGACGATGATTCAAACAAAAGTTAAATGTGACCCGATACAGCCAGGTCGTGAACGCGCCTTTGCGCAGGTCAAAACGGTTGAGTGATTTATGCACCGCCAGAAAAACCTCCTGCAAGGCATCTTCTGCTTCATGGGCGTCGCCGAGGATCAAGTAAGCGGTTTTGTAAACCAAATTTTTGTATTGCTCGAATAAGGCGCCAAATGCTTCCCGATCACCTGCCTGCGCATGTTTAATCAAATCCAAGTTTCTTCTCCATGGTTTTCTTGATACACTATACTATACACAGTGGAATGACCGAAAGTTCGTTCGATGAATGAAACATATGTCACCAAAAATTCTTATCGTTACCCCTCTACAAGAAGAATATGACGATCTTTGCCGAAGCCTTACTGCGCTTGGATTGGATTCTCACAAAGACAAAATTGGCACACTGGCTATAGATCATTTCCCTGCTTTTAACGCCACTCTCGCTCGCGGCGGGCATGGCAAGACTCAATTTGGGATTCAAACACAACATTTACTAGACCATGCCAAATTTGATCTCGTTGTTTGTGCAGGCGCGGCTGGTGCCCTGGCTCCCGAAGTCTGCATGGGAGATTTGATTGTTGCCACAAGCACGATTGAACATGATTACAACATAAAATTCGTTAAACGTCCAAACCCTCGATTCGCTGGAGATGCAGATAGTATCCGGCAACTCCAGGCATTGGATGTATCAGACGCTGATTTCAAAATCCATTTTGGGATCATGGCAGGCGGCGATGAAGATGTGATCGAAGTGAGGCGCGGAGCAGAGTTGCGTGAGCTGCATAACGCACTGGCTGTCGCCTGGGAAGGAGTCGGCGGTGCACGCGCATCTGCTTTTAGCGGCGTTCCATATCTGGAAATCCGTGGCGCAACCGATACCGCCAATCATGAAGCGCCAATAGTGTTCGATGCCAATTTGAAGATTGTGATGAGGAATATTGCTTTTCTTCTTTATCGATGGCTGGGGAAATAGTTCTTAGAGCGACATTCAGTTCCACTTGGTAAAATCAAGCAGAAGTACGCACGAATGAAAAAATGGAAAATCCTGCTTGCATCATTGATCGCTCTTGAAACTGCTAACGCGGCGTTGTATTTGATCACCTCGCGACAACTGGGTTTTCCGCTCGATGATGCCTGGATTCATGAGACGTACGCCCGCAATCTCGGCTTGCATGGGATAATGGCATTTTCTCCGGGTGTTCCGTCCACAGGCAGCACTTCTGCTGGCTGGACAGGGCTGCTCGCCGCCGGTTATGTTCTCCATGTCCCATTCTTTTTCTGGGCATATCTTTGGGGCTGCATCTTCGCTATTGCAACTGCATGGACTGCGGCGCACCTAAGCTTTCGGTATTTTGGGAATTTTAGAAACGCTGTTATTGTTGCCGTGCTCTGCATACTCGAATGGCATCTTGCCTGGTCGGCTGTATCGGGCATGGAGATCAGCCTCTTCATTTTTCTTTCATTACTTTTTCTGCTTTTAATACATCGCAATTCTCCGCCGTATCTAATGGGATTGATCGCAGGCTTGGCATTCCTTGTTCGTCCTGAAATGTCGCTTCTCATTGCTCTTTATGGTATCAAAATTCTTTTGGCGAATCGTAAAAACCTAACGAAGTTGATCTCCACCGCCGCAATCTTTAGCGTTGTTGTTCTCGTAATCATCAGCCCATGGATGATCTTCAACTTCAAGTATAGTGGTCGTCCGTTTCCATCTACGATCTCGTCGAAGTTCATGCAATATGGATATCCAATCTCGATCTGGAATTCCCTGCGATACCTCTGGAATGTATTTCTTTACTTCCTGAATGGACCGATGATGCTACTCATCCCCGGCATAGGATTCATGATCTACGTTGCTCTGCGACAAAGGAAGACGGCTCTTTACTCCCCTATCGCCTGGTCATTCATCCTCATCCTTGTCTACTCTGTCGCGTTACCAGCTATTTACCACCATGGACGTTATCTGATGCCATTGATTCCTGTTCTTGTAATTCTCGGAATCGAAGGACTGACTTTGCTTTTTGAGAAATATCAACTCCATCGTCGTCTGCAAAATATTGTCTGGATTGCCATCGCAGGGATGGTCCTGGCATTATGGATCAACGGCGCCTCTACATTCGCATTGCAAGTCAAATTGCTGAATGAAAATCATGGCGATGTGGCTTATTGGCTGGATAACAATATTCCCAAAGATGCCGTGATCGCCACCCATGACATTGGCATCATCGGATACTTCACACAGCGACGAGTTATTGACCTGGCTGGTTTGGTCACGCCAGAAGTAATTCCAATCATGAACGATCAGGCAAAACTGGCAGACTTCGTGCGTCAACAACAGGTATCCTATGTGATTGTTTTTACTGGCTACTACAGAGATTTTTTGAAAGACCTGAATGCGCAACGAGTTTATTCACCCAATCCAAACGATATCAAAGCCCTTGGCTTGGAACCTTTTGAAGTCTTTCGAGTTTCCTCGCCCTAATTCTCTTTTTGCAAAAGTGCTATACTAATTTAAGCGGGGATGTTTGGTTCCAAAAGGAGACACCTATGTCGTGGAAAAATCAGCTACGAAGCGATTCCCTGCCCTGGCTCTTGGAGTCTGACAATGCTGGTGTTCAATATCTCGCCTTGCGTGATTTGCTGGACATCTCCCCTGAATCGAAAAAGCTCAAGTCCGCCCGCAAAGCTGCTCATAAAGAGGGACCAATTGCTGCCATCTTATCCAACATGGAGCCGGAGGGTTATTGGGTCAAGCCTGGACCTGGATATGCACAGAAATATCGATCCACAGTCTGGGCGCTGATTCTGCTCGCTCAACTGGGTGCATCAGCAAACGAGGATAAACACGTGGCACAGGGCTGCAACTATATCCTGGATCATATGGCAGCAGGCGGTCAATTTACAACAACGACATCGGGTGCGCCGTCAGGAACAGTGGATTGTCTGCAGGGGAATCTACTGTGGTCACTGATGGAAATGGGTTGTGACGATCCGCGTATGGATAAAGCCTACGAATGGATGGCGCACACAGTCACCGGCGAAGGGATCGCGCCCTTAGGTAGTAAAGATGCACTGGTTCGTTATTACGCCTATAAGTGCGGTCCAGGGTTTGCGTGCGGTGTGAACAATGGACTTCCCTGTGCATGGGGCGGAGTCAAAGTGATGCTGGCATTCAGTAAGTTGCCTGAAAACAAAAGAACTCCGCTGATCAAGCGCGCCATCAAACAAGGTGTAGATTTCTTCTTTAGTATCGATCTTTCCACGGCGGAGTATCCAACTCGCAATGGCGCAAAGCCAAGCCGCGATTGGTGGAAGTTTGGATTCCCCATTTTCTATATCACCGACTTGTTGCAGTTGGCCGAAGCAATGGTTGGGTTAGGCTATGGTAGCGACAAACATCTGGTAAACACGATCAATATTATTCGTGAAAAACAAAATGAGCATGGACAATGGTTGATGGAATTTGATTATGCTGGAAAGACCTGGCTTGAATTCGGCAAGAAGAAGCAACCGAATGAATGGGTCACGTTGCGGGCACTGCGAGTGCTGAAGAATGTGGATTGATTATTTCATCGTAAACATAATCACCCCAAACATAAGGATTCTGCCACTGATTACACGGAAACTCACGGATTTTTGAATTAATCTGTCAGAACGGTGTCCTGAAGGCTAAAAAATTAGCCGACCCTCTGCGTTGGGTCGGCTAATTTCGTGTAAATCTGTGAAATCCGTGGCTAAAAT
>WNFY01010435.1_pt1 | contig 12064 bp, 9 predicted proteins | sample 5400091 | NCBI WGS metagenome assembly WNFY01 (sample SAMN13153364, study PRJNA577476) | soil metagenome | isolation source: 60 cm soil or saprolite under grassland replicate 1 | place: USA:California | collected 2016-06-15 | reverse complement strand
GTGCTGAACGAACAGCAGCGGGCGATTTCAGATCACTTAACTTGGTAAGGATTCCGAGCGATTGCCAATGTCGCGCAGCCGGGTCACAACTTGATCGATAAGCCAGTTCGGCGTTGAAGCTCCGGCAGTGACGCCCACGCGATTTACGCCCTTTAAATCTTCGGCGTCTATTTCATCCTGGGTTTCGATCAGAAAACTGTGCTCGCATTGTTCTTTGCAGACGGCCAACAATTTAATGCTGTTCGAGGAATGCTTACCACCGATGATGTAGAAGACATCAACCAGGCCGGCCAGAGCGCGCGCCGCATCCTGTCGATCTCGGGTGGCAGAGCAGATCGTGTTGACCACTTGCGGCTCGGCATCGGCTTTCGCGCGGACGGCTTCGGCAACTTCCAGAAAGGTCTGCAACTTAAGCGTGGTTTGCGACACGACCAGCGGCGCATGCAACCGTGGAAGTTTCTGAACTTCGTTGGCGTCGCTTACCACGAAGGTATTATTCGGCGCATAGCCAACCACACCGATCATTTCCGGATGATCGGGGTTACCGGCAACTACTACGTGGCGGCCATCTTTGGCGGCGCGCTCAGCCAAACGCTGCACGCGCGTCACGAATGGACAGGTTGCATCGACCACCTGCGCCGCACGCTTTTCCAATTCGCGCTGGACCTGCGGCGTAACGCCATGCGCGCGAATCACGGCGATCTCGTCCCTCGAAACCTCCCCAGGATCTTGAATCGTTGATACGCCTTCGCATTCGAGGCGCTGCATTTCCTGCGTGTTGTGAATCAGAGGCCCCAGCGTACGCACCGGCGAGCCAACTCCGAGCGCGTTTTCGACCATTTCGACCGCCCGCTCAACACCAAAACAGAATCCGAATTCGTTAGCTAATAGAACTTCCATGGTTAACTTAACTAAATCTTAGCACAGCGTGTTGTTTGGTAAGAAGGTCAATGCGACTACGGCATTTAGCTCACCGTACGGGTTGGCGCAGGACTATTTCGGCGGCGGTGGCGGCTATTTGCGAGGCTTTCGAATGCGTCTGGCGCAAGCCGGCAATTTGCAGCAGCGCTTCGCCCGTGCGCGAGAGCAGGCGAATCAGGTCGCCTTCTTCGGCGCGCGTTTCCTGCACCAGGGTGGGCCAGTCAGCGCCGCCGGCCCAGTGTGCTGCAGCGGCCGCGGCTGAGAAATTTATTTCCGGCAGAGCTTCGATGCCTTGTTTCCATTCTTCAGTGGATACGTCGAACGCGATTTCTTCGAACCGCATCAACAGACTCACGATCGCATCATCGAGTTCCAACTCGCCGTAGTCGCGGTCTTCATCAGCGGCCAGCGCGGCAACCAGCGCTGCGGCTCGCTTCATATCAAGTGATACGAATAGTTCTCGCTGCAAGGCTTCACCTACAAGCAACGGCCGATCGACATGTAAATCCGCCAACCATCGGCCACGTTCCGTTACGCGCTCTTGCGTGAAATCGAGATACCCGAAATGATCCAGGACGCGCGCGCAGCTCCCGAACGGCTCCCAAACCTCAGCGCGCAGGTATTCGATCTGGCGTTCGGCCCGCTCGATTGCCGCCGCCTCTTCACGCAGAGACCAAATGACTTCGCTTGCAGCCGTATGCTGCGGCTCGCTTAAAGTCACTGGTCCAAGCCTATCGACAAGGCCATCGATCACCTTCAAGGCTGCCTGTTCGCCATCGGTGGTGTCTCGCAGCCGAGGTTCGGGCAAAGCAAGTTCGTGGCCGCGCGCGTGAATCTCTGCAAACGCGTCGTCGATCTTGTCCGGCTGCACCGAAAAGACAGGAGAGAAGACGCGACCAATGCGGGCCAGAGCGAACGCAGCCGGGTGGCCGTTTTCACGGAGGCCGATTACTCCACCTTCGCGGCGGCCCGTTACCAAAACGAGCCGCTTCCCACTGCGACCGATGGCTATTACACGACCGGGTTGGACTACTTTATCCAGCCACTGCTGCCAGACTTCCGCGCGCGTCTGTGGCGCGGCCTCCAGCAGCCGCGATCGGGCGCTTGTCAATCGCTCTAATCCGCGAACATTTGAAACAGCTAAATCGACCGATCCAGTCTTCAATTTTTCACTAATGTGCTGTTCCAGTGCTTCGCGCATTCTTTGCAGTTCGTGTATTCGCGGCAGGAGCCGGCGGTGCGCAAAGCTCTGTTCGGCGATTTCGCGCACGCGCGCAAAATTTCCGAAAGCGTCGAGCAGGTTGAGAAGCGAGGTGTAGGTAGCGCGAAATTGACTCTCCAGGTCTTCGGGCGGCGCCTTGAGCAGATTAATGATGCTTTGAGGATTCTGATGAGGTCCGGGCGCAGTGACGATGAAGCCCACGCGATCCTTGCCACGGCGACCGGCCCGACCTGTCATCTGTTGTAACTCCGAAGCCGTCAGCGATTGCCAGCCACTGGCGCTGCGTCTATCAGCGCAAGTTACAACTACCGTGCGCGCAGGGAAGTCAACACCGGCGGCAACCGTAGCCGTGGCGAAGATCGCATCGAGCAAGCCGGCGCTCATTGCTTTCTCAATCACCAATTTCCAGGCGGGCATATGACCGGCGTGATGAGATGCTACGGCGCCGCGAATAATCGTATCCCAGTGACGATGGTTGCGAATTTCGGGGTGCTGCTCGACAAAGCTACGCATGAAATCACGGCGCGCTTCGCGCCGCGCATCGGTTTCGGCGCGCCGGCTCAACGCCGCTTCCGACGCCGCCTCGTCACAACGTCGCCGCGTCGGAAGAAAGACGATCGCCGGCAGCAAATTGTAGGCGCCGAGGGCCGCGAGCAAGGTCGCTGGCGGCATCTCTGGCATGCTAAGTTTCAATTCAGAAGTTCGTCTTTCCGCGGCTTCGCCGCCTGATGTGCGGTGAGGCTTTGCCTCACCTGAAAAGCTTCGAACAGACTCCTCGGGCTACGCCCTGTTTTTGGGGCACAGCCCCAGAGTTAAAATGGGCTACCGGAAAGTCACAGACTTTCCGCACATCGGGCGGCACAGCCGCGACGTAGCTACCCGATACCTCGCAGTTAACTTTTCATTAACGACTGTGCGACCTTCGATAATGTGGCCTAGGCTCCTGTTGCTCGATCATTCTCGCAATTTCCGGATTTAACCTTCTGTTCTCACCGACCAATGGCAGCAGACGCTTATCGGGCAGGAGAAACGCCGCGCGCAGAGGCACCGGTCGCGCGCCCGGTCGCGTAATCACGCCGCAGCGGACACCGCGCACTTCGGCAATCCATGAAGCGAACTCGTCCGCATTTCCAATCGTCGCAGAGAGTAAGAGCAAACGAATTCTTGGCGGCGTCAGAATGATTGCTTCTTCCCAGACGTGTCCGCGCTCTTCATCGGCAAGGTAGTGAGCTTCATCAAGGACAACCAGATCAGCGTGCATCTGCTCGCCGCCACGGAGCGCATTGAAAAGTTGATTGCGATAAATCTCTGTCGTGCCGACGATCAGCGGTGCATTCGAATTTTCTTTGCGGTCACCTGTCAAGATGCCGACATGCTTTTGGCCAAACTCGTCGCTGAACTCCGCATACTTTGAATTAGTAAGCGCCTTCAATGGCGTCGTGTACCAGGCTCGCTTGCCTGCGTCGAGCAATCGGCGAATTTCTTCACGCGCGATCCAGGTCTTGCCACTGCCCGTCGGCGCGGTTACTAACACATCTTCAAATTCAAGCGCAGCGAGAGCCTCAAGCTGAAACGGATCAGGTTCGAACGGCGCGGGCCTGGGAGCGCCTATGCCGGCCAGCAACTGGCGAAGTTCGCGCTCATAAGCGCCGCTTGCAGGAGGTAGCCCTGCGCGATCCTCTGCATACCGTTGTTTTTTCTTTGACCTATCGGCATGTCGTGAAGTCTGGCTTCGATCGCCGCCGTCTCGCTGGCGGTCATTGTGGCTTCTTCTCGAAGGTTCTCCTCGATGATTTCGGCGCGAGCGTCCCATGCCGGCATTGTATTCCAGGCAACATCGCGGAACATATACGTGAGATTTACGTTGACATAATTTCACTGTTTCCAAACGCAGTTGCGGCTAACTAGTCGGTGGCCTAGTATTTGATAGGCGAATTGTGAACTCAATTGAAGCTCGCAACGCACGGTTGCCGGGCGGCGTCTAATGACATTCTTTTGCGAATAGTTGTGCTGCATCTGATTCTGGCAGCGTGCATCATCTTCATTCCGCCGGTGCGCGACGCGTTGAGCATCGCGCTGGTATTGTCGGGAGGCCGCTTTGTCGATCGGCCCTACACAAAAACGCAGATCGAGAATGAAGGTGACATCGTGGAGCTAACCACCGAGAAGTTCCATTATCCGGAAGGTTACTTCGCAATGGATCAGCTCCCGGTCCCGACTCCTACGCCAATCGGTCCGGCATTTAAGCCCAGGAGGACGTTCCAGCCGAAAGAGGAAGCGCCCTCGCCGACGCCTTCTCCAGTGGCAGCTGCCACACCGTCACCTCTGGCCAAGGCGAGTCCGGCGATTACGCCGACTCCAAGCGCCGAAGATGAGAAGGAGAAAAAGAAAATCGAGGAAGAGTTAGATCGGCTGGCAGCCGAGAATGGAGTCAAGCGTCCCAAGGAAATCAATACTCGGCCGTTCAAGGATCTGCTGGCTGAGGCCAAGAGGAGAAAAGATCGCGGCGAGCTGAATTTGGACGGACAGATCGAATTAACGGTCGAAGCGGACCGATCGGACGACGGAAAGTTGCTGAATGCCCAGGTTAAGGACAAGCGTGGCGACAAGAAACTGGAAGCGATCGCGCTGAATTTTGTCTCGGCACTCAGCGATAGCGGCGTGCTGGATTTTCTTGAAGGCACAAAGCATCTCAAGCTAACTGTCAAAATCGATGACAAGACCGTTGAAGTAAACGCTTCCAGCGAAGTCGAATCAGAAGAGCGGGCCCGCACGATGGAAAGAACATTCAACGGCATGATCGTGCTGGGGCGCATTGCGAAGCGCGGAAAAGATGAAGAGATCTATTACAACCACACGGAAGTGAATTCAAATCAAAAAGAAGTCAGTGTGAAATTCTCGATTGCACGCAGCGAGATCAGTCAGATGCTATCCAAATACGCGGCCGAAAAATGAACTGCGATTCAGGCTGCGTTATGGAGGAAACCAAATGCGAAAGACTTTAGTCGTTCCAGGTGCGATGCTGTGCATCTTCCTGTTCCTCGGTTGCACGAATAGGCTTCAACCTGTCGCCCAACAACCGACTCCAAATCAAACGAAAGAAGACAAAATGGAAATCAAGCTGATGAGCACGGCTTTCAAGGAAGGCCAGACTATTCCGCGGCCCTACACTTGCGATGGCGTAAATGTTTCGCCGCCGCTTGAATGGGAAGGTGTACCAAAGACCGCCAGGACGATCGCCATCACTTGCGACGACCCCGATGCGCCGGCAGGTACGTGGGTGCATTGGGTGCTTTACAACTTACCCGGAGACAAAATTGGGTTGGTTGAAAATACACCGGCAACGGAAAAGCTGGCTGGCGGGGGAATGCAGGGCAAAAACGATTTTCAAAAGATCGGATACGGCGGTCCGTGTCCGCCGGGTGGGACGCATCGTTATTTTTTCAAGGTTTACGCTCTTGATAGTGAGTTAGCCTTGCAGCCTGGCGCCACGAAAGCTGACTTGCTGAAAGCGATGGAGGGTCACATCGTCGCGCAGGGTCAGTTGATGGGAACATATGGTCGCTAGGTACAGAACCGCTTGCGGTAGCAAGCGGGTATCAACACGCATTTATAGCTGCTAGTGACAGAACCGCTTGCGTTAGCAAGCGGGTGTCGACACGCATTACCCGCTCGCTACCGCGAGCGGTTCCGTAACAAGCTTAAGGCAGCACTCCTTCAGGAACTTGCCACGGATGCAATTCGACAGCGAGCCTGCCGATCTTGATCATTGGATCGGTCGCACAAAGCTCTTGCGCTTCCTGCAACGACGCGACGCGAAAAACAAAAATCCCGCGCAGGTTACCGTCGTCACCAAAGGGTCCGGCAGCGATCAGCTTTTTCATTTCCGCCAAGCGATTGATATTTGCCAGATGCGCTTTTTGTAATTCCTGGACTTGTGGCGTATTACCGTCTCCATCCTTGCGGTTTGGTCCCCTCTTCAGGAATCCCAGATAAACCGTGCTGAGTTTTAGTGGCGAGTTTGCCTTCTTAAAAATGTCTTCCGACCACCACGGATGCATCTCCGCGGTGAACAGACCAGCCTTAACCGCAGGATCGTCATCGACCCAGCTTTTGGCTTCCGCTGCTGACGGCGCTCGCAGAACGTAAATGCCGGCGAGCTCGGTATCATCAGCGAGAGGACCCGCGATGATCGCCTTCCCGGAATCCAGCAGCGACAAAACATTCGCAAGATGTTGCTGAAGAATCTGGCTTCTCTCTGACTGCGGGGTCCCTTCCCACTTCGGTCCTTTTTTAAGCAAGGCCATGTGAAACTGCACTAGCTTGAACTTGGGCTCTTCCTTTTGCTGCGCCATCGTGGGCGCAGCGATGAAAGGAAAAGCGACAAGCAGGGCCAGGATTAGCCTCTTCATTGATTTCGTCTTAGTCATAGTCAAACTCTTCAGTTGATGGTTGCAGTCCTCACGCAGGTAATTGCCGGCAAACCTTCAGTCAGCATAGCCCACGAATCGCCGCCATTCTTCGAAGCGAACAACTTGCCACTGCGGGTTCCGAAGTAGAGACCCGTGGGATCGTTCGCATCCGCCTTCATGTTGTCGCGCAAGATCGTTTCGAACGCATCCTGCTGCGGCAAGCCTTCTATCAATGGCTCCCATGATTCACCGGCATTCTTTGTGCGATAGACCCGCAGCTTTGCTTCAGGCGTGCAGCGAAATTCATCGGACTCGATCGGAATAATGTAAACGGTATTCGGATCATGGGGATCAATCTCCATCGCAAAACCAAAATCAGACGGCACACCATTCCCGATGTCATTCCACGAGTCGCCGGCATCGTCACTGCGATAGAGTCCCCAGTGATGCTGCAAGAACATTCGCTGCGGGTTCGACGGATGCCTCACAACCTTATGGACACACTGTCCCCACTCCGGATATTGCTGATCCGGCGGAAGAAATTTTGCACGAATACCTTTGTTGCGCGGCTGCCAGTTCTTTCCACCATCGTCCGTGCGATAGACGCCGCCGGTTGAAATCGCGACGAACAATCTTTGGGGATTAGATGGATCGGGAAGAATTGTGTGCAGGCAAAGTCCACCTCCGCCCGGCATCCACTGTGTTCGATGAGGATGATCGAACAATCCGCGATTGAGCGACCAGGTATCGCCTCCGTCGGTTGACTTGAAAAGCGCGGCCGGTTCAACGCCGCAGTAGAGTGTCTCAGGCTCGCCGGGATGACCCTCCGCGATCTGCCAGATCTGTTTCAGAGATACGTCCGTGCCTTCGGGAAACTTAACGTTGTAAGTTTCCGGATCGCTCCAGGTGTTTCCAAAATCGTTTGACGAGCTGAGAAACGATCCCCAATACGAGCTGTTAACCGCAGCCCAGAGACGCGTCCGCCCGTTACGACCATCGAAGGCCATGGCATAGATGCTCCGGCCAGGGAAGTACGGCCCAGCCTCGTCCCATTCTTCGCGTGCACTATCAGAGCGAAACAGAAACGCGCCTTTGATAGTGCCGACGAGCAGGAGATTGTCGCCTGAGTTGACATTGATTTGAGTTGGGTTTGGCATTGCAGAACTCCAAAGAAAAGTTCATAAACCTTTTGTACGAGATTATAGTAAAAGAATAGGTTGCACCCAAGGTGAGTTATAATCAGGAGTGCGATCTCTCGGCGATTAAGGAGCGACAAATGAAAGAAACCTTTACCGCGGTCGTCTGGAAAGAAGGGGGGCTGGTACGTCGCACAATGTAGAGAGTTCGAGGTTGCAAGTTAGGGTGAAACCAGGGAAGAAGCACTTCGCAATCTTGCGGAAGCCATCGAGGTACATCTCTCGTCTCCCGTTGCTACTGCCCGAAGTAATTCCCATCCAAGCCGAGGTTGAAAGCGGTGTCGCTTAAGCCTCTTCCTTATCGAATCGTAAAGCGAAAGCTCGAAGCAGCGGGTTTTGAAGAATGGACCAGGGCGAGGCAGCCAGCGACGGTGAAACGCGCCGCTTTGGGATTGGCGCCGTACTCCGCGTCGAAGATACAACCGGCAAGGGCCATTCGTCGCGCGTTGTCGGTGAGTTTGATTCGCTTGCCATTATGGTGCGATTAGCTGAGTAGGCATTTCATTAGCACCTGGCTTCAGTCAGCAGGTGGTTATCAAGTTATGATCCCTAAACCGTTTCAACGCTTTAGAATGAAAAAACCGTTGAAACGGTTGATGTCAAAGCGTGATCCCCGATCACCGCACTGAAGTGCGGTGCTAATGAGATTTCAAATTGTTCCAAGTATCGAAATCTAATATGCTTTGCTCTCAGGGCCTTCGTGCTAAAAGAAGCAAGCGCAATCTCGTCTGGCTTATCTGGAGGAAAATTGATGTTCAATCATACGCTGTCGGCGCAGCTTTGCCGTCAGATCATAATTCTAATGGCGGCTTTCTTTGCTGTTACCGTTTTGTGCTCAAGATTCACTAATGATGCAAATGCTCAGACCGCTGCCACGCGTTTGCTGCGCACACCAACCGTCAGCGCAAATCAGATAGCGTTTGCGTACGCGCAAAATATTTGGGTCGTGCCCCGCGATGGCGGAATGGCGCGACGCGTTACGAGTTTTCAGGGCCAGACTTCGAATCCTCATTTCTCGCCGGATGGAAAATGGATCGCGTTCAGCGGAGAGTATGCCGGCAATCTCGATGTTTATGTGGTGGCGGCTGATGGTGGAGAGCCGCGCCGGCTTACCTGGCATCCCGGCGCTGATCTGATTCAGGGTTGGACGGCCGACGGCAAGCGGATTCTGTTTTCATCGACGCGGGGGACGTGGTCGCCAAGTGGCGCGCCCCGCTTCTGGACGGTTCCCCTCGAGGGCGGCGTGGAAGAGCCGATGGCACTGCCTCGCGCTTATCAGGGAAAGATTTCTGGGGATGGATCTCGCATCGCTTTTCGCATGAATAATTCGTGGGATGAAGAGCGGCGGAACTATCGCGGTGGCCAGAACCGGCCCATCTGGATCGTCGATCTTAAAAATTACGATCTGATCTCGCCGCCCTGGACCGATTCAAAAGACATGGATCCGGTTTGGGTTGGGGAATCGGTTTACTTCATCTCTGATCGCGATGGCGTAGCAAATGTCTGGGTTTTCGACACACGGGCAAAGAAGCTGAGCCAGATAACGAAGTTCACGGACTTCGATGTAAAGACGATGGATTCAGGCGCGAGTGCGATTGTATTCGAGCAAGCCGGCTACATTCACGAACTCGATCCAAGAGCCGGGAAAGAACATGTCGTCAACATTACGGTGGCTGGAGACTTTCCGTGGATGATGCCGCGCTGGGAAGACGTCACGAATCGAATGACTAACCTGGCGATATCGCCGACCGGAAAGCGGGTCCTGGTCGAAGCCCGTGGAGAGATTTTCACAATTCCCGCGGAAAAAGGCGATGTACGGAACCTCACAAACTCGAGCGGATCAGCGGAGCGCGATCCGGCATGGTCGCCGGACGGCAAATACATTTCCTACTTCAGCGACAAGTCCGGAGAGTATCGACTCTACATCGAAGCACAGGATGGCTTGACGCTGCCCCGAGAGATCGTGCTGGAGCATCCGACGCATTACTACACGACAACGTGGTCGCCTGATTCGAAGAAAATCGTCTTCAGCGATACAAATCTTCACGTCTGGGTGCTTGATGTCGCTACCGGCAAAGCCAAAGTGATTGGCAACGATCCGTGGATGGTGCCGCAACGCACGCTCAATCCCGTCTGGAGTCCTGACTCGAAGTGGGTTGCGTATTCCAGCCGGCTTCGCTCGTTGTATCACGCAATCTTCGTGAGCAACGTAGAGACTGGCGAGACAAAACAAGTGACCGATGGTTTGGCTGATGCGGTCTGGCCCGTGTGGGATGCAAGCGGCAAGTATCTCTGGTTTCTGGCTTCAACTGATTTTGGTCTACGCTCGCAATGGTTGGACATGACTTCGTACGATCACGACGAGAATTTTGGTTTGTATCTCGCTGTGCTGAAAAAGAGTGACGCGAGTCCATTGCTTCCTGAAAGCGATGAAGACCGCGGTGTGGGGACCGGACGACGAACACCGCCGCCGGGCACTTGCGTCGGCGACAGCTCCACGACAGCCGCACCAGGCGATGCTTCTCAAGGCGAACAACAGCCACAGGCGCCGCGCGGTCCTCGACCACCGGTGACTGTACAAGTCGATTTCGATGGACTACAACAGCGAATCATTTCTGTCCCCGGCGTGCCTGAACGACAGTATTTTGAACTCCGCTCGGGCGCCGACGGAATCGTTTACTACCTCGAAGCACCGCGTGGCGGCGGTGGCGGTGGTGGTTTCGGCGCCGGCGCCGGAAACGAGTTGATTCGCTATCGCTTGTGCGATCGCAAGGCCGCGACGTTCGTCACCGGCGTTGCCGCTTACGCAGTCAGTGCTGATGGTCACAAATTGGTCTATCGTGCCGCGACCGGTGGCGGCGGAGGCAATGCTCCCGCGGCTTTCAGTGGTCGTCCTCCCGCTCCTTCCCTCTTTGTCGTCGATGCTGATCGGACTCCACCGCAGGCGGGCCAGGGTCGTTTGAATGTAAGTCTGCGCATGTATCTTGAACCAAAGGAAGAATTCAAACAGATCTTCAATGAAGGTTGGCGTAACCAGCGCGACTATCTCTACGTCCCGAATCTACACGGAACGGATTGGGCGAAGGATAAAGAGATGTACGGAGCGATGTTGCCCTACGTGATGCATCGTGCCGACCTTAATTACCTCCTCGACATGATGGGTGCTGAGATCGCAATCGGGCATTCGTACGTGCGTGGCGGCGATATGCCTGACGTGCCGCAAGTCCAGGGAGGTTTACTCGGCGCCGACTTTGCGATTGAAAACGGCCGCTACAAGGTTATTCGAATTTACGATAACGAAAGCTGGAATCCTGATCTGCGCTCGCCTCTGGCTTCGCCCGGCGCGAATGTAAACGTCGGTGATTACATCCTCGCCATCAACGGCACCGAATTGAAAGCGCCCGACAATATCTATCGGCTGCTCGATGGAACCGCAAACCGACAAACTTCGTTGACCGTGAATGACAAACCGACAATGGACGGCGCAAGACACGTTACGGTCGTGCCGGTCGTCAGCGAACAGGCATTGCGCACCCGCGCGTGGGTTGAATCAAATCGCCGCCTGGTCGAGAAGCTTTCCGATGGCCAGCTTGCATACGTTTATCTTCCCAACACGGGACAGCCCGGCTATTCAAGCTTCAATCGTTATTACTTTGCCCAGCAGGACAAGAAAGGTGCGATCATTGATGAGCGCTTCAACGGAGGAGGTTCGGCGGCCGATTACATCGTTGACGTACTCGGCCGCGACTTTGATGGCTACATGAACAATGTCGCAGGTGATCGCTATCCTTTCACGAGCCCCTCGGCCGGCATCTGGGGACCAAAGGTCATGATCATTAACGAGATGGCCGGCTCTGGCGGCGATCTGATGCCCTACATGTTCAAGCGCCGAAAGATCGGACTGCTGGTTGGCAAACGCACCTGGGGCGGACTAGTGCACACAGCGGATACACCGCCCTTCGTTGATGGCGGATCAATGATCGCTCCACGCGGAGGCTTTTTTGCGCGCGATGGCAGATGGGCGGTTGAGAACGAGGGCGTTGCCCCCAACATCGATGTCGAGAACTGGCCAAAGGATGTGGTTGCCGGCCACGACCCGCAACTGGAGCGCGCCGTCGCGGAAGCCATGCGGATGCTCAGGGAACATCCAGTCGATCGGGCAGGCAAAGAACCGCCGCCACCGACATGGGGGGTGCGACCTAGACAATAGTTGCCGAGATTTGCCGTCTCAGGATAAAGGTTGACATAGATAGCCTCGATGACTTAGAAGGCGCACGAACACGGCACTTCCGAACTGCACAGAAAGGAATTCC
>WNFY01017117.1_pt1 | contig 12074 bp, 9 predicted proteins | sample 5400091 | NCBI WGS metagenome assembly WNFY01 (sample SAMN13153364, study PRJNA577476) | soil metagenome | isolation source: 60 cm soil or saprolite under grassland replicate 1 | place: USA:California | collected 2016-06-15 | reverse complement strand
GCGTGGGCCGGGCTACTTCCAGCTTGACCTCTCCGGAATGAAGAACTTCGCCATTACCGAAAGGGTGACGATGCAGTTCCGGGCGGACATTTTCAACATATTTAACCATCCAAACTTCACCAACCCCGATGGAGGGATATGCACATCGGTGTCACCGGCGTCGGGAAGTACGCCGGCGGGATGTACGGTAACTGGCGGGGTTCCAGCCATCAACTCTAACTTCGGTCGCGTCGGCCAAACCATCGCCGATGCGGATGGAACGCAAATCGGAGGCGGGACCTCACGCCAAACCCAGTTCTCACTCAGGTTCACCTTCTGATCGCTCAACCCCCGCTTACCCCGGCAGCAACAATCGACCGTTGCTGCCGTATATCTTCAAGAAGAGCCCGCGTCCGAGGGTAAATGTCGAACCCATACATCTCGAATTACGATAAGTATCCCCTGGTCCGCGTGTCTGACTCGCGGGATGGCTGCGAAACGGGGTGGGATGCGATCGGCCGGCTTCTGAAAGCCAGCGTCCGGCGCGGCCGTTTCGTGATTTGTGTTGAGTGTTATCCCGGCTGTTTTGAAAAGGATATTGAAAAACAACTGGTGGGCGCGCTGAAGCCTCAGATCGTGCTGCGCGCTGAAGAATGTTACTTGCCCGAGAGCGCCATTCAACCCCTCTGCGCTCGCGATCTTGGCGATGATCCGGTGTTTGCCTTCATGGGCAAGTATGAGCTCTCGGAATTCCTGGACGAGCGCGAACTCGAAAACCAAAGAAGGCGCTTGAGCGAGGCATCGGGCCTTGTGCTCGTCATTGGTACGGGCGCAACTCTTCTCGCCGAAGCCTGGGATCTGCTCGTCTATTGCGACGTGGCGCGGTGGGAGATCCAGCAGCGCCAGCGCGCCGGTGAAGTGACGAACCTCGGTTTGCAGAATTGCACGGAACGTCCGCAGGCAAAGTATAAACGGGCCTACTTTGTAGACTGGCGCGTCGCCGACCGCTTGAAGAAAGTCTTTATTCGAAGAATTGATTTCCTGCTCGACACCAATCAGCGCGATGTGCCGAAAATGATAACCGGCGCCCTGCATCTCGAAGGACTGAAGAATGCCGCGCACAGGCCGTTTCGCGTCGTGCCCTTCTTCGATCCCGGACCGTGGGGCGGACAGTGGATGAAAGAAGTGTGCGACCTGCCGCGGGAGGCCGAAAACTATGCATGGTGCTTTGATTGCGTACCGGAAGAGAACAGTCTTTTGCTCGGCTTCGGCGACGTGAAGGTAGAGATCCCCTCCATTAACCTGGTATTTCAACATTCTCATGAGTTACTCGGCGAGGCGGTGCATGCGCGTTTTGGAACCGAGTTTCCGATCCGCTTCGATTTTCTCGACACCATGGACGGAGGCAATCTTTCCTTTCAGGTGCACCCGCTGACTGAGTACATTCAACAGTGGTTTGGAATCCACTATACGCAGGATGAGAGTTACTACCTTCTGGATGCGGGGGAGGGAGCGTGCGTATACCTGGGCCTAAAAGAGAACATCGATAGCAAGCAAATGACGGCCGACTTGCTGCAGGCGCACGAGGGCACAATTCAATTTGACGCCGACAAGTACGTCAATCGGTTTCCCGCCAAGAAGCACGACCACTTTCTAATTCCTGCCGGAACCCCTCACTGCTCGGGCAAGAACAGCATGGTGCTTGAAATCAGCGCGACGCCGTATATCTTCACCTTCAAAATGTGGGACTGGGGTCGGGTTGGCATGGACGGCACGCCACGCCCAATCCATCTGCAGCATGGGTTTCGAAACATCCAGTGGGATAGGACAACACGGTGGGTCGAGAAAAATCTGATCAAGGTTGTTGATCCCGTCGCCAAAGGCTCGGGCTGGCGCGAGGAGCGCACCGGGCTCCATGAACGTGAATTCATCGAGACACGGCGGCACTGGTTCACCGCCCCGGTCCAGCACTCCACGAACGGGGGCGTGAATGTTCTGAACCTCTGCGAGGGGCAAGAGGCCGTGGTTGAGAGCCCGACCGGGCAGTTTTCTCCGTTCGTTGTCCACTACGCGGAAACTTTTATTGTTCCTGCTGCCGTGGGCAATTATGTGATTCGTCCACATGGTCCTTCTGAAGGCCAAGAATGCGCCACGATCAAGGCTTTTGTACGCACAAACGCGTGACATGAGTTTCTATTCTTATCCGATGGCTAACGCCTCATGAAATCAGCGCTTCGTCACTTTCGCATTCTCCTTCTGTGTGCGTTGTGTTCATTCCCGGCTTTTTCTCAAGAGAAAACTGCAGTCCTTTCCGGCACTGCACGCTGGGCCTCCACAGTCGCTGAGCAATACTGGATTCAACCTGACATTACTTACGGAGTAGCGAACAAGTACACGCTGAAACTCGACGTGTGGCAGCGAAAGGATGCAAAAATAGCCGCTCCGACTTTGATCTATTACCACGGCGGTGGATGGATCTTCGGCGATCGCACTGGCGCCACACTTCTCTTTCTGCCGTATCTGGAGATGGGCTGGAATGTCATCAACGTTGAATACCGCATGGCTAACGTTTCGCTCGCGCCAGCAGCCGTGGAGGACTGCCGTTGCGCTCTGCGTTGGGCGGTGAGGAATGCCAAGCAGTACAACATCGACGTCAATCGCATCGTCTTGACCGGTCACTCCGCGGGCGGGCATCTATCTTTAATCACCGGGATGCTGCCCGAAGGCACGGGTCTGGATAACAACTGCGACGGGACCGAAAAACTCAGAGTCGCCGCAATCATCAACTGGTATGGCATCAGCGACGTAGCCGATCTGGTGCAGGGCCGCAATCGGAAAAACTACGCGGTGATGTGGATGGGAAGTCAACCCGATCCACTCACGATTGCAAAACGAGTCTCGCCACTTACCTATGTTCGAGCCGGACTGCCGCCGATCCTGAGTGTTCATGGAGACGCAGATCCCGTCGTACCCTACGAGCAGTCGACGCGACTGCATCAGGCCCTTAGCGCCGCGGGTGTGCCGAACGAACTGGTGACGATCAAAGGCGGCGCCCACGGGCAGTTTGCGGATGCAGAACTCGACGATGCCTATCGGAAGATCCGTGCTTTCCTGCATTCTCATGGCCTGCTGCAGTAGGCCTAACGAAGCCGCTTCCCGCGCTGAAGCTTGATTTCCTCATCGCTATCCCCTCGCACGACGAGAGTGTGCTCCGTTTGCCGGACATCTTTGATCTGTGTCCATTGGGGAGGTACCGGATGGAGGAATAAATCATATTGCGTTTGTAAGTGCGACCTTCCTGGGATGGAAGCAAGCACCGGAGTGTCGAACAAACGCCGCATATCGCGAGCGTGCGCAAGCCCCAGCGGCATTGGGCTGGTACCGAACTCTACGCCTCGAACTCTTGTTCTTTTGTTCCACGGAGCATACGCGCGAGCGCAGTTTTCCTCCCAAAACACAATCCAGGGAAAAATCTTGGAATCAAAACAGTATCCTGCTAGCAGATGGTGTCGCTGGTTGCGGACGGCGACAAAAGCTTTCTCATGATGCGAGTCGAGGAGCAAGGCCGCGACAAAGCCAGTCCCATCACGCACGAACGGTTGCGAGAGATTGATGGGCTCGCCATCGATGGATCGCGCATACGGCCACTGGTATTCGAAACCGTTCTCAAGAGCCTCGTGGCCCTCATATCCCGCACGCCATGTCACTCCGCGGCTTCCAGAAACAAACAGAGTAGCTTCGCCGTTTGCGAAGAACGGCTCGCCGAAAGCTGCGTGCTGCACCCATTGAAACTCGACTGCGTCGCCGCTGAGGTTGGTGACAATTTCAGTGATGCAAGCCGTGAAGGCCTCGCGCGGCAGGGACATTTCACGCCGAAAGTGCAGATGGTAAACAGGAAGCGTAACTTCCATCACCAGCATCGCTGAATCATCCTCTGCAACTGCGGAGACAACTTTCCACTCCGAGTTGGCCGCTTCGCCGTGCAGGGGCAGACCTTGCTTAGCTTCTTCCGATGACGGCATGCCGAAGTAACCGAGCGCCAGGGCATGTCCGGTGTAGCCGCAGAGAAACCGTCCCACGGGGCCATCCCCGTAGAGTGCTGCGTGCTCGTGCGAGGAAAATGTCTGCGGCTCAATCGTAGGCCATGGAGCCTCCCAAAGAACATTGACCGGAGAACCGCAGAGACGAAAATCCGCAACGTGCCCGCCCCCGAGCAGCGCCGTAAGTTCGACGTTGGCATTCGATAAACGGTACGCGCGGCGATCGTTCCACGGAACGGTGTCAACAGCGCAGCGCGACATTCAGATGCTGAGACCCCCATCAATAGCGAATGCCACACCGGTCACAAATTCCGCGGACGGTGAAACTAGATAAAGTGCGGCCTGAGCGATCTCCTCCGCAGTTCCAAATCGTCCCATCGACTGGCGGGCGATGAAGTTCTTTCGGGCTTCCGCGGGATCGGGAAACGCGGCGAGGCGCCGAGTAAGCGACGGCGTTCCGACCGTGCCAGGGCACAGGCAGTTCACCCGTATATTGTTGCGAACATAATCGAGGGCCATCGATTTCGTAAGTCCGACGACGGCAGCTTTCGTGGCGGTGTAACACGCACGATCCGTCACCGCTCGCAAAGCCGTTGCTGAAGCGGTATTGAGGATGACTCCGCCGCCCTCCACCTTCATGAGCGGAATGACAGCACGGCACAAAAGATAAATACTCTTCACATTGATCGCCATCGCGCGGTCCCACTCCTCCTCACTGATCGCCTCAATATTGCCGGTTCGAACAATGCCCGCATTGTTGAATAGAATCTCGACGCGCCCGAATTTCCGCATCGTGGAGCGGCGGACATTTTCCACATGATCTCGTTGACTCACGTCCGCAACCACTGCAATACATTCGCCGCCCTCTCGTCCGATCTGAGCGGATATCTGGTCCAACGGTTCGCGGTCGATGTCGACCGCCACGACTTTTGCCCCTTCCCTCGCGAACAACGCGGCAGATGCAGCGCCGATTCCTGCGGCCGCTCCGGTGATGATCGCCGTCTTATTCAGGAGCTTCATTTGTGAGTCGCCGCCCCTGTGCCGCCTTCCTGGAAGCCCATTCCACCGGCAGGTACAAGCATTCCGCCATCTACGAGTAACGCCGCGCCAGTGATGAAGGATGCCATTGGAGATGCGAGATATACGATGGCATCAGCCACCTCTTCCGGCTTGCCAACGCGACCCAGCGGATGCATGCGATCACAAGTTTGTATCACTTTGTCGGGATCGTCCGACAATCCAGCGGCCCAGCGGAGCATCGGAGTGTCGATAGCGCCAGGACACACGCAATTTACCCGAACGCCTCTCTGCGCATAATCGAGCGACATAGCCCGAGTTAGGCCCAGCAAGCCATGTTTTGAGGCAACGTAGGCGATCGAGTTACTAATTGCCGTCATGCTCTGCACCGAGCCAACGATCACGATGGCGCCGCCGCGCCCGATCATGTTTGGAACGACATACTTGGCAACCAGGAAACATCCCTTGAGGTTGATTCCCATCAACCTGTCCCACTCTTCTTCGCTGGTTGTTACCGCGTCCCCGTAAAGCTGGATGCCGGCGTTGCTAACCAGTACGTCGATTCCTCCGTACTTATTAACGACGCCGTCAACGGCGTGCGACACCTCTTTGCCGGAACTTACATTGCACGCCAGTCACGATAGCGACTTTGCCTGTGAAATCAAGGTTCATTGGGCGTCGCCTTTCCCGATGCGCGGCGTGGTGTGAAGTCTGAGAGTGAGCACCTGAAACGGTTTGATCGGAACGCTGAGATCTTCGCCTTGAATTCTAATTTCGGCACGGTTCTCTTCAAGCAAGTTGCACAGCCAGGCTCGCTCGAACGTGAGAAACGGGCTGTGTATCCTGATGTCTGATGCCTCGCCCGCTGTGTCCTGTAACCGAAGAATTGTCCCATCGCCATTCTCCGCGCGTTTCCAGGTGAGCAAACTGACTCCTGGATTCCCGACTTCCAGTAAGCTGGCTTCTTGATTTGGCAACAAAGAGGAATCCTGCGTACCTGGCACATCATCCCGTTCGAGAGGGGTTAGTGCCTCCAATCCGAAGCGTATCAGAGACGGAGCGTTAAACTGCGCGCGGCTCGTGATGGCGTAGCGAAAGGTGAAATCGCCGCCTTGCCATGCAGGAAAGTTCGTGCCCCAATAGTTGTTCATGAGCCAGGAGAAGATCGTGCTGCTCTTAGGCTTGAAGTCCGCGGACCATTCGCCGCGAACGATGTCTCCAAAGGCAACCAGAGGAGCGTCGAGCGGAACGACTGTCGCCGCCACTTGCGGATTGTATACAGAAGCCCAGGTTGTGGGCAGGTACCATTCGCGGCTTCCTCCAGCAAGCTCATCTTTCGCAGGATTTACCCACGCCGCCTGGGAACCGTATGTGAACGCCGGCGTGGTCACGGCGAAAGGAAACGCTACATAGGCGGACTCTCTTGTGAGCACGCGGTCCTTGTGTAAGTGATAAGTAATCACAATATCTTTGGTAGAGTCCGGTAGCAGGATTTCCGTCTGAATCGATGGGGTATTTGGCGCGGATGAACTAAGAGTTGCGATGATCCCAATCGGGGTTTTCGTCGCAGATATCAGCGTTCCCGAAGTCGCCGCATGAACCGTTAACGCCGGAGGTTTCAGTCCAGCTCCAAACCGATACAGCGAGTTTTCTGGATAGCTGTCCCCACCGATGACGTAGAGATACTGGCCAAATCTGTACGGGCTTGACGAATCGACGAGTTCGCGTCCCAACTGTTTGTCAAACACGCTCGCGATCGCTCCGGAGGACGGGTCCAGCCTAAGTCGATAGAACTCATTTTCAAGGATGTTCCCTCGAATTTCCAGCGAGGCAGCCCGCTCTTTCGCAATCGGCTTAATGGTGTAGAGTTTGTATCCCACCGCGGGCACGGCCGCAGCCAGGAAGCGCACACGAACACTACCCGGGCCGAATCCGGGGAGTGAGATTCCTTTACCTTTGTAGAGTATTTCCACGGGAGCCTCGGCGCCGGTAGAGGAGTCGAAAAGCGCGGTGCCGTCTGGCAAGTCGGTCTCTACGATGCCGGAGCGTGTCCAGTTCAACGAGTTGAAAACAGCAATGGAATTGTCCTTTGTTTTTACCAGCGCTTCAAGCTGGGCCCACCCGCGCTGAATCGATTCGTTGATATCATCGCGTGCCCGCGCTGCGCGAGATCCTTTAAGCGCGATGTGGTCTTCACTCTGGTGGTGCTCCGGCTGGGTTGTCGCGCTAACGTACGTCCACGTGTGTTCGTCATAGAGAAGCTCGTTACGCCAGGCATCGTCGAGCATGGCCTTGTCGGGACGCACTCGCGTGTCGATCGAGATAACAGCAGCACCCATGATCTCGGCCGTTCCGATGCGATGTTGGTTTTCCCGGTGAATGGCGGTATGGGCAGCGTCGGAGCCGTATCCATCCTCCCAATAAGGACCGAAGTCGCCTCTGACCACGGGAAAATCGCCCTTCCACTCGTGCTCGATCCGTTGCATCGCAGAGTGCACGGTAGAAAATTCAAACTTGGGCCAGGCATATTCATGGCTGAAATTTGCGACGATTTCACTCTGCTCCTTGGCGAGCGGCGTGTTCTCAAGCTGGGTGCCGAAGATGAGCGCTGTACTGGCCGTATAGTCCGGACGCGTATATGCCTGCAGAAAAACCGGCAACGAATCGCGGATCGATTCCATTCGCCACGGGCCGCCAAATAGTGTGTGGGCTTGCAGGTAGGCGCGCGAGTACCACATGAGCACGCGGCCGCCATCGGGGCCTTCCCAGTAGAAGGGAGATTTCTCGTTCCATCGCCCAAGCAGCATCACCGGAGCCCGCCAACTGTTGCTGGCCGCTACAAAATACTTGATGCCCGCGTCATGCAGAACCGAAGCATAGCCCCACGTGTAGGCTGGAACATCCACAATTTGCGCCGCATCGGCCATCGGCAATTTGTATTCGCGTGCAAGATTGTGCTGGCCATAGAGAGAGCGAGCCAGAGCTTCCCACGATGCGTTCCCGGTATGTTGATTGGCAAACTCCGGCGGAATGACGATACTGCCGTCGCGAACATGTTCAAAAAACTGTTCCCGCGCCTCCGGGTTGCGTCCATTCAGATATTGATCGGCAACCCAGCTCCCGTCAAGCGTCCAACGAAAATCCGGCGTTTTCTTGATCAAGCCCATTGCCTGGTCGATAGATTGGGAGTGAAGCTCCGCGACTTTCGCAGGGTAATCCGTGAAACCAACATCGAGATGCTCGTGCGGTATGAGTGCAACGGTCCACTTTTTCGCCGGCTCGACCGTCGCGGATGCGGAGAGTTTCCCGATGCGCACCGTGGCTTCGGCGGCGCCACTCCACTCCGGCACTTCAAATACGAGCCGAGCCTCGCCGAATTCGTTGGTCGTCGAGAATGGTTGGCTGAAGGAATGTCCGGCGACCCGAAGTTCTACTGAGTCGCCGCCAGGGAATCTGAATGCCCCAATGAAAACGTCCACCACCTCCACCAACCCCGCTTTAGTTTCGCGATAAAAGATTGTTGGCTCAATTTGAGCGGTGAAGGCATTTTCGTTGTATTGCTCCGCATCATCCTGAATCAACTCGAGCGCGTCGTAGATCAGGCCGGTGTGTCCTGGCGCAATAGCGCCGAGGGAATTTTGTGCCGTGGCCGGGTCGTCCATGCCAGCGAGAACGAACGCGTTCTCTCCTTTCCGAAGCCAAGCAGCGGGAATCGAAATTGTCTTTTCGTCGATGGAGGTCTGGGGAACAAATGTCCCTTCCCAATCGCCGGCGCGGAAATCGAGCTGGGGATGGAAATAGAAAACACCGGAGTGCCCGTTTACGTCGAGCTTTAAGAACGAGAGACGTGGCGTCTCATACAGAATGGCGAGTTTCAGTCGATAAACGCCGAGCGGAGCATCGGTCAGCACAAATTTCACCGTGAACGGATGCAGACGCCCACCGGCTATCCCGTTGGCCGGTCCAGGCTGAAAGCGATACCAATCCTTATCGCAGCTCTGGCCTACCACAAACATGGGGTCGCTCTTGGGATCGGCATAGTTGATGTCTTGACTCTTAAATTCGCCCGAGGATCCGTCGAAGGTCCCGATCTTCCAGAGCGTTTTTTCGGTGGCGTGCGCAGCCGAAGTCAGGATAACCGACGTGAAGAGAGCGGCCATGGCAGCCTTGCGTATTTTGCTTGTTGTTACCATTTCGGTTGCGTGATCACAGTGCCCCGCCGGCGTGGATCGTCCGTCCAGGCTCCCATCTCTTGTCGCTTCGATAGGTCGTTATAGCGGGCAAGCTTATCGCGGTCGAGTTCCACGCCGAGGCCCGGACCGGTTGGCACCGCCATCGCCCCGTTCTTATATTGCATCTTGCCACCAACAATGATGTCGTCAGTCAGGTGGTGATAGTGCGAGTCGGGAGCGAGCGTCAGATTCGGAAGACAGGCGCCGAGGTGAAGCATGGCAGCTTGCGAGATGCCGAACTCTGCGCCACTGTGCATACCAGCGTCTACACCCATCGCTTCGCAGATCTGGCCTGCGAGTTTAGCGCGATGAATACCTCCATACCAGTGCGGGTCAAGCAAGACCACATCGAGCACATCCGCCATGATCGCGGGCGCAAGGTCCTCAAACGCGAACACCGACATATTCGAAGCCAAAGTGACCCACGGCGCCTTTGCGTTTACCCGCTTCATGGCGCGCATCCCCCAAACGGGATCTTCAAGGTACTCCATATTGAAGTCGTGCAAACGTCGGGCAACATCGACGGCCGTGGTCACCGTCCAGACCGCATTCGGGTCGAGCCGGATGCGATGCTTCGGGAATGCCTGACGCAGCGCGATGAATGTATCGACTTCTTCATCCGGAGGAAGAACGCCGTTCTTGTACTTCAATGTCTTAAAGCCATACTTGCCGACGACTACTTTCGCAAAGTCGACCATTTGTTCGACATTCGATATTTCGCCAATGCCGTCGTCATTCGCATAGCGATAAAAAAGATAGGCGGCGAACGGAACCTCGTTCCGGATGCCACCTCCAAGCAGGTCGCATACCGACCGCTTCAGCGCCTTTCCTTGAATATCCAGGATTGCAAATTCAAGTCCGGCAAACCCAAGGACGAAGCCAAAAAGCTTTTCTGAACTCGGCGCCGCCACCTTCCAGCGAATTCGCTCGAGGTTCATGGGATCTTCACCGATCAGCAGCGGTTTCAAATCCGCGAGCTGACCGGCGCGGCTGGCGCCGCTGTAGCACTCGCCCAGGCCCGTGATGCCTTCGTCGGTTTCCACCTCTATGACGATGCGAGAAAATCCGGGATGGGATCCAACTGAATATCGCAAGGGCGCTTCAATCGGGATGGAGGCAGGAGTCCAGCGAATGTCGGTAATCTTCATTGTGTCTCCGGTCCGCTAGCGCTGGTTCGCAAGCAGCTGTCCGCGAATGCCAACTCGCGCCCGGCAAATATGCCAGCGGCTCAGGTTAGCAAAATACATCTCGTCAAAATTTGCACCGCCGAAGGCTGCATTCGTGGGGCTGGCAAGCATCGTCCCTTCCGGGTCGCACGCAAACAGCGAAACTTTCTCATCCGGCGTCACCCGGTACACATTGTGCGACGCGTAACAAGTCACGTACAGGTTGTTTCTTGAACTCGCCGGAATCGCTGAAGTAAAGGTTGCCCTCGCGATCGAACACGGAAAAATTCGGAGTACGAAGGCGATATCGTCCGGCTCTTTCCCAGGAACGAATCGTTTTGCCGGACCGGTTCAGCTGTATCAATGCGCCCAGTTTGAAGTTGCAAACGAACAGCTCCTGGCGCGGGGAGAACGTAAGTCCGAGATTGAAGCCTCCGAGTGTGGCTACCGTTCGGACCTTCCCTTTTCGACTGATTTTGTAGATCTGGCCAAGTTCGCCGCCTGCCCAAAGGTTCCCGTCAGCATCAAAGGCCAGTCCTTCGGGATGGTCGAGCCCTTCCGCAAAGATTTCGAATTTCTGCAATGGAATGTGGGGTCGCATACTGAGCAGTATCGAAGAAAATCCCGGTTCCACTTGTTTGTCTGACATTTGAACATATATAGTGATTTTGGTCTTGGGTCAAACATTGGAGGATTAGGATTGCGCCTCGTTCAATACACCGTGCAGGGCGAAAGTCGTCTCGGCGTGGTGATGGCAGATCGAATTGTCGATGTCAGGAAGGCGGCCGATTCCGCCGGCCAAGACACGAAAGCATTCACCTCGACTCTTGCCTTGCTGGAAGCAGGCGACGAGGCTCTCGCGTTTGTCCGATCGTTGAGGGGCGAAAGCAACGCAGTTCCCCTCTCTGGCGTGCGTCTGGAGTGCCCGGTCGCTTCTCGGAAAATCGTCGCTGTCGGTTTGAACTATAAGGATCACGCCATCGAAGCTGGACTCAAGATTCCGAGTGTGCCTTTGTGTTTTGCGAAGTTTACCTCCAGCTTGTCGGGACCCTTCGATCCAATTCAACTGCCCGCCGAGGATTCACAGGTCGACTTCGAAGGCGAATTGGGCGTCATCATTGGCCGGAAAGCTCGGCGTGTAGCGGAGAGCGATGCCATGGCGGACGTTGCCGGCTACGTCGTCTTCAACGATGTTTCCGCGAGAAGATGGCAGTTTGACGATGGCCAGTGGACGCGCGGCAAGTCGTGCGACACATTTGCGCCCAACGGTCCGTTTCTCGTGACGGCCGACGAGGTTCCCGATCCCGGCGCACTTCGAATCACCACACGTCTGAACGGCGAAATCATGCAGGATTCCAATACGAATCAGTTGATCTTCAACATTCCGAAGATCGTGTCCTATTTTTCCCATAGCTTCACGCTCGATCCAGGGGACCTGATCGCAACGGGCACACCGGCGGGAGTCGGTTTCTCGCGGAAGCCGCCGGTCTACTTGAACGACGGCGACGTTGTTGAAGTAGAGATTGAACGGATTGGCCGAATCTCCAATCGAGTGCAGCGAGGCTATTGAAATCACTCTGCACAGCTAGGCAGCCGCAAATTTGTAGGACAAAGTTCGGGCGATAGCAAAATGGCGTCAT
>WNFY01016473.1_pt1 | contig 12085 bp, 9 predicted proteins | sample 5400091 | NCBI WGS metagenome assembly WNFY01 (sample SAMN13153364, study PRJNA577476) | soil metagenome | isolation source: 60 cm soil or saprolite under grassland replicate 1 | place: USA:California | collected 2016-06-15 | reverse complement strand
TCCGGTCTCTGAATCTGAGGCGGGAATGGTCGCGACGACCAGCGTGCGCGGCGAGGCTTTGGCCGCCTCGGTCAGCGCCTGGGCAAAACTGAGGTTGGCATCAAACGAGCCGGCGGGCAGGCCGGAGACACCATACAACTGGCGGGCGAAGACCACCCATTCGTCGATCAGGATCAGGCAGGGCGCGGCCCTCTGAAACAATTCCACGAGGATATCAGAACCCGGGCTGACCCCCTGCCGATCGGCCTCGGCGACCAGTGCGAAGCCCTCGCGCCCCAAGAGTTGCCAGGCCAGCTCGCCCCACAAGGTATGCACCAGGCAACCATCTGGCTTAGGCCGCGCTTGCCCCGGCGAAAGTTCATACCCCACCAGCACGGCTCTCCTGGCTGTGGGCGGTAGAGCAATACCACTTTCTTGCAGCACTGGTTCGATCCCGATCAGGTCCGCGACGGGCGTGCCAGAGAAAAGATGGTAGAGCGCTAATAGTGAGTGGGTTTTACCACCGCCAAAGTTGGTCTGCAAATCGACGATGGGATCACCGCCCTTGCCACTCAGCCGCAGGAGCGCATTGCCCAGCAACCCGCGCAGGCCATACGTCAAAAAGGTGCGCTGAAAAAAATCCCGTGGCTTGCGATACTCGTCTGATCCCTCGCCCTTGTGAACACGCCCCAGGTCCGCTGCGAATTCTGCGATCTGGTAACTCCCCGAGGCGACATCGGGCTGGGGCGTCACGACCTCGCGCCAGGGCCGCAACCCGCTGCCGTTGCTTCCAATCACCACAGCGCTACTGGCTTTTAATGGACCGCTGAGCTTCCGTGTCTCCTGCCGTGCCTGTTCCTCAAAGCGCTGACGCAAAATTTCTCGTTTCTGCTTCTCCACCTCGTCAGCCTCTGCTGCCGCAGAAATTGCGCTGAGCAAGCGCTGCACGCTATCCAGCGCCCGGTACGTGTCATCCAGGCTCAACGGACTCTGGTGTGCCCAACTATTGCGCACCTCGCGCAGCTCGCTCACCAGGGTGCGCTCGGCCTGGCCCAGCACATTTCTGAAGACATTGTGCCACTGGTCCCACAAAATGAGCAGCAGTCCCTGCGTATCCAGGTGCAGATCATTACCATCCTTTGAGATATGTTGGTCACGCAGCGAATTCAGTGCCTCGTAGCGCCAGCGCGTTCCATATTTCGCCTGCATCTCGCGTTCAACAAAAGGCTGCAAGCCTGTATTCAAAATATCTAACGCCTTGCCGACGCGCTCGCGATTGCTCTGTGACATGCCTGATTCTCTCCCCCTGATATATTATTATAAAATGAGCATATTCCCTGAGACGGGCGCATGGGCCAACTCTCCATTCAGGAATGCGCCTCCGTCTCTGAGTAGGACGAGGCCACGCCATTTTCTCAGTGATGCGCCTTCATCTCATAGCGAAAAATACCGTCTACCCGTGCCTTATCCGCTAATGTGCCCCTAAAGCAGTGTTGCCTGTTGCATCGCCGTTGGCCTGCGATGGGCGAGGTCCGTAATCCGCGTCCATGAAGTCACCAGGCCATTATAGGCCAGCGCCTCCTGTGTCCACCCCTTGCGATCACATACCGTATACAGTCGGTACAGCAGGTCGCGCACGCTCTCGCTCAGTGACAAAGCCTGCCGCAGGATATTGGCCGTACCGATCTCGCCTCCCATCTCTCCCTTGCCCTCTAACAGCGCGTAGATCATGCGCTGCGCGACTTCCCAGACTGTGCTGTTGGGTGCTGTCCACTCCCTGGGTAACTCTTCGCGTCTCTTCAGCCTGACTTTCCCCGCCTTTGACACGACTAGGCCGGTATGCTCCAGGCGGGCCACACTCATATTCTTCGCTTTGGAGAGCGTCTCGGCCACGCCATACTCACCTTCCTGCATACCATACTGCTCAAACCAGGCAATGGCCCAGCGCGTCTCTCTATCGTACTCACCCTCCTGCTCGGCCAACGCTGCGTCCAACTCCTGGTTGATCATCTGTAGCGCTGTGCGTACCCGCAGTGGCGTTCCATCCGACTCCACCACCTGACTATTGCGCGAATAAATGCTCATTCCTGGCCCGATGCTTGCTTGCGCCAGATCCACTGGTGCTATGCTCCCATGTTGCAACTTGCGCAGCGCCTCGGGCAGTTCTTTGCGCAACGCACGCAGGAACTCACCGCGCGTTGCTATGGGAGCTTCGATTGGACGAGGACGGCAAACAAGCACGATGGAGGATGCAAGAGCATTGGCACCATTCCCAATACTTCGACCCTCTCGCTCTGTACGCATTGGCCATGTACCAGTAATAGAAAAGCCTGAATTGATGAGTCCCTCCAACATCGTCTCCCAACCAGTTGAGGCTGTCATCTTACTATTGCTATTTTTCTTTATCTTATCTTCAACGTCCTCTTCGACTTCAGACTCTGATTGCTTGAAGGCATAGTAGACGGTAAGAGGATAATCTTGGTGTTGTATCGTGCGCATGTGTTCAAATGCTTTGCCCAGTCCTGTCTCGAAAAACTCCTGTGCATGTCTCTTATTGCCCCCAGACCGGTAGGGTGCCGCTATCAGTTCCTGAGCTTTAGGCACCAGCATAGTGCCAAATAATTCAGGATAGATGCCACTTAATGAGCGACGTAGCCATACATAGAAAAAATCAGAGAGATCTGCATACCCGATATTATCATAGTAAGGTGGGTCAGTAGAAACAACTACTGGATTCATTAGATCTACAGTAGCAGTGGCAGCATCTCTTTGAGAGACGAATCCAGAGGTACGCTTTGAAACAGATAGAACAGATAAAACAGAATCAGCAACAATAGCAATTGACTGTACAATTGATCCCCCAATTTCTGTAAAAGGATTTACTTCGACAAAATCCCAAACCATTGGGATAGCCTGATTCGCAAAAAGCATCTTAGGTCGATCTTCCTTAGGATACCAAGGAGCTAAAGCGCATCCATACACAGCATATTTATCGCAGGCAAAAGCTAAGTACGTCGCTACAGCATCCGCGTACGCCAGTGCCCCACAACCGCCAGCATGGAGTGGTTGAGCATCATTGGGCAAGTTAGCTGTGCTGGCATCGGCAAGTACACGCTGGTGAACTTCCTGGATGAGATCGCTGAATGTAGTGAGTGCGACAAGTTGGCGAGAGGTGAAAAGATCACCAAAAGTTGTCATTCCATAATTTGGTGTTTTAAAGTCTCTAGGATTATGAGGTAAGGCTACCTCTGGGCTCCAGGAGGGTACAACTTGTTCAGCAACAGCTACATGTTCTTGAGTTGGAGCAAGATAGACACGTCCATTTGAACCCTTAGCAACGATAGCCAACAACTGTGTTCCCATACGCCCGGCTTGTCCCTCGCTACGGATATGATCAAAAGGCACGCTAGCTCCACAAACAATACATTTAGCCCCCCGACGATTAACAGTACCATCTTGAAGTTTATCAGAGTCTGTTCTGATAACAAAGCTAATTGTGGGCAGCGTTGTAGTGTGATTTACAATAGGCTCGGCCCATGCTTCTCTATCTTTCTTTTTAGACAGCTGGAAAGATCGTACGAGTGGCATTTGAGTACCACAAGCAGGATTAGGGCATTTTACAGTTCTGGCCCAGAGCCAGGCAATCGTCATGGCATCACCACCATGTTCTTTAGGCAAAGTCACTTTTGGATAGAGGTGGCCAATACGCTTCTCTGCTTCATCGCGCATCCATTTGCCATAGTAGAGAATATCATTGACCAACCCATGCGCGCCCTTCCAATCATTGTTTTGATTTTCGAACAATTGATGCCTGCCGGGATGAACCGGGGGGCGATTGATGAACTTTGGCGGAATCTCTATCAAAGCTTTATTAATTAGTACTGCCACTGGATTAAGGTCGCTGGCATGCGCTTCTAAGTCAAGCCGCTGCGCCTCTAATGGAATAGAGCCACCACCAGCAAAGGGATCGAAAATTGGTGGGGGATTTCCATTGGTAGATTTCAGAATTTCTGAGTGAACCTTCGCCAGTACCTCTTCATTATTGGAGTTTTCCCATATAACCAGCTCCTCTATTAGATTGAAAAGTCGCTTACGCTCTTGATTTTGATCCTCTTCTGTCAAAAACTCCTCAGAGCGACTAGAGGGATCATCGATTAATGAAGCAAATAACACAGCACGACATACAGCTAGTGGTCGTTGTGCCCACCATTTATGAATAGATGAAGGATTCCCCTTGTATATGTAATTTTCGCGCGTAGCCTCTTTATTAATTGCATCGAGTGGCAGAGCCACCTCAATTAACTTCTTACGATAGCTCATGGATGGGCGATTCTCCTTTTAGCCAGAGTTGTTGCAGGTCATAGTTCACGCTGGTCGCGCCGAAGTCAGGTTCGCGGGTGAACGGGCGGCGCACGTAGCACAGTTCTAGAGCCTGCTGTTGTATGAGATCGACCCGCACTAAGGCCAGGATAAAAGCTGCAGGCTGGTTGAAGGCTGTGAGGATCTCGTTTTTGGTGACGGTCACGGTTGTGGCGTCCGGGCGTCGGCCTTTGACTTCGATGAAGCGCAGGCTGTTCGTTTGGCGGTCGCGGGATTCAATGTCGTAGCCGCATTTGAGTGCGCTGACATCACGCGGTTCGTGGCCTAGTTGTCGCTCAGCGCGCATGACGGCCTCCATGGCCAACTTTTCGACCAGGGCCGTTTCACGTGCAAAAAGCGTGGGATTGCTTGCGGGAGTTCCGTTCTCTTCTTCCTTGGTGAGCGAGTCGAGCAGACCCTGCGGGATGATCAGCGCGCCGCCCACGACGACCGGCGGCAGAGGTGAGAGTTTGCGTTCTTGCTCCAGTTCTTCCAGGCGGTGTTTGCGTCGCGTCTCCAGTTCATCGGCCCGCTCCTGGGCCTTCTGGGAGTTGATACGCGCATTCGTTTTGCCTGTGGCTTCCTGGGCACGCAAGGTGGCCGCGCGTCCATCCCAGTAGGTGATCTCTTTACTCAGTCGCTCGTTGACCGCAACCATGGTTTTGCGAATTTGCCCTTCGCGCCGCTCTTTGACCTCGGCCAGATGCCGGGGCACGAGCTGTTCGATGGCGTAGGTACGCGCCTGCTGTTCGGGATTTTGGGCAAGCCAGGATGCGCTGGTGAGACCGGGGAGCAGCACGAACTCCTCTTCGCGCAGGGGCCGATAGTCCAGAAAGGGAGCGTAGCCAGCGGCGCCCACCTGTCCCTGGCTGTTGATCTCCACGAAGTGCAATTGCCGCGAGACTTCATGCCGCTGACCACTCGGTAGGGTGCGCGCATCCTGGATGAGGTGCTCCAAATAGAAGAGCAGGCGCGGTTCGACGCCAGGATCGCTGCTGTCTACCAGGATTGCCCCCTGGGTCAGGAGTTCGCGCTTCTGCTCCAGCATCAGGTCAAGCGCAGCGTCGAGCAGGGGATGGCCGGGACAGACAAATTCTGCCTGCGTTCGCTCTGGGGGTGCACCCGCCTCTTTCTCAAAGGTGATGCGTGCGTAACGCGAGGCCAGTGGCGCGCGTGCGTTCAATCGCAGCGCGCGTTGTCGTAGCGTTGGTGGCACATGGGTCAGTTCATAGCGTTGTGCTTCGCGTTTGTAATACTGTCCTCCCAGCTCTTTGAAAGCCGCGAGGAAGAAAGCGGCGATAAAATGGGGTTGTAGCCGCCGCGCCTGGGCGCGCTCCATAAATTCGCGCACCAGATGGACACGCGCCACATCCAATACGTCCTGGGTCAGGGCGCGTTCGTCCAACAGGTGCTGAAGATGTTCGTGGTCAAGCGCCTCTTCGACGACGCGGAAGAGCCGTTCGCGCACCTCCGCTCGTTCGCCATAGCGAATAGCTTCAATGATCAGATCACGCAGGGGCCGGTTGGCGAAGGTCACATCGCCCAACACATCAAAAACGCGTCACCCGCAGCATCGGTCGCGACCAACACCTGGGTCGTGGGATCGTTGGTAAACACGTGCTGCGCCCTGGCCCGGTCTTCGCGATTCATCCCGCCATGAATAGTCACCACGGCCTCGGGTTGCCCCAACATCGTGCGGATACGCCCGGCCAGGTAGTTCAGCGTGTCGCGATGTTCGGTGAAAATGATCAGTTTGTGTCGCTGCCCCGCCGCATTGAACATCTCTTCCCCGTCTTGCAGCAGCATGGCCAGCTCTTCCCATTTGCGATCCTGCCCGCTGTTGCGCACCTGCAAGGCCAGTGCCTCCAACTCAACCAGCAGGCGGATCTCCGCCGCCAGTTCAGCCATCGTACGTGCAGAAGTCGCCTGATCCAGCACCCGCTCCTCGGTAGCTGCCAGTTCGTTCTCTGGGGCCTCGTCCAGGTCTGCGAGTTCCTCTTCTTCCATGAGCGGCAGATTGGCGAATAACTCAACGCGCGTGTTCGCATCCGCCGGTGTTGGCGCGTTGCGCACCTCCTGCAAGCGCCGTTCCAGGCGTTCGCGCCGCCGTTTGAGCGATTGATAAATCGCTTCAGGCGAGGATGCTAGCCGCCGTTGCAGAATGGTCAGCGCGAAGCCGACGGTCCCCTTGCGCCCATTGTTTTCCAGCGCCTCGGCTCGGTTGAACTCGTCGCGCACATAGGTGGTGACACGTTGATAGAGGCTATTTTCTGCCCCGGAAAGCGCATAATGAATGGTATACGCCAGCCGTTCAGGAAACAGGGGTGTACCATCAAAGGTATAGAGCTGCTCTTTGACCAGGTGTCGCATCAGGTCCGACACATCCATTTTGTGGACGCCATCGCGGAAACGTCCCTCGAAGCGGTCGGTATCCAGCAGGCGCATGAAGAGCTGGAAATCTTCTTCTTTACCATTGTGTGGCGTTGCCGAAAGCAGCAGCAGGTGGCGTGCGATCCTCCCAAGCTGCTCGCCCAGGCGGTAGCGTTTGGTATATTTGATCTCACCACCAAAGAAGGTGGCAGACATCTTATGTGCCTCGTCCACCACCACCAGATCCCATTCGGTTTGTCCCAACCGCCTCTGCACATCCTCATTGCGTGCCAGCGTATCCAGGCGCGCAATGCACAACGGCATCTCCTGAAAAGCATTGCCCGAAGCCGAGACCTCTAACCGGTCATTGGTCACCATCTCGAAGGTGAGATGGAAACGGCGCTTCAACTCATCCTGCCACTGTTCCACCAGGTTGCCTGGCGCGACAATCAGGCAACGCCTCACATCCCCGCGCACCATCAACTCCTTGATCAGCAAACCAGTCATGATCGTTTTACCAGCACCTGGATCGTCGGCCAACAGATAGCGCAACGGCTGTTTATTCAACATGGTCTCATATACAGCAGTAATCTGATGTGGCAATGGATCAATCAACGATGTATGCACCGCGATCAGAGGGTCAAATAAATAGGCCAGGCGAATGCGGTACGCCTCTGAAGCCAGCCGGAAAGCTGCGCCATCAGCAGTAAAGGACCATGGGAGGCTTGATGGTACAACCTCAAACTGGTCTGTATCAGCGCGATAGACAAGCTGGGAACCCAGGCCACCAGCAACGTCTTTATAAACAATTTCGGCGCTATCTGCGCCGTGGCGAGTCACGGCTACAATGGTTACAACCGTTTGGGGGCGAATACCTTTGAGCATCATCCCTGGTATCAGGTCGTCCAGGAGGGCCATATGGAACCAACCTCATTTCCAACACAACAAACTGGATGCATCCAGTGTAGCGTCAATGGCTTTTTTCTCCGCTGTCGTGGTTTGCATAGTCTCCTGGTTACCATCCCTCTCCATACATTTTATCTCTTCTGCAAGTGGACATATCATAACACACATATGCAATTGGCTGTCAACAACAGCTTCCAGAGAGCATGCGAGAGGAATGAAGAAAGGTGAGAAGCGGCTCCAGGAATGGCAGATAGTGGTACTAATTGTCACCGTCTCTAAGGAACAGGGAGTGCTTGTTACGTAGCATTGTCTCGCCTTGAGCGTACTTGCCAGCAATGCTCTTTTCAACTATACTACAGATCAGCCGAGCAGGAATGCAATCTTCCATTGTGACTATGCTCGCCCGGTTGTTTTCCTGAAGACAAGAGAGGACGAAGAGCCGATGGCAGAGGAGGCCACCAAAGACTTTTTCATCAGCTACAACAAGGCAGATCGTGGCTGGGCCGAGTGGATTGCCTGGCAGTTGGAAGCGGAAGGCTACTCCACGATCATACAAGCCTGGGACTTTCGCCCCGGCTCCAACTTCGTTCTGGAAATGGATCACGCCACAACGGTGGCGAAACGAACCATCGCCGTGCTCTCTCCAGACTACCTCGACGCCCTCTACACGAAACCCGAATGGGCCGAAGTCTTCCGACAAGATCCCACAGGCAAGGATGGCAAGCTCCTGCCCGTGCGTGTTCGGACCTGCACCCTCAAAGGGCTGCTCGCAGCCATCGGTTACATCGATCTGGTTGGACGCAATAATGCCCTGGCAGCACAGAATGTCCTCCTGGCCGGGGTTCACCGTTCACGTGCCATCCCTTCGACGGCTCCCATCTTTCCAGGAGATGCATCACCACAACCGCCTGAGCCACCACCAGCCTTTCCAGGCAACTGGCCGCTGGTCTGGAACGTCCCCTATCGCCGCAACCCGTTCTTCACTGGACGGGAAGCCCTGCTCACGAGCTTGCATGAGCAGTTGACCGGAAAGAAGGCCGTGGCTCTCACCCAAACGCTGGCGATCCATGGGCTAGGAGGCATCGGCAAAACGCAAACCGCGGTGGAGTATGCCTATCGCTACCGGCAAGAGTACCAGGCGGTCCTGTGGGTTCGAGCGGCTGCGCAGGATACCCTCATGTCCGACTACGTGACCATCGCAGGTCTGTTGCATCTTCCCGAGAAGGACGAGCAGGACCAGACCAGGATGGTCGAGGCGGTGAAGCAGTGGCTCGCGAGACAGAAGGACTGGTTTCTCATCCTGGACAATGCCGATGATCTGGAGATCATCCCCGACTACCTGCCAGCGGGAGAGAACGGGCACATTCTGCTATCACATAAGTGTGCCCGCTTGCTCTGCTGTCAAGAAGATTCTCACGAGTGATTCCCCCCAACTCGAGAGAAGGCGGCATGAGGGTGACGATGTGGTCGATGGGAGGTACAATAGAGCAGGAATTCTTAGGAGCCAGACAACCGTCCTGTTCCTCCGGCTCGATACCGGAACCCTTGAGGAGGCAACCACCGATGAACGAACAGCATCGCACACCTGGTCGATACGGGAGAGACGAGATAGAGACAAGCCAGCTCGAAAGCTGGCCCAATCCTCATGCCGAGAGAGATTATGTTGTGCACCTGGAGATACCAGAGTTCACCTGCCTCTGTCCCCAATCCGGCTTTCCCGATTTTGCCACGATCAGCATTGACTATGTGCCAGATCAGCAGATCGTCGAACTGAAGAGTTTGAAGCTCTATATCAACCACTATCGTCAGCGGCAGATCAGCCACGAGGCAGCGACCAACACGATCCTCAACGACTTGCTCGCCTTGCTCGCCCCACGCTGGATGCGTGTGGTGGCTGACTTCAACGTGCGTGGCAATATCAAGACGATCATCTTCGCCGAGCACACCACCTCTGACTACCAGGGACCACGCCCAGAGTACAGGCGATATCTGCCCGGCGTAGGACTCTAAACAGGCTCACGTTCAGCCGCTGCCTCTCGCAAGTGGATCGGACTGAAATTCGTCCGGTAGTCGTACATATCGAGCTGTTCTCGTCGCTTCAAAAATCCCACGATCCAGTAGGTAAAGGGGGTGGCAACCACTTCATACAGCACTTTGAACAGCCATTGGGTGAGGATAGCCGTGAGGATCAATTGAGAGGGAATGAGGCCCCAAAAAGCGATGCTGATGAAGATCAGGGTGTCCAGCCCCTCGCCTACAAGCGTCGAGCCAATGGTACGGGTCCACAACCAGCGTCCTTTGGTGGCGATCTTTAACTTGGCCAGCACAAAGGAATTGGCAAATTCACCCACCAGGTAGGCCGTAAATGAAGCGAGGAGTAAGCGAGGAGTGAAGCCAAGAATGGTCTCATAAGCTGCCTGCTGATGCCAAAAAGGGGCCGTAGGGGCCAGTCCACCGAGGGAAAAGGCGATGACCGCCAGCCCGTTACACGCAAACCCGAGCCAGATGACTCGCCTGGCTGCTCCATAGCCATAGACCTCGGTGAGTACATCCCCAAACAGGTAGCTCAGGGGAAAGACGATAATCCCAGCGGGGACCAAGAATCCTACCAGCAAAATCAGCTTGACCGCGATAATATTGGCGGTGATGAGACACGTGACAAAGACCGCGGCAATGACGACAAACCAGAACGACACTTTCAAGCGAGACCCTCCTTCTCTGCGTCATCTCTCGAACGATCAAGAAGTGTACTTTCTGCAAGGTATTATCAGGGAGTCAGGCCACTCGCCGTTTTTGCACATATAGAACTGGACCGGGGCATCACAGGCTCACACCCTGGTCTGTCACGTTCGAGCACGGTTGCACTTCTGCACCGGTTCGATGTCTCAATTCCTTCCGACCCTCTCAACTTGCCTTCGGAGTGACAAAGCCCTCATAGCCACTCGGCGTAGGGGTGCTTTGGGGTGCGCTCTGTCCTTTCAGATTGGGAGTAGCGACAAACCACTTCCCCTTAAACCCCTCTCCATTGGTCTGACCAGGAGCGGTATCTTTCGAGTACGTATAGAGCGGATGTCCATTATACTCGACCTGTTTGCCATTCGCATCTGTCACAACCCTCAACGTACCCGAGAGGGGGGATGCGCTGGTGGGCAACCCAGTGCCCGTGAAGAACAGCGGTGGCCAGATCCCTGCACACGTCCCCGTGCAGGCAGCTTTCGTCGCTGTATCAGCCGTAAAGTAGTACAATGTCAAGCCCTGGGCATTCGTGAGGATGGTCTCGGAGGCACCCTTCACCGTCGCCTGGGCAGTCTTCACAAGAGGTGTTGAACTAATGGGAGCCGTAGTGGGAGTCGTCCCGCTACTACTAGAACCTGTCGAACTGGAGCTACCACACGCCATGACAAGCAGAGCCATGAAAAGAATACTTGCGAACTGAAGCGTATGTTTGAGAGATAGCATCTGTGGTGTTCTCCTCTCGTATCGAAATCAAAGCCTAATTCACCTCGTCATTACATACGTCAGGAGGTTACGCTGACTCTCATACTCGACTAGGAACAGCATCGGAGCCATCTGGCACATCTGGTCAGGCATGGCGAGTTGCGCCTACTTATTGGCTTTCCCGTAGGGTTCATCAGGGCTTCTGGCCACTTATCCAGACTGCTCATCTGGAATGGGACACCCGACGTTCTCCATGCTCAAGCGAGGTAGATTAGTCCCACTCTAGATCAGTGCAAAACACAGTGGCCAGAAACCCTGTTCATTCGAATCTGACGAGAAGACCAAGAGGTTCCTCGTCCAGTTCTACATGTGCAAAAACGGCGAGTGGCCTGACTCCCTGATTATGCCACAGGGAGTTCCCTCCCTGGGCGAGGAGGAACTGGCTGGCAAGTAACTACACCGCATTACGAAACAAATGCCCTGGTTGGAGGGTCTGCGAGCGTCTGCGCGAGAGCGTTCAGCACTCATAGTGCTGACAGTGATTTTGACAGTAACAACGTCGGGGAAAGACAGAAGAAGACGGATGAGGACGGAGAGAAAATCGGCGTTGTAAGCGCCCTGGCATCTCCCAATACTGCTCAAAACGGGCTGTCATCAAATTGTCATCTTGCTGTGCTCGTCTGCTCGCTGTTTACAAAAAGCTGCGGTGCTCCCATCTAGAGACAGAGCGCTTGCCATCTCTCTTCTCGTGTTTATCTCTTCTCTTCGACTCGGATAGGCAGTCCCTTGCTTCTCTTGAGCTATGGTATAATGCTTGTGTTTCAGGTGAGTTGGCTGTGATAGTTAAGGGAGCTAAAGTGATCTGAAAATCTCTCTTGAAGGTTGTAAAAAAGTAAGGAGTCTCTATGAAAGCTGCTATATATGATGACCAAGAAGGCCAGGAGGATGGTCAAGGGGATGTCTCTAAAGATGAAAAGAATGTTCGTAAGTTTCCGTTTAGGGCTTCGTATGAGCGTTTTGCTAAAGTCGGAGG
>WNFY01004976.1_pt1 | contig 12088 bp, 11 predicted proteins | sample 5400091 | NCBI WGS metagenome assembly WNFY01 (sample SAMN13153364, study PRJNA577476) | soil metagenome | isolation source: 60 cm soil or saprolite under grassland replicate 1 | place: USA:California | collected 2016-06-15 | reverse complement strand
GCAGCACGACCCGCTGCCTGGCCTCGAGCCACTCGACTGCGACGCCGTCGTCATGGCCTCGCGGGATATCGTGGCCGGGTATGCGACCGGCGGCTGCGACGGCGTGGCCGCAGCGGTCCGCGGGCCGCCGCGCCGGGTTCGGAGGCCGTCCTGTTCGAGCAGATGTGGCGCTCCCGCCACGCTGTCGCCAATCGGGCGCTGCTGACCGCCGGGAAGCTGCATCCGGACAAGAAGATCGCGAAAGCCGCGCGGGCGGCCTTGGTGAAGGCAAACTCGGTCAGGAACTCGGCCAGGAGCCGCTGACCGGCCCGCTGTTGGCAGACGCGAGCCGCGGCGGCGCCGCAGAGAGGAGCCTGAGTTGCGGGTCAGCCTGGTCGGTGTGAGCTGCGTGGGCACCACGACGGCCGGCAGGCTCCTCGCCGGCCGGCGGGGCTGGCCCTTCTTCGACCTCGACGAGGAGATCGAACGGCACTTCGGGGTCTCCATCGAGCGGCTTCAGGCCAGGTTCCTTACCGGTTACTCCTACCGGAAGGAATGCGCCGTGGTGCTGGAGCGCATCGCGACCGCCAACCCGGACTGCGTCTCGCTGCCGCCCAGCGGCCTGCGAGACGCCTTCCTGCGGGTCATCCGGCGCGTGCCCTGCGTGACCGTGGCCGTCCACGACACGCCGGAGAGCATTCTGGAGCGGATCACCTTCTATGACATCGACTCGCGGCCCATAGATAAGCACCTCACCGACGAGGAGCGAGCCCTTCAGCTTAAGGAGATCAAGGCCGACATCTCCTATTTCAAGCGGTCGTATGAGCGGGCCGACCTGCATGTCACCATCACTGGCCTTGGTCCCGAGGCCAGCGCGGCAGCCATCGACGCCCGGCTGGGCGGTAGCTAGCGCCGTGCGGATGCGCCAGCTGCAGGCGGGGCTCGCCTCGCTAGGGTAGTGGCCATGTCGCCCCTATCCCGCCGCTCCCGCCGCCGGAAGGTGAAGAAAGGCTCCCGGCGCTCGCCGGGGCCAGCGGACAAAGGCTCCCGGCGCTCGTCGTGGCCGACGGCGTCTTCGCTGGAAGAGCGCATCGACCTGATCATGGACCGGGTGGAGCAAGCTGGTGACGATCACGCCGAGCGGGCCGCCGCCCTGGAGGAGTACCTGGCACTGGCGCGCGCCCACGAGGACGAGACGTGGTTCGATGCCGCGGCCTGGAGTGAGGACCTTGCCGACAGCTACTTGGCGCTCGGGCGGGTCGACGACGCGGTCCGGACCATCGGCGACGCCACCCGCCGCGGCTACGCTGAGGGCGCCGAGATGCTGTGCGAACTGGCCGGGAAGCTGATGCGCTCGGGACACGAGCCGCAGGCCAGGCCGCTGTGGCAGCAGGCTCGCGCCGATTACCCCGATGACGTCTGGGTCTATGTACAGGCGGGCATCGAGTACGGCGACCTCGGCGACCACGCCGAGGCCATGGAATGGCTGACCACCGGGCTGGAACTGGCGCTGCGCACCGGTGACCCGGAGGGCGCCCTGGAGCAGTTGCGCCCGCTGCGCGCGTCCTGCCTGGCCGCGCTCGGGTGGTCGGCCGACGAGATTCAGCAGCACGCGGCCCAGGGGGAGCACACGTGAGCGGTAAGAGGCCGGCGCTGGAGGCTCTGTCCGCGGCCGAGAAAGCCGCCGTGCTCGATGAACTGCTCGCTGCCCGGCCGGACCTGCGTGAGCCGGCCGAAGCCTACGCCGCCCAGGTCATGACCGACGCCGACCGGGTGGCTGTCGCCGATGATGTCAAAAGCGCCCTGCAGGGCCGGGACATCGAGGAACTGAACATCCGGGCCGGCCATCGGCCGGGCCGAGGCTACGTCCATCCGGCTGAAGCCGCCGACGAGATCCTGGACGAGGCCCTGCAGCCCTTCCTCGACGACCTTCACCGCCTGGCTGGCCTCGGCATGCGATCCGCAACCGCCGAACTTGCGGCGGGCATCCTGCTCGGCCTGTACAACTGCCGCCACGGCACCTCCGAGACGCTGCTGGAGTACGCCCCGGACTACGCGGCCGAGCGCGCGTCAGGTGTGGTGCGCGACTGCGCGAGGTTCGGCATCGAGCTACCCGCCGTCGAGCTCCTTGACCTCATGCCTGAGTGGAGCGCCCTGCTGCGTTGACCCCCGGGCGAACTCAATGCCGCCGGAGAGGGCAGATCGTATGCTGCGGGCGCTCAGGCGGCGCTGCGCAGGACCGACGCTGAGGATTCTGGTCATCGGTGTGGAAGGGGCGGAGCCGACGCCAAGTGTGCATCCCAGCCGAGAGCCTGTGGAGCCGACCGGGGTGCAGTTCCCGGGCCTGCAGCACACCGCCGGCGAGGCGGCGCTCGGTCTCCGGCACGGCGGCCGCGGGGACGGACTCGGCCCGGCATGCGGCCGTGCGAGCGGCGACGAAGTCGTCCGGGGTGAGGGCCGTCCAGTCCGGACATGCGTGTTGTCAGCGACCGCGGCGTTTACCCGGGCGGGGACGCCGCCGGGGAGCGTTCCGGACGGTGCGCGGCCGGAATGGCGCGCGCAGGATCGGCTCGGCGACGAGGACCCGGAAGTCCTCGAGCGTCTCGCGCGCCGGGTAGCCGGAGTCACGCACGGCGCGGACCGCATCCTCACGCTGGGAGCGGGGCAGCTCCTCGAGCTGCTCGCGTACCGCGCCGGGCCCTGCGATCTCTAGCAATTCCAGGATGCTTCCGGCCATCAGCCAGGCGGCCTCCGCCGGGCTCACCTCGTCAGGCCTGCGGTCGTGTTTTTCCGCGAGCAGGGCGACCGGCCCGAGCTCCGGGTCGCGCAGCAGGCTGGCCAGCAGCTCGTCTCCCTCCGGGACGGCGTTGACGAGGGTCTTCAGCAACGCGACCCGCCGGGAGAGGAACGAGCAGTCGCGGATCGCCTGCACGAGCGGGTCCAGCGAGCCGCCGTGGGCGGCCCGCCAGACGCTGATCTCCTCCGCCGTGGTCTCGGGCGTGTAATGCTCGGCGACCGTGCCGAGCACCTCGGCGGGCGACCCGCCGACTAGCTCGCCCACGAGCCCTGCCTCCCGGCCCTCGGCCAGCATGCGCTGCCGCATCGCGCGGGTGCCCAGCGGCGTGAGGCTCACCATGCGCCCGGGCTCGGCCAGCCGCTTCCGCAGCGCGGCGGCCCGCTCGTCGCTGAACGGCCGGTCCGCCATGTCGAACCCCTCGTCCAGGTCTTCAGCGAACACCGCGCTGGCTACGCCATGCGTCGAGGTCACCGCGCCAAGCGCCTCGAACGCGTCGAAGATGTGCTCCACGTCGTTGTCTACCCGACCGTGCAGGCCCGTCTGGGAAGGCGGGCTGAGGGAGTCGACGTCGAAGTGTGCCCGGACCGTTTCCCAGACCGGCTCGGCGAGCCGGGCCATCGGAACCGGTTCGTCCATGCTGTAGATGGCGGCCAGCACGTCGGGCACGATCACGTCGTACAGGAGCCGCACCGGCGAGGGCGGCTCGTCCGCCCAGAGGGGACGGCAGACGGCGTCGCCGAGATCGAACGCCGCCTCGAACGCGCGCTGCCACAGGGCCCCGGCATCGGCCAGCACCGGCCGCGCCTTCGCCACCGGCACCAGGCGCGTGCCCTGCTTGCGGACCAGGCGCGCCTTTTTCGCCCAGTTCACGATCAGGTCCAGGCCCGGGAGCTCGGCGGCGCTGCGGAACCTCAACCCCTCATCGCCGGTGCCGAGCAGCGCGATCAGCTCCCGGGCATCGGCGGGCCTGATGTTCCCGGCCGGCGTGAGCGCCCGGCCGCTGCGGCCAAGCCATTCCGCGAACGCACGGAGTTGCGCGACTACCTTGCTGCGTCCGGCCGCCGCGGTGAGGTCCTGCGGGGCCGGCAGGCTCACCGGAAGCTGGGCGAATTTCCGCTCCTGGCCCGGAGCGGACCGGCCGAGCTGCCGCTTGAGCACACGCCCCAGCAGATCCTCATCGAGCACCACCCGGCCTTCCCTGACATTATCCAGGAAGGCGGTCAGCGCCGCGGGATCGCCGATGTCCACGCCGCGGTCCCGGGCGGACATCGCCACCGTCTTCGCCATCCCGTACCGCTCCCGGTCGCCGATCGCGTCAGCGAACTGTTTCGCAGCGGCGTCGATGGCGGACTCATTCTCCTGGACGGCGGCGCCGCGCGGGTCGCGCAGCCCGTGAGCGTCCAGGTAGCGCAGCAGGGTCCGTAGCGTCTCGGGCGCGTCCAGCAGATCCTCGTCGGGGGCCGTGACCTTCTCCGGGATCCACTCCAGCAGCGCCCGGCGCACCTGCGCCGGGGTCCAGTAGCCGAGTCGTCCGTCCGAGCTGAAGTGCCGCGAATCCAGCAGGGTCTCGGCCAGCGGGAGCGACATCACCAGGCCATGCGTCTCGGCCCAGGTCCCGCACCGCCTGAGCAGCAGCTCGCGGGCGGCAACGTAGGCATCGGTTTCCTCGATGTCGTAATAGGTACGCACCTGTCAACCCTAGCCACCCGCGCACGCGAAGCCACGGAGCAGGCGCGCAGCGGTCAGACCGCGGCCGGAGGCATGCGGGCTGTGCATAGCCGCCACCGTCCGTTCGAAGTCAGATGAGATTTCCGAACGGATGGCGGTGCTTGTTCCGCGGATCGCGCGGCGGCTCAGCCGCCATGGATGATGTGGCATGCTCGGACGGGTGAGTCCGAAGAGTCGTGGTCGCAAGGTCAAGACGGGCAGGCGGGGGCAGCGTCGGGTCCGGGGGAATGCGGCGCGGGCGTCAGCGGGGGCCGCGACACGGCCGGGTGCTGCCTGGCAGTCACCGTCGCCGGCCCGCAGTGAGTTCGCCGACGCGCTGGCCGGCCAGCTGAAGGTACTGGGTGACCCGGAAAGTGTTCCGTCGGCTTTCCAGGCCGAGGTGGCGACGAGCGTCGTGCTGGGGAACGTGACCGAGGCGGGAACCAAGCAGGGGATCATGCCGGAGACCACCCGCGAGCTGCTGGTCGAGGCAATCCGCCACATGATGGAGGGGCTTGAGCGGCGCACTCCCCCGTACGCGTACCCGGTGCTGCGGGCGCTCGCGGGGCTCGCGCCGCCGGAGGTCGCCGGGTACGCAGCCGAGACCGCCGCGGAGCTGGCGGGGGATCGCGGCGCGCTGCCGGGCGCGGGCGACGGCACCGCCTCGGCCGCAGCGGGAGCGCCTCCGTGGGTCGATGACCTGGCACGCGTCACGCCCGGGGCATGCCACGTCACCGAGGACGAGTTCGGCGAGACGCTCGCGGTGCTGTGCGAGTTCAGCTACCGGGGAGGGACGGGGCCGCATTGCGTCTTCGGGGTGATCGACAGGGCGTGGCACAGCGCGGTCACCACGCTGGTGGTCGCGGATGAGCCAGGAGACAAGCAACTGGGCCGGATGGAGAAGGACGCGCGGCGCCACGGCAGCAAGGTCCGCGAGGTCAGCCCCGCCGAAGCCGGGAGGCTGCTGCGGGATGCGATCGCGTCGTTCTGGAAATACGGGGCGGCACCGGGCACGGACCGCGGCGAAAGGTACGGCCTGCTGTGCTCGAGCCTGGCGATCGCGAGCGCCCGTGCGGCGGTGCTGGCTCCGGGCGCGGCGGTCACGGACGCGGCGGCGGAGCGGTGGCCGGCCGAGGCGCGGCGGGCGCTGGTCGAGGAGTTCCTGGCGTCACCGCAGGCGGCGGAGCTGCGGGACCCGATCGCGCGCAAGGTGCCGCACATGCTGGCCATGTGCTGCGTCGGGCACCTCGGGTGCGAGCCGGCACTGATCGGGCCGTCGGTGCTGGAGCGGGTCCTGGTGGACGCGCTGCCGAGGGCGGCGATCGCGCCGGACCGGTTCGGCAAGGCCGTGCCGCAGGCCGTGCGGGCCTGGACCGACTGGCTCGCGGAACGGAACAAGCTGGCAGACAGGTCCCGGCGGCGACTGGGGTTCAGCCTGCGGGCGGCGCTGGTCCGGTTCCCCGACGCGTGGTACGGGCCCGCGGCGCATCCGCTGCGCCGGTACCTGGAGGACCTCAGCGACGAGGACGCGAGCACTGGCAACGTCGTGAACGCGGTCATCGAACGGCGGGTGTTCGCGGTGCCGCTGCCGATCGAGCGGGTCGACGGGCTCGCAGAGCAAAGCGACGGGTCGCGGCGCGAGGCCAGCGAACTGGACGCGGCCGTCCAGAGCGACCGGACCCTGATCACGGTGATGGAGGCGAGCGCGCGCGGGGTGCCGCAGCAGCGGTTCCCGTCCTTCGTCACCGTCGTGCTGCAGCTATGGGACGGCGACCCGCCAGAGGTGTGGGAGGCAGCGCGGCGGCTGCGCGACGCAGGACCGCGGGACCGGGTGCTGGATCGGCTGGCGCGGACCTGGGACTCGCACAGGGGCGATGACGAGAGGTATGCCGCGGCGCTGAAGACACTGTGACGGCCCACCCAGGGAAACTGGGCTGACCTCCCGGATAGCCCTTCCGGCTCTTTCGGTCCACACCGTGGGCGCCCAGGGTCTTTTCGAACTGAGTCACCATCGCTCGTTCGGTATCTGGATCGTGCCCGGCCGCAGCGGCGGGGCGACGCGTCGCGGCAAGGTGCCCGGTCCGCAGCACCTGGGGCCCGCCCGGCCAGCCAGGCGGCATGATGGTGCTGTGCACCCCTGGAAGCGACGGCTGTCCGATGACGAGCGTTCCGTCCTGCTGTCCGAGTTGCTCCTGCGGCACCCTGAGCTGGTCGCCGAGGTGGAGGAGATCACGTCCACGCTGCTGGTCGTGGAAGACGATCAGGAGCTCGCCGACGAGATCACGGCCAAGCTGCGGGCGCTACGCGCGAGCGGGCCGGTGTCGGTCGATACGGGGCGGGGACGGGTCCTGGATGTCCTCCAGCCGTACATCGATGACCTCACCCGGCGGAAGGAACGCGGCGCCCGGCGAGCGGCCGCGGATATCGCGACCGCCATCCTGCTCGGATTGTACGAATGCCGCGAGGACACCGACGAAGATATGCTGCTTGTCCGGATGGGCCTGCCCGGGGCGGCAGACGACCTTGCACGCATCGTGTACGCGAAGGTGAAGCCACTGCACCCCTCTTTGCCCTCGCTGGCGGACGAGTGCCCCGAGTGGGAGTGGTACGAGGAGAGCTGGAACCCGTACTGTTGAGCCACTTGCGCGCTGGCGTGCTCTTCGTCTCAGTTCCCGTCTCGTTCATGTCCGTCTGCGGGAGTCCGCTAGCGGCCAAGTGATGTCCTGGATCAGGCGAATGACACTCTAGGCGGACGCCTGCGGACAAGCGTCCTTAGAACTGAAAAGCGTAAGGTCGTTAGACCACACCTGTGACCACCGTCCGGCTCCCGTGACCGTGATTGTGACCAAGACACCTCGCAACGAGCCGGACATGGTGAGACAGGTTGAGACCGCAAGGCATCCTCGGCTGAGGCCAGCATGGATGTGTGCGACGGGCCGGGACGGGCTGGGACGGCGATCGGCTTGCTCATAACCCAGAGGTCGCGGGTTCAAATCCCTCCCGCTACCAAGGGGTTACCGACAGAACTGCCGGTGTCGTACCGACAGAACTGCTTCGGTGACCTGTTTCTGAGTATCGCGCGGGGGTCTGACAATGGTCCGTGTCGCCGTGTGAACTGGTTCAGGCGTCTCCGGTGGCCTGTTGCCGGGCTGTCGGCCGGCGCGGGGCGTGCTTTGCCCGGCTGGGTGAAGATGAACGGTGGCGCCTGGGGTGTGCGCTGGTCGGCCGTCTGGGAGGTAGTCGCGCAGGCTGGCCCGCCGCCGCCGTGCCCGCCGGGTGATGCGAGCCTTGCCGCGGCCGGTCGGGGCCCGCCAGGCGCGGATCTTGCGCACGTTGGCGGCCGCCCGCAGCAGCGCGGTGAAGACCGGCTGGGGGGCGATGCCGCGGACGCGGCGTCGGGCGGGCTGGGCCAGGGCTTCGTGAGCAGTATCTTTGACCAGGCCGTTGAGGCCTTCGATGGTGTTCCGCAAGGTGGCGTAGGACTCGCGCCAGGCCGGGCTGCCGTAGGGCAGGTCCTGGCGGTAGCGGGCGCCGATGTCCGGGGCGATGGTGATCGCGGTCTGGCGGCAGATCCTGGGCGGTTCGGGCGGTGGCTGGAGTACCTTGGCGCGCCCGTCGCGGGGTGTCAGCGAGGCCTGGGGCGGCGGGCAGGTCAGCCCTGGGTGCTTGCCCGTGGCCGGGCAGGACAGGCGCTGGTAGCCGTCGGCGTCTGGGCCGTCCTTGTGCTTGAGCTGGTAGGGGCGGCGGGCGGCGATCTGCTGGTCGTACAGGTCGCGGGTGATGGCGTGGTCGCGCAGGCGGGTGGCAGGCGGTGATCAGCGGTTCGGGCAGGGCGGGGCAGTACCAGCTGCCCTCGGCCAGGATGGCGCCGCCGGTATGGGCCTGGATGCCGGGCTGGCCGATCCGGTAGTCCATGACCGGCCGGCAGCCGAGGGCGCGTGCTGGCAGCTGGAATCGCCCGGGTAGCGCAGCGGTATAAGCACGGTCATGGCCCAGCCGGCCGGCCTTGTGCCCGCGGGCGGAGACAGAGGCCAGGACCCGGGCGCCGGTGCCGCCGGGGTCTTGTCCGGGCCGGGCCAGCGCCAGGCCGATGGCGAGATCCGGATGCGCGGGCGGTGCGCCTGGCGGCCGGGCCGTGGTGGCGATGGCGGCCTCCGGGGCCCAGGAGATCTTCCGCAGCGGCTTGCCCCTGTCGTCTTCGCGCTCGCGGTGATCGCCTTCCCGGACGTACCAGCCGCCGTCGGGGTCGCTGGCGCACAGGCCGGTGCGCCTGGACGGGCCGCGGGAGAACAGCGGGACCGGGGTGGCGTCCAGGCCCGCCGAGCCGTCGGACGCCGCGCGTTCGGCGCCGGTGAGGGCGGAGACGCTGGCCTCCCGCAGCGCGTTGATGAACGCCTCGAGCCGGCTGCGGGCAGCTTCGGCCTGGCCGGGGGTCATCGGCCTGGTGCGGGCCTTGAGGTCCTGCTCGGCCAGGCGGCGGTTCTCCGGCAGCGCCGAGGGGTCCATGACCGGGCAGATGGCGCCGAAGCAGTAGCGGACCCGGCGGTAGGCGGCCAGGAACGCCAGCTGGGTGGTGATAGCGCCGGTGACGCCGGGCATGCGGCGGGACGTGCCGCTGATCTGGCAGAACAGCAGCCGGGTGACCTCGGTTAGGAACAGCGGCCGGTCGTCCAGGGCCAGGGACAACAGCGCGGTGAGCACCGCGCGCACCGGCAGCGGGCGGGGCCGCCCGGTGCGGTGGGCCGGCGCGGCCTCGATGACCGGGGCCTTGCCGCTGCGGTCGATGAGCCCGGCGGCGAAGGCCACCGTCTCGTCGCTGATGCCGCCTGCGGCGGGCAGGGTCAGGCCCTCGCCGCTCACCGCAGGGTCTCCGCCCGCCAGCGGGCCCGCAAGGCGCCCTTGGAGGAGCTGATGCCCGGGACGTGGCGGGCGTAGCGGGCCAGCGACCCGGCCTCAGCGATGCCGGTGATGGCCAGCAGCACCGGGACCGGGGTGCCCCCGGCCAGGTGACCGCAAATGAAGGTAGACCGGGCGCGGCGCAGTGACAGGGCAGCCGCGGCCGGGTCGGCCGCCAGGCCCCGGGCGAAACTGGTGACGAAGTTCTTATAAGCGCGGTCGGCCGGGCCGGGGCGGAATACATGGGAGCTGCCCGCCCGGCGGGCCAGCTCGCCTGCCCGGCCGGCATAGCGCGAGGTAACCGGCACTACCCGCGCGGCCGGACCGCTGACACGGACCATCACCTGGCGGCCGTGCCGGAAGATCTCATCGCCGCGCAGCGCCACCACCTCGCCGGGCCGCAGCCCCGCGCCGATGCCGAACACCACCATCGCCAGCGCCGAGGCGCGTTTCGCCGGGTCGCGCTGCGCTGCTGCGACCGCGGCCAGCTCTGCCCGCTCCGCCGGCGAGTACGGCGCCGGCGCCCTCGCGCCCGGGAACGGCGTCGCCCGCTGCCCCGGCGGCCCGTGCCTCGCTTCGGCGAGCCGGTACAACGCCGACCGGTACGTGCCCCGGGTCGCCGGCGTCCGGCCCGCCAGGCCGGCCACGCAGAACGCCTCGATCACGTCATAGTCCAGCAGGAACTCCCAGCCGGGCGGGACCCCGCGGGCATCAGCGAACCGGGACAGCCCCCGCAGCGCGGTGGCGGTCATCGCCTGCCGCCGCGGGCCCGCCGCACGGCCGGCGCGCGCTGGCACCAGCTCGCCCATAACTGCCCTCTCGCCCCGGCATCCCCGGGGACCTCTCTTCAAACGTATACGTTTAAAGCACGGGCGCGCCGGAGACACGCCGGCCCGTCGCCGGCTATCCGCAGCACATCTGCGGGATCCTGGCCACGGAGAACAGATGCCACCACCAGACCCCAGCGCAGACCAGGCCAGGGCAGCGATCCAGGCGGCCCTCGGCCAGATCGGCTTCTGCCTGCCCGGCACCATCACCATCCGCCGTGCCCGGTGCGGCAAGCCCCGCTGCGCCTGCGCGGCCGACCCGCCATCCCTGCACGGCCCCTACATCCAGTGGACCCGCACCGTCAAAGGCAAGACCGTCACCCGGCTGCTCACCCCGGCCCAGTACCAGGCCTACGCGCCCTGGTTCGGCAACGCCCGGCGGCTCCGCGCGCTGACCGCCGAACTGCAAGCACTATCCCTGAAGATTATTTAAAAGTCCTCAGTTTGATAGCGGCTCCCGCATCATGCGCAATCGTAATTAAATAGACTCTCTACGCTTCGGCGCGCCTGCCGGGGCAACGGCTTCTCCATCCGATAGAAGGGATGTGCTACCAAACCTTTCACGAACGGAGAAGCCGTTGCGCTATGATCGTATGTCAGGCCTTGACTCAGAGCAACTCGACGAACTGGTATGGCGCATCGAAGATCAGCTTGAAGAGCCGTGGAATAAAGGAATCGGGCGTCCGAAGGACCTTACTCTGCGGGAAGCCGCCGTCGTGGCATGCGGCTATATGCGACAGAACATAACGCAGGAAGTCTGGGCGGAAATATTCGATACGTCGCAGCCGGTAATCTCTGGAATAATCGCGAAGTTCACGCCGCTTATCGAGGCGTCCACCGAAGAGGACCGGCCGACCGTCGACGAGGCAAAGGAAGCTGCGGCCCGCGAGCAGACGGTGCTGGTAGACGGCTTCCTGGCGCCCACCTGGTCCTGGCGCGATACACCAGAACTGTGGTCGGGAAAACATAAGACGACCGGCTTTAACGGCCAGGTCATCGCGAACCTCCGAGGCGATCTCCTCTTCGTGTCTGAGCCGATTACCGGGCATAATCACGACATGACAGCCCTCGCTGAGACGGAGACTGCAGATATCATTGCGGCCGCCTACAGCGGGATCGGCGACAAAGGCTATCAGGGCTCGGACTTCATTACCCCGTTTAAGAAGCCGCAAGGCGGGGAGTTGCTTGATTGGCAGAAGGAATTCAACGTCCAGATAAACAAGCTGCGCGCCCCTGTCGAGCGCGCGATTGCTCATCTCAAATCCTGGCGTATTCTTCATACCGATTACCGGCGGCCGCTCCGCACATACGTCATGTCCTATCGGGCGGCTGTAGGACTGTACTTCTTTAAACTGAATTTTGAATAAGCTTCCCTGGAGGAAATGGCCAGGGCCGAAGACTGGGCCACGATCACCCCCGGCACGCAGGCCCCGCCCCGCACCAAGCTCGCCCGGGTCCCGAACCACCCCATACCACCCAAAACGCCGGGAGATCAGCCCGCTTAACCCGGGAACCGCGCACCGCCAGCGACACGTAACCCGTGGTCAGCCAGTTCTGTCGTTGGCCCACCCGAAGGTTTTCACGTTTGACCTGCACTTATTTTCACGTAGTAATAGGACAACGCGCTAGGGGCGGTTGTCCGGTGGTGATGTCGTTGATACAGGAACGTCCTCCTGGGGCCGCTTATCTGGTGGTCAGGGCGTACGCGATCGGACACTATGGAAGGGTGGCGACTGGCGGCTTCGTAGGTCAGGTTCAGGAGGGGGTGTCCGCGGTGGCTCGTGCGGTGGCGCGGAGCCGGTCCCCTGCGCCTTCCGCATAGGACGGGCGATGCCTCAGCGGTTTCTCGTGCGCTGGTAGGTGGTGTGTCGGCCCTGTCCGC
>WNFY01007247.1_pt1 | contig 12092 bp, 8 predicted proteins | sample 5400091 | NCBI WGS metagenome assembly WNFY01 (sample SAMN13153364, study PRJNA577476) | soil metagenome | isolation source: 60 cm soil or saprolite under grassland replicate 1 | place: USA:California | collected 2016-06-15 | reverse complement strand
AAGGGCTATTGTTTTATATTTTTAATAGGCCCTTAATAGATGGAGAGGAGGTTCATCTCTATTCCGTCTTATTTGGCTATTTACTCTTATATCCCCCAGAGGGTCTTTTGGCTTTGAATATTAGATAATATAAAAAGGATATTTTGTATTATCTTCAGTCTAAGTATGTCAAATTTATTTGCTTAGATGAATAAAATTAAAAATCAAAATGAAATATGAAAATAATAATGAAAATCAAATGATTAATTAAAAACATATATACATAGTTTTGTTTTTAAAGGGTATAGTCAAAAAAAAAGGCTATGCCCTTTTTTTTGTTTTCATAATTTTAGTTCTTTTCATCTTTTTAGCTAGTTTTTATGCTAGTATTGTGTTGAATTTTGTTAAAGAGTTGCTATGAAATTTATAAATAAATTTTTAAATGTTGTTTGGTTATTATTTAAAAGAATTTTAAATAGATCTAATAGAAACAAAATTATTTTAGTTTTTATTTTAGGTTTTGTTACTAGAGTTTTTGTAAATAATGTTTATAATGTTAATGTGTTTTTGGATTATTTGGATCAAATTTCTCTTATATATTACTTGTTTTTTTCCTTGTTTATTATAATAATTCATGAGTTTGTGGATTATTTTCATATTAACCTTTTTCCATCATTGTCAATTATATAATATAAGAATATTCCATTATAAACTTGAAGATATTAAATTGTCTTCATTGTGTAGTAACAAAATATTCAAAACCTTTATTTCTAGTAATAAAGTTGTTATGTATATTAATGAATCAGAAAATAACGATTCTGGTGTTAGTAATTCAATGGGTCTTCAATCAGGTAATGACGTTGATAGTGATGTTACTGGTTCTGATAATGGAGTTGAAGAAAATACTGTGAGAAGAAGGGAATATGCTGGTAGAAGGGATTATGCAAGGTTATATGATCAGTGAAGAATGGATCAGCGAAGAATGGATAGATTGGAGAGAATGTGAGAACAAAGATCTCAAAATAGAGTAGCATCTGTTAATAGATTGAGAGCGGATGGTATGTTTGATGAGGCTGAAAGATTGATAGAGCAAGGTATGTTAGAAGAGTATAATAGATTGATAATGGAAGGTAGAGTAGAAGAGGGTAATAGAGTGAGAGATTATGTTATATTAAGAAGAAATGGTGTATGAGATAGGTCATTATTACCTAGAAGTAATAGTTTTAATATTAATGCTTTATCTGGTATAGTGACAAATACTTCAAGTAGTGCTGTAGGTTCTGTTTCTGTAGATTTATCAAATAATACTTTACCTCCTGTGTCTAATAGTAATGTATCTCATGTGGGATTAGGAGTTTCTACTTCAAATTTTTCAATGAGTATAAATTCTGTTCAAAATCCTGTAAATACTACTAATAATTCTCATGGTAATAGTAATAATATTGGTGATAATTGTTATAATAATACTGATAATTATTATGCTTCTAATAAAACTAATAATAATTAATGAGTTTTATTATAGTGTTAAGTATGAAAAATAAATTTATCTATATTTACTTATAGTATTGTGTTTAGTAAGTAAAAAAAAAGTATGATGAGTTTATTTTTAAAGTTAAAAAATGTTTTGTTTGAGTTTAATATGTACTTTGTTTATATAATATGAGTATTTCTATATTTATATTATTCTATTTATTTTAGTGATTTTTTACTTTGTGATAGTGGAGAAAATACGGGGGATTTTATCAATACTACAGATGCTTCTAATGTTGAAAATGATAATAATACTCACATTGTTCCTATTGTCCCTAAGCCTAAATTATTAGATAGGATTAGATGTAAAATTACTTGAAAAATAAGCGGTCAGTTCTCAGAGCTTTATACTTCTTATGAAGATTATAAGAAGTCTTGAGATTCTAGTACAATATGGGGGAAAATTAAATCTGATTTTATAAGATCTCGTAATATTGAAAATCGTGTTTTACCTGATAGAGGCTTATCTGATGGTGAAAAACTTATGAGAGATATAAGAAGTTCTCGTAATCAAGCTAATATAAGTCGTCAAAGACGTATTAATGATATGTTTAGACGTAGATAAAAAAAATTATACCATTTTTATCTAAATTTTAAAATTTAATTTAGTATTGTGTTGAAATAAAATTTTAATGAATATAAAAATGAATATGAATATGAATATAAAATATTACATAGAAATTTTAAGTAATAAAACATATATGTTTTTATTATATATAGTTAATAATCGTATATTGTTGCATTTTTTTATAGTGGTTTTATATTTACTTTTTGCAACTGAAGTAGTATTATGTGATGATATGATTCTACAGGTCGAGCTACTTGAAGTTATACAGTTAATGATTCTGTGTATAATACACAGAATTATCAACCATACGATATTGGTTTACATAATACTTCACATGGGTATCGTCATGAACTTAGTGGACATTCGGCTCCTGTAGAGTTAGACGGAAGAGTGGTTAGTGGTCATTATCACGATAATTATACACAATACAGCCAACCTAATAGTGAATTTAGTGATTCTACTCAATTAGGTATAATAGAACCTACTAGATCAGAAATTGTAAATGCAGGTTATTATCAAGGAGGTCCTTACTTTGTAACAGAAAATTATTCTTCTACTAGAAGATGTCTTTATAATAAAATTAAAAGACATCTTGCTAAGAAGAATGAGGAGTATTTACGTGAGAGAGAGGGTACTGAAAAACTTATGAGAGATATAAGAAGTTCTCGTAATCAAGCTAATATGCATAGTCAAAGACGTATTAAAGATATGTTTAATGATACACATAAAAGTGTTAAAGTTAGACGATTTGATTAATTATGTTATGTAGGTTATCTAATTCCTTTTAATTAGTATTGTGTTGAATTTTGTTTTTTTTATTGTTTTACTATGAAATATTTCTATAAAAAAGTAAACTTAAATGTAAAAACTTTTTTTTATAATAATTTTTATTATAAAAAGAATGATTATAAAGAATTTAGTAATAATATTGAGTCATTGATTAAGCTATTTGGTTATAGTAAAACAGAGATTAAGTTGCATAAAAGAATTAATATTATTAATTCTTTTAATGTATGTTTAAAGGAGTATATAGCTAATTCAGCAATACGTTTTATTAAGCCCTTAGACAATAAAAGTAAAGAACTTAATAAAAGTAAAGAACTTAATAAATTAATTAATGTAAATCGTAATAATATTTTTAACAAAAAATATTAAAACAATTTTATTATTACTTTTATTAAGTATCTCAAAAGCAAAAGGGTTTATCTAGTTCCTTTAAACTAGTATTGTGTTATATATATATAGATAAATATAATGATGAAGTTTAAAAGATTTTATAGTAGTAAAAATGCTCAATGATTAAGACCCAGAATTAAATCATTGTATTTCGATCCTTATAGATTTAGTTTAGAAAGTTTTATTGATGTTATATTAAATAATTTTAAACCTGGAGTTTCTTATTCACTATTATTTAAATTAAAGTATATAGATAATAATGGTGTTAAGTATGGTATGTCATCTAAACAAAGACCTTTTAAAATGTTACAAGACAATAATAAAGAATCTATAGTAAGTTTATATGACGATATGGTTAATTTATTTGATATTTTTGTAGATAGGTACAATGTTGATGATATTGAATTAATTCAGGTATTATATATAGTAGTTAAAGATATACCTGAATTAAAATTAAAAAATATAAATAATATAAGGCTTAATAAACTATTCTTTAAAATTAAGGATACTAGAAATAAGTTTAGTTCTAAATCTTTACCTTTGACGACTAATGTTGCTTATTATGGTAAATTATTATTATCAAATGTAGCTTTACATTATTTAAGTATAATCAATGAGTATAATAAATCGTTAATTGATATAAATGATATAGATTCTATGTATTTATATCAAGAATCTTATATTATTCTTAATTATAAAATTAAGAATAATGTTTATGAAAGAAGAGTATATAGTGTTAAATCGGGTATGCTATATTACATAGCAATTGATAGTATTATAGATAATAACACTTTTTCAAGAACTATAAATCAAACTACTACTGTTATAAGTAATGATAAAATTATTAAAATATCTAGTAATAAGGAATTGCAATCTATGAAATATAATCAACAAGTATATAAAGCATCTTCTAATCCTTTTATAGGAAGTATAGATTTGGAGACATATGTTGATAAAGATGGTTATGCTAAAGTATATGCATTAGGATTTTATACTAAAGTAGAGGCTGAAATAGGTAAGAGTCCTAATACTTTTTATTTAGAAAATAATATAAGTTCATCTGAGTTAGTGCTAAAGTGTATAGATAGTATGTTAACTAGTAAATATAATAATTATACTTTTTATGCTCATAATTTAGGAGGATTTGATAGTATATTTATTCTTAACATATTAAAAACTGCAAATGTTAATCTAGGTTTTGATTATTATAAGTTAGATTATATTTTTAGGGATAATAAATTATTAAAGTTAGAAATAAAAGTAGAAATTGATAGTAATACACCTAAAGAATCCGGATATTATAAAATTACTCTTATTGATTCTTATAATTTATTAAGAAGTAGCCTTTATAATTTGTCTCGTGCATTTGAGTTAAGTATTATTAAAGGATATTTCCCACATAAATTTGTTAATATAGATACTATAAATTATGTTGGAAATACTCCATCTTTAGAATATTGAAATGAAGTTAGTTCAGAAGAATATAAAAAATTTTATAGTAAAACTTGAAGTGTTAAAAATGAATGTATAAAATATTTAAATAAAGATTTAATAAGTCTTTATAAAATTATGGATACATTTAATAAATTTATATATAGAAAATATGGAGTTCAAATGACCAATTGTCTTACAATATCTAGATTAGCTTTAAATATATTCTTGAAAAATTATCTAAAGGATAGTAAAATACCATTGATACCTGAAAGTATTTACAATGATATAAAAAAGGCTTATTTTGGAGGTGTAACTGAGGTATATAAACCTTATGGTAAAGAATTATATTATTATGATGTTAATTCTTTATATCCTTATGTTGCATTAAACTCAATGCCTGGATTAAATTGTAAATATATTGATAATATACATCCTAAGGATATAAATCTTAAAGAATTTTTCGGGTTTTATTATTGTGAGGTAGAAACTAAAAACAATTATTTGGGTTTGTTACCTGTTCATAGTAAATTTGAGTTAATTATGCCTAATGGTAAATGGTGTGGTTGATATTTTTCAGAAGAATTGAAGTTAGCATTTGATAATGGATATAAAATAAAAATTATTAAAGGTTATAATTTCAATAAGGTAAATAATGTATTCGATGAATACGTAAAAGACTTATATGAACTTAAAGCCACTAGTGATGGTTCTATTAAAGCTATTGCTAAAAGTTTATTAAATAATCTTTTAGGTAGATTAGGTTTAAATATTAAGAAGCCTGTAAGTGAAATTGTAGATGATGATAAACTTAATTTGATACATTCAACTAGAGAAGTTTTATCTACTATTAATGTGACGGAGAAAGACTATTTAGTTACTTATTATCCTAGTATATCTAAAAATATATGTGATTCATATGAATTAGATTATATTAAAATTATTAGTAACTATTCTAAAGATATTGAAGTTAATAAAGAATTTAAAGATGCTTCTATAGCTATAGCAGCAGCTGTTACTTCTTATGCTAGGGTTCATATGTCTAAAATAAAATTGGATATTTTAAGCAAAGGAGGTTCAATTTATTATACAGATACAGATAGTATAGTTACAGACATACCTTTGAGTGATAATTTAGTAGGAAAGAATTTAGGTCAATTTAAGTTAGAACATAAAGTAAAAGAAGGTTATTTTATATCATCTAAGACTTATTGTTTAGTAATTTATGATGGTATAGGGGTAGGGTTTATAATGATATCTATTATAATAAAAGCTAAAGGTTTAAATAGCAGTTCCATAACTTTAGAGGATTTTAAAAATATGTATAAAGGTATAAATGTGGTAGGTATTAAACAGAATACTGAAACTAATTATGAAAAAGGCTCTGTAATTATAGGACAAAAAGAGGTTATATTAGATCATAATTCTTATAAGAAACGAGAAAAAGTTTATCAAAATAGTAAATGAGTTGATACTAGACCTTTATCTTATAAGAATAATAATTCTTATAATACTAATGGTACTATAGGTAATAGAGAGTTTAATTCAATAGCTAATAAATATTATTATAAAAATATAAGTAATAATAAAATTTGTACTTGTAATAAAAAACACCAAGTGGTAAATACTAAATTTGATTATACATATTATGTATACTCTGGATTGGTGTTGTTATTAGCTATTTTATATTTTTATATACCATATATCATAGATGTAGTTAACGAATTATATAGTAACTATATACAAGAATTACATAGAATTAAAGGAGATCATATAAGATTTATTATGGAAAATAGAATTACTTGTAATAAAACTATAGAAGAATATTCTTCTATAGATTATAATAAAATTAGTAAATTCGTAGATATAAATAGTGAATGAAGATATGAAATTAAGAATTTACTAAAAAGATATGATATACTATTACCTATATTAAATCAACTTGATATAAATTTTCATTCTATAACGTCTTTATTTAATACTACACCTTATTTAGACAACTCTTCTAATTTGTTAAGCTATATATTTGAGGAACGTCCATTACACTTAGATATTAACGTAAATAATCCTTTAGGAATACAAGGTATTGAATATCATGTTGACCAAGCAATAGATTTGATTAATAAATATATGTTAGAGTATCAACAAGAAAGATTGAATTATGAATCAAATTTATTATATATTTTAATAAATAGATTAACACCTAGTTCATATTAAAAATAATTAGTGTACTTAACACTAAAAAAAAAGCGCAGTAAATATTTACTGCGCTTTTTTTTCTAAACTACGGTTAGCTTAGAAGGTATGAGCTTTCATTTAACTCGCTTGTATCAAAATCAATTGTAGGTAACTTAATACCTAAAACCTTATTTATATCAGGAAATTTAATTATATCAGATGAAATATCTGGTATATATAAAGTTAAATTGGATTGATTAAAACAATCTTTACCATAATGAAACATTATTTGATGTCTAATCTCTTTATCAAAATCTTTTAAATAAGTACCATTAGAATATATTTTCATATATACTAATTTTAATAATCCCATTACATTTTCTATATTATTAGCTGTAACTGCAAAACAATCATGTACTGCAAATATACTTTTTCCATTACAAGTTGTATTTTTATAATATAAATCTGTAAGTAAAGCTAAAGAAGCAGCATCTAAAGAATGTATTAAATTAGGCATTAAAGCACGAATTTGCTTACTAGAACTAAGAACTTCTTTATTAGGTACTTTCATAGTAAATTTATTTTTACTATATGAAAAAGGTCTTAGTTTTATTTCATCTGTAGATACATAACTTTGATTAACTAAAACACCAGATGGTGAACCTCATGGTATTATTAACCCCAATCTTGCACAAATTTTAGCTATATTCTTCAAATAATCCATTAGTTCTTTTAACTTCAAAAAGTTACTACTTAATACTTCTTGTAATCCCATTGCTATTTTAGTTAAATCATTTTCTTTTAATACTATAGTATGATCGTCCTTAAGTCAACATCAAGTTTCTTTAAACTCATGACTTTTATTCTGCATACTACTAGGACATGGTTCAAAGTGTTCTCTAATATACCTTATCATTTGTATTGTTGATACATTATAAGGAATTGTCATTACAGCTTTTTTTATTATAGTTCTTTGTAGACTTAAATTACTTAATCTAGTATAATCCTCCTTATCTTCTAAGTTTAATTTATCCTCATCAGTCTTATTTCTAAAGTAATCTAATAAATTGATAGATAGGTAATTATAAAAATCCTTAGGTACATCATATCATGTTGATCTAGTTAAATTTAACTCTTTAGCCAAGCTTAGATCTAAGCTTAGCAAGGATAAATGTTGATATCCATTACACGTAGCATCTAACTGTATAGGTAAATAAGTTTCAAAGTAAGTAGTATTAACATTATTCAAAGACTTTAAAAATCTATTATACTCGAAACAAAATGCAATGAATAATAGTTTATTTTTAGCTTCAGATATAAGTTTACCATTATTAAAATTAATAATATCATTAATATTATTATCAACCCACTTAGTTCTATCATTTCATGATTTTTTATCTAGTTTATTACCATAACAATTAGCTCCATAAGCTTTCAAATAATCAATTGATTTTATGTCAGTCTTTTTTAATTTTTCACCTTTACTAAATAATAAAAGTGATTTAGCAAGCTCATTAGATTGATAATTTAAATACTCACTAATACAATACATTCTACCTCTAAAATCTATTCTAACAGGTATAAAGAATTCATGTACTTGAGAAAAAACTTTAGCTAAACCTAAAATATTATCCTGTAGTTCTTTTTTATTTAAATAGCTTTCTAATTCTATTTTTTGATATTTTCTTAGATTTTTATAAGGTATATTAAACAAAGGATGGTCCTTATATATAACTAGATCATAATCAATACCATATTTATTTATAAAATCCAATACATCTTTATTAATTTTATAACCTACAGAACTAATATTATTAACTAAATCATAAACAACATTAGAATCCTTAAAACTAGTTGGTTTTTTTAACTCTCAATTGTCAATAATAATACTATCCGACGTCTTAACATCATTTAATAAATAACCACCCAATTTCTCTGTAATAATACCATTAATATTTTCTCTAATATAAGGCTTGGGTTTCACTATCATTGGTATTCTTACAGGTAAATGTGATAATTGATTAATATTAGAACCTAAACTTTCTAATACATCTTCTGTGGGTATTATTACAGTAGCTTTCTTATTTCTAGCTAAAGTAACTACTTTAAGTTGAATTAAGTTGCATTCAATCATTCAATCTATAATAATAGCACCTATATTACTCTTTAAAGTAATGTTATCAAATACATTAATTATACTTGCATGATCCTTTTTTCAATTTGATAATGAATATAATTTATGTTTGTTTATTTCTTTATTTTTATTTATTTTACCTAAATATTTTGTGTATAAGGAATATATATAATCTGTTATAATATTATCACATATTTCTTGAAAAATATCTAAAGAACCGTCATTAGTATAAAACCTATTATAACGTGTTATAATTCTCATAAGTCTACCAAATATTATAGCTATAATTTCCTCATTTTTTACTTCACTTAATAAAACATTTAAGAAATGACGACTTGTTTCTTTTTGATTAACTTTCTTACCTTTTTTAATATCATGAGAAGTATTTCTAAAATTATTTATAATATTTAATAAATACTTCTTTTTATTTATTAATAATTTAGTTAAATTATTACTAAACATACTATAGTCAATCAATGGATTACTATTTTTATCATTACTATCTATACCAATATAAGTATAATCTAATAAGTATTTTTCCATTGATTCTTGTGTTTCCTCATTTATAGGAGATTTACCTAACCAATTATATAAATATCCAAACATCGGTGAATTTTCACTAATGGATTTAGATTTAAAATTATTAACAGAATTAACTGAATTTACCGATGATATAGATCTTTTATTAGTACTAGATGAATATCATCTAACACCAGCTGTATTTTGATGAATATTTCTATAAGAAAACTTAGATTTACTTAAATTATATTCAGGATTTAAACCATTATTAACAACATGATATTGATTATGTCTATAAAGACTATATCTAAAATCAATATCAAAACAAGTTAAGAAATTATTCATAGAATTGACTTGTCCACGTCATTTTTGTGGTCCCGCATTAATTACATAACCTTTATTTTTAATTTTATTTATAAATATATCTAAGTTTTGTACAACAAATAAACATGGATTTATAATATTTAAATTACCTTCATTTTTCAATATTGGTATATTTAAATTTATTTTCTTATTAAATACAATATAAGGATTTTTATTCTTAAAAATTATATTTGAAAATTCTTTATAATTTTTCTTAACAGCTAAATCTATTAAATCTGTTATGATATCATAATCAGCTGTATATGTAAGTGTATTTATTAATGAAAATAACTGTTCATAACTTTTGATTTCAATATCAGAATATAAACCCTGATGCTCCAGAATACTACTTAATAACTCATTACCTTCATTATAATGTAATCTATCACCTACAAGTTTATTATCATTTAGGATAGTTAAATAATGACCTCACTCACTATAAACTATACTATTTTTATAGTCTTTCCTTTGTACTATGAAATACAATAAAGCATTTTTAAATATATCAGGATAAAATATGTAATTATAAATAATTACATTAGAATCTTTATTTAAAACACGAACTAAAACTAAATAATTACCATCAAGATTTTTTACCATAGATTTACCATTAAGTTGCATAGAAGAACTACTATTAAGATAACTATGTAATCCCTCATCTATTAAATACATACCTTCACTCAAATTATTTTTATATAAATTCATCATATTTTTTAAAATTTTAAAAAACACAATACTAGATCTAGTATTATAAAATACAAAGTTCTAGATAAACTTTTTTTTTTGTATTATTTATCATGATTATTATTTAATGATAAACTATTAAGACGAGAAATCTTAAAATCTAAAGCATTTAGAGATTTACGACCTATATGAATATAAAACATTTTCCTTGAATCCAACTTTTCAATTAAGTATTTACTACATATTTTATTATATAAATACTCAATTAATTTATCTAAATTATCTTTAGTTAATTCAAAGACTATGTTATCTGAAATTAAATTTCCAGCAGGATCTAAAAAATGCATGTAATAAGTAACGTCATATTCAGTATCTTCACTCTCAGCAAATGACAAGAATTCCTCTCTAAAATAATCTAAATCAAAAAGCTCTAAATCAAAAGACATTAAATTTAAATCCAGACTTCTATTAAACGAACTATTATAATCAATCATATCTATATGAATTATATATTTTATAACACAATACTATTTTAATTGTAGATATGATTCTTACAATATATTTAGATATTTTAGGTTTAGTTAAACCTATACATTTTAACTAAAAGTTTTATTACACCTAACCTTAATCCTCAAATAATACTAATTATTACCATTACCATAATTATTATTTTGGTAATTTTGGTTATTACTATTATTATTAGAATTACTAGTATTATATTGAGGATTATCATAATGATTTCCATTATATTCATAGTTATTATTTCCAGGATTATATTGTGGATTATCATTATAATTACTAGTATAATTATTATGATTTTGACTACTATTACTTACAGGGGGATGATTAACTACTCATCCTCTACGACATTCCATAATAAGCGGAGGATCGTTAGAATTAACAGGTTGAGTATTAACTAAATCAGGACGAGTATTAACCAAAGAATTTATAGAAGGTAAAGTAACATTTGAATAATCTACATAAATTGGACGCATTGTACTTGAAGTATTACCAACTACCTGAGAAACAGATGGTAAAGAATAAGAACTAGAACTTCTATTTACAAACATATTATCTCACATACTCACATTGCTATTACCTCTACTTCTCAGTGTAGGTCTTCCTCTTCTAGATCTACTACTTTGACCTCTTAATCTATTAACCGCTTCTACTCTACCTTCTTCTCTCAACCTATTAGCCTCTTCTATTCTACCTTGTTCCATTAATCTATTAATTGATCTATCTCTCTCTTCAATTCTTTGTTCTCACACTCTATCACTTCTTATACTGCGATATCTCCTTTGCCATTCCCTTCTTCTAATAGTTGACGCTTCTCTAGCTCCTAAAATTCTATTACTTGAATCACCACTTTCAGAAGCATTGGATGATTCAACACCAGAATCGTTATTTTCTGATTCATTAATATACATAACAACTTTATTACTAGAAATAAAGGTTTTGAATATTTTGTTACTACACAATGAAGACAATTTAATATCTTCAAGTTTATAATGGAATATTCTTATATTA
>WNFY01005185.1_pt1 | contig 12094 bp, 13 predicted proteins | sample 5400091 | NCBI WGS metagenome assembly WNFY01 (sample SAMN13153364, study PRJNA577476) | soil metagenome | isolation source: 60 cm soil or saprolite under grassland replicate 1 | place: USA:California | collected 2016-06-15 | reverse complement strand
TGTATACAACTCGCTTGCTTTCATGGGCACTCCTTACCCGCTCCAGGATGTTTGCCCTCCGTGTTCTTTCGATTAGTCTACCATACCGTGCTCTTGCAGTCTAGATACGCCCTCTTCCTCATTTGGCTGAAACCCTGATGATGAACATGCTTCGGAAAGGACAGATGCGAGAGGTCAACAAAGGAGATATCCCAGGGCAAGTCACGTTCATCGCCAGCCTGTTTGGACTGGCAGCCTAAGCTGAACAGGAGGCAGAGCTTCACGCCCATGCCCCCTCCGAGAGTTTTTGCAACACAGCCCTCAAGGGCTGGAAAACCAAAGGCGCATACCTGCGGTGTTCAGGTGGCATGACCCGCGCCTTGTGCTATGATGCCGATACTCTGCGAGACTGGGAACAGCTGCTTGACGCCGCGCGCTTTCTGGCGGAAGCCGGCTATCATCCGATTGTGGAAGATTCGCCTGTGCGAAACGGCAAACATAGCGGTGGCCACTTGTGGCTCATCTTCACGCACCTGGTCAATGCGGCTGCTGCACATCAGCACGCGGTGCACATGGCCCCCATGCTCCAGCAGATCAAGGAGTCTTGGCCGGGCCCAGGCAGCAATAAGGTACAGCTCCCAGGTGGCAAATACGTCAAACCGGGTTTCGCGCAATGGTGCAGGCTTCACGATACATGCGGCGCAAGGATCGCTGAAGACGGACAAAGCGCCGCCCATGTCTTGCTCGCCTATCAGACCCCCGCGGAGATCGTTCCTGACTCCCCTGAACCGGAAGAGGTGGGGCAACGTTCAGGCCCGGACACTGACCACCAGGCACAGGCCTTCAACGCGCAAAACGTCATGGGACGACATACCCCAGGGCAGACCAGCATTGGCAACAAAAGTACAGCCATGCGTTGTTGATACAGTTCACGTCAGCACAACTGGCGGCCTGGTTCAATACTGGCCGTAAAGTCTGGGATATCCTGCCTCCCGAAAAGAACGAGATGGGACTCGCATTCTGGCGCGGAGAGCGCACTGCCAGCGTAGGATTTACGAAGGATGGGCAACGATGGACAGACTTCGGGGCAAGTGCGAAACGCAGCGATGGGACACAAGATGGCGGTGATGCGCTCGAACTGTACATCCGCGTCAGTCAGCGATCCAGAGCAGAAGTGTCCGTCAACTTGGTTGCAAATTGCGCGAGGAAGCAACAGATGCACTCGTGAGTGCGGCGCAATGCGGTGAGCAGCCCCCGGAGTGGGTAAAGGTGTTCATCAGTCTAGCAGGTTGGGAATACTATCGCCAGATACGTGAGGAAGCAAATCACACTGACCAGGAGATCACGATCAGCACTGAATCGGCACAGTTCCCTGGGGGGGGTAGCTGGTTTTTATCCCGCCCAAGATAACTCTCAAACTTGCAACATACCGACTGACAAGGAGTTGGGCCAGCTACAAAAGGAAGCGCTAGCCGTCTCTGGGGCAAAGCATACACACGATACTCCAGAAGCGCTTGCGGCTGAAATTGGAGCAGAGATCGGTGACCTGTGCCACAAGTGCGGCTGCACACTGTATTACCGCAATTCGGTAGAGGAGAGCATCTGCCATCAGTGCCTTCCACGTCCTCAGAGATATGCACCTGGTATGCTCACGGACGAACAGTGGAAGCGATTGCGAGCGCTGTTTCCCCGTAGAGGGTAGACGGAGGACACGCGCAGAGACGCGCATATGAAGCCAGGAGCATGTCTGGATTGTCCCAGAGCTTTTGTTCCAACGTCAGTTCGAGCAGGACATCATCGAGGGCAACGGCTTGTGCGGAGAGTTCACCCACATAAGCCTGGAGAGCAAACAGTTCTTCCAGCGTCTCCTGATAGCCCACCGTGGCAGGGGTGTTCTTCGTGAGCCAGGATTCATTGGTGCAAATGTGCTGCTGGAGAGCGCCGATCTGCTCTACTACCCGGCGTTTTTCCTGGACAACGTTTCTGATCTCATTCTCTACTTCTATCACATCATTCGACATATTCGTTCCCCTTTATTCTTGCTTCTCCTCAGGACAGCGGTGACATACAGACTCTCCAGATATTCTTTTCGAGGGGGTGAAATATGGAAGCTAGAACTTGGAGAAAGATGTCAATCGCTTTGGTGCTGCATTTGAGAGAGACCTTATTCCAACCAATCGTAAACACGATACCCCTGAAGCGCTAGCGGCTGAATTGGGCATAGAGCTTAGCGCATCGTGTAAGCAATGTGGGTGTACTTTGCGTTACCTGTCTGGGCTCTATAGCATGTGTCATCAATGTCATCCACGCCCAGTGAGAATTGGCGAATTAAATAACAAACAGTAGAAGCGACTACTCACGTTGTTCCCTCGTAGATAGGCTTACACTGAATGCCCTAATCGCTACCTCCCCTCATCTTATGATTGCTGCCCTAGCCACAGTTGCACCGTACTGTCCTCTTAATCAGCAAGCGAACTAAGGAGAAGCTCCCAGGAACGATGTGAAGAAAGGCCTGGCTTGATCCTGTACTTTCTCTCACCTTACTGGAATGTCTCTGTTTTCAGGGCTTGAACATCATACTTCTGGACGATGGAAATTATCTCGTCCTAATCTATACCTACCCCTGGAGTAGAGTTTCAGAGAGTAACACCTGACACAATTAACCAGGTGCTGCTTTCATTTTCCCCATCAAGGGATGAGAATGCCTCGCCCACGCAGCTTGCCACTGTCCAAAGCATGGATGGCGTCGTTCGCGGCATCAAGAGGATACATCGCTGTGTGCAGTTCCACTTTGCCCTGTGCTGTCAGGATCATCAGCTCTGCCAGGTCATTGTACGTTCCAACAAGGTTGCCGATAAAGTTAATCTCGGTTGAGATAATATCGATCGTGGGAACATTGAGCTTGCCACCATAGCCGATCACGTAGTAGCTACCAGCACGGCGCAGCATGGCAACCCCGTCCTCGATAGCGCCCCCCTCGCCGACAAAGTCAATCACTGCCTCGGCCCCTTGCCCACCAGTGATGTCTTTGACCTTTGCAATCTGGCTCCCATCAACAAGGACTGTATGATCAGCACCCCAGCTTCGTGTCAATTCAAGCGCCTCGGGGGAGCGATCAACGACGATAATTTCGGCAGGGGTCAATGCCTTGAGGCACTGGATACCTATATGGCCCAGACCACCGGCACCGATCACTACCGCTTTCGTCCCCGGATACAGGATGGCCACTGCCTTCTTGACGGCATGGTATGCTGTCAGGCCCGCATCAGCCAGCGCCGCAATATCTTTGGGAGCAAGGCTAGGATCCAGTTTGACGACAGCACGCGCAGTCGTCTTCAGAAAGTTGGCCATGCCGCCATCGATGGAGATACCAGGAAAAGCCGAGTTGGTGCAATGCACATCATCGCCTGCTCGACAAGCGCGGCAAAGTCCACAGGTGATCAGAGGGTGGACGATGACTGTATCTCCAACGGCCACATTGCTAACTGCTGACCCAATCTCCTGGACCCAGCCAGCATTCTCATGACCTAGGGTGTAAGGGAGCGTAACGCCAGATCTCTCCTTCCACTGCCCCTCGATAATATGTAGATCGGTGCGGCAGAGGCCAGCGCCTCCAATCCGAACAATGACATCGTATGGACCGCTCATCTTTGGCTCGGCAACCTCTTCGACCACGGGATGTTCTTCATATCGGTGCAAACGTACTGCTTTCATATGTACTCCTCCATAGGTAGTTCTTCTGGTCCGACAAAACGAGAACCGGGTAAACCCCACTCGCGGAAAAAATCGCCGGTGGCACGACATAGGGAGACATTGGTATCACTACATGCACGAATCAAAGACTTGCTTCTTTGCCTGGCTTTGGCTACGCTTGCTTGTGTAGCTTTTGAGCCATTGCGTTGCGTAATGAGCGGCGCGTTGAGGTCGATAGGGTGCGTGGAGTCTCGCTCACGCGTTCCTTGCAGCAATGATGTGAGCAGAGCTTGTCGAGTGGAGTAAGTGAAAAAGGTGATGCGTTCTTCCTGTTTGCCCCGACGGGGTATATATTGTACTGCCAGCGGGTCTGCCTCAATATCTGGAATGAGACGCCCCTGGGCATCCAGCGAGCCGACATCACCGATATGGAGGCGCAGCAACTCCGCGAGCCGTAGGCCACTTCCAATCAAGGCCAACAGAATCACGCGTTCCGTGCCCTGCTGATCCGCTGTGGATAATACCGGAGCAGAAGAGACGCCCGGTAATGGCCGCCAGGGGACGTCCACGCCGTTCAAGCGAAACCAGATCTTTATCCCCATGGCGAGGGCGGAGATCTGATCTTCGCTATAGCGAGAGAGCACGGACGCAAAGGACGCGAGAGCCTGCTCAGCCACGGCAGGGCCAGCCATTGCTTGTGTCAGAAGCATCTCAAGATCACTATGACCCGTCATGGCGCGGAAACGCTCCAGACTCGCGACGGAGGTACGCACCCATGACGGTTCGCGGCAGCGCACTGAAAGGATGTCTGCCATGCGGCGAACCGATGGGAAGGTGAGGAGTTCGCCTTCCCGTCGGCCTGCAAGAATCCGTGTCGCATTCATTGGCGGCCCCTGGCATTGATCATCTCTTGAATTTTCGTTTGTAGGAAATGATCGCGCAGCACTACCTCACACGACGTCACACCGGGAACGGCTTCAACGCGTTTGCGAATTTCTTTTCCGATGCTGGTCGCGAATTTAGAGGGGCAGAGGGGGCTAGTCAGGTGAAACTGTACTGTCACTTGACTGCCCTCAATCTTTACCTCATCCAGCAGGCCGAGTTCTCTGAGAGAACGTCGGATTTCGGGGTCACGCGTCGATCCTGCTGCTGCTCGAACTGCTTCAATATCGATCGTCATCGTGACACCGTCCCTGTTACTCCTGTATCTGTCGCCTGGGCTGGCTGGGAAGCAGCATAAGCGCGTTTACGCTGAGCGATCTCGTCGTTTTCCAAAGACTTTAGCTTGCTCTCGATATCAATGCCGTAGATTCGGGCAATATTGCCGCCGATGATCTTCTGCTTGATCTCATCGGTGAGATCCACTCTATATTCGGCTTTGAGGTCCTCTGGCAACTGGAAGGCCATAAAATCATCGAGGAGCCAGTGCGGATACCAGATGGGGAAGTCGGTCCCCCAGATGATCCGGTCGGGTCCGAGCCAGAAGAGCAGATTGGCCATGATTTCGGCAAAGTGGCGGGGATTGTTGTGGACAAACATGTTTGCTACCGCCAGCGAGCCGTACACATTGGGGCAGCGTGTCGCAAGCCAGCAGAAATCGTCGAGGCGCGGTAAGCCCACGTGATCGACAATGAAGTTCAGTTCGGGGTACAGCCAGGCCGGCTCGTCAATGTCTCGAACATCAAACTTGGAGAGGGAGAGCGGCTCGACAGCAGGACCTTTGTGGAAGTGCATGTGCTTCACGCCTAGCTCGATACACTTCTCGTAGAGAGGGAAGACCATGGGATCGTTTGCGCTCCATCCGCGCGACTGGCCGCGCCACTCAGCGGTATACCATTTGAAGCCAAGCACGCCACACTCTTTGATTTGCCGTTCTATCTCTTGGACCGCATTGGGCATGCGGGGGTCAACTCCCCCTAAGGAGATGATGCGCTCGGGAGCGCGGGCACGCATCTGGGCATTGCGGTCGGCATTTGTGAATCCCGTGTGGTAAAAATCCATGAGGACCTGGGTGGAGAGAATGGTCATATCAGCGTCGCCCTTGATAAACATCTCTTCAAGATACCAGTCAGGGTCAACCTTGCGGAACTGTTTTTCGTAGTCCATCGTCCATTTCGTGGTACCGGCTGGATTCCAGCCATTGTGGAACGCATAGAAGGTTTCGATGAAGGCTTCGCCAAAGCGGTTCTTGCAGTTTTCCTTGCTGGCATCCCAGAACCCGGTGTGTGCATCGAGTACAAACGTTCCGTTCTTCATTGATCGATCCTTTCACTTGGTTGCGATGAAGAAAGAATAGCCAATACTCTCCCCTCATGCCCCTGCCATTACCCTTTAGCTGGTTGAATGATTTGCTAGTCATGAATGTAAGTCACCTGTTGCTGGTGGTTTGTGGCTTCCTTTCCAACTGGATCGGCTTAACGGTAAGAAACGGTCGATTCGTTACTCATGCAACTTTAATCGCTTGTGATAATGACCAGGAACTGCCCAGCACTCACTAGCGATTAAAGTTGCATGCAGAAAGGACATCGGCGAAAATAACTTGCCTTTCATACTGAAAGTTAGCGATGGCAATCATATCATGACATAAGCATGAGCAAATAATAGGATTTGGAGGACGCGCTTCGAAGATTCACTACAAGAAGGATCATTTACGGATGCTAATCAAAACACATCAATACACTCTAAGTGGGGTGAAGCAAAGACTCTCTAAAAAAATATACCATCAAAAGTTAGATTTGTATAGTGCTAACCCATACTCTGTCAGGGTCTGTGAATTATTGCTGGCCTCCTTTCGAAGAAGAGAGAAGAGCAAAAGCTTCGTGTGGGCAGGAGGAGAAATGGCGTCTGGTCGCCGCGATTTGGGAGGAGCCGAAGCGATGGATCAGGGTGATGGCGAGATTGCGACGGGCGGCCATAACCTGTGGGGCGTTGCCGGTCCGCAAGCGGGAACGGTCTTCCTTGAAGGTGACATCGCGCACATAATGGGAGCGATTTTCGATGCTCCAATGCCCACGATTGAGGTCCAGCAAACGCTCTGGACTGGCCTTGGAGGAAGAAAGGGTGGTGATGAGATTGACCCTGCCCCGGTTTGATAGAGTCCCCAAAGCTGAGATAGACTCTCTCAAAGAGGAAGGGGATCAGCATGGCAAAAGTCCAAAAAGTCTACACACGAGAATTCAAAGAGGAAGCGGTGCGACTGGCTCAAACCAGTGGCAAGCCGATCACACAGGTGGCTCGCGAGCTAGGAATTGACTTTCACCTCGATTCATCAATGGCGTAAGGAACTGGCTCAGCATGGCACAGAAGCGTTTCCAGGGAGTGGGCATCAAACATCGCTCGAAGAAGAAAATCGTCGTCTCAAACGCGAATTAGAGAGAATCAGCAGGAGCGTGATATCATAAAAAAAGTAGTGAGCAACTTTTCACGGAAATCCAAATGAAATATCAGTTTATCGAACAAGAGAAGCAGAGATTTCCCGTTGTGGTCATGTGCCAGGTCCTCGGTGTCTCGGAAAGCGGCAGGTCTTTACTGCTCATCAAGGCAGATATGGAAGCCCGCGCCTGCACGCCGAGCTGCGTGACCAGGGGAAAAGCATCTCCCGTAAGCGCGTGGCTCGGCTGATGCGTGAGGCAGGGCTGTGTGCCAAAGGAAAACGACATCGTGCCGTTACCACTCGCCGAGACCTTTCCCATCCTGTGGCCCCTCATCTCTTCCAGCGGGATTTTACGGCAACAGAACCGAACAAAAAAATGGGTGACCGACATCACCTCTATTCCTACAGCACAAGGCTGGCTCTATCTGGCAGTGATCCTGGATCTGTATTCACGGGCAGTCGTGGGATGGTCGATGTCGGGCTGCTGTAATGAAGAAATGGTAGCCAGGGCTTTCCAGATGGCTCTGCTTCGTCGTGATCCTCTCCCGCTTTTGTGGAGTATGTGAACAGAAGGAGACGCCCGTCAATTCATAAGAGTGTGAGAGTTCCCTCTCTCAATACAGAACTTTTCAAAGAAACAGCCTCTGCTTCATTCCCTTTATCTTCTGATAAACATATATATGATTTGATCTTTTTTATAGAAAAATTGACAATAAGAGCATAATATAGAAGAGAAATAGAGAGCCGAATCTATGCAGTGTGACAGGCAGACAACATCAGCCACTTCACCATCTTTGGACGGGAAAAATGTTCTGAAGGAACAAGGAAGGCGATTTTTGGGAAGAGAAGAAGAGGCTCAATATTGCTTGAGAAGCCGAAGGACAGCAGAAAGAACAGTGAGGAGAGCAATGCTACCGCGCTTTTGCAGATGCACAGGTTCTTCTCTTAAGAAACAAAAATACTGTAATCTAGATCGATCTAGATTACAGTATTTGTACGTGACGGAACCGACGGGAGTCTGGTTATCGGCAACTCCCCCAGTGGGACGGCCAGCAAAGCGAGTTCTTCCCTCTCACTTCTGAGCGTCGAGAACGTCCCGGTTCAAATCGACGCAGGTCTCTGCTTGTTTTTGCTCTCAACGTTCCTCTGACGCATTTTCGAATTCTACATCGAGGTAAGCGTCTAGAAGAGGAAAGTGCACTCCTAAGCTGTTGAGCGTGATTTCTTCGTGATTTTCAAATGCGTCATACATCCATTTGTTCTTTTCTTTGTGGTAGATTTCTATTTTGAGCGATTTCGCGTCGACCAGCATGTATTCTTCGATCGTAGGATGTGTGCGATAATTTTGGAGTTTCCAGGTTCTGTCGGTGAGTTCTGTGCTTGGGGAAAGGACTTCAACAACAAGACGTGGGGATTGGATGGCTTGAACGGTTCCTCGGTCGCCTGGATCACAGGTGACGATCACATCAGGATGGAAGTAGCGTGTTTCCGAGATGAAGACCTTCATATCGGAACTATAGACACGGCAGGGACCCCCACGCAGAAGACTCCAAAGAATCCTTTGCAGATTAGATTTGATGGTATCATGATTGGCAGTTCCACCCGCCATGGCATACACATGCCCATCGATGTATTCGTAGCGTGTGTCAGGGTCGTTTTCTTCAAGGTGAAAGTATTCTTCCACGGTCATGGTTTGTGGATGCTCTATCGCCATCAGCCTCTCCTTTCCGGTATGAGATGGTGTTCTGAATGCCTTTACGATCGATCTGCTTTATTATAGCATAGAGGTATCAGTTATAATGGACCGACGTCGAGCTGCTCAAATGTGTGCTACTGGAGAGCCTTGAGCATTGGGACTAATTTGTACTTGCGTCCATGACGGCTCAGAAGGTCACTCAGGTAGGTTTGCCATTCCTCTTCACGTCCCAAGGTTTGATACGCTGTGCGGGCTTTCGCGAGCCACTTTGCTGCTGAATAGTAGTATTCTGCCTTCCCACCCTCGATAATCGGCTCTGCCTGTTTGCGGCAGGCCTGGATCACCCACTCGAAACGTGATCGTGACTGGAGGGCAGCATCGACGACTTGCTCTACGAGGGTATGACTTGCATAGGGTTCTAATGCTGCGGTTGCATCATCAATCAAACCCTCATGCAAGAAGACCTCGACTTGACCCTGTTGCGAGAATGATTTTTTGCTGCGTGTATATTCCAGGAGTGCCATTCGCCGTTCTGGCCACTGTTCCCCGGCGATTGTAGCAACGCGCAGATAATTCTCCAGGCTGATTTCCTCTCGGTAGGCGATCTCAGCGGCACGCAAGGCCAGGTCGGCTTTGCCCATTCTCTCTGCTTGCTCGCGTAGCCACTTCGCCAGGGAAGCTTTTTGCCCTTCAAGAGAGAGGCCATGCTCAGCAATCGTCAGACTTTCCTCTTGTTCGCCATGCTCAGAGAGTGCGTTTGCCAGCGTCAGCGCTTCTTGAGTCGTCCCCAGGTACTTGAGTCCATAGTCGAAGGCTTCTTGTCCACGGCCCAGGCGCACCAACATAGTTACATATTCCTCAGTATGTCCCTCCGCTTCAGCCAGATACAAATACTCCTGGAAGCGCTCGCGTCGTTCTAAGATGTGGAGTCGTGCCTCAGTCAGCTCATCTGCATACAGAGGAGGTTCACCTTTCCAGGCCCCTTGTTCGGTAATCGTTCCTTCTAAGACGCGCTTGAGTGGGGCTGAGTCCCAGCCATCCAGTGCTGCGGCAGCAGCAGCGGCAAACGCATCATCAACTCCGTAGTCGTCAAGTCCTTCCTGCCAGTTCGTCAACCGCTTGGCCCATGATTTGCGTTCCTGGCGACTAAGATCTGCACTAAGCAATGCTTCTGCCCATGCTGATCCTAGATCAGTGAAGAAGCCACTGGCCTCACCATCAGAGTCGTCCAGATTCTCCCACTCGTTCAGGTATTCCTCGGTAACGGCTTCAAGGACAATGAGTGCATCGTGTCCATTATCGGCTTCGATCAACGTCCAGGCTTGATCGACGATGTGTTGTATGCTTTCCACCACTGCACTGATTTGCCAGTAAGCTTCAGAGGAACTCATACGATCCAGGCTACGGATGGTAGAACGTACCTGACGACGTATCGCTTTGGGATCTATCAGGGGATGATGGGGAGAGGTGGTGGGGTGAAAGAGCGCAACCTCCTCTTCTATTATACTGATCAAAGAAGGCTCTCGTTCAGTGATCTTGAGGAGCAATGATTGTAACTGGTCACGACTCAAATCCGAGAGCAGACGCTCAAGTGCGGAATGTTTTTCATTCATGTTCGATCAACCTTTTCTTGCGTTCCTAAAAATGCTTCATTATTATAACATAGAGGTATTGCTTCTAAAAATATCTCAGTACCGTCACCCAATACCCATTGAGAAATCCAAAAAGGCTTGCCAAAAGCGGCTAGAATGGATACAGTAGTAGTATCATAGGACAAAATAGCTCATCTCTGCCTCGACAGGAACTTCAAGCATGGTAGGAAAATGTATGTCGAAAAAATCGAAGCGAACCAAACAAGCAAGGCGAGCGAAACAAGCAAGCCCAATGAAACAATTACCACAAAGAGCGTCGATACCATCTCAGATACATGAGCCGTTCGTGAACCGTGCCCAGTATGCCAGACAGCAGATGCACATGGGCGACTTTGCTGGCTGCATTCGCACCTGCGAATCACTACTCAGCTCCCTGCCCAGGCGTTCAGAGCGGCGTCTTGAGATACTCGCTTTGTTGGGACTGGCGCATGGCATGCTGAAACATTACCAGCAAAGCTATGATGTTTTCAGCGAAGCGATCGTGCTCGATCCCACCGTCGCCGAGTTCTGGCACAATCGTGGCCTGGCGTGTCACTATATGGCACGCCCTGGTGAAGCCGTGCGCAATTTTGAGCGTGCAGTGGAGCTCTCGAAGCACGATACCAGCGAAATGACCCGCAAGTTTGTAGCGGAATTGGAGGTGGGTCGTCAGGAACTGCAAGAGGTCATGCAGGTGCACGAAACAGGTATCACCTTCGAGCAATATATGGAGAGGGAGGAGCGCTTCACACAGGCGCTGCGTCTGGTGAGGCAAGAACAATGGCAAGAGGCTGAACGGCTGTTCCGACAACTCACCGAGACGGGGAGTCGCATACCGTCGTACTGGGGGAACCTGGGGGTCAGCCTGATGATGCAATTGCGTTATGATGAGGCGGAAGCAGCGCTCAAGCAAGCCCTTGCCATTGAGCCAGACTATCTCATTGCACGTGATAACTTGAAGAGGTTGCCGGAAATTCGACGCTCAAAGGGATCTCTAGAGCATACACTGGTCAATCCATTTCGGGAGGAGGATGTCAAACAATCGCTGGCCCTTTACGAGAAGGACGAGAAGGGCGAAGTGACCTCAAGCACCGTCATTGAGAGAGTCGGGCATACCGTGACCAGCACCTGGAGACAGCTTGGAATCTGCGACGCCTGTGACTTGCTGATTGTGCACCAGGATCAGTTAGAAGAGCAGCTTGTCTCCCAATTTCTGACCATCAACCCGCAGGCCATTGGCAACGACTATCACGTCGTAGGGACGCTGGATAGAGCGGAGTGGAACCAGGGGAAGCAGGACCCATCGTCTTTTGAGCAAGTCATTGAGTACCTGCACGATTTCAAAGAGGTGGTCACCTTTCAGCGCGTGCCTGTGGAGAAGTAGCGCCTGGGATGGTAGAAGGAGCATTCGCCGCCTTCAACTGTGGAGGCACATCTGTTCGTTACTTCTTGTTGGGCAGGGACATCTGCTCATCTACAGCCTTGCTTTTGCCAGTTCATCTTTGAGCGCAGGCAGGTTGCGGTTTTGCTGACGGAGCGTTGCCATATAACGGTTCTTGGACACATTCAGTGTGTCTGCTTGCTTTAGATGGGTACTGATCACGCATCAGGGATGTAAGGGATTAACCCTTTGCGGAATGCTACTTCCTGGATCTCCCGCGGTGCCTGACGCACATCGATGATCAGCCCATTGACCTCAAGCATCCAGATGAGGGGGTTCTT
>WNFY01004975.1_pt1 | contig 12094 bp, 11 predicted proteins | sample 5400091 | NCBI WGS metagenome assembly WNFY01 (sample SAMN13153364, study PRJNA577476) | soil metagenome | isolation source: 60 cm soil or saprolite under grassland replicate 1 | place: USA:California | collected 2016-06-15 | reverse complement strand
TGTACCGGGTGCTTCGGTTGGTTCTGCCCACACCAATTGAACGGCGGCTTGCAACGCCACCTCGTAATCGTTGGACTCATATCCACGGAACGACATAGATTCTGCAAGTTGTTCGGCAGTTACTGTATTATTTTTGCAGAGTGATCCAAGCACATTCCAGATAATCCCTGCCTGCCCGAAATGCGGATGGGCGGCTGCATAGTTGCAATCGTCGCGGTAAGCAAACAAATCCATAAGGTAGTCGCGGATCTGAATGATCATGGGACTGTTATTGTCTGCAATACGAAAACGCGTTGTCATCGCCCACTTCTCCACCGGAGAAGATGTAAACTCATTTGCCATGAAAATCTGCTTGAGTAGCAAGACAAGCCGGTGCAAGTCAATATCGGTGAACTCCTCGAAAGGCGCCAATTCTTTATTGCCTGCCCGAATGATCATGCGCGCAGCCTCACGCGCTCGCTCGGTGACTTTATATTTCTCGTCCGAAAGTGGTTCGATCCAGCCTTTGAAGTTGAGGGTCACAAATACCTTTTCAAATAACAAAGGATTCGAATACGGGTCGCGTTTTTGAAATTCTTCGCGTGAAAAAGAATCAAGCCCAAGCTCGCTGTAATAATACAACTCAACGGGAATATTCAATCGGATCGCAGATTCTTCAATCGAAGGCTCGGTGATCGACCAGAATTCCCGGATCGTGGAATGGATGAGGGGCCAGAATTTAGTGAGGGATTCGATGTTCATTTCTTTGAAGCTCTAGGCGGCGTCCCGCCGCTGTCTCCAAGAGCCAAAGGTGGACAGCGGCTTGAGCATAGCTCAGCGCGGGATAACCAGTTTATACCCAACGCCCGTTACGGTTTCTATTTTCACATTGCTAGGTTCCAATTTTTTGCGCAAATGCGCCACGTGGACGTCTACCGTGCGGGTCTGCCCATAAAAGTCAAAGCCCCAGGCTTTTTGCAGGATTTGTTCGCGGCTAAGGACAAGTCCGCGATGATTCGCTAAGGCTAGGAGAAGATCGAATTCCTGAGCTCGCAGGTCGAGGGTCCGAGAATCGACCCGCACCTCTCTGCGGGCGGGATCAATGGTCAAATCGCCGAGGTGGACCGGCGCGGAGTCGTCCGCCTTGCGTTCAGACCGTCGCAAGATTGCTTTGACGCGCGCAACCAGTTCACGCGGGTTGAACGGTTTGGTCAGATAATCGTCTGCGCCCAACTCGAGACCTAGAATTTTGTCGATGTCTTCATCGCGGGCGGTGAGCATGAGAATTGCCGCGGAAACATTGGCAGCTCGCAATCGGCGGCAAACCTCGAAGCCATCGAGCTTGGGAAGCATTACATCCAACACAATCAGAGCAGGTTGTTCGCGCGTAGCCGCAGTCAGCGCGGCTTCGCCATCTTGGGCGGATGTGATGCGAAACCCTTCACGCTCGAGGTACATGCGTGAAAGTTCAATAATTGACGGTTCGTCGTCGACGAGGAGGATGAGTTCGTTCAAGTTCAGTGAGTAGTGATTCGTGAGCGTTAATTAGTCGCCGCGGGTGGGGTTGATGAGGGCAACACATTCGATCTCAACCAAGGCATTCCTAGGCAGCGCGGCCACCTGGACCGTGCTGCGCGCCGGAGGATTGACAGGGAAGAACTCAGCATAGACAGAGTTCATATTGGCAAAGTCGCGCATGTCCTGGAGGAAGACGGTTGTTTTGACAACAAAGTTCAATCCCGAGTCTGCGGATTCCAATACATGTTTGAGGTTGGTCAGCACCTGACGGGTCTGTGCTTCGATGCCGCCTTCGACAAGCTCCGTGGTGGCAGGGTCGAGTCCCACTTGTCCGGCAGTGAAGACTAATCCCTCGATACGAATGGCTTGCGAATAAGGGCCAATGGCTTTCGGAGCCTTTTCCGTGATGACGATTTTCTTGCCTTCAGATGTGTACATGTTGCCTCATAAATCGAATTGGAATTTGGTGCGAGGTGATTCTACATCTGATTAAGTGATTATGGGAATTTGTAAGCGAATTTGAAATTGTTGAGCCACAGAGTCACAGAGATTTTTAATTTCTCTGAGTCTCTGTGGCTGATATAACTTAAGGTGCGGCAGTTGGCTGCGGTCGAGGATTGGCTTCGCGGAAGGCTTTGATCGCTTCGTGCAGTGCTTTGCCGGTGCCATTCAATGTGCTGCGAATCTCTTTGAACTTATCACGCATTTCCATTACCGTGGCTTTGGCTTTTTCCATGTCGGTGACTTTGCCGTTCGCATCGAATCCCTGATGAGAGTTGACAATGCCCTTAATGCTTTCAAAAGTAGGTTTTGCGGTTTTCCACTGAGTTTGAAAAGCATCCAGTGCAGCTTGCACAGCAGAGACATCCTTGCCATTCGCTTTGGCGCGGTCAATTAATTTTTGGGCTTTCTCGATCAGATTATCGATGCGTCCCATGCGGTTATAGACACGGAGTTGGCGCGCCCAGGCCAGTTCAAGCCTGTCGTTTGTAAGCACGGTTGGCGGTGTGGTCGGATCTTTCTGCCCGGCGGCAAACACGCTGACGAGGGGCAGGCTCGCCAATCCTAATGCGACGACCAGTGCTGCTAAAATGGTTTTCTTGAAGAAGAGTTTCATCGTAAGCCTCCTTATAGGTTATGATGAGAATTGTAGATTGTGAGGGTTATAGGAGTATGGCAGGGTTGTAAAATCTTTGTAAAATCATCCGCGGGAAGCACATTTCGAAGCTTTTAAAAATTCTTCAAAATAGCTTCAATATTCAATTTCAGCTCGTCAGATTCAAAAGCATCTTTCCCCTCTTCGGCATATTTCTCAATGCGTTCAATGGCGTCCAGAAGTTCCAGCAACCGTTCGTGTTCACGCCTCATAATGGTTGTGCTTCTTTCAATACCTGAGACTTAATTCGCGGTCGTAATCCTGCCTCAGTAACTATATCTACGGGATGCTCAAGCAAAGTATTCAATTCACGCAGTAAACGCGCCAAATCCATCAAACTACGACCAGGTTCAAGATTAACCAGGAAAGCAATGTCACTATCTGGCCTATTATCGCCGCGCGCTACCGAACCAAAGACACGCACATTGACCGCGCCATTACGCATGGCGGTTTCAAGAATTTCTCTGCGACGAGTCTTGAGCAAGGTTTTAGCGTCCACGATTTAATTATACACGTCTCAACACCAGCATCGTCAAATCGTCCGCGGGGGGCATATCCTGCACGAAATCAAGTAAAGCTTTCTCGACCACATCCAACAGTTCGGAGGCAGAGTAGCACGTATTGCATTTGATCGCTTCGAGCAAACGCTCTTCGCCGAAGAAGACACCATCATAGTTGAAGGCTTCGGTCAAACCGTCGGTGTACAGGAATAAACTGTCGCCACTCTCGAATTTAATTGTGCGCTGATTGACCGCTTCGCCCGTCACGACGCCGAGAGCAATCGCGGTACGAGTGAGCCTTTCCACGTTGCCTGTAGGTTTCACCCATAGCGGAGGGTTATGTCCCGCGTTGACGTAGGTCAATTCACGTTTGTCCATATCGAGAACGGCGTAGACTGCGGTCACGAACATTCCTTGGCGCGTGTCGGGTATCAACAAATCATTGACACGTTTCATCGCATCGGCGGGAGAATCCGATTCAATGACGGCGGCGTGGACGAGGGTCCGTGTGAGCGCCATGAACAACGCGGCGGGAACGCCTTTATCAGCGACGTCTGCAATGAAGAGTCCAAGTTGTCCATTGGGAAGTTCGAAGACATCATAAAAATCACCACCTACCTGGCGAGCGGTTTTCCAGCGCGCGGCTAAATCCCAATCGGGAAATTTTGGCAACGATTCGGGAATGAACGTCTGCTGAATCTGGCGCGCCAACTGGACTTCGGTCTCGAGACGTTCGCGTACAACCATCTCTTTTTGCAGCAAGTCATTTTGAATAGCAAGCGCCGCTTGCTGGGAGATGCCTGTGATGATTTCCAAGCGCCGTGAGCGGAAGCGCAACCCGCCGGATGCCTCTTCGATGAGAATCACGCCATAAAGATCATTCTTGACCGCAATGGGGACCGCGTATAAAAATGCGCCGGGATTCCCAAGGTTGATATTCTGCGTCGGATCCACTGCGAGCCAGGTATTCAAACCGCGCTCATCAGGAAGTTCACACGCCATCATCCCGGTCGCGCCGCGGCAGGCGTCGAGAAAAGCAAACTCGCCGGTCGAGAAGGAACGATTCCAAAAGACTTGCTCATCTTCTTCGCTGAGACCATACTGCTGTGAAGGACGATAAAGTTCATTTTCAGCATCCCATTGATAGAGAGCGGCTCGCTGCACACCGACGAGGATCGGCATGATGCGGATGATCGTGCCCAGCATTTCATCCAGATCATTCAAGCTGACGATTGCCTGCGCCACCTGCAACAACGCTGCTGAGGCATATGCCTGCTCCTGGGCAGAATCATAGAGACGCGCGTTCTCGATCGCAACCGCTGCGTAACTGGCAAATGTTGTTGTCATCGCCTGCGCTTCATGACCATAGCGACCGGGCGTGCTGTGCGCAAGAGTGATGACGCCTAAATGCTGATCGCCCACACGCAAGGGAACTGCTAAACCGGAATAATCTGCGTTGAAACCAGCCGTCGCACCGGTGATCCACATCGGATCCGATGGTTTGCGGATGATCGGGTTCTCTGAATAGAGAGCATTCATCATGCCCTCATAATATTCGGGCGAAGCGTAGAGCGTGGCTTCCAAAGTATTTTCATCGCAGTTGTGACAGGCGGCGAAATACAACTCGTCGTCTTCCAGCAACCAGATGGCAGAGACATCCACAGGCAAATTGCGATCCAACTCTGAAAGAATGGACTCGAGCACATCATCTACGCCTGCATCCGCGGAAACAAGACCTGCTACTTCGCGCAGGCTATCTGCCACTTGTCGCCGCCACTGTTCGGATTGATACAGGTCTGCATTATGGATGGCTGTGGCAATGTTATCTGCAATTGCATCAAAAATGGAATGATCATCCTCTGTAAACGCGTTAAGTTTATTCGATTGAATATCGAGAATACCGACAATTTTATTGTCATATAAAAGTGGAACGCATAATTCTGAGTTCGTGTCTTCGGGTGGCAGTGGCGAAGGGCGATAACGTTCGTCTTGAATCACATCGTTCGCCAGGATGGCTTTGCCCTCACGCGCCACCCAGGGAATGATTCCCTGCGCGTCATCCAGTGAAAGTGTGTACCCGGCAAGTTCCTGACTGCGCGGTCCGCTGCCCGCCTGGTATTCGATCAGTCTTCGATTGGGATGCACCGTAAACAATTGAATATAGGGATAACCAAAACGATCGTGGATCAGATTGGCAACACCTTCCATGAGCGTGCGTAATTCGAGAGAGGAGCTCACACTCTTGCTAACTTCTGCGATCAATGTCAACTGATCGACACGACGGCGCACATCGCTATAGAGTTGTGCACCTTCGATGGCGCGCGCGATCGTGTCTGCCAGCGCCTCGAGAATCAGCAAGTCATTCGGATGAAAAGCATGCGCCTGGTCACTCTGGACATCCAGCGCACCCAACACTCGATCCTTCAGTTTCAAAGGGATGACGACTTCGGAATGCGTCTCTGGTAGAACATCGATGAAACGATAGCGAGGATCATCGCGTACATCATTGACAAGAATTTGTTCGCCAGAAGAGGCGGCTTGACCGATCAGCCCCTGTCCCACCTCTACTTCAAGCGATAATTGCTTTCTGCGTTTGCTGTTGCGCGAGGACTGTGTTTGCTGTGGCATTGCACTCGCCCGAAACCGCAGCCAGGCGGAATTCGGTTTCATCGTAAAAATAGCAACGTAATAATAGTGGAACGTTTCCTGGATCAGTTGCGTGACGCGGCGGGAGAGTTCATCCACGCTCATCACGTTGGCGATTTGTGAGCTAACTTCACGAACGAGGTTCAGCTGATTGAGTCGGAACCGTTCGACAGCAATACGATGCGCAGCAACCAGGCTGACTGAAACAACGCCCGCAATTCCTTTCAGCGAGTCCAATTCACGAGATGTAAATTTCGGTCCTAGGGGACGGGTGACCTGGAGCGCTCCGAGGGTCATCCCCTGTTCCTCGAGCGGGACCGCGGCCCAGGTCCCGCGTGAACCGCCTGTCTTCTTCCCATGTTGGGGTTTGATACGAAGATCCCGCGCTTTGATGGCACCTTTCATACCCGGCAAAGTTGGTTCTGCAGGAAAGAGATTTACTTCCGTCAGGTTTGGTAAACGAAATGCGCCTTCGCGCAACCAGACATGCACATCCCCTTTTACCAGGCGCGAAGTAATGCCAACGATAATATCGCGTTGGTCGGATAGGGATGGCGCGCTGACAATCTGCTCCCCGAGGCTGGCGATCTCGCGCCAATCTGCCGAACGCGGGGAACGTGGGTCGGCTCTCATGCCAATCACCTCTTGCGTTTTGTCATTGTTAGTACGTTGCTCTTATCGGCTCTTGGTTCGTAGTGAACCTCATCCATTAATTTGCGCATGAGGAAAATTCCTAATCCCCCGATCTTGCGCTCGGATAGATCTGCTTTTATATCGGGCATAGGAATCACAGATGGATCGTATGGTGCCCCATAATCAATGAGGATAATCTTGATGACGTCTTTTTCCATGGCGCAGGCAAGATCCATCACGCCATTTGGCACATCCTCATACGCATGTTCAATGATGTTGGATGCAGCTTCATCTGTAGCAAGCTGGATATTGTACACATCCTTGTTGCTAAAACCGCCTTTACGCGCAATATCCCCAACATATTCGCGTATCTCGTCAAGGAATTCAAATTTTGCGTCAAACCGGACAAATTGCATACGACAAATTTAAAGCCGCCTCAGCAACAGCAAGCTGAAGGCGGCAATCCTTCCATGTATTGAGTGCAATGCTCCAAAACCTTGCAGGAGGATTTTTTAGAAATGACCCACAGCAAGCAGAGGGTCGTCAAAGGTCTTGAATAGCTCCGTGAAGCCCGCCAGTTCCAACGCCTCGCGGATGCGATCGGGGACTTCTGCCATAACAACTTCACCGCGGTTATAACGCCTGCAGTTGCGCTGAGCCGCAAGGAGGGCACGGAACCCAGCACTGGACATGTACTCCAACTCTTTCATGTCTACGACCAGTTTGTATTTTCCTCCATCGTTTGCGGTCTCGAGAGCTTGAGCCAACTGAGGAGCGGTGGCACTATCCACTCGTCCTTTGATCGTGATCATGTCACAATGCTTAAATTCTTGAACCGTGATCTCCATAGCACATCCTCCAAGTTGAATATACGGTCGAGCTTGGCGAGATTATATCATGACCTCGTCAGCCACGCTTTATTTATGCTTATGGTTGCCAAGAAAACACTCCTATGGAGGGGGAATTCGATAATATCGAGCACGATAACTTATGATTTTTGTAGGTTATAAGTTCGGAGGGAAATGCTATACTAAATGTACCCCTAACATTTCACAGCAACATGGCAAATTTTTTCATACTTCCCACATTTGAAAACCAGGAGCAGAACGTCAGGGCACGTTTGATCTTCCTCGTTTCTATGGGAATGACTATCGCATCCCTGATGTTTGTGATGGTGAGCATCTTTGTCATGCCTAATCTGATCCGGCGCGCCCTTGCTCTGGCGATCTTGGTCATCCCTGGCAATTTACCCGTAATGTGGCTGGTGCAATCCAGGAAATTAAGAGCAGCAGCCGGGTTATTATTGATAATTCTTTGGCTTTCCGTAACTCTGGGTGTGATCACAGCCGGCGGTATAGCAGCACCCATTGCCTTCGGATATATCTTTACAATTATGGCCAGTGGGTTACTGGTGAGCAGACGAATGAGTATGTATATCACGGCTGCCTGTGTGATGGCAGGCATCATCATTGCCTGGACAGAAATGAACGGGTGGCTTCCAGCAGCTAGAATTTACTCACCGATCGAACGAATCACTATATATTCCTTTTTTTTCATCCTTGGCCTTGTGCTTCAGAACATCACTGCCGGAGATATCCAACGTTTGCTTCATAAGGCGCAAGAAAGCGAGAGTAAATATAAATCTTTTCTTGAAAACATACCGGCTGTCACTCATATTGACATGATCGAGCCGAGCGCCAACACGGAATATGTTAGCCCACAAGTCAAAAATCTATTGAGATATTGCCAGGCAGATTTTTTGCAGGACGCCAACCTATGGAAGAAGATCATTCATCCTGAAGATCAAGAAAGGGTGATGGCAGAAAAAACATTCACAATCCAAACAGGATCGCCGTTTCAGGCAGAATATCGGATGATTGCCAAAGATCAAAAGATCGTGTGGGTACGCGATGAATCGATCCTTGTCCGTGATGAGGAGGGGAAACCAGGCTATTGGCTGGGTGTGTGGACGGATATTACAACTCGCAAACATGCCGAGGAAGAACAAGCCGAACTCATAAGCATGATGAAGGGGCGCACCGTTCAACTTCAAACCGCGGCTGAGGTTTCACGGGCTGCCTCCTCGATTTTGGATATCAATATTCTTTTGCCTAATGTGGTAGAGCTGATTCGTAATCATTTTGAGTATTACTACGTTGGGGTTTTTCTTGCCGATGAAACGCAAACCTGGGCAGTTCTAAAAGCAGCGACCGGGGAAACGGGTAAACAAATGATCCTGGCCAATCATCGCCTTCTTATCGGCGATTTCTCTATGGTCGGTTGGTGCATTGCGCACCGAGAGGCACGCATCGCTCTGGATGTCGGCGTGGATGCCGTACAGTTTAGGAATCCACTCCTGCCGCTGACACGCTCCGAGATGGCACTACCGCTCACCATACACGGTGAAGTGATCGGCGCGATGACAATCCAGTCTGCGCTGCCCGCTGCTTTCTCCAGTGTGGATACGACCGCACTGCAGACGATGGCTGACCAGGTGGCAAATGCCATCGAGAACGCCCGGCTCTTCACAGAACGGAATTCTCTTATCAATGAACTGGAAAAACGCAACACAGAACTGGAACGCTTTACGTATACCGTCTCGCATGATCTTCGATCTCCCCTCGTCACGATGCGCGGCTTTCTGGGATACCTGCGACAGGACGCCACATCTGGTGACTTGACGCGCTTCGACAAGGATCTTCATCGGATTGGCAATGCCGTGGATAGAATGCAATCGCTCTTGAACGATCTATTGGAATTATCGCGGGTTGGACGCATCATTAACCCATCGACAGATATCCCTTTCCGGCAAATTGTGGATGAGACCCTTGACCTGCTAATAGGTCCGCTGGACGCGCATAGAATCAAGTTAGAAATTCAGGAGAACCTTCCGGTGATCCGTGGCGACCATACCCGGCTCATCGAAATCGTGCAAAACCTGATCACCAATGCTGTCAAATTTATGGGGAACCAGCCTGACCCTATGATCGAAATTGGATGCAGAGGATTTGATACCGATGGGAAGCCCATACTGTTTGTACGCGATAACGGTATTGGTATCGAACAGGAATATCATGAAAGGATTTTCGGTTTATTCAACAGGCTCAATCCTGAGATCGAAGGTACAGGCATCGGTTTGACCCTTGTGAGGCGTATTGTCGAAGTACATGGGGGACGAATTTGGCTTGAATCACAACCCGGCAATGGTGCCACGTTTCTATTCACGCTTCCTTTGGCTGATGGAAATAGTCTGTAACCTTTCAAATTCTTGTCAGTGCGCTCTCAAACATTGAAACAGGGTTAAAATAACTCCATACAAGTAAGGAGCAAACATGATCGGAGCGCCAGTCCTCGTCATGCTCGTTGAAGACAATGCAGACCACGCCGAACTCGTTATTCGCACCCTGGAGGAACACCGAATTGCCAACCGAGTGCGTCACTTCCTTGACGGGCAGTCAGCACTGGATTATCTGTTTCATCGGGGCGAATATACTGACCCTGCTACCAATGTCCGTCCACATGTCATTTTGCTCGACCTGCGCCTACCCCGCGTGGACGGAATCGATGTTCTCAAAGCAATCAAAGAGGATGATCATCTGAAAAGTATTCCTGTGGTTGTATTGACCACATCAGAAGCAGAAAAGGATGTTTACAAAGCATACAATAACCATGCCAACAGCTATTTGGTAAAACCTGTTGGCTTTGAGGAATTCAAGAAGCTTATGGATGATCTTGGTTTCTATTGGTTAAGCTGGAATACGAATCCTAACATTCCCGAATAGTTTTGATCTGAGGGATGATTTTCTAAATTTGAGACTGTGATTTCCCATGATGGATGATTCCATCCATATTCTTCTAATCGAAGACGACCCCGCTCATGCAGAATTAATTCAACGCGCCTTTGAAGATCGCGGCGATGGCGCTCATCTTGTTGTTGCGAATACGTTGGGTGAAGCGCGAGATTGTCTGCAAACCATGAAGCCGTCCCTCATCATAGCCGATTGGCGGCTCCCGGATGGGGACAGCACAACCTTTCTGGAAGAACACGACAAAGGCTCCCTACCCGTCATTATCATGACCAGTTATGGGAGTGAACGCAACGCGGTGGAAGCGATCAAATCCGGCGCGCTCGACTACATTGTCAAGTCGTCCGAGTCGATGATGGATATGCCACACATGGCGGAACGCGCCATCCAGCAATGGCTCATCTTGCGGGAGCAGGACCGAATGCAGTTTGCTCTGGCGGAACGAGAAGCGCAATTCCGTTTGTTGGCAGAAAACTCTTCTGACATGATCTCTCGTCATAATAAGAAGGGAACTTTCCTTTATGTTTCTCCTGCCAGCTACGCTCTCACGGGCTACAGACCAGAAGAATTAATTGGCAAACGTGTAATACCTTTCGTTCATCCTGAAGATTCTGAAAATCTTTTAAAACTGCTCAACTCTTTGAATGATCCAACCGTTGCCATCCCCTATCGCGCCAGACACAAAAACGGTGAATATGTGTGGTTGGAAACGACCGCCAAGGTCATCTTGGATCAAAATAATAACGCGACAGAGATACAGGCGTCTTCGCGTGATATCACAGAACGGAAGCAAGCTCAGATGGCACTACAGAGCACAAACATCGCTCTTAAACAGGCGAATCAAGATTTAAGCCAAGCCTATGAAAGCACAATTGCTGGCTGGGTGATGGCGCTGGACTTGCGAGATCATGAAACAGAAGGACATACACAACGCGTCACAGAGATGACGGTCCGTTTGGCTCGTAAGCTCGGATGCACCGATGAGGAGATTATCCACATTCGACGCGGTGCACAGCTTCATGATATCGGCAAAATGGGAATCCCCGATGAAATTCTCCTAAAGCCGGGTCCGCTGACCGAGGAAGAGTGGGTAATCATGCGCCGCCATCCGCAGTATGCGTATCAAATGTTGTCCCCGATTGCTTATCTCAATCAGGCGCTGATTATTCCGTATTCCCATCATGAACGCTGGAATGGCTCTGGTTATCCACATCGTTTGAAAGGGCAAGAAATACCGCTCTTTGCGCGTCTCTTTGCTGTTGTGGATGTTTGGGATGCGCTTTCCAGTGATCGCCCTTATCGGAAGCGTATTCCGCCCAAAGATGTCGTTGACTATTTGCAACAAGAGTCTGGAAAGCTTTTTGATCCAGATATCGTACAAACTTTTCTTTCCATCATTGAGATAAAATAAAAACGGCGCCTGCTTGCAAGCGCCGTTTTTATTTTCAAATTCTTATTCCCAATCCACCTTGACCAGCACCGCGCGTACAACTACGCGTGATAGATAGGTCTTGCTCTTCTCATCATAATCTTTGCAAGTTACCAACGTCACCCAGGATTTGTCTTCATGTTGTATGACAGACTGATCGTCAGGTGAAACAATTGTATTGGCCTGGACTTCAAATGTATATTTCTGTCCGTAAGCATGGATGATGATCTTGTCGCCATATTTCAGCTTGTTCAAATTGACAAACGGGCCCGGCAGACCGCTTGCCATATAAACGTGTCCTGTCAGAACGCTGTTTCCGCTCCAGGATGGGAAGGCGGTTCCTTGCAGCCATCCAGCCTGACCAGCCAACCAGGAGAGGTCCCACGCTCCATCCTTTTTCGGCACCCCAACGACCGGAAGTTTGATG
>WNFY01015583.1_pt1 | contig 12095 bp, 9 predicted proteins | sample 5400091 | NCBI WGS metagenome assembly WNFY01 (sample SAMN13153364, study PRJNA577476) | soil metagenome | isolation source: 60 cm soil or saprolite under grassland replicate 1 | place: USA:California | collected 2016-06-15 | reverse complement strand
GTCGTGCTGGTCGTGCTGTTCATCCGGTGGCGGAGGGGGCGGCGGACATGAGCGAGCGCAGCGAGCGAATCAAGGGCTCAGCGCGTTGGAGCCTCATGCCGTCGCCGAGCGCCAGCGAGGTGATGGCATGAGCGAGCGCAGCGAGCGAATCAAGGGCTCAGCGCGTTGGAGCCTCATGCCGTCGCCGAGCGCCAGCGAGGTGATGGCATGAGTGCTAAGAAGGTGCTGTACAAGCCGCTGAGTCTCGCCTTCGGCGTGGCCGGTGGCCTCATCGCCGGTGCCGTGTTCAAGCAGGTGTGGAAGATGGTCGCCGGGGAGGACGAGGCTCCCGAGGCGACGTCGCAGGACTACGGCTGGGGCGAGGTGCTCACCGCCGCCGCGCTCCAGGGTGCGATCTTCGCCGTGGTGAAGGCGGCGGTCGACCGGGGCGGTGCGGCCGGCGTCCGCAGGCTGACGGGCGAATGGCCCGACTGACCCTCCCCTCCTCCCTCCCCGAGATCTTGGACACTCCGCGGGCCGATCGGCCCGTTGAGTGTCCAAGATCGTCACGGCGGGGGGTCAGTGGGCAAACTGGAACCAGTTGACGTTGACGAAGTCAGCGGCCGTGGCGCCGGTGAACGTCAGGTACAGCCGGTGCACCCCGGTGGCCCCGGACGCGGCCGACGTGACGCTCGTCCAGTTCTGCCAGCCGCCGGTCGGGTTCACCCCCACCGTCGCGATCACCGGACCGGTCGGGCTGTCCAGCCGGTACTGGATGGTGCCGCCGGCGGCCGCGCCGGACGCGACCCGCGTGCTCACCCGGACCGGTGCCGACGAGCCGAAGTCCACCCCGTCGTAGTACACGTGGTCGCCGGTCGCGATCCAGCCGATGTTCTGCCCGCAGCCCGAGTCGGTGCACCGCTCCAGGCCCACTCCCTGCTGGCCGTCGAAGTACACCGCCCCGATGATCCCGTACGGATCCTGGGTGGCGGGGAAGCGCTGCCCGGCGCCGAGGGAGAACAGCGGGGCCTTCCCGTCGCCGTCGTTGATCGGCTCCTGCGCGGCGCTCGACGGCCAGGTCACCGGCAGCGTCCCGGTCGGGTCGTAGGCGCCGAACAGCACGTCGGCAACGCCGCGCCCCTCGGTACCCGGCAGCCACGCGGCGACCAGGGCGTCCCAGTCCCCGAGCTGCCCGGCGATGTCGAGCGGCCGGCCGGAGACGAGCACCACGACGACCGGGATGCCGGCCGCCTTGAGCCGCGAGAGGGTCGCCAGGTCGCCCGCGTCGAGGCCGAACGAGCCGGGCCGGTCGCCCTGGCCCTCGGCGTAGGGCGTCTCCCCCACCACCGCGACCGCGGCCTGGTAGCTGCCGTCGACGCCGGTGCCGTCCCGGTTGAACGTGACGGTGGTGCCGGGCGACACCGCCGCGCGGATGCCCTGCAGGATGGTCGTACCCGGTGTGGTCGCACCGGAGGAGCCCTGCCACGAGATCGTCCAGCCGCCGCTCTGGTTGCCGATGTCGTCGGCGTTCTTGCCGGCCACGAAGATCTTCGGCGACGTCCGGGGCAGCGGGAGGACGCCGTAGCGGTTCTTCAGCAGTACCTGTGACTTGCGCACGGCCTCCCGGGCCAGCTCCCGGTGGGCGGCGCTGCCGACGGTGGGAGTCCAGGACCGGTCGGTGTACGGCTGCTCGAACAGCCCCAGCTCGAACTTCTTGGTCAGGATCCGCCGGTTGGCGTCGTCGATGCGGCTCATGGGGACCCGGCCGGCCCACACCTCGCCGCGGAGCAGGTCGATGAAGCGCTTCCAGTCGTTCGGTACCATGATCATGTCCAGGCCGGCGTTGATCGCCGTCCGGACCTCGTCAGCGGTGAATCCGGGCTGGCCGTCGATCTGGTCGATGGCGTTCCAGTCGGAGACCACGAACCCGCCGAAGCCCAGCTCGCCTTTCAGCACGTCGGTGATCAGGTACCGGTTGGCGTGCATCTTCAGGCCGTTCCAGCTGCTGTAGGAGATCATCACCGAGCCGACCCCGCGCTGGACCGCCGCGCGGAACGGCGGCAGGTGGATCGCCCGCAGGTCGGCTTCGGAAAGCTGGGTGTTGCCCTGGTCGACGCCGCCGGTGGTGCCGCCGTCGCCGACATAGTGCTTGGCGGTGGCGAGCACCGACGGGCTCCCCGACTGCAGGCCGGTGACCAATGTGGACATCGCCGTGGGGATGGCGGGAATCTCGCCGTACGACTCGTACGTGCGACCCCAGCGGTCGTTACGGGCCACGCACAGGCAGGGCGCGAAGTCCCAGTCGATGCCGGTGCCCGCGACCTCCTCCGCGGTGGCGCGGCCGATCCGCTGGACCAATGCGGCGTCGCGGGTGGCGCCCAGGCCGATGTTGTGCGGGAAGATCGTGGCGCCCCGGACGTTGTTGTGCCCGTGCACGGCGTCGACGCCGTAGATGAGCGGGATGCGCAGCGGCGTGGCGAGGGCCTGGCGCTGGAACCCGTCGTACATGTCGGCCCAGGCGGTCGCCGTGTTGGGCGTGGGCGCCGAGCCGCCGCCGGACAGCAACGAACCCAGCCGGTAGTTGGCGATATCGGCGCCGGTCACGGCCAGCCGCTCGGCCTGCGTCATCTGGCCGATCTTCTCGTCCAGACTCATGCGGCCGAGGAGGTCGGCGACCCGTACCGGGACCGGCTGGCTGGGGTCGAGGTAGGGCGCGGTGTCCGCGCGCGCCGCGGTCACCGTGCCGCCGATCAGGAGAATGCCCGCAGCAACGGCGGCAAGCCGCGCTGACGCCCTCTGCCGCATCACGCCTCCCGAGGGTCTAATTGTTAAGAAACCCAACCATAGGAAAGCGATGGCAGTCAATCCCGGTGGGCGGAATTCGACCCACCCCCGGGCAGAGATCCCGGGCGCGGGACAATGGAGGTATGCAGACCCGCTCCGATCTCCGCAACGTCGCGATCATCGCCCACGTCGACCACGGCAAGACGACCCTGGTCGACGCCATGCTGCGGCAGTCGGGGGCCTGGCACTCGCGTGGCGAGATGGCCGACCGCGTGATGGACTCCATGGACCTGGAGCGCGAGAAGGGCATCACCATCCTCGCCAAGAACACCGCGGTCGGCTACCACCCGGCCGACGGCGGGGACGCTGTCACCATCAACATCATCGACACGCCGGGCCACGCCGACTTCGGCGGTGAGGTCGAGCGCGGCCTTACCATGGTCGACGGCGTGGTCCTGCTGGTCGACGCGAGCGAAGGTCCGCTCCCGCAGACCCGGTTCGTGCTGCGCAAGGCCCTCAAGGCGAAGCTGCCCATCATCCTGGTGATCAACAAGGTGGACCGGCCCGACGCCGCATCAAAGAGGTCGTCGACGACACCTACGAGTTGTTCCTCGACCTCGACGCCGACGAGTCGCAGATCGACTTCCCCATCGTATTCGCGTGCGCCCGCGACGGGCAGGCCTCGCTCAACCAGCCGGCCGACGGCGCGCACCCCGACTCCGAGGACCTCCAGCCGCTGTTCAAGACGCTGCTGGCGACGATCCCGGCGCCGTCCTACCACGAGGGCGCGCCGTTGCAGGCGCACGTCACCAACCTCGACGCCTCGCCGTTCCTGGGCCGCCTCGCACTGTGCCGCGTGCACGAGGGCACGATCCGCAAAGGCCAGACTGTGGCCTGGTGCCGCGAAAACGGCAACGTGGAGCGGGTCCGCATCTCCGAGCTGCTCATGACCGACGGCTTGGAGCGCAAGTCGGCCGAGCAGGCCGGGCCGGGCGACATCATCGCCATCGCCGGCATCTCCGAGATCATGATCGGCGACACCCTCGCGGACGCCGAGGACCCCCGGCCGCTGCCACGCATCACGGTCGACGAGCCCGCGATCTCCATGACCATCGGTACGAACACGTCACCGCTCGCCGGCAGGGTCAAGGGCGCGAAGGTCACGGCCCGGCTGGTCAAGGACCGCCTCGACCGGGAGCTGGTCGGCAACGTGTCGTTGCGGATCCTGCCGACCGAGCGCCCGGACGCGTGGGAGGTGCAGGGCCGCGGCGAGCTGGCCCTGGCGATCCTGGTCGAGCAGATGCGCCGGGAAGGCTACGAGCTGACCGTCGGCAAGCCGCAGGTCGTCACACGCGAGATCGACGGCAGGACGTGTGAGCCGGTCGAGCGGCTCACCATCGACGCGCCAGAGGACTACCTGGGCGCGATCACCCAGCTACTGGCCACCCGCAAGGGCCGCATGGAGCAGCTGGTCAACCACGGCACCGGCTGGATCCGGATGGAGTGGCTGGTGCCGGCCCGCGCGCTGATCGGCTTCCGCACCGAGTTCCTCACCGAGACCCGCGGCACCGGCATCCTGCACCACGTCTTCGAGTCCTACGAGCCGTGGTTCGGCGATCTGCGGACCCGGCCGACCGGATCGCTCGTGGCCGACCGGGTCGGCGTGGCGACCAGCTTCGCGATGTTCAACCTGCAGGAGCGCGGCTCGATGTTCGTCGAGCCGGGCACCCAGGTCTACGAGGGGATGCTCGTCGGGGAAAACTCGCGCGCCGACGACATGGACGTCAACATCACCAAGGAGAAGAAGCTGACCAACATGCGCTCGTCCACCGGCGACGAGCTGGAGCGGCTGATCCCGCCGCGCAAGCTCTCGCTGGAGCAGGCGCTGGAGTTCTGCCGCGAGGACGAGTGCGTCGAGGTCACCCCGGAGGCCGTCCGGCTGCGCAAGGTCCACCTGGACCAGAAGGAGCGCGAGCGGATGGCGCGGCGCCGCTCATACGCGGCCCAGTAGCCCGGGGCCGCTCCGAACACCCGAGCCCGGCGCAGTATGCCCGTTGCCAAAGCGGTAGCAGAGCAAAGCACGGGCGAGAGCATTGGCTTCCCCGCGGAGGCTTCAGCCATCGCCGCGCTGCGCTCAAGCACGAGGGTCAAAGTACGCGGGCGCCGCGTACCGGCCCGACTCCCGTGACCAGTCGACGTTGGCCCGGATCCAACACTCCAGACCCTCCACCGCCCGCCGGATCTCCGGGCGCGCGGACAGCTGCGGCCAGAACCGGTCCCGGGCGGCGAGGAACGCCCGCACCTCCTGGTCGTGGCGGGCCACCACGTGCCGGACCGCGTCGGCCAGGGACAGCCGCAACCCGTGACGCACGACGAGTACCAGGTTGTGCGGGTCGCCGTCGGCGGCCTCCTTGCGCCACGACACCAGGTCGTTGAACCAGGCGACAACGTTGGCGGCATGCAGGCGCAGCAGCGCCAGTCCGGCCTCGGTGAAGGGTTCGGTGTCGGCGTCCGCCCCGGCGAGCGCCTCGACCAGGTCGAAGAACATGGCGCAGGCCGCGCTGTGCCGGCGCATCCGGAGGTACTCCCCCACCGGCGGGATCCGGCGCCGGCTGCGGTTGTCGGCCTCCCACGCGTTCGCCGCCAGGTATTCGGCGACGTTCCGCACGAACCGCGCCCGCCACGCCACCCCGGTGCGCGCACGGGTGCGCGTCCACACGTCGTCGAGCGCGCCAGCGAGTGGCCGTCCGAGTGCGGTCGGGGACGGGCCGTCCCCGACGAGGTACGCGACCACCTGGTCGGCCAGCTCGCGCTGCCGCTGTGGGGAGCACCCGAGTGCGGTCTCCAGATGGTCGTCGAGCATGAAGGTGAACGTCAGCCAGGACACCGTCAGGCGCAGGTCGGTCTGGTCGGCCTCGGGGTAGGCGCGCGCCATCAACGACGCGAAACGGGCCCGGGCGAACGCCGCCCGGGTCCACTGGTCGCCCAGAAAGCCGTGCCGGGTGGCCCAGGCGACCGCGTACCGCTCGAGCCGGGCGACGTGCGGCGAGATCCGTGGCGGAAACGGGCAAAACACGACCGGGGCGGGAACTGTGTCGACATCATCGACAGCGGGTAACGTTCGGCCGGCGTGGCCATCACCGAGGCGCATTATCTCGGTACTCTCTGCTCACAGCATTGAGTCCTCAACCTAATCTTCAGCATTCCCGACGGCAAACCGGCCGAGTGCGTACGCGCGGCGTAACGGTCAGTGCAGGAGTCGTTCGCGGAGCGTCTCCACGGTCTCGTCCGAAACGCCGAGCCCGTCCCGGACGTATCCCGGCACTCCACCTCGCGGTCCACGCCGAGCAGGCTGAGCAGGACGGCGGTGAGCCAGCCTGTGCGGTCCTTGCCGGCGCTGCAGTGGTAGAGCAACGGCTCGGCGCCCGCATCCGCGATCGCGGTGAGCGCGGCGGCGAAACCGGCCCGCGCTCCCGGGTCGGCGACCATCCACCGGTAGATGTGCAGCATGGCGGCGGGCGAGCCGTCTCGCGCGACGTCCTCGTACACGGCGACGTCGTGGCCCATCAGTGCGGCGGACACGTACGTGAAGACCGGGTGCTCCGGATCGAAGACGGGGATGTGGCGCACCCGCGGCGCGGGATCGACCGGCAGCCGGTCGGGCGGGGCGGTCGCGATCTCGCTGGCGTCGCGCAGGTCGAGGACCCGGGCCAGCTTGCGTTCGGCCAGGGCGGCGACGTCGGCGTCGGACAGCCGGCCGAGCGCGCTGGCCCGCAGCAGCAGACCCGCGCGTACCCGCCGGCCGTCCGCCGTCACGACGCCACCCAGATCCCGGGCGTTCGGTGCCCCGACCAGACCCAGACCGCGCTCACCCACTCCGACCTCCTGTCGCCGTGCCCCCAGCAGAGCAGCTTGCCTGATGGCACTGGCGACCGGGCGGGGCGCCGGGGACGGTGTGCCGCGTCACACTCCCGACCCACTGCGATCTTGGACAGTTGTGCGACCTGTAGGTGGCACAGCCATCCAAGATCGCGAACGAGGGCGTCGGTCAGTCCGTTTCGCGTGCGGCCTGAGCATCCCGCGGCACCACGCCACGAGCGACCGGTGCGACCGGTGCGACCGCGGCGCCGACGAGCGCCTTGCGGGCGGTGTGGCGGGACTTGAGGACGCTCGCCACGGTGGTGATCGCCAGCGTTCCGATGATCACCGCGAGCGACACCTCGATGGACAGGTGCGGCGCCCACAGCACGGGGCGCCCGCCGTTGATGAACGGGATGTTGTTGGCGTGCAGGGCTTCCAGGACCAGCTTGACCCCGATGAAGCCGAGCACGACGGAGAGGCCGACCGACAGGTACACCAGCCGGTTGAGCAGCCCGCCGAGCAGGAAGTACAACTGGCGCAGCCCCATCAGGGCGAACACGTTGGCGGTGAAGACCAGGTATGGCTCCTGGGTCAGCCCGAAGATCGCCGGAATCGAGTCGAGCGCGAAGATGAGATCCGTCGTACCGATGGCGATCATGACCATGAGCATCGGGGTCAGCAGCCGACGGCCGCGCACCCGGATGGTCATCCGCGCGTCGTTGTACCGGTCCGACAGCGGCAACGCCCGGCGCGCCCACCGGATGATCGCGTTTTCCTTGAAGTCCGCGTCGTCGTTCTCCCCGCCGGTCGCGAGCCTGACGGCGGTATATACCAGGAACGCGCCGAACAGGTAGAACACCCAGTCGAACCGGCTGATCGCGGCGGCCCCGACAGCGATGAACACGCCGCGCATGAGCAGCGCCAGGACGATGCCGACAAGCAGCACCTTCTGCTGGGCACTGCGCGGCACCGCGAACCGCGCCATGATGATCACGAAGACGAACAGGTTGTCCACCGACAGGCTGTACTCGGTGACCCAACCGGCGAAGAACTGGCCCGCGTAGTCACCGCCTGCCGTCAGCCAGATGCCCAGGCCGAACATCCCGGCGAGCGCGACGTAGAAGATCACCCAGAGCACGGATTCGCGTAACGAGGGCTCGTGCGGCCGGCGCCCGATGATTGCCAGGTCGAACAGTAGTAGGGCCGTCAGACTGACGAGTGTGATGACCCAGACCGAGCCCGCGACATTCATGCGTTTATTTCCTCCGGTAGGCACACCACACCGCGGCGCCGGGCCGAGGCCCGGACACGACGATATGCGGTTATGTGACTCCGGAGGTCTCTCCCGCCGCAGGTGACCCGGCGACCGGCGACCCCGGGCGCTTCCGGCCGGGGCCGGGGCAACCGTGTTGACGAGGTCGTCGCGAGGGAATACTCCCCTCCTTGTTGAGCCATTCTCCCCTACGGTCGCGCCAACCGCGAGGGGGCCTCCCCATTACCGTGCGTTGTCGATCCGTTCAGCCGCCGGCACGAACGGCTCCGCGAGCGACCAGCCGCCGACCACAAGCGCTACCACAGGCGGCCAATGCCCTGCTCAGGCGCCTACGGTAGCCGCCGGTCGCCTCGATCCACGGCGCCGACTGCGGCCGTAGCTCCTCCCGGAACCGACCGGTCATCCAGGCCCTCACGTGAGCGCCGTCACGCAGCCAGTCGTCTTCGATCACGTTTCCTTCCGGCGCGACCCTAGCGGTCGAGGGCCCGCCGTAGGCGTCCCGTTCCCGCCGTGGCAGGCTTGCGCGCATGGTGCTCGAGGTGGCGTTGATCGATGTGCGGGAAGGTAGTGAGGACGAGTTCGCCGCGGCGTACGCGAAGGCGTACCCCGTCCTGGCGACCACCCCCGGCTGCCGCTCGGTCCGGATGACCCGGGGCGTGGAGACGCCGACCCGGTTCGTGCTGCTGGTCGAGTGGGATTCGGTCGAGGCGCACCTGGACAACTTCCGTGCCACCGAGCGCTTCCAGCAATGGCGCGGCCTGATCGGCCCCTACTTCGACGGCGCGCCCCGGGTGGAGCACTTCACCGACGTCGTGACGTAGGCAGGGGTCTATCGGACGCCGGCCACGTCCATGCCGCGCAGCTCCTTCTTCAGCTCGCTGATCTCGTCACGGATCCGGGCCGCCAGCTCGAACTGCAGCTCGCGGGCGGCGGCAAGCATCTGCTCGTTGAGATCCTGGATCAGCGTGGCCAACTCGGCGCGCGCCATTCCTGCGCGCGCCGGCTTGGCGGCCGCTCCCCGGCCCCGGCTGCGCGTCTCCGGCACCGACGCCTTGCCCCGGCTCATCTGCCGGCCCCCGCCGCCGACCAGTGCCGCGGAGTCATCCGCCTCGCGGTAGATGTCGTCGAGGATGTCGTGGATCTTCTTGCGCAGCGGCTGCGGGTCGAGGCCGTTGGCCTCGTTGTATGCGACCTGCTTGGCCCGGCGCCGGTTGGTCTCGTCAATCGCATTGGCCATCGACGGCGTCATCTTGTCGGCATACATGATGACCTGGCCGGAGACGTTACGGGCGGCGCGGCCGATGGTCTGGATCAGGCTCGTCCCGGAGCGCAGGAAGCCCTCCTTGTCCGCGTCGAGGATGGCCACCAGGCTCACCTCGGGCAGGTCGAGACCCTCGCGCAGCAGGTTGATGCCGACCAGCACGTCGAAGTCGCCGCGCCGCAGCTCCTTGAGCAGCTCGACCCGGCGCAGCGTGTCCACTTCGGAGTGCAGGTAGCGCACCCGGATGCCGTGCTCGAGCAGGTAGTCGGTCAGGTCCTCGGCCATCTTCTTGGTCAGCGTGGTGACCAGCACCCGCTCATTGCGCTCGGTGCGCACCCGGATCTCGTGCATCAGATCGTCGATCTGGCCCTTGGTCGGCTTGACCACGACCTCCGGGTCGACCAAGCCGGTGGGGCGGATGACCTGCTCGACAAACTCGCCCTGGGTCTTCCGCAGCTCGTATGGGCCCGGCGTGGCGGACAGGTAGACGACCTGACCCACCCGCTCGGTGAACTCGTCGAAGCGCAGCGGCCGGTTGTCTATGGCGCTGGGCAGCCGGAACCCGTGCTCGACCAGCGTCCGCTTGCGGGACGCGTCACCCTCGTACATGCCGCCGATCTGCGGCACCGTGTTGTGCGACTCGTCGATGACGGTCAGGAAGTCGTCGGGGAAGTAGTCGAGCAGGCAGTGGGGCGCGCTGCCCGGCGCCCGGCCGTCGATGTGCCGCGAGTAGTTCTCGATGCCGGAGCAGAAGCCGACCTGGCGCATCATCTCGATGTCGTAGGTCGTGCGCATCCGCAGCCGCTGCGACTCCAGCAGCTTGCCCTGGCGATCCAGCTCCTCGAGGCGCTCGGCCAGCTCGACCTCGATGCCGCGGATCGCCCGCTCCATGCGCTGCGGCCCGGCCGCGTAGTGCGTCGCCGGGAAGATGAGCAGCTCGTCGGTCTCGCGCAGCTCCTCGCCGGTCAGCGGGTGCAGATAGGACAGCCGCTCGATCTCGTCGCCGAAGAACTCGATGCGGATCGCCAGCTCCTCGTAGGCCGGGATGATCTCGAGGGTGTCGCCGCGCACCCGGAACGTGCCCCGGTTGAACGCGATGTCGTTGCGGGCGTATTGCACGTCGACGAGCCGGCGCAGCAGCTTGTCGCGCTCGATCTCCTCCCCGACCGCCACCCTCACGGACCGCTCCAGGTATTCCTGCGGCGTGCCCAGACCGTAGATCGCCGACACCGTGGCCACGACGATGACGTCGCGGCGGGTCAGCAGGCTCATCGTCGCCGAGTGCCGCAGCCGCTCCACCTCCTCGTTGATCGAGGAGTCCTTCTCGATGTAGGTGTCGGTCTGCGGGATGTATGCCTCGGGCTGGTAGTAGTCGTAGTAGCTGACGAAGTATTCGACCGCGTTGTGCGGCAACAGCTCCCGGAACTCCTTGGCCAGCTGCGCGCAGAGGGTCTTGTTGGGCGCGAGGACGAGGGTGGGCCGCTGCATTCGCTCGACCAGCCACGCGGTGGTCGCGCTCTTGCCGGTCCCGGTGGCGCCGAGCAGGACCACATGGCGTTCGCCGGCGCGGACCCGGCGCTCCAGGTCAGCGATCGCCGTCGGCTGGTCGCCGGACGGCTGAAATTCGCTGACGACCTCGAACCGACCGTCGAGGCGAGGAATGTCGAGCGTCATGGAAACAACCGTACGCCGCGGGTATGACAGGAACCGCAGGTCACCGCCGACCGAGGACTGTGCGTCCATGATCGGCTCCAAGATTACGATTGTGTGTCTAAGATCACCGGGTTACCGTCGATACGTAGGCCGCTCGCGGCGGCCGACCGGGAGCAGTTGACGGACCTCCACACCGGTCCGTCCCCCGGCACAACGGGTTTGCAGCCCCGGCTCCGGCCGGTGAGGCGCACCGCTGTGGTCGCGCACACGCGCGCTGACCGGCCGCCGCGAGCGCCGTACCGTGACTTGGGCCTGCTGCTACAGCCATCCTTGGTCGCGGGCGATTTTCGTCGCCTCGACGCGGTTGCGGGCGCCCGTCTTGCCGATCGCACTGGACAGGTAGTTGCGGACCGTACCCTCCGAGAGCACCAGCCGGGACGCCACCTCGGCGACCGTGACCCCGTCCGCACCGGCCCGCAGCACCTCGCGCTCCCGCTCGGTCAGCGGCGAGGGCCCGCTCGACAGCGACGCCACCGCGAGCTCCGGGTCGACGACGATCCGGCCCAGGTGCACGTCGCGTACCGCGGTGGCCAGCCGGTCTGCTGGCGCGTCCTTGACCACGAACCCGCGCGCCCCGGCGTCCATCGCCCGGCGCAGGTACCCGGGCCGCCCGAACGTGGTCAGGATCAGCACCCGCACGCCCGGAGCGGCCGACCGGATCCGCGCGGTGGCCTCGATGCCGTCCAGCCCGGGCATCTCGATGTCGAGCAGCGCGATGTCGGGAGCGTGCGAAACCGCGGCTGCCACGGCCGCGGCACCGTCGGCCACCTCGGCCACGACCTCGAAGTCGGGCTGCAGCGCCAGCAGCGCGGCGAGCGCACCCCGTACGAGGTGCTGGTCGTCGGCGAGCAGGATGCGGATCACGTGGGGATCATCGCCCGCACCGTGAACCAGCCGTCGGCCGGCCCGACCGTCAGGCTGCCGTCCACAGCGGACAGTCGCTCGGCGAGCCCGGACAGCCCGTTGCCCGGCGACACCACGGAGCCGGACGCCACCCCGTCGTCGGCCACCGACACCACGACACCGCCCCGCTCCCGACCCACCACGATGCGGCAGCGCTGCGCGTGCGCGTGCCGTACCACGTTCGTGGCCGCCTCCCGCACCACCCAGGCGGCCGCCTCCTCGACGGCGGGCGCGAGAGCTACCGGTACCCCCGAGGCGGTGACCTCGACCGACGCGGCGGTGAGCAGCGCGACGGCCGTGTGCATCTCGGTGGCCAGCGAC
>WNFY01015476.1_pt1 | contig 12099 bp, 14 predicted proteins | sample 5400091 | NCBI WGS metagenome assembly WNFY01 (sample SAMN13153364, study PRJNA577476) | soil metagenome | isolation source: 60 cm soil or saprolite under grassland replicate 1 | place: USA:California | collected 2016-06-15 | reverse complement strand
CAGCACAAGCTCTATGACATCTTCGCACTTGGCCAGTGGGCACCCCGTAGTTAGGTCATACGCCCAGACGGCCCACCGCACCCTGCCTGACCAGCAAGAACGCCCCACAGACCTCAAGATCATTGGAAACTCAGGCTAGCTCGGTCTCGTCGTCGTCCGCTTCGGTGGCGAACGGTGTCATCGCCTGGCGGGACCGGGCCAGCAGGTGCGCGGTCCGGCTCTCGATCACGAACAACAGGGTGTCCGCCCGCCTGGCGGGCAGGCCCGCGAGGAGTTCTTCCCGGCCGGGGAACTGGTCCGTCTCGTCTGGGGAGCCATTGCGGGCTGTTTAGGCCGTAAGACGGGCTGTGAGCTTCCGGAGCAGGCCCGTGAGGGGATGAGCTGGATAGCGCAGCGCGAAGATGCCCGCGCTCGACAGGGCCATGAGCTCGTCGGAGTGTGGCAGCACTGCTGCGACCTCGCACTCGTAAGCTTTCTCCACGCGTTCTCTGACCTCTTCCGGGTCGAACACCGGTGGTGTCTTGTTGACCACGAGCACCAGGTCCGGAACGTTCAGCTTGCGGGCCACCGACAAGGTCACGCTGGTGCCCTCGTAGTCCTGGTGGTCTGGGCGCAGCACGATCGCCAGCGTGTTGGACATGGCGATCGACAGCAGCGTTTCCTCGTTCAAGCCGGGATGGGTGTCGAGCATGAGCACGTCCAGGGACAGCTCCTTGACGAGCTGGCGGAACCCCTCGTTGAGCAGGCCTACGTCGTAGCCCTCGCGCATCACGCGAGCGATGTCGTTCGCCTTGATGCTGGACGGCACGAGATAGACCCGCCCTGGTACTCCGGCATCGAGGCTAGCCGTCACGTCGTGAGCGGTCTGCGTGATGTCACAGATGCCCCACAGATACTGGTTGAGCGAGAAGCGCACCGCTTTCTGGCTCCACCCGAACAGCGTGTGGATCCCGGGGGACTGGATGTCGGTGTCGACGACCCCGACGCGCTGGCCCTCGGCAGCCAGCAGTGCCGCCACACTGGCCGCCGTATTCGACTTGCCGGTGCCCCCGCGGAACGAATGGACCGAGATGATCCTCGACATCGTCCCGCTCCTTTGCATTCTGGAGATGCGTATTATTCCTGGGCGTCCGGGCCAAGGCGAAGCGTGGCGGCCTTGGCCTGGAGGTCCTGGAAGTATTCGGTCTGGGTGATCTCGGCAACCTGCCGGGCGGCGCGTGCCTCGTCAATCTCGATGCGCAGTTGCCGCACCTCTTGCTTCAGCAGCCGCTCACGCGCCAGGACTTCGATCGCCATCCGCTGGAAGACGCGGGCCAGCTGCCCGAGGGCGTCGTCGCGGCCGGCCACGCTGTCCAGTTCCCTGCTTTCGAACCTGCCCGCCTCGACATCCGCCGCGGCCGCGACGACACGGCCGACCTGCTCGAGATACTCCTGCTCGAGATCGTGAAGGCGCTTCCTCGCCAGCCCGGCGTTGATCCTGGCCCGCAGCAGCACCGGATCGAACGGCTTCGGCAGGTAGTCTTCCGCGCCCATCTCGATGCACCTGACGACGCTCTCGATGTCCTCAAGTGCGGAGATCATGATGACCGGGATGTGCCGGAACTTGGGCTGGCTCCTGATGCACTCGAGCACTTGATAGCCGTCCATGCCAGGCATCAGCACATCCAGCAGCACGCAGTCGAACAGCCCATCCCGCAGCGCTTCGAGCGCTTCCAGCCCGTTCGCTACCGCCCGTACGCGATGGCCGTCCCGCTCGAGGCCGCGGGCCAGGAGCAGGCGGTTCACCATGTCGTCGTCGGCGACGAGAACGCAGCCTGGACGCTCAGTCATCGCCCCTCTCCCGCACCGTCTCCAGAGCGATCCTGACCGCCTGGTATTCGGCTTCGACCCGGCGGATCAGATCGGCCGCTCCGTCGAGCGTGCCCGACCTGGCCAGTGATTCCAGCGACCTGCTCAGCTCGGAGAACCTGGTTGCGCCGAAGGTGGCCCCGGTGGACTTCAGCGTGTGTGCCGCTCGCCGGACCTCCTCTGCCTGGCCCTGCTGCAGCCCCCGCCTCGCGCTGTCGACCAGCCGCTGCACGTCGTCGTGGAAGGTGTCAATCAGCGCCGCAAGAGGACCGGGCTCGTCACCGATGATCTTTACGAGCCGTTCGAGTGCCGCGGAATCGACGACCCCCGCGGCGGAAGCCCGCCCTTGCTGCCCGGGCACCTCGGGATCCGGAGGCCGGGAGATTACGCCGGGTTCCCCCGCCGGAGCCGGGGGACTGCGGGGCGCGGGCGGGCGGCAGTTCATCAGCGCGGTGGCGAGGGATTCAACGCGGATCGGCTTGCTAAGGTAAGCATTCATTCCCGCTGCCAGGCAGGCCTCGCGCTCTTCTTGCATGGCGCTGGCGGTTGCCGCGATTATGTGAGGTCGCCGCCCGGCCGGCCACCGCTGGCGGATCTGGCGGGTGGTCTCGAGCCCGTCCATCTCGGGCATCTGCACGTCCATGATGACAACGTCGTAGGTCTCACGGCCAAGCGCTTCGAGCACCTGCAGCCCGTTCGCGGCCACGTCGGCCCGGTAGCCGATCTTCTTCAGCAAGAGCACGGCAAGCCGCTGGTTGACGACGTTGTCCTCCGCCACCAGGATCCGCAAGGGCAAGCGCTCGGCGAGCTGCCCGCCGCGCCGTTCCGGCGGCCCGGGCGCCTGCACACGGGCTGGAGCCGCACCGAAGACATTCATCAGCGTGTCGTAGAGCTGTGCGGGCTTGACCGGTTTCGTCAAGCAGGCGGCGAACTCCACACCTCCCGGCACCTCTTCCCGCGATCCCAGCGACGTCAGCATCACCAGCGGCAAAGAACGCGCGTCGCGGAAGCCGCGGATCTCTGCCGCCAGCGTGACGCCATCGACGCCGGGCATCTGCATGTCAAGGATCGCAAGGTCGAAAGGATCGCCCCGGCCGATCCACTCCACTGCCTGAGCGGGGTAGGCGGTTTCGCGCGCCAGCATGCCCCACGACTCCGCCTGCCGCCGCAGGATGTGGCGGTTGGTGGGGTTGTCGTCCACGATGAGTACCCGCCTGCCCCGAAGCTGGGGCGGCGCGCCGCGCTCGTGGGCGGGCGCTGGGGCAGGGGCCTCCTCAGCCTCGATCGTGAAGTGGAAGGTGGAGCCCTCGCCGGCCGGCTCTCGGCCCAGATCGTTCCGCCCATCAGCCCGGCTAGCCGCTTGCTGATCGCAAGGCCGAGGCCGGTGCCACCATACCGGCGCGTTGTCGAGGCGTCGAGCTGGCTGAAGGACTCGAACAGACGGCTCAGCCGGTCCTCAGCGATCCCGATTCCGGTGTCCCTGACAGCGAAATGGAGCCTGTGCTTCCCCTTGGCATCGCCTGACGCGAGCGCCTCCCCGTCCACCGAGAGGACCACTTCGCCCGTTTCGGTGAACTTCACCGCGTTGTTCAGCAGGTTGACCATGATCTGGCGCAGGCGGATGCTGTCGCCCAGGATGACACGCGGAATCCCAGGGGCCATGAAATAGGCAAGTTCGAGCCTCTTGCTCGACGCGCTCGCCGCGACCAGCTCCAGCGCGGACTCCACGTAGTTGCACAGGTCGAAGGGCCAGATTTCCAGCTCCAGCCGGCCCGCTTCGATCTTCGAGAAGTCGAGGATGCCGGCGATGACGGCCATCAGTGCGTCGCCGCCGCTGCGGATGACCTCAGCGTAATTGCGCTGCTCGGGGGTGAGAGTCGTATCCAGGAGCAGCCCGGTCATGCCGATCACGGCATTCAGCGGCGTGCGGATCTCGTGGCTCATCGTCGCCAGAAACGCGCTCTTGGCCCGGGTGGCGGCCTCGGCCTGCTCGCGCGCTCTCTGGAGTTCGGAGATGTCGTGATACAGGGCGTACAGGCCGGCCGTTTCGTCCCCCACGCGGATCGGCACGGCCCGCACGTCGACATCCACCAGCGACCCGTCCTTGCGGGTCCGGCGGGTGGTCAGGTGCGCCTGCCCCGCTTCGCTGGCCTGCCGGGTCAATTGCACGGCCTCGTGGTGGACCGCATCGGTGCTGGCGACCAGCGAGTCGACGTCTTGCCCGATGGCCTCCTCGCGGCGGTAGCCGAAGAGGTTCTCCGCCGCCGGATTCCACGAGGTCACCTTGTGGTCTGGATCGACCGTGACGATCGCGGAAGGGCTGGCGTCCAGCAGCGACTGGTAGTACTGCTTCTGGCGCTGCAGTTCGCTGATGTCGTGGTAGATGACCAGATAACCGGTGCTCTCGCCTTCTTCGGTCACCGGCACGGCGGTCAGCTCGACGTCCGCAAGCGATCCGTCTTTGCGGGCGCGCTGGGTCACCGCATGGAATCGTCCCGCCCGGAGAACCTCCTCATAGCTCACGCCGCCGCCACGCAGATCTTCTCGCCCGGCGACCAGATCATTCAGCTTGCGCCCGATCGCCTCTTGCTTTGAGTAGCCGAAGAGCTCCTCGGCGGCCTGGTTCCAGGACGTGACGCTGCCGTCCCGTTCCACCGTCACGATGGCTGTCGGGTTGATCTCCACCAGCGACTCGACATACCGCTTCTGCCGCCGGAGCTCCTGCTCGCTGCCGCGGAGCGCCTCGGCCAGCTGCTTCTGCTCGGTGATGTCGAGGAGAAAGCCGTGGAAGTAGGCGGGCCGGCCGGCTTCATCGCGGATCACCGCCGCCTCGTCGTGATACCAATGCACTGCCCCATCACGGCCGATCATGCGGTACTCCGCCCGGAACGGCGCATCGGTGTCGCGCCTGCGCTTGTATTCGGCCAGCACCCGCTCACGGTCCTCGGGGTGCAGAACCTTCGCGTACAGCTCGCTGTCGGAGACCCACTCCTGCACGGTGTAACCGAGCTCGGCTTCAAGCTGGGGGCTGGTGTAGACGTTGGAACCGGTCTCATCCAGCCGGTCGATGTAGACGGTGACCGGGATGTGCTCGAGGAGCGCCCGCAGCGTCGCCTCGTCTAAAATCCCCGATCCAGTTCCGCCCCGCTCATCGGCGTGATCTTCGGCAGGCATCGGAATCCCTTCTGCCGGTCCGCCAACTCCATGCAGGGCGGAACCACCAGGAGGCCGAGCCCACTGCCGACAGCTAGTAACCACGGAAGACCACAGGAAAGACCGCCAACCGGGTCCTGGCTCTCCCCAGCCTCCTTAGCATCCTGACGCCTGGCAAGGCTGGCGTCGAGAAGGAGAGAGGCAATCAGAGCGGCACACTGGGGAGGCCGCCTGCAGCATGACTGGCGCCGGGAGCATGCAGCGGGTCCCCGGGTCCGGGCGATGGTCGAGGCAGGAACGGTGGTCATCGGACGAGCAGGGAATGTTTTGCACTGCGTTGCCGCCGAGGCGGCCGCTCGGGTTGCGTCCGGCCGGCGGTCAGCCACCGGCGGATTGTGAGGCCGCGGCCGTGATATGGCACCGGGTGGCCAGTCCAGAATTGGTCCTTCTGCGCGGCCGATCCACAGGAAACTAATCATCGACGGGAAACACGTACTCGGCGATCTGGCCCCGTCGAATATCCCGGGCCTGAGCCCGGATCACGAACGTCTCATCGATAGCCGGAAGGTTGATCATTGCCGAGGACCGTATAAGGGTGCATATCTGAGCATCATCATGCGACACGAGCGCGTACTACTTTCGGCAGAGTCGGGCGTCGGTCAGTCGTGCCAGCCACGCCCGCGCCCGCGTACAGATCACCCCGATCTGGGCGGCATCGCCGACTAGCACCGAGGCGCTACCGCGCATGCAGAACGGCGGTTCCGGCAACCCCACGTTATTGGCCTGCCGGCCACGTTCCGTGACTGTCAGTGGGCTGGTCCTGATGACAGATCCCGTGCCGGCTGGCGTGCTCGACGAGGTGCTGCGCCGACACGAGGACGACGGGCGCCGTTGGAGTTGTGGACGGCGGCGATCGAGGTCGGCGGCCCGGACAACATCACCAAGGCGGGGTGCGCCCCGGCACCGAGAACCGGGCCGCCTGGGCGCGTCGGCGGCGGTGTCGCAGCGGCATCTGGCGGCGCACGAGAAGCTCTACGCCCGGCACGGCAGCGACCACACGCAGCTGGCCGGCCGGCACGTTGGCGAGCGGGAGAAGGCTGCGGATGCGACTCTCACCCAGAAGGCAGCGCTCAGCGCGCGCCACGGCGCAGAGCACGTCGTGATGGAGATCCGGCACGCGATACAGCTGGCGTGGATGGAAGCGCGGCACGCGGGCGAGCGACTTCGTATGGACCAGCGCCACGCCGTGGAACTGCTCGCCCAGGAGCGCCGGCACGCCCGGGAGGATCGCCAGCCGTGATCGGGCGCGAGCCGGCCGAGTCCTCGTGGGGCGGGTACTCGGCCGATTTCAGCGCCCACTCATCTGCATTACGTGGTGATCTTGATTACCTCTGCCACCGGGCCATATTGTCCGTTTCGGCGCGGCCGGTCGGCCAGGAGGACGCCTGGGTCGCCCGCTCACGCGCCGTGATCGTGCTCTCTCCAGGCGCGAAAAGCGATGTGATCTTCGATCACCTGGGTAACTGCTCGAAGGTGCGCACCACGCACCAGCCGAGCTGAGGTTCACACAGCGAGAACGAGCCCGGCCCGCACTGGGTAGCAGCGCAGCGCCGACGTGGCGGAGGAGCACAAGCCGGAATGGCAGCGCCCGCCGGGGTTCAAGATAGCGCATCATTCAGCCGTGGCTTCCGCACATGCCGAATAGCGCACGGTTGAGCGCGCGCTTTCTTATGCGCTATTCCGCATAATCAAGCGGCCAGTGGTCCACGATGGCAGTCCGCGCGCCCAAACAGATCGCCGACTCGGCGCGGCGGACACGGATAAAGGTCGGATCGCGAAACCATGCGCAGATCATCCGTTATTGAGTGTTGTCGGTGCGCTAACTAATCTGACTCGGCTGCGGTGCGAGCGGACCTAGAGAGCAGCGGCAAGACGGCGAGCCAGGCGAGCAGTCCTGAATTCTGGCGCGCGGCAGCCAACAGTGCGCGAATCGGTGGGAACGGCCAGCTGTCCGGGCCACCAAGATCGGCAACTGTGGGACTGAGCCAGGCGACCGCGTCCGCCAGGTCCCGGGCCATCCCGGGACGCGTCTCGCTGGCGAGCAGCCCGAGCAGCGGCTCCGGGTCGGCGCCCGGTCCTCCGCGGCGCGGTCCAGCCCGGCGACCGCCTGTGCCAGGTCCCGGGCGTAGAGCTTCATCGTAGCTGTCGTCTTGGCGCGATAGTGGAGCTGCTTGTCCTCTTTTCACGGCGGTTTGGGGTGTGATGAGAACAACCTTGAGATGGCTGGTGGCCGTTCTGGTCACGATCACAGCTTTCGCCGTTGCTACCTTGCTCTGCGGTGCGCTGGTGCTGGCGCATGCGCTCAGAGATCCCACTGTCAGGTGGGGCATAGCCGGAGGGCTGGGCGTGGCCGTGGCGGCGCTGGCGGCTCTTTGGGGGCATTCCTTCGCGAAGGGCGAGCAGCCTGCGGGAGCCACGCTTGGCAGCGATTCGCCCGGAACAACTGGGGCTGCGGCGAGCGGGGCCGGGAACACGCGCAACAAGATCAGCGGCGGGACGTTCCTGGGCCCGGTGATCCAGGGGCCGGGATAATGCCAGGGCTGGCTCCAGCGATGCCGATATCGCAACTCCCGGGCAGCCGGAGCGGTGAAGGGCGGGGGCCGCACCCGGAACGAGATCTCTGGCGGGATCTTCTTCTCGGCGGTGATTCAGGGGCGTGACATCACCGTCGTCCTGCCAGCCGAGTTGCATCCGGCGCTGGCCGGATCCCCCGCTGAGTCCAGGGTGTTTACCGGCCGTGACAAGGACCTGGGCCAGCTGATGGAGTTTCTGCGCCCGGCAGCAGCGGACGATATGACAGCGCGAGTGTCGGTGGTCAGCGGACTGGCCGGGGTCGGCAAGACCGAGCTCGTGCTACAAGCCGCCCGCGCCGCGCTGGACAGGGGCTGGTTCCCCGGCGGAGCGCTGTTCGTTGACATGTTCGGCTACGACCCTAAGCACACGGTGGAAGCGGGGACCGCCTTGAAGGGTCTGCTGCGCGCGGCGGGTATCCCAGGCGAGCACATCCCCGCCGAAACTCAGGATCAGTCGCGCCTGTTCTCCTCGGTCATCGCCGCATACGCCCGGGAGGGCAGGCCGGTGCTGGTCGTGGTCGACAATGTGTCATCGGCTGCGCAGGCGCGTCCGCTGCTTCCGTCCTCAGGCCGGGTGGTGATCACCTCTCGGCACATGCTGGCTAACCTCGATGCCCGTTTGCTGGAACTGGATGCCCTCAGTCCGCAGGCTGGAGCGGACTTGCTTGTCGGCCAGCTCGCCGTGTCACGCGGCAACGACACGCGGGTCGCTCAAGAGCCTGACCATGCCCTGTTGATCGCGCGGCTGTGATCGGCTCCGGAAGCGCCGACGGCCGGTGGCGGATGCACGATTTGATCCGCCTTTACGCGGCCCAGCGCCCGGACGCTGAATCCGACGACTGGGCTGAAGCGCTAACCCAGCTGCTGCTCTATTACCTGAACACTGCGAATGATGCCACCGAGCGCTTGAACCCAGCCAGCGCTCGGCTGGCAGCAATCCGTTTCGCTGACCGCGAGCGCGCTGGCCTGGCTCGACGGCGAGTACCCCAACCTCTCGGCCATCGCCCGCGTCTACCCCGCCAGCGACGTGATCATTGACCTATCCCACCACCTGTGGCGTTTCTTCGAACTGCGCCGGTACTTCGACGACTGGATCATCCTGACGACCCGAGCACTCCATATGGCCCGGCATCTGGGCGACCGGCAGCGTGAAGGCCGGGCACTTGCCAGCCTCGGTGGTGCGCTGCGGCAGGAGCGGCGCTTTGATGAGGCGATCGCTGCCTGCGAGGAAGCGATCGCGATCTTCCGTGATACCGGTGACCGGCATCAGGAGGGCATCGCGCTGAACAACCTGGCAGCGGCCCGGGTGATGGCTGGTCAGTTCGAGGCGGCCGTCACGACTTCCCAGGAAGCGGCCGCCATCTTCCACGAGACCGGCGACAAGTATCGCCAGGGCATCGCGCTCAGCCACCTCGGCCACACGCTTCTGGAGGCTGAGCGCCTCAATGAGGCCATCTCCGCCTACCAGGAGGCGCTTCACATCATCCGCGATTACAGCGACCGGCACGGCGAGGGCACGGCGCTGCTCAACCTCGGAAACGCCCTCATGAAAGCGGAGCGGCTGGACGACGCCATCGCCGCCGCGGAGGAGGCCGCCGCTATTCTCACCGAGACCGGCGATCGGCACGGCGTAGGCAGCGCGCTACTCAATCTCGGGGCCGTCCTCAACTCGCGGGAGCGATTCAGCGAGGCCATCACAGCCACCCAGGACGCCGCCTCCATCCTCCGCGAGACCGGCGACAAGCACGGCGAGGGCACCGCGCTGTTCAATCTCGGCAATACCCTGCAGCAGGCAAGCCGACCAGAAGAGGCTATACAGCCTGGGAGACGTCTTGCACAAACAAGGCCGGGTCGAGGAGAGCATCACCGCCCGCCAGACAGCCATCGCCATCTTCCAGGAGACCGGTGACCGGCAGCGCGAAGGCGGCGCGCTGAATAGCCTTGGGCAAGCTCTCACGAAAGCGAAACGATTCGAGGAAGCCATCGCGGCCTACCGGGCGGCCATCGCCATCTTCCGCGAGATCGGCGACCGACAGCACGAAGGCAGGACGCTGCTCCGACTCGGTTCTGTCCTCGGCTACGGCCGCCTGGAAGAGGCCATAACCGCTTACCGGGACGCCGCCAGCATCTTCCGCGAGACCGGCGACCAGGCCGATGAGCAACGCGCTCTTAAACTCCTCAGATCCTGGCAGAGCGCCAAGCGCGAAATGGACGCTATCCTCGCCCGGCTGGAATCAGGCCGGTTCGACGAAATCATTACCGACCTTCGAAAGACCGCTGCTGTCCTCCATCAGCATGGCGACCGATACGGCCAGGGGGTAACGTCGGCGATCCTCGGTAACGCCTTGCTGGGCGCAGGCCGGTTCGATGACGCCATCACGGCCCTTGAAACGGCCGCCGCCATCTTCGGCGAAACCGGCGACAAGCAGCGAGAAGGCACCACGCTTACCGAACTCCGGGCGGCACAGCAAGCTCAGTGCGACGCCAAGGCCGCAGCGACCGCTCTGGACCGAGCGCTGCGCCAGCTACCCGAGCAACCAGGCGACGCCGAGCTGCGCGCCGCTATGGAGGGGTCCTACCGCGACCTCGGCCCCAGCGACGCCCGCCTGTTCCGCCTGCTATCGCTGAACCCGGGCCCGGATATCTCCACACCGGCCGCCGCTATCCTTGCCGTCACAAACCGAGCCACCATCACCGGCAGGCTGAAAGAGCTGACCGACGCGTCGTTGCTGCGCAACTACCCCCGCCTGTTCCGAAGGCTGCGCTACCTGTACGGAGAAGACGAGGCCAGCGCCAGGAACAGGCTGGAAACGCTGGCCCGCGCGCACCTGATCGAGCAGAGCACCAAGGTAACCGGCGCTGGCGCATGCAAGACTCAGTGCGATCATTCGCCGCTCAGCGCAGCCGCGAGCAAGCGAGACAAGACACCAGCGGCCCGGTGCAACGCTGCTGCTCACCTACTACCTCGCCGGGGCGAGCGCCGCCTCGGCCCACCTGGACGCGGCTATCATCGATCCGGCTAGCTGGGGATTCCCCGCTAAGGAGCAGGCACTGCAATGGCTGGACGCCGAATACGCCAATCTCATAGGCGCCGCCCGCGCCGCTGACAGCAGCAGCGGAACCCACGCCGTCATCGCACTGGACCTACCCCGCGCGCTGTTCCACATCACCACTCTGCGGCGGCGGCCCGGTGACACCGTCGCGCTGAGCCCGATCGCGCGACGAGCTGCCCGCCGCCTGCACGACCGGCACGAAGCCGTGGTACTACGCAACCTGGGCAGCGCCCTCACCCAGCAAGGACAACACGACCAGGCCATCGTCCCCTTGCATGACGCCATCCGGATATACCGAGAGACCGGTGACGAGCACGGCGAGGGCACCGCCCTGACCAACCTTGGGGCTGTCCTGCTGCAAGCAGGACAGCTCGACGATGCCGCCACCACCCTGCGCGGCGCCGTAAGCATCCACCGCCGAAACGGTGCCCGGCATAACGAAGCAACAGCGCTGGTTAACCTCGGAGGTGCCCTGCTACTGGCGGGACACCTGGACGAAGCCATTACCACCCTGGAAGACGCCGCACAAACCCACCGCGAACTCGGCGATCACTCTGGCCGCGCGGCGGCGCTGGCCAACCTGGGGGCCGCTCTTCAGCAGGCGGCAAGACACGACGAGGTGATCATCACTTACCGGGTAGCGGCACGACTCAACCGGCTGACCGGTAACCGGCAGGAAGAAGCTCTGATGCTGACCCTGCTCGCCGGTATCTACCACAAGACCATGCGGTTCGAAGAAGCCGTCACCGCCCTGCAGGAGGCCGCACTGATCTACAACGATATCGGCGACAAAGAGCGAGAGAACGAAACTCTCACCAGCGTCGAAGCGGCACGACAAGAACAGCAATCCGCATAGCACCCAGCCCCATGACTCCTGAAATAGGGGCTGGGCTCGCGTGTGACGGGAAACGGGCTGGCTGCGATACGCACTAGATCAGTAGGCTCGAACGCGCGTCACCTGTCGTGAAATGAAGCGCCGGGCAATGTCCGTGCGGAACGCTAGCCAGCAGAACAGATCACCTTTATATGCGTGCCCTGTAGACAAACATCAAGACCAACGTCGCCACGCCATATCGGCGGCAGTGCACGTGGCGGCGAAGTCCAGGGCCGATCACACTCCGTGAGACCGGTGCGCCTCCCTGCAGATTCCGATCGCGTAATACACGGGTGATCATTGCCGCTTTTCGCCCTGAGCGACGGAGTATTGATCACCCGTGTATCTGGCGTTATACGGCAATGCCATTTAGCCGAAGTTGATCATGGCCCGCCGTCAGGGAACTCTCGCTGTAGAGTGTCAACCGTGACGCACTCGATGACGGCGTCGCCGTCGGGGTGCCGTGTCCGGAACAGAGAAGATGAGAGACGGCGGTGACTCAGCGCACAGAGGGAGCGGCCATTCGCTTCGACGCCAC
>WNFY01007393.1_pt1 | contig 12099 bp, 13 predicted proteins | sample 5400091 | NCBI WGS metagenome assembly WNFY01 (sample SAMN13153364, study PRJNA577476) | soil metagenome | isolation source: 60 cm soil or saprolite under grassland replicate 1 | place: USA:California | collected 2016-06-15 | reverse complement strand
CAAAATTGTGAGTGTCTCTGCGATGGGGTTGGACGAGCGGTGGTTGGGAATTTCGCTAGATCCAGAGGCATTAACTAGATTGAAGCGTTTGAGCCAAAAATATAGTTTCAGCCTCTGTTTCGAAGGTGGCGAGGCTGAGACCTTGGTGGTTGACTGCCCGATTTTCTACAAAAAGTTGCAAGTAAGGAAAGCCAACATCCACTGGGACGGACAGCGGGGAATGTTTGAAATACTGGAAGTTGCCCTAGTAAAAAAGTAGCTATGCTCGATAATTTACGTACGGGTCTTCGGAGCGCGTTGAAAAAGATTGTTGGAGCATCTGATATAAATGAGGAGATGATTGAATCCCTATGTAAAGATGTCCAAAGAGCATTACTGCAGTCTGATGTTAACGTTAGATTAGTGCTGTCTATTACCAATAACCTTAAGCTTCGTGCGCTAAAGGAACAGCCTGTGAAGGGACTTTCAAGGAAGGATCATATTGTTACGATTCTTTACGGCGAGTTAGCGAGTTTACTTGGTTATACAGGGGAAACGATCAAAAGCATTGACAAGATCCAACGTTTGCCGGATGATGGCATAACGTTCAAAGCTGGAGAACAAAATATTGTGTTGATGCTTGGAATCCAAGGTAGCGGCAAAACCACAGTCACGGCAAAGCTTGCCAGGTGGTTGACAAGACATGGCTACCGTGTCGCGGTCGTCGGGGCGGACACTTGGAGGCCTGGTGCGTTGACACAATTAAAAACGACTTGCGGCAAGATAAGCGTGGAGGTTTTTGGTGATGAAGCAGATAAGGATGCAGTTAGTATCGTAAAAAACGGACTAGAACATTTCAGGAAGCAGGTTCTTGATGTAATAATCATAGACACGGCGGGCAGGCACAAGGAAGAAAGGGGATTATTGGAGGAAATGAAATCCATGTACGATGTCTCCGAACCAGATCTTGTGCTGCTCGTAATTGACGGGACAATTGGACAGCAGGCATATAATCAGGCAAAAGCATTCCACGAGGCAGCGCCTGTGGGAGGCATAGTCATAACCAAGCTCGACGGTACTGCCAAGGGCGGAGGCGTCATCGCTGCGTCTGCTGCTACCGGCGCTCGCGTGATGTTTATAGGAACTGGAGAACGCATAGATGACCTAGAACAGTTCTCACCCACACATTTCGTAGGAAGAATATTGGGAATGGGGGATATCAAGGCTCTGCTAGAAATGGCAAAAAACCTAGAGTTGCAAGAAGACGAAGGACAGGCTAAAAGACTGCTAGGCGGTAAAATGACGATCGAAGACTTTTATTCGCAGATGGAAAACGTCGGAAAAATGGGCTTTAGGAATGTGATTGACAATTTGCCAGGGTTGTCAGGAATGGTGAAGGATGACCAGCTAGACGCGTTGCAAGAAAAAATGGAAAAATGGAGATTTATTATTCAATCTATGACAAGAATCGAAAAACGCAACCCCGACATAATGAACGACTCGCGGAGGAAACGTGTAGCAAGGGGTTCCGGTATGACAGAGCATGATGTCAAGGAATTGATAAAACAGTATAACAATTCTAGGTCCATGATGAAACAAGCAAAAGGTAGACAAATGCAGAGTATGTTACGGAGATTCGGTATTGGTTAATGTTCGCCAGCGTCCGTCCCTTAAACTGGAATTAAGAAAGGGTTACAACCTCTGCAGGTACTGTATAAGTCGTCAAATTACAGTTGCCAAAGGCAGATGGCCTCATGAAGATTTCGATAGATGTCATATCTGTTGCGGCCTGATGAACAGATTAGACTTCATAGTTGGTCGCATCGAGGAGGCAGTAAATGAGCTTTATGAATTCGACACTTTCACGATAGGGGCTATTCTTCCACCCGACATTTATGAACGAGAAGATCAAATTAGAGCTCGACTTAAAATCAGAGGAAAGGCAAGTATAAAAAACCAGATCTTGAACGAACTCAGACGTAAGTTTGAAATCAATACAAAGAAAAAAGTCGACTTTTTCTTACCAGACGTCTCAATAAGCGTCGCTGTCGGAAACGGAAGGGGAGTCAATGTTACTGCAAAAGCACGGACGTTAACTCTTGCTGGCCGATATATAAAAAAACAAAGAGGACTGCCTCAAAGGCAAACTACGTGTACGCAATGTAAAGGGATAGGATGTGGAGTTTGTAACAATTCAGGCCTATTTGGACAGAGTGTTGAAGGTATTATTGCGCATCAACTTGTCAGTATCACTAAGGGTAACTCTCCAAGATTCTCATGGGTGGGCAGCGAAGATCAGAATAGTCTTGTCCAAGGCGAGGGTAGGCCTTTTTTCGTGCGTCTGTCGGATCCGAAAGTTAGGGAGTTAAAAAATAATCTAATTATTGATACTCCAGAGGTTAATGCAACCATAGAAGCAAAACCACGATGCGTTCCTCGATCACCGATTCGCTTTCTCACCAAAACAACAATCATCGTGGAAAGTGCTACTACGATATCTGAAAATAATCTCCAAGAATTGGATTTATTAAAGAATACACCGGTAAAATTTCAAAACAAAAATAAAGTAATTACCAAAAAGATCTATTCCGTCAAATTTAGCAGGATAAATGATAATCGATTTGAGATTACTCTGCTAACAGATGGCGGATTCGCAATTAAGAAATTTGTAAGCGGCCAACAAAACACTTCGCCAAATGTTTCCGAGATTTTGGGGAATAAATGTGAAAGTATATTGTTCGATATAACAGATGTACTTCTGCAGTAACATTTTTTTGAGACATGTTATACTGTGAACGTAGTTAAATGGTTTCAGATCCATTACGAATGATAGAGGATGCGCGGCGTTCTGCTCAGATCCCAGAGAAAATATATCAGCGTATAGCGGATAGATTTCATATCGTTATGGATGGCATTAACCGAATTGAACACGCATCTGGTTTAAAATATCCTCGTTATTATGTTCTACCAGAACTAGTACTTGTCTCCTCATCGGTGGAATACGACGAAGTAGGTATTTTCTTTGCGAGGACTATTCCCACAATAGGGTACAATAACAGATTAAATGTAGTGATACAAATTACAGCTCCTTTAGTTGCTTATGGACTTATTGGGACGGTGCATGCAATACTGGCACACGAATTCTTACATTACTTGGAACTAGTAAGAAGGATTATCAAGATGAATCTTGTATCAGATGAAATCTCCAGCTCATTATTTGAAGAAAAATATTCAGACGATGATCGATTAATGAACGCCAAAGTGGTTTTTAGCTCTGACCCTACGTTAATTCGGCATATCTCAAACAGGTTTAATGATGGATTCCGAGATCCAGGCTTGGAAAAAATAGCTATTAGTGAATGGATAGACAAGGGGCTTCCGGTAACGAAGGTGCGTATCGATTGTAATATCATAAAAATACCCTTTGAATCAATAGTTTCACTTGAAGTAGATGATGATGTAAAAGATAAAATTAGTGCCTATGAAATGGCTTCAAGGACCACGATGCCATCTTAGACTCGAATGTTAGAAACTTATCCGAATCGAGAGGGCACATAGAAACTTCTTTCCCATAAGAAAGGTTTGAATTTCACGCACTGAAAAAAAACGAATCCAGCAAGACGGCAGGATATACACGTCCTATTTAGTCAGTGTTTTTTTGTTGCCTTTTTTGAGTGTTCTGTAAACTCGGTGAAGCCACATTTACCACAGCTGTATCTGTCCCGATGTTCCGCCATAAACACGCCTTTTCCGCACCTGGGGCAGTCGCGCTTCTTCCTAGTGACTGTATTACCTTGTATCATGTAAAAATTGTGTACTGCTACCTCCCCCTTCAAAGGTTTTTTCTTGTCAGCCGTGCTACTTTCTACCCCCACTTTGCCCTCGCGTCTTCGATTGAGTAGTACTTGCTTGTTTTGCTTTTAGCTTTGCAGCCTTCTCTTCGGCAATAATTTTTTTTCGTTCGTCCTTCGGCAAATTCCTTAATAGCCTATATCGAGGAAGTTGTTTTATCGCAGCTTGTTCGTCTGTATAAACATAAAACACACCCCGGACATCCGTCTTGCCTTTTCCGCAAACCATTGAAATAGGAATAACAGCCTTCTTCTCGACATTATGCTGTTTGGCAATTATCTCTGTTGCTTCGGTTCTCTTGATTCTTCCTGCGGCATTCTTGAAGATTACACTTATTTCATGTCTATTTAATAACGAATTCTTTCGATCTTCAAATGTAATCAGTTCAACACTGGCCAAACTCTAGTCACACGATTAGCCTAGAGGAACTCATATAAATATTCCTACAATGGAGCTTCGAACGTTAGAGAGATGAATCGGATGGAATAATGTCGTAATTAGATCCGTGACGCTCAAGTTTTATGACTTGATAGTGAGATTTTGTTAACGATGTTCCCGCTTTGACTTTGAGATAACACTATGAATTCGTGGTCCCATTGTCTAACGCGTCATCATTCTAACGCGGGCCCGGTGGGCTTCGATCCCACGACAACTGGCTTCGGAGGCATATGCTGCAGCGATTAGCACCCTATCCTGGCTGGGCCACGGGCCCCAGGTTCCTTTTTTAAATCGGTATTTAAGGGTACAGCCTCTTCTAATAGACTGTTAGTTGAGCAAAAAGTCATATCTTTTGAACAGAATCGGAGAGAAATTCTATAAATTCTGCATGTTAACTAGATTACTTATCGACGCAGACAGGTATTTTAAAAAAGTTATATATCCAATGAGGTAGATTATGATTTGATGTACGCGAAAATATGTGACCTGGAAATGTTGTCGAGTTACATTACAGACATTGTCGTCGGCGATGTTCTAGTCGTTCAGGCGTTAGTTGCAAACCCTCTAGATTGGCTTCATTTTTACGAAAGGATTTCAACAATAAAGAAAGGCGACCGAACGGACTTCACTATTGTCACGAAGGAAGGCGAAAGGCTGGTCGGTTCAGGAGATGTCCAGGACCTAGAGAAATGGAACAACAATGGTAAGTTCGGGTTTAAAATCAAGATAACCATTAGAAAACAAAAGTCATTATCAGACAGACGTTTGAGATTACCCCGTCGAAATTGGCAAAAATCCATCCAGCAAACTGATTTATTGGCTGTGCCGCTCAATCAGTCCGTGCAATAGATTTGGATGCATAACATGATTATCTGATCATTACACTTATACCTGAGAAATATTTGTCTGGAACCGGTGGACATTAAGGAACAACTGAAGAGTCCGTTTTGATATTATGGAGTGTGCATGAGTCTGAAGGATGTTAAGGTTTTTGCAGTCGATATTGACGGCACGCTAACAGAAAATGGTTGTGGGATGGCATACTTAGATGGTATTGCCACTCTGCGTTATCTCGAATTTCTTGGCTTAAAAGTAATTTATGTCACGGGAAGAGCGTCGATTGAAGCGTATGTTCTTGCAGTATTTAGCGGAACAACTCTAGTTGCAGTCGGAGAAAATGGCGGCGCCATAATGACTGCGCCTGACGAGCACATACTTCTGGCTGACAAGCAAAATTGCTTGAGGGGTTATGAAATCTTGAAAAAGAACATTGAGGGTGTTCAGATGAAGACTGTCTTTAATAGACTTACAGAGGTCGTTTTGTCCAGAACCTTTGATGTGCGAGAAGGCAGGAAAATACTTGAAGAAAATAATCTGAATTTAAGTCTTAGCGACAGCAAGTATGCCTATCATATAAATGAAAAAGGGGTTGATAAAGGGGTAGGACTACTGGAAGCTTTAAGGATCTTAAATTTGGATCCTCAGGAAACAGTTGCGATTGGTGACAGCGAAACAGATCTACCGTTATTTGATCTGTGTGGGTGTAGTATCGCCCTACACCATGCTGAAGATATTGTGAAGGCTAGGGCAACTCACGTCGTTCGAGGTACAGAAGGAAGGGGTCTAGTGAATGCTATCGACCTTGTAGCCTTCAAATATTTGGAAACAGCTACGCAAAATGACTTTTCGCGCTCTATTAGATGAGATTCGCAGAGTCGTCTCTGCCGGTCTCTCCGATCTAGGCTATCCTCAAGAGATCTTTGACCTGTCAGAGCCTCCAAGACCAGAATTTGGAGACGTGAGTTCTAATGTGGCATTTCAGATAAGCAAAAAAATTAACAGGAGGCCGCACGACGTTGCCAGAGATTTTGTTGAAAATCATCTAAAACCAATCCTCGGAAACGAGGACAGGGGTAGTTTGCGGTCGTTGATATTATCAGTTGAAGCACATCCAGGGGGCTATATCAACTTCAGAGCAAATTATGGAAATCTAGCAGCGTTAACATTAAATCAAGCACTTGAAAACCCCTCTTACGGTTTTTATAACGTGGGAAAGGGAACTCGTGTCGCGGTTGAACATACAAGTGTTAATCCAAACAAGGCTTTGCATGTTGGTCACTTGCGGAATGTAATCCTAGGTGATACCATATACAGGATATTGAAAACAACCAATCACAACGTTATAGTTTTGAACTACGTGGATGATTCCGGTTTGCAGGTAGCAGATATTGTGGTAGCATTCAAGTTCGCCGGATTTCCTGTAGAACCTGCCGAAAAATCAATGAAATTTGATCACTATTGCGGGGATCATGTGTATGTAAAAATAAACGAATTGTATAAAACCGACCGTGGCTTAGAAGCACGAAGAAGATTCGTCCTGAAAGAATTGGAGCACGGTGGATCCGAATTGGCACGATTTGCATCGACTATTGTCTCAAGGGTATTGCACGACCAATTAATGACCTGTTGGCAAATGAAAGTTCATTATGACCTGCTGAATTTCGAATCCCAAATCGTTATTTCGAAATTATGGGAAAAATCATTTAGTTGGTTAAAGGATAAACGAATTGTGCACCTTGCCTCTGACGGGAAAAACGAGGGGTGTTGGGTGATAGGGAGTGAAAATGAGGCCGCTGATGAAAAAATAATCGTGAGGAGTGATCTTACTACCACGTATATTGCAAAGGACATACCGTATGCTGCATGGAAATTAGGGCTAGTAGAAGATCCATTTTATTACTACAAGTTTTCCAGCCAATGGGACAATACTTCGCTTTGGGCCACCACATTAGATTCAGCGCAGAATAACAACGACCATCCTAAATTCAATGCTGTCGAGAGAGCCATTACGATAATTGATTCACGACAATCTAGGTTACAAACTATCGTGTCTGACATACTGTCGCAATTCCAAGTAATAGAAAATAGATATCATCATCTCTCATATGAACCAGTCACACTAAGCTCTAAGACGGCAGATCTTCTGGGACTGGACATAGGAGACAGGCATTCGATCCAAATGTCAGGCAGAAAAGGAGTTTATATTAACGCTGACTATGTCATAGAAATGGTTCGGTCAAAAGCGTATGAAGAGGTTCGCTCAAGAAATCCAACATTTTCTGAAGAACAGCTTCACAAAGTTGCCGGAGCAATATCCGTCTCGGCTATAAGATACAATCTAATTAAGCATGATCTCGACAAGATCATCAATTTTGACATTGGTGAATCACTCAGCTTAGAGGGTGATACTGGTCCATATATTCAATACGCATACGCAAGGTCTCGAAGGCTGTTAGAGAAATCAACAGAAAAGATATCGCAACCCTCATTTGGCTTGCTGAATAAGGAACCTGAGACTATTCTTATCAAAGCTATCTCGAAGATAGACCTAGTTGTTGAAGATGCAGCAAGAACACTTAAACCAAAGGCCGTGGCCAGATATGTGCATATGATGGCAACAGCTTTTAATTTGTTCTACGAATCAATTCCTGTCCTCAAGGAACCGGATAGGGAAAAACGGATTACCAGACTAGCGCTAGTTAAAGCATTCCACAGAACATTCAAAAATGCTTTGTATCTTCTGGGGATAGAGCCTTTGAACGAAATGTAGGAGATAGGTAAACAGTTGCAGCGTGCTTTAATTAGCAAATTATTCTCATCGTCTTCTTTTTGAACGAGCGTAGGGGCTGCCCCGACTATCCTTTATCTACTATCCAGATAAATGACATCCTATGGTGGAACAGAATCTGATTTGATATTTTTGCAACCTTATATTAAGGCCCATAAACTAATTTTATCTCGACAATATTCGATTTCAATTCATCGATAATCGCAAGTTCACAAACCGGTCCGGTTTGAAATTAACTATAATTTATCCTGCTGACACGACGGCGAATTCTCGCAACTTAAAGGTAAAGGCTTTCACGGAGGTGGCGTTTTCTAGACCAAAGTAGAAGCTGTCTTGTTTTAAATAAGTAATGCTTTAATTTTGGAGAATTTAGGACTAAACCTGAGGTGGGGTGGCAGAGCGGCCATGCGTTCGCCTGCAGAAAATAACCTTGAAGAGAGCGGATTTATAAGGGTTCGAATCCCTTCCCCACCTTGCGCGATTCCGATTTGATATGACATTATTATTTAGGAACAGGACATTGCGGGTTTGAACTGCGAAAATAGAAGTGCAATCCATTTGGCCGAACTGAATATTTCAGCAAGAACCAAATAACCCGTCCTCACCTTATTGGAGGATAATGTCTATCGGAATCCCACAATGGATTAGCCTTATGATCCTCCCAAAAGGAACGGTTAAGAATGAAGGAATTTTTTTTCTAATGCTCACAGTGTTAATCGCGCTTATCATTTTAGCTATAGTTCTGCGAAAAAGGAGAAGCGAAAACGACATGGCAGAAAAGGAGTAGAGATCGAACGCCTGGTATCTTTCTAAGCCTTATCCCTGGCGAGGCTACAGTATTAACCACGTACCGCAACATTTTTTTTCGCAGAAATTAGGTTTAAGCATCTACGGGGTAGATTGGTTTATTAACACTTCGTTGGCAATGCCACACACCGATTATGTCCTATAGAATTGATAGAGACTCGCTTGGTGACGTTAAGGTACCCTCCGAAGCGTACTATGGTCCGTTTACAGTTAGAGCATCTTCACAGTATACTGTTACAGGAGAAAAGGTAGATGAGGACATGATCAAAGCATATGCGATGATAAAGAAATCTGCCGCAATAGCAAACATGGAACTTAACGTCCTTGATAAGACTAAAGCAAGCGCGATCATAAAAAGCTGTGATGAAATTCTGGAGAATAAGTTGCAGGATCAGTTCATAATCGATCCAATTAACTCTGGCGCTGGCACTGCTCTTAATATGAATATCAATGAAGTGTTAGCAAATCGCGCACTTGAGATCTTGGGAAAGAAAAAGGGAGAATATGATGTTATCAGCCCCAACGATCACGTCAACATGTCACAATCAAGCAATGACACATTTCCTACCGCAATGCATGTTGCTATTATAGCTAATATGTTAGCAACAATTTCGGCACTAGACGATCTAATTAGGTCGTTGCAGAGGAAAGCAATCGAGTTCAAAGACGCAATTAAAATCGGCCGGACTCATTTGATGGACGCCCTTCCAGTTACTCTTGGGTTAGAATTCGGAGAATACGCATATTCGTTAGAAATCGCGAAAAAGAAACTGTATCAAGCTGTCGATAACCTCATGTATGTTGGCCTGGTAATGGCCTCGGGTCCAATTGCAGGATTTGCAGAAATTGTTATCCCTGCTGTTCACCCTGGGTCTTCCATCATGCCCGGTAAGGTTAATCCGTCTCTTGCCGAATGCCTTGACATGATTTGCTTTAATATTGTCGGAAATGATGTATCGGTTGCCATGGCTGCACAGGCCGGCCAATTCGAGCTCAATGTAATGCTACCGGGCATGACAAAAAATGTTTTAGATTCGGCCAAGATGCTAAAAAACTTCCTACCGAAGTTTGCAAAAAATATGGTGGATGGTCTGGAGGCAAATCGGCAAAGATTAGAATCTCAAGTAGATAAAAGTCCTATTCTTGTTACTCTGCTAAATCCCCATATTGGGTACTTGAAAGCAGCCGAGATCTACAAGGAATCAACGAAAACTGGAATCAGCATTCGGCAGCTTGTTTTGAGTAGAGGCTTAATGTCACATTAATTGTCCATTGGGCGCTGCCCACGTTCCGTCCGTCAGGTCCTACGGCCCTTGGGATATCAATAATTAGATTTTCAAAAGTATAGGTCACAGCTGCACCTTTTCCAGTTAGCCTATCAAAAAGTTCTCCGATCAGCCTTGCCCATTGCCCATTCGAATTCTTGGCGACACCACTGTTTTGATTCACGGTAATTCTTAGGACGACTTTGGATTTAAGAACTGCTACAAGAGAAGTTCTTGGTGCACGTAACCTTCAATTAACAGTCTAACAATAGTTTTTTATTGGCAGACAAATTAAAGGAGATAAGGGAAACAACATCCGATGCGGTTTCTATAATTCGTGAACTTGGGGCACCAGGAGTGCAGGACTCTCTAGGCAAAATTTTAGAAACAACAAAGGCTGCAAAAGAGATCGTAGACAAGCTCAAGGAGCCTGAGTTTGTCAAAAACATTGAGAATATTAGACTTACTACTGAATCTATCCAGGAGGCTTCAACCAAAATTGAAAATACTATTCGTGAGATAAAGCAGACGGGAGTCCTGGAGCAGGCTCGAGAAGCAATAAGGAGTGCAAACAACATCCTGGATTCTTTCTCCAACAACAAGGATTTTGCCGAGGGGACCGAAATCATGAAGGCAACGCTGAGCTCAATAAGAGATCTTGTTGATGAGCTAAGACTTATTGCAGTCTCTTCCAAAAAAACAGGCACGCTCAGCAATGCTGCGGCGATAATCAACGAATCAACAGATATGTATCGAAATATTACTGGTTCAAAATAACGATATTATAAAAGAACCCTTTAGAAGGATTCCGTCTTCTATCATCCTCCTCCAACGTTAACGAGACCAATCTTGACAAGTTCGGCTCCGATACCGTAGCCAACTAGCGCTACGCCAGTTCCTAGCCCTGCCATTTCAATTCCACCTTTGACCCAGTTTTTCTTTGCCAAGCGACCTTTTACGGCTCCTACTATGAACGAAGAAACTACGCTGACTCCTATCGCAATGGCTATTGAGGCCCCCGAGGAAATTAGTCCGGCTTTGACAGCGAAATATGGCAAGATAGGAAGAATACCGCCCATCAAAAATGCTCCGAACATGACCAGTGCACCCCTCAAAGGACTACCCAATATTTCCAAGTTTAGCCCTAATTCTTCAGTTAACATCGTCTTGAGCCAGACATCCTTTTTTGAGGTTATTTTATCGACGACTGTCTTGAGTTCGTCTCCTTCAAAGCCTTTGGCTCGGTATATATCAACTATTTCTTGGCGTTCCTTGTTAGGCAGATTTTCAATTTCGAACTCTTCGCGTTTTATTTCCGATTCTAATATCTCTCTTTGAGACTTGACTGCTAGGTAATTCTGGACCGCCATTGCTTTGGCCCCGGTGAACATTCCTACTAAAGCCGCCAAAATCACGACATCTGCAGAAATTTGTGCGCCTCCCACGCCCGCAACGATCCCCAAGGATGTGTTTATGCCATCACCAAATCCGAAGACAATATCCCGGATATAGCTGCTTTCCTTTATGTGGGGCTCGATATGCGTAGAACCTTTAATCGACTTCAACCCCGTTATTTTGTCATTTCAATATATATACGATAGCGTTGTATTTACATCGCTTACAGCCGCTATTAATGCTCAAAACTTCAGGTATGCCCATAATCCTGTAATTCGGTGAGAGTACGACCTATCAAAGATGCATACCCAACATAGTGAGACAGGAAGTCGACCGTGGATTTCAATGCATCGCTACCTCTATAACCTTCGTCATATTTCATTTCTACAATTCCCTTATCTGTCTTGATTAGGACGGTGATCAAAGAGTATTCGCCCAAGCGTGGATCCCGCGATTCAATATATTGCCGTAATTCCATATGCTGGATAATGAAACCCTGGTTTTGGCTCTTCCCACCTTCTACAAGAACTGTGACAGCGTCAGGTTCTCCTTTGGCTCTATCGTCGGAAATGTCTATTTTTTTTATCATTCCGTCCTACTTGTCATAGTCCAAGAATCTTACCCACTCCGGGAACCACAGATTATTTTCAGGTACTCCTATACCACGTGCAAGTATTTCTGGACTATTATAATATAGGGCATTGGCTCCTATTTCCTTGTTTACATTTTCGTTTA
>WNFY01004971.1_pt1 | contig 12099 bp, 6 predicted proteins | sample 5400091 | NCBI WGS metagenome assembly WNFY01 (sample SAMN13153364, study PRJNA577476) | soil metagenome | isolation source: 60 cm soil or saprolite under grassland replicate 1 | place: USA:California | collected 2016-06-15 | reverse complement strand
ATTTTCTGGGCCGTCTGGGCTACGACTACGTCGACGAAACGGGCAACCCGGCGTATCGAATGTTTCTCGGTCGGTAGTTGCGGCGCCGGTGCCCGCCGGCGCGCGCGTCCCGAGAATCCACCGCATCAGGGTCGCCGGCCGCAACCCTGGCGAAACCAACCCCGATCCCTGCGAAGCGCCCTGCCGGCGAAAAGCCCTGCCTTGCTCGGGGCTTAGGGGGCGCGCCGCGTGCGCCATTCCGACGCCGGGGGGCAGGGAATGCCGCAAAGCGGCAGGCCCGACCCCTGAAAACTTCGCTCCATGTTGCAAATGAGTGGCAAACGGGCCGCCAATGCAGATTCCGGCAAGGTTTATGCTCTAGTCAGTTGGCTTGCACCATGGCAAACTTGCCGCCGTAGCGCTGCGGCGCACATTCGGGCGCCCGGAAGAAGGGGGCGCACGCGAGGGAGAATACGTTGGCGGAGCAGAATATGCTGTCAGGCGTCAAGGTAATGGTGATTGACGACTCAAACACCATTCGCCGCAGCGCCGAGATCTTCCTGCTGCAGGCCGGCTGCACGGTCATCCTCGCCGAGGACGGCTTCGACGCGCTCGCGAAAATTGCCGATCACCAGCCCGAACTCGTATTCGTCGACATCATGATGCCGCGGCTCGACGGTTATCAGACCTGCGCACTCATCAAGAAGAATTCGAAATTCCACGCGACCCCCGTGATCATGCTGTCGTCCAAGGATGGCCTCTTCGACCGGGCGCGCGGGCGCATGGTCGGCTCCGACCAGTACCTGACCAAGCCGTTCACCAAGGAAAGCCTGCTGAAGGCCGTGGCGACACACGTTAATCGCGCCGCGGCCGCGTAACACCCGAGCCGTCCACTCGCTGTGTGGCGGCCGGGAGACCAAGCAAGAGACAGGGCAGAATCATGGCAATCAAGAAAATTCTCATCGTCGACGACTCGCCGACGGAGCGGCATGTTCTGAACGACATGCTGACCAAAGCAGGGTTCGAGGTCATCGCCAGCGACAACGGCGAGGACGCGATCCAGAAGGCCAGGCAGTTGAAGCCGGACGTGATCCTGATGGATGTCGTCATGCCCGGACTCAACGGCTTTCAGGCCACGCGCGCGATCAGCCGCGACGCCGACACGCGCAGCATCCCGATCATCATTTGCACGTCCAAGAGCCAGGAAACCGACAAGATCTGGGGCATGCGCCAGGGGGCGCGTGACTACGTCGTCAAGCCCGTGAACCGCGACGAACTGCTCGCGAAGATCGCCGCGCTCGGCTGAACACGAATCCGACGAACGCATGGCACGCGCCGCCAAACTCGACCTCCGCTCGTTCCAGCAGGAGCTCGCCACCCGCCTCGCGAGCAAGACGGCGGCGCAGGTCGAATCCTCGCGGCTCGGGCTCGCCACCGGCGGCGAGCAATGGCTGATCCGGCTCGCCGATGCCGGCGAAGTCATCACGATTCCGCCGCTCGCGGTCGTGCCGCTCACCAAGCCGTGGTTCCTGGGTGTCGCCAACATCCGCGGCAATCTCTATACGGTGATCGACTTCGGCGGCTTTCTGGGACGCGACGCGGCGGCCGCAGGATCGCTCGGTCAGAGCCGGCTCGTGCTCTTCGGTCCGCGTGTGGGCGAGTTGCGCGCCGGGCTCGTCGTGCAGCGTGTCCTTGGCTTGCGCAACCTGGCCGAGCTCGCGCCTGCAGCCCCGCCGCAGGGTGCGCCCGAGTGGTATGGCCAGCGCTGGATGGACGCCGAAGGCGGCGCGTGGCAGGAGATCGACCTCGCGCGCCTCGCGCAGGACGCAAAATTCCTGCGGGTCGGGCTTTGATGAAGCCGGGCGATGCCGCGATTGGACGAAGGTACCGGCGCATGCGAGTGCGCCACATGGAGGAATAAATGGCGCTCAACGTGAAAATGCCGAAGCTGTTCGGCAACGACAAGGCGGCGGCGCCGGTCGCCGCACTCGACATGCCGACCACACAGGTCCGCGCGTCGCAGCCGGCCTACGACCCGTTGGCGTCCGTGTCGATCATGGAGCAGCTCCGCTCGGCGAGCTCGGAAACGAAGATGCCGCGCAAGCTGCCCGTCATCGGTCATCTTCCGATCGTCCAGCAGTTCCAGGTGCTCGGCATCATGATGGTGATGTTTCTTGTGCTGGCGGCGTTGATGGTGTTCATCGACAGCCGCGCGGCGACGCAGGGCTCGGCCGCGGCCGCGACCGCGACGGAAATGCAGATGCTTTCGCAACGTCTCGCCCGCGGCACGGCGCTCGCCTCGCAAGGCCAGGCGGCGGCGTTTCCGGCATTGAAGGACAGCCGCGATCGCTTCAAGGCCGACCTCGAGGCGCTGCAGGCCGGGGGAACGGTCAAAGGCGTGTCGCTCGACGTGTCGCAGGATGAAAACATCGTCAAGACATTGCAGGACATCCGGACCCAATGGGAACGCGTCGATGTCAATGCGCAGCGCGTCATCGACAACCAGCAGAGCTTGACGTCGCTTGCGAAAGGTCTCGACAACATCAACCTCGGCAACAACGCGATCCTCGAGCTCTCCCAGCAGGCGGCGCAGCAGGTCGGGCAGGGCGGCGGCTCGTTGCGCGAAATCGAGTACACGAACCAGCTCGCCGTGCTGTCGCAGCGGATCGGCAAGAACGCCAATACGCTCGCGTCGTCCGAGGAAATCGACCCGGAAGTCGCCTTCCTGCTCGGCAAGGACGCCGGCACGTTCCGCGACATCCTGAACGGCCTTCTCAAGGGCAGCGATGCGTTGCGCCTCTCCGGCGTGCGCAACGAAGACGCGCGCTCGACGCTCACCGAGTTGCAGAAGCGCTTCGCCGCCTACGATCAGGGGGTCGCCGCGATTCTGCAGAACATGAACCGGCTGGTGACGGCGAAGCAGGCGGCGCGCGGCATCAACAACGAATCGGAAGCGCTCCTCAACGACACGACCAAGCTCGCCGAAGAGTACGAAGGCAGCGTCAGAGCCCGCTGGCCGCTGTGGGCGGCGATCGTCCTCGTGCTGCTCGCGCTGGCCGCGCTCGTTCTCCTCGGCAAGGTGTTTCTCGACGACGCGCGAGTCCGAGCGTTCGACAGCGAAGGCGAGAACAAGCGGAATCAGGAAGCGATTCTGCGACTTCTGAACGAGATGGGAAACCTCGCCGACGGCGACCTCACCGTGCAGGCGTCGGTGACCGAGGACGTGACCGGCGCGATCGCCGACTCGATCAACTTCACGATCGAGGAGCTGCGCACGCTGGTGCGCGGCATCAACTCGGCGACCGACCAGGTGGCGAAGGCGACGCAGGACGCGCAGGCGATCTCCAACCGCCTGTTCGAAGCATCGCAGCGGCAGAATAAGGAAATTCAGAAGGCGTCCTCCTCGGTGCTGCAAATGGCGCAGTCGATCAACGAAGTGTCGCAAAGCGCGGCGCAATCCGCTCGCGTGGCGCAGCAGTCGCTCGCCGCCGCCGAAAAAGGCGGGCAGGCGGTGCAGAACCAGATCGCCGGCATGAACGAGATCCGCACGCAGATCCAGGACACGTCGAAGCGGATCAAGCGACTCGGCGAATCGTCCCTCGAGATCGGCGAAATCGTGGAGCTCATCTCGGACATCACCGAGCAGACCAACGTGCTGGCGCTGAACGCTGCGATCCAGGCCGCGTCCGCCGGCGAAGCGGGCCGCGGCTTCACCGTCGTGGCCGAGGAAGTGCAGCGCCTCGCGGAGCGCTCGGGCGAAGCGACGAAACAGATCGAGGCGATCGTCAAGACGATTCAGGCGGACACGCAGGACGCGGTGGCGGCCATGGAAAAATCGACGGTCGGCGTCGTCGAAGGAACGAAGCTTTCGGACGCGGCGGGGCAGGCGCTCGAGGAGATCCGCCGCGTGTCGCGCGAACTGGCCGAGCTGATCGGCGGGATCTCCGCGCAGACGCAGAAGCAGTCGGCGTCGGTCTCCGACGTGACGCGCGGGATGCAGGGCATCCTCAAGATCACCGAGGAGACGACCGAGGGCACGAAGCAGACGAACGTGTCGATCGGGCAACTGACGCGCCTGGCGGCGGAACTGCGCAGCTCCGTCGCCGGCTTCAAGGTTTGAATCAGGTAACAGGTACCAGGTAACGGAAAGCAAATGCCACGGACTGGCGCGGTTTGTGCTCCAGCAGTTCCGATACCTGACCTCTGATCCTTGACCTCCGATGGCGACCGATAACGCAGCCGACTTTGACCTGGGCCCGCTGTCCTGGGTGCAGGGTGAGATCGACCAGGCCCTCGCGCGCGGGCTCGAGTCGCTCGCCGAGTTTCGCTCGAGCGGAAAGGACGTTGCGTCGCTCAAGCATGCGCGCACGCACATCCATCAGGCGACCGGTGCGATCCAGATGGTCGGCCTCGATGCCGTCGCGGCGTTCACCGACGAAATAGAACGTCAGCTCGCGCGGCTCGAGGAGCTCCCGGCGCGCGACGCGCAGGCCGCGTGCGACACCATCGACCGCGGCTGCAAGAAGCTGCGGATCTTCCTGGATGAGCTCGTCAACGGCGCGGCGCCGGTTCCGCTCAAGCTTTTTCCCGAATACGAAGCGATGCAGCATCTGCGCGGCGTCAAGGCCGCTGCGCCGACGGATCTGTTCTACCCGGATCTCGCGCCGCGCGCCCCGAAGCTCGGCAACGCGCAAGTAATTCCCCCGGCGCGGCTGCCGTCGTACATGGTCAAGCAGCGGCGCCTCTACCAACGCGGTCTCCTCGCCTGGCTGCGCGGCGACGACGAAGGCGCGAAAACGATGCGCGACGCTGTCGCCGGCATCGAGTCGGCGACCACGCAGCAGAATCTCCGCGCCTTCTGGTGGACGGTCGGCGCCCTCCTGGACGCACTCACCGAGCGCGGACTCGAGTCTGGATTCGGCGTGAAGCAGCTCGCCGCGCGCGTCGACCTGCAGATCCGCCGCGTGGTCGAAGGCTCGGCGAAGGTCGCCGACCGTCTGCGTCGCGAAGTCCTCTATTACGTCGCGATCAGCGCGCCGGTCGCGCCGTCGGTGCAGGCGGTGCAGAAGGGGTTCCGGCTTTCCGGGTTGATTCCGTCGGCCGAGGTGCTCAACGCCGACCTCGTGCGCATTCAGCCGCACCTGCGTGAAGCGCGCGACCAGCTCGCGGCGGCGAAGGACGCGTGGCTCAAGTTCACGTCGGGGCGCGCCGAGAACCTGCCGAAGCTCAAGCAGACGCTCACGTCGGTACACAAGCATGTCGCCGAAGTCGGCAACGGTGCGCTGATGAAGCTCACCGCCTCGCTCGTCGAGCGGTTGAACAAGCTGCCCCCGACGGTTCCCGAAGTGCTGGCCATGGAGTACGCGACCGGTATGCTGCTCGCCGAAAGCGCGCTCGAGAATTACGCGAGCCTCTCCGCGGAATTTCCGAGGCAGGTCGAGGCGATGCTGGCGCGACTCGACGCGGCACGCGCGGCGCGGCCGATGACCGGCGCTGCCGCGGCGCCGATGCTGGACGAGATGTCGAGGCGCGCCCAGGAACGCCTGCTGCTGGCCCAGGTGGGGCGCGAGATCCAGGCGAACCTGCGGCACATGGAGCAGGTGCTCGACGCGTTCTTCCGCGATCACACCAAGCGCAGCGAGCTCGGAACGCTCGGCAAGGACAGCCAGCAGATCCGCGGTGCCCTCAAGATGCTGGGCCTCGCGGATGCCGAGCGCCTACTCGGGCTGTGCGAAAAGCAGATCGAGACTTATGCGAACCCCGATGCGCCGGTTTCCAACGACGAGCTCGAAATGCTCGCCGAATCGCTGTCGGGGCTCGGCTTCTACGTCGAAGCGGTCGAGCAACAGCGTCCCGATCGCGACCGCCTGATCGCGCCGTTGCTCGCCAAGCACCTCGGCGAGCCGCCGAGGGCCGTCGGCATCGACCACAGCGATACCGTCGAGGCCGCCGTGCTCGAGCTGCGCAGCACGCTGCCTTCGCTCGTGGCCGAAGTCCACGCGGCGCCGAGCGACAGCGGGGCACGCGGAGCGTTGCGCTCGAAGCTCGAAGATTTGCGCAACGACGCAGAGCTGATCGGCGACCCCGATCTCGTGACTCAGGCGAGCGCCGCCCTCGCCGAGCTCGAGGCAGGGGCCACGGCCTCGCTCGCCGCCGCGGTCACGGCGATCGCCGCCACTGGCAGCGCCGCGCCGGCACCGGAGATCTCGGCGGAAACGCAGCGACTCCTTGCCACCGACGCGACGAATCTCGATGCCGAATTGCTCGACATCTATCTCACCGAAGCCGGCGAGGTGCTCGACACCGTCGCCGAGCATCGCCGGATTCTCGAGGAAAATCACGGCGACCGCGAGGCGCTGCGCACGGTGCGCCGGCAGTTCCACACGCTGAAGGGCAGCGGCCGGATGGTGGGGCTGACCGAGCTCGGCGAAATCGCCTTCGAGGTCGAGAAGATCCACAATCGCCTGCTCGAGGAAGAGCGCGTCGTAACGCCCGCCGTGCTCGCGATGATCGATGTCGCGGAGCGCAGCTTCCGGCAGTGGGTCGCCGAGCTGTCGCGCTCCGGACGGGTCGTCGCCGATCCCGCGCTGCTGCATGCGGCGATCCATACCGTCGAAGCCGAGCTGCCCGCGGGACGTGAATCCGCATTGACGCCGACGCCGCCGGCGCCGCCGCCCGAGACGCCCGCTGCCGTGCACGCGCCTGCGCCGCCCGCGGCGGCAACACGTTCGCGCGAAGGACTCGAGCTCGTAGAGCTGGAATTGGATGGCCTCTTGTCCGAGTCCAATCCCGAGTCCGAGTCGGCAGCGGAGTCGATGCCATGGATCGACCTGCCTGAAGTCGGCACCGGATTCGGCGAAGTGATCGAGATGCCCGCGATCGCCGAAGCCGCACCTGAGCCGGCGGTCGCCGAGGCGGTGCAGGCGGTGGCCGAAGTTGCGGCCGCACCGGCGGAACCGGAAGAGGTGACGATCGGCGACGTCAGATTATCGGCGGTCCTGTTCAACATCCTCATCGACGAGGCCGATCAGCACTTGGCCACGCTCACCCACGAGCTCGGAGTTCTGCAGTTCGACACGCAACAAACACCCTCTGCGGCGATGGTCCGCGCGAGCCATACGCTGTGCGGCATTCATCGGACGGGCGGTTTTCCGCTGGTCGCGACGACGGCGAAGGCGCTCGAGCAATGCCTGCTCGGTCTGCAGCAGAAGGGCCCGCCGTTGCCGAGCGCCGCGCAACCGGTGCTCGCTCGCGCGGTCGAGGGCTTGTGTCTGCTCGTCGATCGCGTCAAGGGACGTGCGGCGTTCACTTCAGCCGACGCGGTCGAAGCACAGGACATCCAGCACGAACTGGAATTGCTGCGCCAGGAATCGGTGGCGGAGCCCACGCTGACCGATGCCGAGGCGCAAGCCGAACGCGAGGCGGCGCGCGACGAGCACGATGAAACGCCCGTGCGCGTGCCAACGCCCTTGAGCGCGGTGCCCGCAAGCCGACCTGCCCCGGCGCCCGCTGATGTCCGCGAGACGGCAATCGCACCGGTCGTTCCGATCGCGGCGGCAACCGTGCACTCGGTCGCGACGCCGCTACCGCCCGCCGCCGCGAAAGCAGAGCCGCCGGCAACGCCGCCGCCGGCAGCAGAGGATGTTGGCGTAACGCTGCCCATCGTGGACCCGTTGGCCGACGTGCGCGACGAGGTGGACCAGGACGTCCTGCCGATTTTCCTCGAGGAAGCCGCCGAGCTCTTCCCGCAGGCGGGCGAGCAGCTGCGTGCGTGGCGGCGGCGGCCGACCGACAACGAAAGCGCGAGCCAATTGCGCCGCGCGTTGCATACGTTCAAGGGAAGCGCGCGGATGGCGGGCGCGATGCGCCTGGGCGAGCTCACGCACCGGATGGAATCGCGGCTCGAAAGCAAGGGCTCCTCCGCCCTGGGCACGCCGGCGCTTTTCGACGCGCTCGACGATGATCTCGATCACATGGCGTTCGTGCTCGACGCTTTGCGCGACGGCAGGACCAACGTGGAGTTGCCGTGGGTCGCCAGCGCGCACGCCGCCCTCGCCGAAGAAGCCACGGCATCGCCGCCCGCAGCGGCGGTTGTGCCGGTTCCTGCCGGAACACCGTTGCCGATGGCAAGGGAGGCGGCCTCCGTCGTCGAAATGCCGATGGCCACGGCGCATCCGCCGGTCGCAGCGCCCACCGCGCCCGCGCCTGCGGCGGAAGCCGAATCGGGACAGCGCGCGCAACTGCGCGTACGTGCCGACATGATCGACCGCCTCGTCAATGAAGCAGGCGAGGTCGCGATCGCCCGGGCGCGCGTCGAAGGCGAGCTGCGCTCGCTCAAGTCCAACCTGCTCGAGCTCACCAGCAGCGTCATCCGCCTGCGCGCGCAGGTGCGCGAGATCGAGATCCAGGGCGAATCGCAGATCCAGTCGCGGATGAGCCTGGTCGCAGAAGCGGCGGAGGGATTCGATCCGCTCGAGTTCGACCGCTATACGCGCTTCCAGGAGCTGACGCGCTCGCTCGCCGAAGGCGTCAACGACGTCTCGACAGTGCAGCAGTCGCTCCTCAAGAACCTGGACGACGCCAACGCGGCGTTGCTTGCGCAGGCGCGACTGTCGCGCGAAGTGCAGCAGCAGCTGTTCTCGATCCGGACCGTTCCGTTCGGCAGCCTGTCGGAGCGGCTCTACCGGATCCTGCGCGCGACGGCGAAGGAGCTCGACAAGCGTGCGAACCTCGAGATCCGCGGCGGACAGACGGAGCTCGACCGCTCGGTGCTGGAAAAACTGGTCGGCCCGCTCGAGCACCTGTTGCGCAATGCATTGGACCATGGCGTCGAGACCCGCAATGCGCGCGCGCAGGCGGGCAAAGCAGAAACGGGCGAAATTGCGCTGACGGTGCGCCAGGTCGGCAACGAAATCGCGATCGAGCTGACCGACGACGGCGCCGGCATCAACCTCGACCAGATTCGCGCCAAGGCGGTCGCCCAGGGCAAGCTCGCCGCCGACGCGCAGCCGACCGACGCGCAGTTGATCGAATTCATCTTCCAGCCGGGCTTCACGACGGCCGCCAAGGTCACGCAGCTTTCGGGTCGCGGCATCGGCATGGACGTCGTGCGCTCGGAAATCGCGGCGCTCGGCGGTCGCGTCGAAGTGACCACGACGCCCGGCAAGGGCACGGCGTTCCTTCTCTATCTGCCGCTGACGCTGGCCGTCGCGCAGGCAGTGCTGGTTCGCGCCGGTGGGCGGCTGTGGGCAATGCCCGCGCCGATGGTCGAGCAGGTGCAACAGGTGAAGGCGGACGTGCTGCTCAACCTCTACGTCGCGCGGCGCGTCGAGTGGCAGGGGCGAAGCTATCCGTTCCACTATCTTCCACGCCTGCTCGGCGATCCGCACCACAATCCGGAGACGGGCCGCTACAACCCGGTGCTGCTGTTGCGCGCCGGTCAGAGCCACGCGGCGATCCACGTCGACGAGATGATCGGTAACCAGGAAGTCGTGGTCAAGAACATCGGGCCGCAATTGGCCCGCGTGTCCGGCATCGCCGGCGCGACCGTGCTCGGTACCGGCGAAATCGTGCTGATCATCAACCCGGTGCAGCTCGCGCAGCGGACCGACGTGCCGGTGTTCGACCCGAACGCGGAGCGCCTCGCGCCGCAAACATCGAAGACGCGCGCGAGCGCCGCCGCTGCCGGCACTCCGCTGGTGATGGTCGTCGACGATTCGCTGACCGTGCGCAAGATCACGAGCCGCACGCTGACGCGCGAGGGTTTCGACGTTCTCACCGCCAAGGACGGTGTCGACGCGCTGCAGCTGCTCGCCGATCACACACCCGACGTGATCCTGCTCGACATCGAAATGCCGCGGATGGACGGCTTCGAGTTCACCAAGACGATCAAGAGCGATCCCAAGTACGCCCATATCCCGATCATCATGATCACGTCGCGCACCGCGGAAAAGCACCGCAACCGCGCGAAAGAGCTCGGCGTCGACCTCTACCTCGGCAAGCCGTATCAGGAAGAAGAGCTGATCCGCAACCTGCGGGAAATGCTGACGCTGACGGCGTAACGACGGCGGGCCCATCGCCGCGGCTATCCGCGCGCGGTCGACCTTCGCACTGACGCGCCAGTCATGTGCCGAAACTCAGTCTTGACCCAACAGACAGCGTCAGCGTCGATCGACATCGGCAGCGACTGAATGGGGTCGGTCGCCTGTTGTCCTTCGGCCATACTTGCGGCCGCTTGCGCAGGCGAAAAATCAAAAGCCGCTGCCGCTCACCCAACAGGAGGCCCATCAACCAACGATGCCGCGGTTCGTGAACAGCTTGTGAGTCCGGCCCATCGTGATTCCGGCAACCTCACCGGAAGCTGGTCACGATGTCGAGTGCGTCGCAAGGTTCATTTCTACGGGCATGGCGATGACGGACCGGTCAGCACCGTTTGGTCGGGAAAGCTGTAAGCACCGTGAATCGCGCTCGATGGCACGTCACGCGAAAACCACGACGCGACTGCCTGATTGCTCACGTGGTAGGTAAAGCCATTCAGATCGATGTGATAGGAGAAGGCATAGTTTTCGACCGGATCCGCCACTTCCAGGATCGACGTGAAGTAAACGTTGGCTTCGCAATACCCGGCCGGATAGGAAAAATCGGGACCCTGTGGGAAGTCCCAATGCGGTACGAAGTTGCCGCCAAAGGGATCGTTCGTCCACTCGGCGATTTCGTGAGTAAGGCCGAATACATCCGCAAATTCAGGACCGAGGACGTCCGGGGTCCACCAGCTTTCCCAGATGAATGTCTGAATGAAGTACGTGTTGTTCAGGATCTGGCTGAGATAGGCGCCATGCCACGACAAGTCGCAGCAATCGGTAGGGTCGCCGTTAAAGTAAATGGCGATGTTATGGGCGAGGAGAACGGGCAATTGCTCGACGGCGATGTTCTTGTCCGCGTTCAAGCGTAACTGCTGCTGGAAGAACCAGCCCTCGTCCAGGAGGGCGATTAGCGTGCCTGTGGAGCTCAGTCGACGGACAACACCCTTGTCGGCCGGTACGTCGATTGTGACCGTACCGAGCACTCTCGGTGTAAGCATCGTGTGCCAGGTATCCGCATAGTAACCATAGAACGATGCCCGCTGCGCCGCGTCCTGGTACTGCGTATATCCGGTCGAGAATTGGGCCGGAGAGAAGTTGGGAGAGGAGACGACATTCGACACGTCCGCCGTTCCATCGAGCTCCACCGGCTGACCAGTGCTTGGATCGATATACGCCGGGAACCGGAACTTGACGGGAATGATGGCGGCCTCCACGACCGCAGTCCCGCCGTTGGAAAAGATCGACTTGCCGACGGCGATCTCAGGACCGTAAACCGTTCCCTGATAGGGAAAGAAGAAATGCCAGTAGGGAACCGTTCGGGCGTGGAATTTCTGCACGGCGGCATACGCCTCGGGAGGAAGCTCGAACCTCTTGCCCGTGTGAATACGAGTAATCACATCGGAGGCTCGGTCGATCAGCAAGGGCGGCTTGCCGGCCGGGACCTGCCCAATGGCGGCGGTGGTCAGGAGTAGGGGAAGGAGCGCCAACGCAATTCCGAGGCTCGTCTTCATGGAGACCTCCCTGTTTGCAGAAGTGATACGCCCCGCAATGTAGGCCGCCAAGAGTCAAGAGATATGGACGATGCGAGGGAAAGACATAATCAGATCTCGCCCGAGAAGGGACTGGGGCCCATGACAACACAATCAATCGTACTGTAGAAGCATCGCCGTCGAAGCTCTTGAAAATTCGCTGCAGGAGTCATGAAAGTGTGCTGAAATTTGATGGCGGGCGGACGCGCCGGCCGGAGCACGCCGATGAAGGCAATTGACGAGAGACGGTTCTCCTTCGGGGATTTTGTTCTTGACCTGAAACGCGGTAGCTTGTGCGGCGACGAGGGCGAGATCGAGCTGAGGCCGAAGAGCTTCGAGCTGCTGCGCTACCTCGTCGAGAATGCCGGCCGATTGGTGCCAAAGGAAGAGCTCATCAAAGCCGTCTGGCCGAGTGTGATCGTGACCGACGAGTCACTCGCGCAATGCGTCAGCGACGTGCGCTTCGCCCTGCGAGACCGCGATCAGCAGATCCTCAAGACTGTGCCGCG
>WNFY01014477.1_pt1 | contig 12102 bp, 12 predicted proteins | sample 5400091 | NCBI WGS metagenome assembly WNFY01 (sample SAMN13153364, study PRJNA577476) | soil metagenome | isolation source: 60 cm soil or saprolite under grassland replicate 1 | place: USA:California | collected 2016-06-15 | reverse complement strand
AGAAACCATCGGAGAGCTTATATCTCGCCATTGAGGCGCAGTTGTCCAACGGGACGCTTGTCACCATCGATGCCGATGTCCTGATCTACCTCATGGACCGGCGGGGAAAGGCAATCCAATTAGGGCCATGGGTGGAGGGTCACTACTCGACTCCTCTAGAGGAGCAGCATAATGGAGACGGTTGACCCGGATCATGAAAATCAAATCATTGTCTACCATGTCTTCACTGATGGAAAAGACTTGTGGACGCAGGACTACCGGTTTGCCAGGAAGTTTTTTACTCACTGGAAAAAGGCCAATGGCTCAGCGAGGCTCTACAAAGAAGTCTATGAGGACGAAGAGGCAATGCTTAATGATGAGATGCTCGAAGAAGAGTGCCTGCACTCCTTCGGCCCCTACCCGCTCTAAATGCATGCTCGCTGTTCCCTCCCGGTTTTCCTATTTTGGAAAATTGAAGCCAGTGGACGAACAATGAGCGTATGTCGAACAAGGAAGCAAGTACTCTGTTCTCAAGTTAGCAGACCAAAGTACAGAACACTTGCCTACTCGCGGTTGTACCGCTACGGATAGTATATCCCAAAGCGGTACTTCCCTACCAAGGAGTACCAATGTATCAACCAGACCGCTACCCTCGTAACTGGCGAGGGTTAGCGATTGCTTGTAAAAAGCGTGCGAACTGGCAATGTGAAGTATGCCATGTCACCCAAGGCGCAGAGCGTATTTCCCACCATACAGGAGCAGTCTACCGCGTGTTCTTGCATGCAGCCCATACGACGCTGCATGATACCAGCAACCCGAACCCTCAGTTGCAAGCCCTCTGTCCTACCTGTCATGGGCGGCACGACTGGCAATTGCGAAAAAGCGAAGCGGAAGCAGCGCTTGAAAAGCGTAAGCACCAGTTACTTTTATCATGTAGAAAATAACGGCGTGCAACAATTGGCCTAGGGGTACGCGTATTTTGTGGGTATTCCACGTAAGCAAACCTCTAGGCGTTCTTTTTCGTCACTCCCCTCCTTCGTGTACCATGTACACTGCTTCCCTACCCGCCGATCACCCTGCCAGGTATTTTTCTTACTCCCCAACCACCTGTTATATATGCCCCCAGACCTCACAGGATTCGTTTTGAGAGAGTTTTTTTGTTTTCATGGACAAAATCCATGTGTTGTGAGAAAATGCCTCTATTTTCGTCTTTAGAACCGATTTTCAAAATCCTTCTTGACAATAATTATTAAACTCTGCGATAGTATATTGTACGTCAAAATTCGCGGAAATAACCCTGTTGAAGGGTTTTCTAAGAATTGAATGCACTATGATTATTTCAATTGCCTCACAAAAAGGCGGCGTCGGGAAAACCTCCACCGCCATATCTCTCGCAGCAGGTATTGCACGCCGGAACAAACGAGTCCTCTTAATTGACATTGACTCCCAGGCCAACAGTTCAAAGGTGTTGCATCCCAATTATCAGACCGTCCCTAAAGAACAAACGCTTTTTGCGACGATCATCCACCGCTTACCTCTTCCCATCTATCCTACTCCGATACCAAACCTTGATATTGTCCCCTCTCATATTTTGCTGAGTAACACGGATGTTGAGTTAACGCTTGCAAAAGATCACCGCGAGGAACGGTTGAAACGAGAACTCGATAAAATCAAAGACCAATACGAGTATGTGTTTCTTGACTGTCCTCCGGCTCTTGGCTGGCTCACGATTAACAGTTTCACCGCATCGGATAAAATTCTCGTCATTGTCTCCCCTGGCTATTTTGAACTCGACTCGTTGGTGCAAATCGGCAAAACGATTGAAGAAGTGAAAGAATTTTACAACCCTTCCTTGCAACTCTTAGGCTTTTTATTTACCATGAGCGACCAGACAATCAATACCTCTACTTCACTTCAGGTGCTCCGGCAGACATACACGGACAAAGTGTTGAAAACCATCATTCCCCGCAATGTTGACTTGAAAGATGCTCACATGGTCAAAAAAGACATCTTTAGCTACAACCCCAATTCGCATTCAGCAAAAGCGTATGCACGGCTTATTGAGGAGGTTTTTTTGCATGAGTAAGAAGAACTTAAATGCCGAAGGGCTGCTCAATGAATTAAAAGGAAATTCGTCATTCTTCCCTGCTCGACCATCAAAACAGCCACAGGAGGAGCAAGAGCACCGCTTTCAAGAGCCAGAGCCGTTACCGGAAACAACACCTCTTACTGCTACAACCAAGCAAGCTAGCGAGAAAGCTAGCAAAGGTGCAAGCAAGCGTGCTAGCACGCTAGCAGCAGAAGCGTTCATTGAAGAGACGAGAAAAATATTAAAACTCTTAGGTAAGGAGGTTATTTATGTCCGTTCGACACAGGAAGAAAAAGATCAAATAGGGGATATTGTCTACACGTTGAAGCGCCAAGGGATGAAAACATCAGATAATGAAATTTGTCGCATAGCGATTAATATTGTCCTCGCCGAGTATAAAACGAATGGTGAGCAAAGTGTCCTCGGAAAAGTCCTTAAAGCACTCCATACATGAGAGCTTGCAGGCTAGCATGCTAGCATGGTGTCTTGCTCGCAACCACGCTAGCAATTTAGCCCTTGACAGCAATCTAAACGACATGCTAACAATAGATGTGCTTCTCTCCGAGAACGCACAAAAAACGGTCTCAAGACCTGTAAGATCACTGAAACCGCTTTCCACTTGACAACTAAAGCGTAGCAAACCTCTTACGGCCTGTCAAGACCTCTTGATTATGCAAACTCTGTCCGAACAAACGTTTGAAGGTTTCAGTAAGCCCGAAGCTAATTTTTTTAGGCTTCCGAATGAGTGGACAGATATCACCGCACAAGTCACAAGCCTCGCAGAAATGAAACTGGTTGAATATGTTCTCAAACACACCTGGGGATACAGCGAGTTTGACATGGTAAAAAAAATCACCACTGATGAGTTCATGTATGGTCGAAAGAAAAAGAGCGGGGAGCGGGTAGACAACGGTACAGGATTAAGCAAACCCTCTGTCATTGCCGGACTGAAAAGCGCGGTTACGCATGGATTATTAGAGGAAGAAACTGACGACAGCGATAAGGCACGGATCAAGAAGTATTACAAACTCAAAATGAGAAACCCGATTGAGGAAGACGAGCCTGAAAATGAAGAAGCCCAATCAGATGTAAAGAATCTTTACATCGGGGTAAAGAAGTTTGACATCGAGGGTAAAGAATCTTTACATCGATCAGAGAAAGACACTTTAAGAAAGATATATATTCGAAATTCGAAGAGCAAACTGCAAAGTATCGGGAAAATCAGCAGAGCGTTTTACCTCCTCTCTGTACGAGGCCAGGAGTATCACAAAGCAGCAGGGGAGTATCAAAAAGCAAATGCCCTATTTCTTTCGTGTCTTAGAAGATATAACAGGAGTAGATCGACGGGTAGGGAACACATTTTCAGATGCCTCTCCAACCCCGCAGAACGGCCTACAACAAAAGAATTTATCTGAAACGGGTAAATCTCCATACCCTTTCTCAAATCGCAACCTCATGAATCAGACAGGGAAGTCGCCTTTACCGTGGCAAAGTGGATAAAACCAGCACTTTTGCACAGGTTATCAACAAAATATGAACAATGACGCCAGTCTAACAAAAACGGCAAAAAACGCGCACCACGTATGAACGAGTAGGGAAGAGAGACAATGAGAGAAATATACCCGAATTGAGGAGAAAACCTATGCAAGACGGATAGAATACTTACTACGACAAACTAACGGAACTCTTTTGGACACGTACTCTGTACGATGTGGGTGTAGTGGTAAATACATCCGTTACTGTATCTTCCCGGAAGTTGCATCCATACATGACACCTACCATTATTTGTCCCCGTACACAATACGTACCACAACCCCACCCATTCGGGCTGTTGCGACAGCCCTCAGAAGCTGGGCTACCCCATAGGGGGCGGAGTCAGCCCAACCATTCGGCATGGCATATGTCCCCGACATATCCCACCCCTCACTGAAAATAATTCCCCAGATTATTTTCTTGCGCTGACTCCGCCCCCTCCATCATCCAGCAAGGAACAACTTGCTGTCTGATGGCCGCCCCCGCGCTCGTGCTGTCTGCCCAGACCCGCCACACGAGCCGCGTGTCGGACTCATGCTTCGTCCGACTGCTTCGCACACAAACCATACACAGTCATAAACCATACTCAATAATTACAATTGTTTTCACCCCTTTTCTCTTCTATAATAAGGCCCTATGCGAGGACGAGACGTGTATCCGGTGAAATATTACAGCAAGGAAGGTTTTGTGGAACACAAGATCGAACTTGACGATGAAGACCTTGCTGAGATCATTGAAGAGTACCTGCTCCGCCATGCAGAATTCGATATTGATGAAGTCGAGATCGTCAACAACCGACCCATGAATATCTGGCTGTACGCGTTGTGCCGGAAATACGTTGAGAACTCCGATGAGGCCACAGATAACGAGGCAGAAGTGGAAGTGAAAGGGGACTACGATGATAATCCAACAGGAAGGTAAGCTGCCACCGCTGTCATGGAAGCATCTTAGAGCGGTTCAGGAGCGAGGATTGCAACTTTCTTGTTGCCTTTTTTCTCAGTGAAGGGAAATTCCCAGGCAGGGGAGAGGAAGAGTGTCGCAGGGTCTATGCCGTCAAGCTCCTCTAACTCTCGCTTCGTCTCAGGGTCGATTGTGTGGGGGAGCGCAGTAAACACAAAGGTGTAGCCATAGTCCCAGGTATCATGGGTTTTTGCCAACTCACTTCTAGTCCACTCACGCATTCTCTCCACCCGCTTTTGTCCTCCTGTTGTGACAAACGCCACGGATATTTTCCTTGCCTTATACCTCCGCACATGCCGTTCTGATTTGATATAGGTGAGGATACCCCTAATTTTCTCCTGGAACCGCCGCCGCTCGATTGTGTCCCTATCCAGTTCCAGAAGGATCGCAGCACGCAACGTCTTATTTTCCTGCTCGATATGGAAGTCTAAAAACCCATCAGGGACAAAGTAGAAGTCTTCCTGCTTCCACACCACCGCTTCCTCAGTATCGCTTTCTGTTTCGTGGTAGAGCGTGATTTTGAACTTTTCAGGGTCTCGCTTTAGCTCCCGCTCGTGGCGGAACTCATACAAGGTGATTTGCGGATACTGCTTCTCCACAAGTTTGGCAGCAATCAAGACATCGTTCACGGCCAATGTGTGCTTTAAGAATAAATACTGCTTCTCTTTCTGCTCAGTTGCGTGGAACCGATGCGCAACATCAAACCCCTCGCTGCGTAAGTACCCCAGTCCAAGGGGTACCAAATAGAAGATTTTCGGAGAGGTGCCTTTCCTGACAGTGGGGAGGTAGATTGACGAAATGTAGCCTTTCTTTTCCAGATGCGCCAGGCGGGTACGGACTGTGGGGAGCGAGTTTATGCTGTAACCCAGCGACTTCACGACCTGCGCAACCGTCATGTAGTAATACCGATAGATTGTTTTCAAAATGTTCTCATCTACATGGGTGAGTACATCCGGTATTCTTGTCTTCTTTGGCTTTGGGGTAGCCTCTTCCATATCTCAGGACGATACCCAGAGAACCTTATTATTCCACAGCGAGTAAGGGGAAATCTGGCGACTCATCTTTTGAACATTTTTGTTGCAAGGCAGCAGAGCCGGAAGCGATACTCCTCGCTGTTTCGCAGAAATGGCTTTTCACTCCTTGTCTACACTCATGCGCCTGAATAGAAGCAGGAAGATTGATTGTTTGCCCTTCTGCTGAAATATCCAGGCGTTTCCATGCTTGCACACAGCTAGCGCCCGGCGTATACTCGATCCACTAATCCACTATATGACTGAATATGGTGTTACCCACAACGAGCAATTGACACACCCCTCCTATACCGTGCAGGAGCGCAAAGCAGCACGAAAAAGACTCTTAGACGAAATCTGGCAGAGGAGGCGAGAGCAGTACAAACACTTCATGGAGAAAAAGCGGAAGTTGCAGGGGAGCGGGGAGGAGATATAAGACGAGTTTTGTACCAGGCTCTGCTCTAAAGCAATACTCTACGCCGCACACAAAAAGAATATTGTGCGACATGAATGTGTTCTTGTATGTTTATGCACCTGGACTATTCTTCTGCTTCCCTGCTCTATAAAACCCCTTGCTAACCAAACCACAAATATGCAACGATTGTACCATCTATGAAAAAACAGAACCTTACAAAGACCCTCCACAAGCCAGTGCATCCGATGTTGGGAAAAGTAGTTTTAGGAGCAGGTATTCTCCTTGCAGCAGGAGCACTCGCCTTTCTATTGCAGCGAGGGCCATTAGTATCTCCTTCAACAAATACACCACCACCAACAAAAGCAGTTGCGACGATGCCAACGTCAGTACCAACGCAACAAGTTGCTATGTACACCCCTATGCCTACATCCACCCTCGCTCCTGGTCAGAAAGCCATCTATACCTTTTATATTCAAGCTACTTCTCACGAAACCAGTCCTAAAGGGTTTAGCCTAAAACAATCTGACACAGGAAAAACGTTTACTGTCGATGTAGGTACGTTTATAAGTTTGGATTTTGGAGTAGTAGGTAAATTCCATGTATCATTATCGTCTCCTCAGAATATTTTTAAATGCGTTGGTTCAGAGTGTTTACCACACAGTTCACCTGAGAATTCCATAACTAGCTTTTGGGTTTCACGTGCAGGCTATGGAACAATAACCGTAACAGAAACAGAATAAAACATCAATTCTACAAGCCTTCAACGTTAGGAAAAAAACACCCAACCCTTCAGGTAGTTGTCCAATACAAAGAAAGCAGAACAGATATGTATTCCAGAAGGATACTATAAAGTCAGAATAAAAAATCCTCTATTTCCCTGGGAGAGAGGAGTTGAGCGACCAAACGGCACGTTTAATTTACCCAACGGAGCCATAGGAATATATGAAGTGGTTGGTCAAGGAACGACAACCATTACTATTAGTTACTGGAACAATAGAGCAATATTTTGGCCCATTCATGAGAATAATGATGCTTACAAGATCTACGTTTCCTAATTACCGCACGATTGTTTATATACTAAAACTGTAGTTGACTTCTAACAAATCCTACAATCAAACCTGGCTGAGATTAAGTTAATAGAAAGAGAAAACAATAATTAAAAATACCCGTCTCTTTTCGTTATACTATGGCTATAGCCACACAGTCAGAGATGTATAGCAGAGCTTTTTAATAGTGGGTAATATTAAACAACAGGGCTAAAGTTACATTTCCTTTCTTAAGATTAATGCTGAATGCTAATTGATTCAACTATATCCAAAATTGTCTGTGGTTCTATAGAACCACTTTTGGGAGGACGTATCACTATTGTTTGTCTTCCATTTCTCAATAGAAACAATTGGGTTTCATTTGAACCGTCGCTGAAAGTGAGTATTTTGGCGTCAAAACCTGATTTATTTATTGCGATAGCTTGTTCCATATGGCCTACAACAGCAAATGGCAAATTAAGATCGCCTTTAGAATTGGGAACAGTGGTAGAGTATATCAAAAGAGCGTCTTTTTCATTCGGATGTTTTTCGTCATTCAGAATGATAAGTTGATTGTTGGGTTTAGTTACGTTTAAGTTGCTCGGATAGGTAAACGTCAAGCTCATTGATGGATCAGAGAAAATTTTGTTTTTATGATTGACTTTTGAGGTGTAACTTAAATACTGAGTTGACGTATTAAACAAGTCGGTGTTTTTGCCATCATTCTTTACCCATACTTCACTTACATCGTCATGAAAGGCTAATCTCCACTCGCGGTTGTCTTCGAGCAGGGAAGAAATTACTTGTCCTGAGGGATCATTCCTGGTAACTAAAACAATATAAGAGATGCGATACTTGTTAAGTGTTTTGTCCAATGCTTTATTAACTTCACCGAGTGAAACTTTTGCACTAAGAACAAGGTCGTACCATTCTTTTAACTCACAGCAAAAATATGCGTCTAATCTTCCATCCATGAAAACCTTATGTTGCGGATATAACCGATATTCTAAGTACCCTCCATAACCAAACTGATTAAACATATTGCCTTTAATATGCTCTTTACCAATAAAATCAGCAGCTTTTACTGGAATAACTACGTTACTATATGCTTTGATCGCAATGTAAGCTTCAACAGTTAAAACAATGACTGCTCCTACGGACAATATAAACAGAGCCCTTTTTTTAAATTGACTGATATTAATTTGAGTGAGAACCCATCCTGCAATAATAGTAAATGACAGGTAGCCAAAATAAATAAGTCGAACGCTAAAAAATCCTGGAATAATAAGGATAAGAATTGGGACAAGCCACAAAGATTTAGTGAACATTTTTTTCTCAAGACATATGTAAAAGAAGCAACCATACACTATCCCTGTAGTGAGCAAATAAAAGATAAAAAGCAAGGGGCTTGCATAAATCGGCCCCCATTCTGTTATCATCATTCTTACCATGTAGCTGTATTGGTAGTGCATCCACGAAAACTTATATGCATTCAATCCTTCCGGAGGCAAAATGCTACATAAAAATACTCCAACGGTTAAAAGTGTCAATGCCTTTGTTTTTTTTAGATAAATCCCCTTATTGGTAAGAGAAGCAACAAGACAAACTACTACGTATGCGCCACATAAATATACTGCCATAAACACAGATGCATGCAAATTAGTCCATAGGTATGTTATGGGTAAAATTAGAAAAATATAGTTTTTGTCATAAAGTAAATATTTAAGCAGGATAAAAAGAACGGTAATAAACAACGTATAAACAATAATATGAGGTCGTGCTATAAAAAACGGGGAACATAAGAGCGTGTAGGACAAGGAAAGAATCAAAGAGAATAAAACATTTGTTCGTATAATCCTACGACACAGCAAATAAACTACTCCCACCTGCAAAACGGTAAAAACACCAACAAATATTCTATATGATGAAAAACCAAATTTAGAAACAAAGGTATACAAAAAAACCTGAAAAAGCCATTCTACTGGTAAAAATTCTCGCGTCTCAGCTTGCATATTTGAAGTTTCAGAGTTGACTACTCCATGATGAGCAAATATATCCTGATTGATTATTTTCCCTTCATGCGCAATGACCTCTCCCATTTTCAGGTGAAAATACATATCTAGATTCTGTGGCTGAAGGCCGCCAACAATGAAGGTAAACAGAAATAGTAGGAAAAGGAAGATAACAGTAGAATATTTTTTATACTTGAAAATGTTATTCATACTTTTGGTATAAAGTTATAAATATTATAGTATCAATGAAGGATTTTCCCTAGTAGGTAAAACTCAATGAATTGGGAAGTGACGTTTTGCCGATTATCTCATTATGGTAAACCAACTGCGAATACCTACTGTAATTTTAGCCCTGTTTGTTTAATATTACCCATATTTATACTGTCCCCACCCCATGACCCTACTCTCCTGTCGCCTTAACGTAATTGTACGTCACCAGCCACACTTTGCACCCCCAAGGTGTTAAAAACTGATCGTGTAAGATGCAGTTTCAGCATATTGACAACAGAAGAAAAACTCTTCAAGCTAAAGTTAGCAACAATGAATAAACTTCTGCCTAAGGTAACCCTCAATAAAGTCTTGGCTGCCTTATGTGTTCTCCTCCTCTTTGTTTATATTGTCCCTCATGTATTCCTTCACGCACGCGCAAACGGAAGCATTACCGTATCAAATGTCGCCTTTGACCCCGCAACTGGTACTATATCTTTTGACTACACTAGTAGTGATAATCTCACAGGGAATACTGGCAATTTACAAATTTATGATACTACAGTGACAACCGTTTATTGGGATAATGGAAGTCTTGGCGCTTGTACTTCCTCCCATTGTCATTCCACATTGACCCCGATAACAACGGATAGCGGGGTGTCCTCAGTGAAACTCCATGTACAAGTCGGCAGCACTGTTGACGACAGTCAAACCCTAAACTATCCGCTTCCTTTACCAACGACCAATACACCTCAAACCCCAACAGTTGGCGGTTGGACTAACATAGGGGAGACATGGACGTATGCCTCAGCCGACTCACCAACATTCACCGCTACTGTTACAGGAGACTTAACAGGTGTATATGCTCCTGGTATGAGAGTGAAACTGACACAATCCTCCACAACGAAATACTTTATTATCACCGCAGCCTCTTATTCCAACCCCAATACCACTCTTACCCTTTACGGTGGAACAGACTACACTCTTGCTAATTCGGCTATCTCCAACGTCTATTTCTCCATGCAAAAAGCACCGCTGGGCTTTCCGCTTGATCCAGCGAAGTGGACTGTTGAAACACGAAACACATCAGATAATTCGCAGTCATCCCCCACGCAAGGTACATGGTATAACATAGGGTCAGTTTCAATAGCAATTCCTATTGGCGCATGGCGAGTCACGTACCAGATCGCGGTACAATTAACCAATACGACAGCTGGGACATTTGCGTCACAAACAACCCTTTCGACGGGGAATAATAGCGAAAGCGATACTGACTTTTCAACCTATCAGGGAACATATGTGAACTTAAACAATGGCTATGTAGTAATGCGGGAGAAGAACCTTAACCTCTCATCGAAAACGACCTATTATCTAAATACAAAATCTAATAATGCAAACCTTGGTACTATTTACAATTTAGGATCGGAGTCGCCCACGTTTATTAGAGCCGTTAGTTCTTACTTATAGAGAAATTTCTTTGCAATAGATTGCCGTGAGAGAATCCCCTTTTAAGCGCTTTCCCAATGAACCGGAAGCAATAAGCCCTTAGTCCACTTATACCGCGTCACAAACCCTACAGTATTTAATTCGTACTGCCCTGTTAACTGTTTCGTGTCAAATTAAATAATAGGATAATTGTCTTAGCAGGCAGAACATAAAGCATAATGCGCTGGAGATAATTGAGTATGTGATCTGTAAAAGTTGGCGTGTATTCTTTCCTATGCCAATATTTTCTTCTAATTGTAATTGTCGTATTGAGGATAAATTTCACACGTTTATAAGTTGCTGAACTCGATGACTCTCTGTAATAAAGGGTAATTTCCTGTAAATTCGCAAACTTGTACTTTGTACCAATGCGAAAGGACATATCAATATCTTCAGCAGGCGGGTAATTCACATCATACTTCCCTAATTCATTGAAACAAATTCTTCTGATCATAGCAGTCGGCTGAGCAACGGGTGAATATCTGAAAATCTTTTTTCGGATGGACTTGTCATCTGAGGCATATTTTCTTATACCTGTACTCCCGCGATCATTGAAAAATTGCAAAAATCCACCAACTATGCCCACTTCCGGGTGTGCTTCGAGAAATCTGCATTGTTTCTCCAATCGGGTTGCTGTCGCTTTATCATCAGCATCCTGCCAGGCGATATATTTTCCCTTAGCAAGCGCAATGAGTTTATTTCTGTTTGCTGCTATGTAGACATTTCGGCTGTTGCGAAGAGCTTTTATCCTTTTATCAATCTTTGCAAACCTCTGAATAATTCCCCATGTCTCATCGCTGCTGTGGTCATCAATAATAATAAACTCGATATTTGTATACGTCTGATTGAGAATACTCTGTATAGACTCGGCAATATACGATTGAGCGTTATATGCCGGCATAAGCACGGAAACTAAGGGGGGATTTTGTTTTACCGATATTTTTCGTACCATTCATTTATCTTCTTTAAGTATTTTTTTAAAATCTATTTTTGAGGTAAATCCGCATGTATTCTACAGGTTAACTGCCGGTGACGCAAGGAGAAAGAGGAGTTTGAGCTAGTATTATTGCGGTTTTATACAAACAATAATTTACCAACCAAAACCAACGCAAATCGTGTTATAATTCCTCAGACCCATGCAGATTGAGAAACAAGTCACCAGTCTGAAACTCAGCAAGAAGCTCAAGGAGCTTAGCGTCAAGCAGGAAAGTTATTTTTATTGGATACGACGTGGACGGCCTTTTAAAACCGTGGGGGCAAAAGTCACGTACATGCTGCTTGCTCCCATCGTAGCTCAAGAGAGGCCAAATAGGCCTGGGGATGATGGCGAAAGCGAAAGCGGTTCAACTGTTCCCGATGTCGGTCGCGTGTCTGTTGCCGAACGGAG
>WNFY01017369.1_pt1 | contig 12104 bp, 14 predicted proteins | sample 5400091 | NCBI WGS metagenome assembly WNFY01 (sample SAMN13153364, study PRJNA577476) | soil metagenome | isolation source: 60 cm soil or saprolite under grassland replicate 1 | place: USA:California | collected 2016-06-15 | reverse complement strand
GCGACGCAGTGGGAGCTGATCGCCGCCAAGCAGGAGATCGAGGAGATCCGCGAGCACATCGGCGCGGACAGCCTCTCGTACCTCACGATCGAGGCCCTGATGCGCGCCGTCGAGCAGCCAAAGGACAGCTTCTGCACCGCCTGCTTCACCGGCGAGTACCCGATGCCGGTCCAGCTCCAGATGGACAAGCTCGTCTTCGAGCGCCAGGGCCGGGGCGGCAAGCGCGTCCCGGTTGGCGTCGCCTGGAGCTGGGAGGAAGACCGGCGCTAGACGACCGCCTCTCGACGTTGCGAGCTCGCCGCGCGGGCCGAGCGTTACGGCGTGGAGTGAAGAATCGCGGCGGCTGCCAACCGGCAACTAAGAACCTCAATCCGGAAATTATTGTGCCGCCCATCACATACCATCCGCCGAGCAAGTGCGCTAATCTAGACTGGTTGCAAGTTCAGGTCTTGCGGCGCTCCACACAATTGTCGTAGGACACAGCTTTAGCCCGGTCGGCCAATCCTGCGAAAACCAAGCAAGTCGGAAGAGGAGGAGATCCCATGACGCAAGCACCCACCATTGATAACGCCGCCGTCGATCACCTCGCACAGAGTTTCAGTGGCCGCATTTTGCGGGACGGCGACACCAGCTATGACGACGCCCGTTCGATCTTTAACGCCATGATCGACCGGCGGCCTGCATTAATTGCACGCTGCGCGACGACTCAGGACGTGGTGGCTGCCGTGAACTTCGCCCGTGAACGCGACCTTCTCGTGTCCGTCAAGGGCGGAGGACACGCTCCCACGGGGCACGCCGTGTGCGACGGCGGTCTGATGATCGACCTCTCGCTGATGAAGAAGGTCACAGTCGATCCGCAGGCGCGGATGGCGACGGCTGAAGGCGGCGTCACGTGGGGCGAGTTCGACGCCGCGACCCAGGAGCATGGGCTCGCGGTAACCGGGGGGCGCGTGCCCAGCACCGGAATCGGTGGCCTGACCCTCGGCAGCGGCTCCGGCTGGCTCGAACGCAAGCTCGGTTATACCGTCGATAACATGCTCGGCGCTGAGATTGTGCTGGCCAGCGGAGACATCGTCCACGCGAGTGAAAGTGAGAACCCAGACCTCTTCTGGGGTCTGCGCGGCGGCGGTGGTAACTACGGCATCGTCACGAAGTTCGAGTACCGCCTGCACGAGATCGGTCCGACCGTCTTCGGCGGCATGCTCGTTTTCCCCCGCTTCCGGGCGGGAGAGGTGATTCGCGCGTACCGCGACTTTATGGAGAAGGCTGATGATGATATCGGCGGCGGCGTTGTGCTCGTTTGCGCCCCGCCCGAGGACTTCGTTCCGGAGCCCATGCACGGGATGCCCGTCGTGGCCATCATCGTCTGCTACACCGGCAAGCCCGAGGACGGCCCGGCCGCTATCCAGCCGTTCCTCGATCTTCAGCCCGTAATGAACATGACCCAGCCAATGCCCTACCTAGAGGTGCAGAAGCTGATCGAAGCCGGCAACCAGCCCGGCAACCAGCAATACTGGAAGGCCGAGATGCTCCCGGAACTCCCCGACGAAGCAGTCGAAGCGCTGGTGAATTCCGCCGCCGAGCCGCCCTCGACAATGACCGCCATCATCGTCCAGCCGCTCGGGGGAGCAGTCCACCGCGTGCCGGACGACGCGTCTGCGATGGGCTGGCGTGGAGCGAAATGGGCCGTCCACATCCTCGGTCAGTGGCCAGACCCGAGGGAGAACGACGAGCAGATCGCCTGGGGTCAAGGAAAGCTTCGGCGCGCACTACAAGCGCATGGAAGAACTGAAGAACAAGTACGACCCAGCCAACTTCTTCCGCCTCAACCAGAACATCAAACCGACTGTCTAGCCCCGCGTTGTGGCATTCTGAGCCGAGCCGGCCGCAGTGGGGCCGGGCAGCGGGGTCACCCGCGCTGTCATTCTGAGCGAGCCGGGTGGGGTAGGCGCAGCGGGGCGGAGGCGAAGAATCTCTGGGTCTGCCAATCAGCATCACGCCGCCCCTCCTCGAAAGCGCGTCGCGCAGGCGCCGCGCGTACCGGATAATAAAGGCGTGAGCGAAGCCTCGCGTCCCTCTTATGCCGCCGCAGGCGTCGACATTGACGCCGCCGAGGCTCTCATTGCCCGCTTCGCGGAGGCCGCGAAGATCGCCCGCCGCCCCGAGGTTCTTGCTGACATCGGCCCCTTCGCCGGCTTGTTCGAGCTCGGGCGCAAATACAGCGATCCCGTACTCGTCGCCAGCACTGACAGCGTGGGCACGAAGGTCAAGCTCGCCGCGCTTCTCGGCCGCTACGATACTGTCGGTCACGACCTAGTGAACCACTGCGTAAACGACATCCTTACGGGGGGAGCCGAGCCGCTCTTCTTCCTCGACTATATCGGCAACTGTGGCCTGAACGACGACGCCAAGGTCGCGCTCGTCCGCGGCGTCGCCGAGGCCTGCCGCGACGCCGGCTGCGCCCTCCTCGGCGGCGAGACCGCCGACATGCCCGGCACCTACGCAGAAGGCGACTTCGACCTCGTCGGCGCCATCGTCGGCATAGTTGAGCGCGACGCCGTCATTGACGGCTCCCGCATCGAAGAAGGCGATATTCTTATCGGGCTGCCGTCCAACGGCCTGCATACCAACGGGTACTCACTCGTCCGCAAGATCTTGAATGTCGGCGGGGGCGGAGACCGGGATGAGGAGCGGTCAGCCCTTGAGTCCAACTACCCCGGCCTTGAGACCACGCTCGCTGACGCCCTACTAAAACCGCACCACAGCTATCTGAACGACGTGCGTCGTCTCCTGCACCCGGCACCCAGCACACAGTACGCGGCACTCAAGGGGATCGCCCACATCACCGGCGGTGGCATCCCTGGAAATGTTCCTCGCATCCTGCCAGTTGGCTTTGGTGCCCGCATAGATCGCGCATCTTGGCGCGTCCCCGCCATCTTCCGCCTGATCCAGGAACGCGGCGGCATCGACGAAGACGAGATGTACCGCGCTTTCAATATGGGCCTCGGCCTCGTCCTCATGGTCGCGCCACAGGATGCAGAGGCGGTGCTCGGACAGCTCCTGAACGCCTGGATCTGCGGCGAAGTGACTGCGGGCGAGGGAGTAGAATGGGCCACGTGAGAGTCAAAATCAAAATCGCGAACCCTGCACGGCGCGATCAGCCGATTGAGGTCATGCTCACGTTGGAGGGAATGGCACTGGCCGTTGATCCCCAGAGCGGTCGTCTCGTGGATTCCGAGCTGCTCCTCCTCTAGCCTGTGCCCACCTATCGCATCTACTATGCCGAGCGAGAGGTCGGCGACAAGCGTACCGGTGACGCGATGAGCGCCTTGCCGCTTTCTGGAGCCTATCGCCCGGGCGACTACGTCAGCGAGACCGAGTGGGAAGAGGAAGTCGATGCACTTGAACTGAGATGGGTCGACGATGATGGCGAGAGCCGCGCGGTTGAGGGCGTGACATACGATGCCGACAAGACGTACATCTGGGTCGAGCACGGCAAGCTCATGGAATATCAGGGCCTCGACGAGGCGACTCCCGGCATGGTGAGCTGTCCCCTCTGCGAGGGCGCGGGTGAGGTTACGACCGAATTAGCGGACGAATACCTCGGCGAACATGGCGAAGAGATCGTCGAAGAGGACCAGGAAGAGGAGCGCCCTACCTGGGGATGATCGCCCTCATCGCCCCCTACGATAAGGCCGGCGCCGCCGACCTCGCCCGCGGTCTCGTCGCACTCGGCTTCGACGTCATCTCGACCAGCGGCACCCTCAAGCACCTCACCGGGGCCGGCGTCCCCGCCCGTTCCGTTTCTGACCTCACCGGCTTCCCCGAGATCCTCGACGGGCGCGTCAAGACGCTCCATCCCGCTGTTCACGCGGGGCTCCTAGCCCGCCGCGACAAGCCCGAGCACCTCGATGAGCTGGCCCGTCAGGGCCTTTCGAAGATCGACCTCGTGGCGGTGAACCTCTACCCCTTCCGCGAGACGGTTTCTCGGCCGGAGGTTACCCTCGAAGACGCGCTCGAGAACATCGATATCGGCGGGCCCACCATGCTGCGCGCCGCTGCCAAAAACTTCACGTCGGTCCTCGTCCTCGTCGACCCGGCAGACTACGATGAGGCTATTGAGCGTCTGCGCAAGGAGAATGCGCCTCTGGACTACCGGCGCCGCCTCGCCGAGAAGGCCTTCCAGCACGTCGCCAGCTACGACACCGCGATCGCGCAGTATTTGAGGAGCCAGGAACCAGAGGACAGCAATTTATTTCCGGCGCAGCTGACCATCGCTCTGAAAAAAGCCGTGGACCTTCGCTACGGCGAGAACCCGCACCAGAAGGCGGCTGTCTACCGGCTCGATACGGCCGGTGCACCGGTTGGCGTGCTGGCGGCGGAGCAGCTCCACGGTGTCGAGATGTCCTACCTGAATTACCTCGACGCCGATGCCGCCTGGCGCGCCGCCAGCGAGTTCGACGAGCCGGCCGTGGTGATCGTGAAACACGCCACTCCTTGCGGCGTCGCCGCGCATGAAGACATCGCCGTCGCCTACGAGCGGGCCTACGCCGGAGACGAGATCTCGCCCTTCGGCGGGATCATCGCTGCCAACCGCGAGGTCACCTGGGACATGACTGAGGCAATGAAGGGCAAGCGCTATGACATCATCATCGCCCCGGGCTACGCAGACGCCGCGCTCGAACGGCTGAAGAAGAGGCGAGACCTACGCATCCTGCGCATCGCAGACGGCGCCGATACCCGTACGGACAGACCTTCAGATCTGTCGGCCGACGCCCCTGGGTCGGCAGAGGCCCCGGAATACAGAAGCATTTCCGGCGGCATACTCGTCCAAACACCCGACACCGGTGCTGCTGGTGAGCTCGATCTGCGCGTTATGACCAAACGCGCCCCGACCGCCACCGAGCTAGACGACCTTCGCTTCGCCTGGACCGCTCTTAGGCACGTCAAGTCGAACGCTATCGTCCTCGCCAAGGAGCGCGCGACCGTTGGTATCGGCTGCGGCCAGCCCAACCGGCTCTGGGCTACTCAGCACGCGCTCGAACACGCAGGCAAGCGCGCGAAGGATGCCGTTCTTGCCTCCGACGCCTTCTTCCCCTTCGCCCGCGGCGACGCGGTCGAAGACGCCTGTAAGGCCGGAATTACAGCGATCATCCAGCCCGGCGGTGGCGTCCGCGACGAAGAGGCGGTCGAGGTCTGCAACGACTACGGCGTCGCGATGGTGTTTACCGCCACGCGCGCCTTTCGACACTAGGTCGCTCGACCCGTACGGACAGATCTTCAGATCTGTCCGCCCACGCACCCGCCCAGAACCCCAGTCTGCTATCGCCTCGACTGACGCCCTTGACGCTCATCACAGCCCGGTGCTAGATTGCGATTGCGAAAGCTTTCACAATCGCGCCCAAGAGCCGGATGTGATATAAGGACGCCGAGAAGATGCCCCCGCTTGACATACTCTTCCGCCACGTTCCCGAAGGCTACGAGTTTCTGGGCGCGCTGTTCACCATCCTCGGCTCACTCACCATCATGGTCATTCTGGGCGCTTGGTGGTCCCGCTAGGAGGTGCATAGATGGCCTTCACTGAAGAACCGGGGAAACCACGTAACTTCCAGGAACGCATCGGTATCCTTCAGGACCGCATCTACGACCGGGTTTTCCACAATTACATCTGGCAGTCCATCTTCCGCTCCGGTTATCCCAATACCCCCCGCAATCAAATGCTCGTCGTGGCCACGAACGTCTTTCTCCACCTCCACCCGACCCGCCTGCACCGCACGCACGTTAAGATCACCCACACTTACTGCCTGGGCGGCCTCACCTTCTTCATGTTCCTCGTGCTCACCGTGACGGGCGTATTGCTCATGTTCTACTACGTCCCGGACGTCAACCGAGCCTACCAGGACATCGCGGCCCTCGAAACGAACGTCAAGTTCGGCCTGCTGATGCGCAACCTACACCGCTGGACCGCGCACGCCATGGTAATCCTCGTCTTTCTGCACATGATGCGCGTCTTTTACACCGGCGCCTATAAGCCTCCACGCGAGTTCAACTGGGTGGTCGGGGTCATCCTGTTGGTGCTGACACTCGTGCTTTCCTTCACCGGCTACCTGCTTCCCTGGGACCAGCTCGCACTATGGGCGGTCACGGTCGGTCACGGTATCGCCGGCTCAGCGCCGTACTTCGGCGACGAGACGCAGCTGATCGTTTTCGGCGGCTACGAGATCGGTCCCAACGCCCTGATTCGCTTTTACACCCTGCACGTAATCGCGCTGCCGTTGCTGGCCGCGATCTTCATGGCAGTGCATTTCTGGCGTATCCGCCGCGACGGCGGCATGGCGAGGCCGCTCTAGGGGGCTGCTTCGCCGATGGCGATTGAAGCGCCTCCAGTACCCGGCCGTGCTCCCGGCGCCGCCCGTCCTCGCCCGAAGCGCGAGCGCGAGGAAGAGGTGCTTGTCTGGCCGGACCTCGTCTTCGTCGAGTTCATCTCTGCGGTCCTGTTCACGATCACCTTCGTCATCCTTTCTGTGCTGATCAATGCGCCTCTGCTGAACCGCGCCAATACGGATGTCACCCCTAACCCCTCTAAGGCGCCCTGGTACTTCCTCAATCTCCAGGAGCTGCTGCTCCATATGGACAAGGCCTGGGCCGGTGTCCTGCTGCCGACCATCGCCCTCGGCTTCTTCGCAGCCATCCCGTACCTAGACCGCAGCCGCGAGGCCCAGGGCATCTGGTTCGGTACTAAATACTCGGTTCGCATCACCATCATCACGGTGGTGTACGCCACCTTAGTCTGTGGCATCCTGGTTGCGTTCGATGCCGGGGACCGGACGAAGTTTGAGTACGCTACTCGGTGGATCCCATCCTGCGACAACACTGCTCAGCACGTTGGGTTTCCTTGTCTGCGGGATGAGCCGGGGGCAAAGCACCTGGGCATCGTCACGACGAAGGACTTCTCCAAGCGGCTGCAATTCAGCATTCCCTGGCCGGACGCTCTGGGTACCGACGACGGTCACCTGGATTGGCCGCGCGACCTCGACCGCATACCCGTGCCGTTCAACAACGTTGATTGCTGCTATGGGAGCCTCCACCTGTGGAAAGGAATGAACCTGAATATTCCGGACATTATGGCCAACCAGGTGATCCCACTCTCCACAATCGCGTTCTTTACGGTGCTGATCATCTACGTGCTATTCCGCCTTGGCTGGGTCCGTACGCGACGCGATGTGTTCATCACAATGTTCACAGGCGTGCTGACGGCCTACCTGGTGCTGTCGCTGGTTGGCAGCTTCTTCCGCGGCCAGGGGCAGGCGCTGATTTGGCCGTGGGAAATCAAAGTCGATCCAGGATAGACCGAGGAGCGATGCTGTTTGGAAGCTGAAGCTGAAAGCGTAGGCGCGGCTCCGGCGGCGCAGGCAACCCCAGCCGCCGCACCGGTTGCCGCGCGCTCAATTGCCGTTGATACGCCGGTCGCCAAGCCGGTTCCAAAACGAAACGTCATCACCCGTCGGATATTCATTCTTGGTGGGTTCTGGAGCGCCATTGGCCTTCTTTTCGTTGGAATATTCGGCTCCCCGCTGGACTTCATGTGGATCCGGAAGATCACTGGCTTCGGCGGGCCGGTGCCTGTTTCGCCGGATAGGGTGCCGGCTCAGGGTGCAGACCCAATCGTCATTTCGGAGGGACGATTCTTCCTGCTGAACCTTGAGCCAGGCATCACGCCCAACGGCGAAACCACGCCTGGCGGTCTGCTGGCCCTTTGGCGCAAGTGCCCGCACTTGGGCTGTACCGTCCCCTGGCGCCCCGACTTTGTCTTTCAGGGGCGCAAGGGCTGGTTCCGATGTCCCTGTCACGGCTCAACCTACACGAAGGAGGGTGGAATCATCGTGGCCGGGCCTGCTCCCAGACCATTGGACGTCTTTCCCATCGAAGTGCAGCAGGACCGCAGTCTCGTCGTGCAAACAGGCCGCGCATTTGAAGGCAGCGGAAGCCTCCAAAACCCCACCCGAGCGGTACCTTACGCACCTGGCAACAAGACCCCGAACAAGACGTAAGCAGGCCTAAGAGTCACAGGTGAACACAAGCAAGCAAGTCAACGTGATTGTGGGCCTGCTCTTCGTTGGCGCGCTGGCTACTTTGCTGTACTTCATCTGGGATCCCTCGCGTCAGGATGCTGCGCAGGCCCGTCAGCTCAAGGAGAACGTGGATTTCGGCGGGGCCCTGTTCGCGCTCAACTGCAGCTCATGCCACGGATTGACCGGCAAGGGGCTGACAGAACGCGGCGGCCTGCCGGGCGCCATTCTGAATGATGAGAGCAGGCGGTCCACCGCTCTTGGAAACGTTAGCGCAAACGTCGCCCGCTTCCGGGACACAATCCACTGCGGTCGAGTCGGCACTCTGATGCCCGCCTGGTCGCAGTCACAAGGTGGTTCGCTGAACGACTACCAGATCGAGCAGTTGGTTGCCTTGATTACGGGCGTCATGCCGCCGCAAGGCGGGTCGGTTAGCCAGGGAGACATCCCCGGCGATCCGAATGCTGTCAGCGAATCTGGCTGGGAGTATTCACTGGAGCAAGTGAATCACAGAGCTGAATTCCAGCCCCCCAAGCACCTCCAGCAGGCTGTCACAGCCAGCGATGCCAGACTCGTGCTGGATGATGCGACGGACCTGAAGGCAGAACCCCGCGCCTCCGCTAGCGAGCGCCCCCTCGCGCGCATCGACGACGACCCAACCGACTCCGTCTATGAGCTGGTTAGAGTGATTGACGCTCCGGCAGGGAGCGCCTTAAAGAAAGAAGCCGGCGCCTCGGAAAGCGAGCTCACGTTGGAGCAGGCATCGGTCTTTCAGGCCGGCGATCTGATTACAGTTGACTCCGAAATTATGGAAGTGGTCTCCGCGCCTTGGGTCACTACGCTCGCTGCTGACGTCAGCGCGGATGCGACGACTATAACCGTCGCTGATGCGGGCAGCCTTGCATCGGGAGCGACGATCAAGATTGCCGCGGAGAAGATCAAGATCAACTCAGTAAACGGCCGTCGAGCACCCGAAGGACACGACGGTGACCGAGCAAGGCGATATGATTCAGGTGAAGCGCGCGCAGAAGGGCACCCCAGCCGAGAAGCATAACATTAAGGCTGAGGTGGTGGAGCAAGGTAATGAAGCGACGGTCGAACGTGGGGTGGAGGGTACCAAGGCGGCAGAGCATCGCGTCGGCACCGAGCTCTTCCAAGGCCCGATTCTGCCTCCTACGGGTCCGCTAACCGGCGAGACCGGTACCCCGCCCTGCGGGCAGAAGGCTGCCCAGCCCGCCGCTACTCCGGGCCCGCCCGCCCCGATCACGGGCGCCATCGCGATTTCAATTGGCGATAACTTCTTTGACCTCAATGGTCAGCAGAACCCAACCATGGCCGCGAAGGTCGGCGACCCGATCACAATTCAGCTTACGAACAAAGGGAGCCAGCCCCACAATATGCGCTTCGCCGGCGCCGACGCCAAGCTTGATACGGGCGATGACATCGTCTCAACTCCAGACCTGATTCCCGGTGGCGCCACGGGCACGCTTTCCTTCACAATTGCTCAGCCCGGCACCTATCCATATCACTGCGATTTCCACCCGGACCAGATGAAGGGCGAGATAACGGTCACCCAGTGAGCCCGGCTCGCTGGGTGGCGCGGTCGGGCAACCTCGGCGATGCCCGGGACGTAATACGTGTTGTGAACCTACGAATATCGGTGCTGGGAATTGCTGCGTTTGCGGCCGCTTTGCTTGCCGCCTGCGGCGGCGACGACAAAGTCGACACGCTCTCAACGGTGACCGTTGCCCAGAACACCGCTCCTGCTCCCACACCACAGCTCCAGCGCCAGCCGGACCCCACTCAGGAACTCGACGCCACCGCCTCCAAGCCCGAGGACCGGGTCATTTCTATTGGCATCAGTGAATTGAAGTTCAGCCCCAACCGCTGGAGCATCGTTCTTGATGAACCGATCACGATTCGTGTCACAAACAACGATAGCCAGCAGCACAATCTGCGCATAGCTGGCCTCGACGGCGAATACGAGACGCAGGACGACGCTGTCACGGATCCTGAAGCCCTCCAGCCCGGCGAATCCGGCGAGCTGACGTTCGTGCCCCAGGTGGCCGGCAACTACACATTCCGCTGCGACTTCCACCCCGCCAACATGGGCGGCCAAATCGAAGTCAGCGCGGCGGCGCCCTAGGCTCCGCATCTACTCTTTTCCGCTCACGGTTGACGCCCTGAGCGCGCTCGCGCTACCATTTTTGCACTGGAAGAGGTGAAGAAACTTGGCAAACCAGGTAGGCAAACGCTACCAATGCACAAAGTGCAACACCGAGATGATCGTCACCAAGGGTGGCGACGGCGCGCTGGCCTGTTGCGGCCAGCCGATGCAGCAAAAGCAGTGACCGGGAGGCAGCGCAAATGCCCAATCAGCTAGGCAAGCGGTTCCAGTGCGAGACGTGCGGCACCGAAGTGCTGTGTATCAAAGCCGGCGACGGCCAGGCGGAGTGCTGCGGCAAGCCCATGGAACTCATGCAGCCAAAGGTCCTACCCTCTGCGGATTGAAGGCGTTTCAAGTTTTTCGCTTGAGGGTCGTCCGTCTCACAACCGTTCGTCCCGAGTAGCCGCTACAGGCGGCGTATCGAGGGATCCGCAGTCGTGTCGAGGCCTTTCTTCGCCTACATACTCCGCTGCGCGGACAAGTCGTATTACGCCGGCCACACCGATGATTTAGAAAACCGACTCACATTGCATCTTGGAGGCGCGTTTCCCGGCTATACAGCCACGAGGCGGCCGGTGACGCTTGTCTGGTCCCAAGAGTTCCCGACACGCGAAGAGGCACTGGCCGCCGAACTGAGGTCAAGAGCTGGAGCAGGGCGAAGAAGGAAGCACTCATTCGCGGGGACTTCCGTGGTCTGCAGCAAGCAGCCAAGAAGAAGGATTGGGCTAGCTATCGAAAGCGAAAGCAGCGCTAATTTTCGGCACGTCGTCCAAGGCCCTCGATACGTCCTTCCCTTTCGTTAAGGACTACTCGGGCCGAACGGCGCTTACGGTGCGACCCATCGGGAGCCGTTCGCCCCGAGTGCCGCCAGCAGGCGGTGTATAGAGGGGTCCCCAACGTCGGTACGTGCATTTGCCTTGACAGCCTAAACGTCAAACCATAGAATACGCGAGAACGCCACCAACCGGTGCATCTAAGGGGAATTACTTTTTGCCAGAAGTCCATATCAGTAGTAGCGATAGCTTTGACCAGGCCTTAAAGCGCTTCAATAAGCTCGTCCAGCAGACCGGTATCCTGGCAGAAGCCCGCCGGCGCGAGCACTACGAGCCGCCGAGCGTCCGCCGCAAGAAGAAGGCCGCGGCCAAGCGCCGCAAGAGCCTCAAGAACGCCCAGCGCGGCTAAATCTCGATCCGAACACTATCTACCCTCTAAGATTCGTCTTTCTATGTCCCTAAAAGACACGCTCGCCGAGGACCTCAAAACTGCCATGCGTGCCGGCGACGAAGTTCGCAAGTCAACTCTTCGCCTGCTCTTGACCGCGATTACCAAAGCCGAGGTCCCGGGCGAAGACGATCCGGGCGCGGGACGGCAGACACTGGACGACAATCACGTGATCGCCGTCATCGCCGGGCAGGCGAAGCAGCGGCGGCAGAGCATCGATGCTTTTACGAGGGCGCGGCGCGAGGACCTTGTGCAGATAGAGCAGGCGGAGCTGGACGTCCTCCAGACCTACCTTCCCGCCCAGCTAAGTAGGGAGGAGATCGCTGCGGAGGCGCGCAAGGCTGTTGACGAGACTGGCGCCAGCTCCCCCGCCGACAAGGGGAAGGTTATGCCTGTCCTCATGAAGCGATTGGGCGACCGCGCCGACGGTCGCACTGTCAACGAGGTAGTCACAGAGCTGCTTTCCGGCTCGAGTTCCTGACCCCGCTGCTTTTTCGACAGTGCCATGGAGCATATTTGTTCAATCGTCTGTCTGCTATCATGTATTGTGCCTCGCTGAACGGCGGGCAGCGCCATGACGGCCAGACGAAGGGCTAACGATGTCATTTCGCCGCTGCGAGCGTTCCTTTTCGCCGCGGCGCTCAGCA